>VOFE01001666.1_pt1 | contig 168000 bp, 231 predicted proteins | sample 5384071 | NCBI WGS metagenome assembly VOFE01 (sample SAMN12384724, study PRJNA508395) | human gut metagenome | isolation source: healthy gut D | host: Homo sapiens
CTCGATGGTGCTGGATTGAGCATCGCCGGCAACGCCCATCGAGGCCTGGAAGGCCTCCTGAGCGGTAACGGCAAGTTTATCTAATCTCATGCGAACCTCCTTTGAATCGGTTCAACGCATTTTGTTTACAAAAGCGAGCTGGGACGACGAACGACGATCGCCGTAGGCGACTGCACGAGGGAGTTCACGCTTTCGCGCGTTTCCAGCTCGTGCACGCGATCGGCAAGGCGGCGAACCCGTTTGTGCAGGTCGTCGATCTCCTGATCGCGATCGACCAGACGGCCCTGCAGATCGAGGATGCGGATGACCCCGGCAAGGTTGATGCCCTCGCCGGTGAGCTCGTTGATAAGGGACAAGCGCTCGATATCCGCCTGCGAGTACATGCGGGTATTGCCGCTGGTGCGCTGGGGCGTAACCAAGCCCTTCTGCTCGTATGCTCGAAAGGGTTTGAGGATGCACGCCTGCCAGCTCGGCCGCTACACCGATCATGTACAGGGGCCGGTTGCGATCGTTCCATTCGGGCATGCTTACCAGCTCCTCACGTCATCGGGCGACGCCTCCAAGAACGCCTCCATGGCCTTTTGCTGCTGCGGGTTCATGGACTTGGGAACCTGCACTTTGATAGTGATCTTCAGGTCGCCGTTGCCGGAGCCCTTCACCTTCGGCGCCCCCTTGCCACGAACCGACATGACCGTTTGGTCTTGGGTTCCGGCAGGCACCTTCACGCGCACCTTCGTGCCGTCGGGAGCAGGCACGACCACGCTGGCACCCAACGCGGCTTCCGCCACGTTGACGGGCACATCGATGAGCACATCGGCCCCATCCCGCTTAAAGTACGGATGGTTCTGGATGCGGGTGGTGACCAGCAAATCGCCAGCTTCACCGCCCGACTCGCCGGGCGCGCCCTTGCCGCGGAAGCGCAAACGTCCGCCGTCGACAGCGCCCGCAGGAACCTTGACGGTGAGCATTTCCGAATCGGCGCGACCGGGCACGCGAACGGTGACGCGCTTTTCCGTACCGGAAAACGCCTCTTCGAACGTGACATTCAGCGTGACGTTCATGTCCTGACCCTTGCGCGGACGCGGCTGGCGTCCTGCAAAGCCGCTGGCGCCGGCACCGTTGAAATCCCAGTTCGAGCCGAACGCGCCCTCACCGCGGCGGATGCTTTCGAGGATATCGGCCCAGCTGCCGAAACCGCCTGCACCGGCGCCGCCGAAGATGTCCTCGACGTTCACGGAGCCACCGCCCCATCCTCGGGGAATCTGATTCTCGTTCGCCGTGCCATATTGGTCGTACAGCTTGCGCTTCTTATCGTCTGACAAGACCTCGTAAGCTTCGTTGATCTCCTTGAACTTGGCCTCGCTGCCACCCGCATCGGGGTGGTGTTTGCGCGCCAGTTTGCGGAACGCCTTCTTGATCTCGTCGGTGGTCGCCGTGCGCGGAACGCCCAGCGTTTTATAGTAATCCGGAGTAGCCGGCATGCGCTCCACCTTCCTTTCTTAAGTAAGCACGAGGGCGGACCATACCGCCCGCCCTCGCAAAAGCTATCTATTCGTCTTTGCTCTCGGGCTTGGGCCTCTTCGGACCGCCCGTGGTGACGGTGACCATTGCGGCTCGGAGAACCTTCGTCCCCATCTTGTAGCCCTTCTGGTACACCTCATGCACCGTCTCGTCCGGCACGGACGCATCGTCGACCGTGGCGACCGCCTGGCACTCAAGCGCATCGAAAGCCTGGCCGGCAGGGTTGATGACCTGCACGCCACCGGTTTCCAGCACGTTCACGAACTTGCTGTGCACGGCCTTCACGCCGTCGATCAAGCCGGCCTCGCCGTTCTTCTCGGCGTAGTCGATGGTGCGCTCGAAATCGTCGATGACGGGCAGCAGCTTCTCGACCAGCTTCTCACCGGCGCGGAGGCGCTCCTGCTTCGCGCTGCTCCGCCGTACGACGACGGTACGTATCCCATTCGGCATGCAGGCGCAAATACTTGTCCTGCCAGTCCTTCGGTGCCCTTGTCCTTGGCGGAGGACGCGGCTTGTTGTCTCGAGCGAACTGCGTTCACCCTGGCAGATGCGGATGTCCACGGCGGGCTGGTTGTCCGCGGCGGTGGAGAACACCTGGCTCTTGCGCACCGGAATGGTCGTGTTGCGCTCGATCATCGGCGTAGCGATGCCGCCCATCGTTTCAATGGACAGGGTCAGCGGGGTCACGTCCAGCAGAAGCACGTCGTTGACGTCCCCCTGGAGCACGCCGCCCTGGATAGCGGCGCCTACGGCCACCACTTCATCCGGGTTCACGCCCTTGTGGGGTTCCTTGCCGGCCAGCGTATGGGCCATTTCCTGCACGGCGGGCATGCGGGTCATGCCGCCCACCAGCACCAGTTCGTCAATGTCCCCGGTCTTCAGGCCGGAGGCGGCGATGCAGTCCAGCACGGGCTTGCGGGTACGGTCCAGCAGGTCTTCCGTGAGCTGTTCCAGCTTGGGACGGCTCAGCGTCAGCTGGATGTGCTTGGGTCCGGAAGCGTCCGCCGTGATGAACGGCAGGCTGATGTCATAGCTCTGGGTGGAGGAAAGGGCGATCTTGGCCTTTTCAGCTTCTTCCTTGATGCGCTGGATGGCGTCCGGCTGGTTGGAAAGATCCATGCCGGAGTCCTTCTTGAACTCGTCCATGATCCAGGTGATGATCGCGTTGTCCCAGTCGTCGCCGCCCAGGGTGCCAAGGTCGATACCCAGAATCTTGCTCATATGATTGCTTCCTCTCACTTGGAGTTATGTAACCAAAATCAGGTACTGCGGCTAGGCTCTAAGGGCTTAGCCTTTTTCCAACGATTCGTACTATAAAATCTAAGTCTGAGCATGTCAAGTTATTTACGAAATATAACTTTACGTTTTATCAACACCGAAATGTCAGATAGGTTGAAATTTCTCTATCAAGCTTTTTGAACTGGGAAAACAATGTTCTCTTCCGAAAAATGGCGCCCATACCGGCACAGAATCGCGGCTTGATCGCGAATGTAATGCAACTCGCAAGATCTGAGTCGCTATGCAATAGGTTCTCAAAGGGCGTTTGGCACAAGACCCCACGCCCGCTCAAACGCAGGCGCCGGAGACGCCCTTCCGTCTTCGCAACGCACGTTTCGGCCGTCGGACGCAGAAGGTCGAGCCCGCCTTGCAGCTCGGCCCAACCCTCCCGTATCGAACCCCCATACGCAACGAGGCCCTTGCCTATATATGGGCAAGGGCCTCGTTCAACGCGATCAACGACAGAGTTACTCTTCGACGACCTCGGGGATGGCGCCCATGGGGCACTCCTCGACGCAGTCGCCGCAAGCGATGCAGTTCTCCTCGTTCACAGCCTCGACAACGCCACCGTTGACCTCCAGGACCTCCTGCGGGCAGGCGTCAACGCAAATGCCGCAGCCGATGCACTCGTCAGCCACAATAACCGGATGTGCCATGGTAACTCCTTCTCGTCTATAAGCCCCGGCGAAATGCTACCGGGTCATACCCCAATTAAGCAATGCAGGCACAATACCACTACTGCCGATGATTGCAATACGAATCAGGGAAAATACCCGGGGAGCGGTTACGACGGCGCTTTCGCAACGACGTTTAACCCCGTGCGTCACATCAAGCTTGACGCCTAATCCGCCAACCGACACGCAAAAGCCCCACTTCCCGAGGAGGGCGGGGCCAAGCCGACCGGTTGTCGCCCAGACGCGTCTAGCAGATGCGCGGCAGCTGCTTTCGCCCACCAGCATATCCAGGATGCGCGTTCCACCGAAGGCCGTGCGCAGGAAGACCTTCGAGCCGCGCTCGGCTGCGCTTCGGACACTTCGCCGATGATAGCGGCATCAGCGCCGTACTTGTTCGCGCGCATGGCCGCAAGCGCCGCGTCGGCGTCCTCGGGGGCGACGACGCATACCATCTTGCCCTCGTTGGCCACCTGCAGCACATCATAGCCGAGCATGTCGCACGCGCCCTGCACGGCGGGCTTCACGGGGACGGCATCCTCCTCTACCGTGATGTCGGTACCGGATTGCGCCGCCAACTCGTTGAGCGTGGAGGCAAGGCCGCCGCGCGTGGGATCGCGGAAGCAACGCGCGCCCGGCGCCGCCGCCAGCACCTCGGCGATGAGGTGGTTCAGGGGCGCAGCGTCGCTTTGCAGGTCGGCCTTGAACGACAGCGACTCGCGGCAGCTCATGATGGTGATGCCGTGATCGCCCAGCGTGCCGCTGACCAGCACCTTGTCACCCGGCTTGCACTGCGCGCCGCCCAGGTTCACTCCCTCGCGCAGCGTGCCGATGCCCGCGGTGTTGATGTACACGCCGTCGCCATGCCCGCGGTTTACCACCTTGGTATCGCCCGTGACCAGATGCACGCCGGCCTCCTTCGCCACTTCGGCCATGCTGGCGCAAATGCGCTTGAGGTCCTCGATGGGGAAGCCCTCTTCCAACACGAAGCCGCAGCTCAGGTAGCGCGGGGTGGCGCCGCTGGTAGCGACGTCGTTCACCGTGCCGCATACGGCCAAACGGCCGATATCGCCGCCCGGGAAGAAGTGCGGCGTGACCACGAAGCTGTCCGTGGAAAACGCCAGGCGCTCGCCTTGCGCCGGTGCGGGCAGCACTGCCGCGTCATCGCCGCGCAAAAGCTCTTCTCCTGCATAGGCGGCGAAGAACACCTCGTCGATGATGCGCTTCATCATAGTGCCGCCGCTGCCATGGCCGAGCATGACCGTAGTATCCATTGCATTGCTCCTTGTAAATGTGAACGGCCGCACGGCGTTCGATCCGCACGGCCGATGATCGCTTAATGGTGTTCGTGGTGATGTTCGGCGACGGTGAGCACGAGCTTGCCGTTTTGCACGCCCTGGTTCCGAGGATCAAGTTCGCAATGCTCTGAACCAGCTCCGTATAGCCGCGCAGCACGATGACCTCCAAGCACATGTGCTCATCGAGATGCACGTGCATGGACGACACGATGTTGCCGAAGTACTCATGCTGGATGGCATGAAGCTTTTCCTGCAGGTCGTTTGCGTGGTGGTCGAACACGATGGTCAACGACCCCGCAACCTCGACGCCGGGCATCGAGCACTCGTCCTCGACCAGCGCATCGCGGACCAGGTCGCGCACCACTTCGCTGCGGTTCTTCGCCAGCCCCGTCGCGATACCAGGCGATCGAAGCTACCAGCAGGTCCTCAGGCATGGCGACCGAGAACCGCATCAGGTCGTTCGCCATACCGGGCTACACCAGCTCGACCGTAACGCCGCCGGCGGCTCCGCATCGTCTTCCAGCGCATCCTTCGCCTCGTCGAGCAGCGCACGCACATCGTCGATGAGCGCCTGCGCCTCGTGCAGCTTCTTGAAACATTCTCATATAGCCGGCGTCGCCCGCCTTGTGACCCAGCGGTGGGCCCAACGGCGCTCGAGCTTCAAGTGGTCGTCGATCTGCTCGATCATCATCTCGAACTGACCGGTGTTGATGCCGTTAGTGCACATAACGTCCTCCTTTGTTTCCGCGACGATGGCTCCACGCCGTTCGCGGCTATTTGCGTTCTTGGTATGATTCGGTATACGGGCGAACGCGTTTCAAGGGGCAAGAGCGGGTGTGAAAAAAATGAGCGGTAACAAATACGAGGTCGCATTGGACGAAACCTGGAGCTGTTCGGTCAGTACATGAGTGGCACCCGCGCTGGGCTGTGCTGCGTCATCAGCTCCGAACCGCTTTCGAGGCTGCTGAAAAAAGCGCTGAACAGTTCATTGGCAGCTTTGGGGTACGGGCATGACGCGTGCACATTCGTCGCGCCCGGCGACCTTGACCAGCAGGCCCTGTTCGTTCTGATCGAGGGCTTGGACCCGATCTGCATCGTAGCCGCGGACGGCAAAAGCGCCGCGCTCCTCGGGCAAGCGTACCACCTTGCCGTTCCCTCCGGGGAAGGCAACCCGCCTGCTTGGCCGCACCGCCGTATCCTTCCTAGACTTCGAATCCCTTCTGAAGACGCCCCAAGACAAGCAAATCGCCTGGGCTTTGCTGAAAAAGCTGCCGAGATTCGGGGACAAGCGGTCCCAAAAATGACGCAAAGGCCGCGAGGGAGGCGGCCTTTGCGTCAGACGAGTGAAACGAGGGGGAGGAGATACCGTAGATGCGTTATCTCCAACTGAGAATAGGATAGCGGCATATTTGTTCTAGGTCAAGAATAGTCTTTGAACTCGTTCTGAACGGCGGCTTATCAGCCACGAGCGCTGCCGCTGTCTTCGACACGCTCATACGCGCGTGTTGCTTTCGAGCTCTTTACCCGCAAGAAACCGCCGGACTGCTACCATGAAGCACGTGAGAACGCGCTTTCGCGTACAGGGAAAACCTGCTCAAAGGATAAGGAGCTTTCATGGCAAACAAAGGACTGGCGAAAGACCAGAAGGACCTGAGCATCCTGGTCACGGGCGGTGCCGGATTCATCGGCAGCCATACCTGCGTCGAGCTGATCCAGCGAGGCTACAGCGTGGTCATCGTGGACGATCTGAGCAATTCCAGCCAGATCGCCGTCGACCGCATCCGCAAGATCTGCGGTATCGACGCCGACGACGCCCAGCTGCGTTTCTATAAGCAGAACATCTTGGACCGAGAAGCGCTTGACGCCATCTTCACCGAAAACGATGTTGACGCCATCATCCACTTCGCCGGCTTCAAGGCAGTTGGCGAAAGCGTGCAGAAGCCGCTGGAGTACTACTGGAACAACATCGCCGGTACACTGGTGCTGTGCGATGTGGCGCGCAACCACGGCGTGAAGAACATCGTGTTCTCCAGCAGCGCGACGGTGTACGGCGAGCCCGAGTTCATCCCGATCACCGAGGAGGTGCCCCAAGCACGACTGCACCAACCCCTACGGATGGACCAAGAGCATGCTCGAGCAGGTGCTCACCGACCTGTACACGGGCGACGACGAATGGAACGTCGTGCTGCTGCGCTACTTCAACCCCATCGGCGCGCACCCGAGCGGCCTCATCGGCGAGGATCCCAAGGGCATCCCCAACAACCTGGTGCCCTACGTGGCTCAGGTGGCCGTAGGCAAGTTGGCGCAGGTTGGCGTGTTCGGCGACGACTATGACACGCCGGACGGCACCGGCGTGCGCGACTACATCCACGTGGTCGATCTTGCCCGCGGCCATGCGAAAGCGCTCGAATGGATGGGCGGCAAAGTGGGCACGGGCAAGGCGCTGGGCCTTGGGTCGCTGGAAGGTGAAGCAGCCGCCGACGGCAGCCGCCGCGGCGTGGGCATCTTCAACCTCGGCACCGGCAAGGGCTCGAGCGTGCTCGATGTCGTGCACGCGTTCGAGAAAGCCTGCGGCCACGAGATCCCCTACCAGATCAAGCCGCGCCGCGCCGGCGACGTTGCCACCAACGACGCCGCCTGCGACAAGGCGCGCACCGAGCTGGGCTGGGTCGCCGAGTACGACCTTGACCGCATGTGCGCCGACAGCTGGCGTTGGCAGTCCATGAACCCCGACGGATACGCCACCGAGCAGTAACCCGTTATCCATTGTTGAACGCACAAAGGGCTCGCAATCCCATTTGGATTGCGGCCCTTTCGTTGAAGAAAAAGGGACACGGCTTTAAGTCGCGTCCCTTTGAAGATCATAGAAAGCGCTAGTAGGCAGAGCCCACGCCGGTTCCCGCTGCATAGCCGCCGGTTCCTGCACCTGTCGCGTAGCCGCCCGTGCTGGACGAGCCAGCAGAACCGCCGGTGGATGCCGCTCCGGAATAGCCCGTTCCGGCACCGTATGCGTTGGAAGATGCATCAGCATAGCCGCCCGTGGCGCCGCCGTAGTAGGACGAAGAGCCGGTTCCACTTGCGGAGTAGCCGCTGCTATAGGCGGATGCGCCGCCCGTATCGTAGTCGTTGCCGGCATACATCCCGCTACCCGTAGCGGTACCGCCCGTGGAGGAGCCGCCCGCAGAGGACCCGGCGCCATATTTCTGCGCAAGCTTGCTGGTGGAGCCGGTGATGCCGCTGGGATCGCCGCCCTGGTCGACGACCTTCATCATCTCGGTGACCTTGTCCTCATCGGCGAACACATAGGAAACGCCGTCGACATAACCGGTGATAGAGGGCAACATGGCGGAATACATGAGCAGATCGCCGTCATCTTTGAACTGCTGCGCCAGCGAGATGATGTCGTTGACCTTCATGTCGGTGGTAACGCACTTCGCCGCAGCCTGGATAACGCCGGGCAGCTCGGTGACGGGCAGGGCCAGCACCTTGTCCACAAGAGCCTGGATAAGCTTGCGCTGGTTAGCCGTACGCGTGAAGTCGCCGTCGACGTAGGCGCGGCTACGCGCGAACACCAGGGCCTGCTCACCGTTAAGGTGCTGCTCGCCAGCCTCGATGATGATGCGCGGGTTCTCGGGATGATCGGTGGTATTGTCGGCATCGGTATCGTCGATGCGCTCATCGACCATGACGTCGACGCCTCCAACGGCGTCGACCAGGCTGACCAGCTCCTCGAAGTTAACTTCGGCATAATGCGAGATGCTGACGCCGGTGAGCTGGGTTGCCTCGCGGATGGTCGCTGCAGCGCCGCCGTAGTTGTACGCGGCGTTGAACTTGTTCGTGCCATAGCCATCGATATCGATCATGGTGTCGCGGGGAATGGACACGAGCGTTGCCTGGTTGGAAGTCGGGTCGACGCGCACGACGATATTCGTGTCGGAACGTGCGCCGCCTTCGTCATCGCCCTCGCGCTTATCCGAGCCGATCAGCATCATGTAGAACGGCTCGTTGAAGCTGGAGTTAACCAACTGCTCGTTGATGCTCTCCAACTCCTCGGACGTTTTACCGCCCGTATTCAGCTGGCTGTTCACGTTGTTGTACCAAACGGCGAACGCGGTTCCGCATCCGATAAGGGCGACGATCAGCGCGCAGCACACGCCAAGGGCGATCTTCTTGCCCTTGGAAGACTTGCGCGAACGCTGCGCCGAATACTGCGTGTTCGAACGCGAATACTGCGACGCGCCCGCCTGATTGCGAAACGCGTTGTTTGCGCCAGGACCTTGGGAGCCGGGAGTGAACGCCGGACGGTAGCCGGCGGGCACCTGGGAAGCTAGCGGATCGTTCGCTTGGGGACGGCGGTTCTTTTTGAATGCCATGCAAGATCTCCTCACAGCAGTCCGTTCGGGCCTGCGTTACCTTCTTCCGCACCGCACAGATTCCATGCGGCTCCCCACCGGCATGGTGCCTACGCTACCCGATTTCAACTTTCCTTCAGCGGCTTGACGAACGGCTCACAACCGCACACCAAGCCCCAATTAATCATCGTGCATTGTATCATCCCAGATTGACAACCATAAAAATGGCATGCGGCCGAAACAGGGTGTTCACGGGAGCTCGCGCTATCCCACTCCTATATATAGGTTGCAGCGTTGCTTTTTTCTCGAAAAATACCCCTGGAACGTAACCGCTAGGTTACAGCATTGCGTAATCATGCCGCTACGCTCGATGCATGCAGACTTCCGTCCCACATATCGATGAGCTGGCGAGTACGCCGAGCGACGAGCCGAAGATGGCCGTCACGCTCGGCCGCAACGTGAAGCGCCTTCGTGAACGGGGCCGAATCAACAAGACCTGCTTCGCGGCTATGGTCGGCATCGGCCGGCCACAGCTCAACAAGATCGAGAAAGGCACGGCGAATGTTCGCCTTTCGATGGTCGAAGAGCTTGCGGATGCGCTTGAGACCACGCCGGAGAAGCTGCTGTTCGAGCAATTCGATCCGGCAAGCATCGCCATCCCGCGCAAAGCCCCTGATTGGCAATTGATCCGTATTCATAAGCCGGTGCGATTGCATTCGTAATGCCTAGGTGTGGGGAATTTCGCATGCGTTCACATTCCCTACCCCCATTCGCACGTTTTAGGCTATAATGCCCACACGGTATGGCAAGGAGCGCCTGCCAAGTATGCGGGTGTCGCCAAGTGGTAAGGCACGAGCTTCCCAAGCTCGCATTCGCGGGTTCGAGTCCCGTCACCCGCTCCATCGATCATCAACGACGGCCCAGAGCCGTCGTTTTCATTTTCAGGAGGCAACGATGACCGAATCGCATCCGGTATTCGACACGTTCATCTTCGACCTGGACGGAACGATCCTGGACACTATGCCCGACCTCATCCACGTCACCAACGAGACCCTGGCGCATTTCGGCTACCCCACGCACACCGATGCCGCTATCCACAGCTTCGTAGGCGACGGAGCGCAACGCTTGATCTACCGCGCTTTGCCCGAAGGAACCCCCGACGCCGTGTGCGCCGAGGCGCTTGAATATTGGAAGGCGCTGTACCCCAAAACCGGGCATGCTCGCACGCGCCATTACGCGCACATGCCCGAGACGCTTGCCGAGTTGAAAGCGCGAGGATGCAAGCTTGCGGTGCTTTCGAACAAATACGAGGGCGGCGTGAAGGATGTCATCCCGCGATTCCTACCCGACCTTTTCGAGATGCTACATGGAGAATGCGAAGGCATTCCCCGCAAGCCCGACCCCACCGGCTTGCTGCGAACCATCCGCGAGTTGGGCAGCGCTCCCGAGCGCACCGCCTATGTGGGCGACTCGGCCGGCGACATGCGCGTTGCCCACAATGCCGGAACGTACGCAATCGGCGTCGACTGGGGCTACAATCCCGTAAGCACCCTGCAAGAGGCACAGGCAGGCGTTATCATCTCCGACCCCACGCAGTTGCTTGAGTTTGCGAGGGCGTAGCTGCGATCGCCATCGCCGAGCGCAGCTGTGCGAAAGCCACCATGAAGCTTTACCCGTGATATTGGCATGTGCGAGCATCGAGTCAAAAGGTTTAATGCTACAATGATGTGCGCGCCTCAGTAGCTCAGGGGATAGAGCACCGCTCTCCTAAAGCGGGTGTCGTACGTTCGAATCGTATCTGGGGCACCATGAAACACCAGGCCATCGGCTCAAGTCGATGGCCTTTTCTGTTTCCTGGAGACAAGATTTCGCGCCTGCTGCCCCGCTACCCGCGCGCTATATGCCGGGGATACCGCTTCTGGAACCAGGCGGTGAATACGCCCACCAGCAACGCGATGGAGCACGCTGCAACTGCCAGAGCGGAAATCTGGTCGTACGCAGTCGCCTTCGTCCGCCGCATCAGAACGGGTAGCAAGACGCATGCCGCTATGCTGACCAGGCTTCCCCAGAAGCCATTGATCGCTGCCGCAATCCAACGATGAAAAAGGCCTGCCGGACTTTCGTCCGACAGGCCCTTGCACATGCTTTCCGTTGCCGAAGCCGCTATGCGCCAATAAGCGTTTGCAGCGTGGTCAGGAAGCTGGACATATTGCGCCAGCACATGAACAGCGTGATGCAGATGAAGATGACGCCGCAGATATTGGAGAACGCATGGTTGCGCCACTTGCCAAGGCTTTTTGCCGTTGGCGACGTACATCACGAAGAACGCCATGATGGGCAGCAGAATGGCGTTTGCCGCCTGCGCCACCAGGATCAGCTCCGTGGGGCTCTTGCCCAGCAGCACGGCCATCAGACAGCCAGCCACCAGCACGATGATCCAAACGATCTTGAACTTCAGGTCCTTCAGGTCTTGCCCCAGCCGAGCACGCCGTTGACGGCGTAAGCAGCGGAAAGCGGAGCGGTGATGGCGCTGGAGAAACCGGCGGCCAGCAGGCCGATGCCGATGAGCACCGTGGCCCAGTTGCCCAGCAGCGGCTGCAGGGCGACGGCCATGTCCTGCCGTTGGTGACGGTGATGCCGGCGGCATGCATGTTCGCCGCGGCGCAGACGAGAATGGCCATGGAGATGATGCCGCCCAGACCGATGGACAGAATGCAGTCGAAACGTGCGTCGGCGATCTGCTCAGGGTCCTTGAAGCGCTCGGATGCGCCGGAAGCGTGCAAGAACAGGTTGTACGGCACGATGGTGGTGCCGATCAAACCCACGGCGGTCAGGATGCCTTTGGCGCCGGCCTGGCCCTCGGGCAGGGAAGGCGTGAACAGGCCGGCCACGACCGCGCCCCAATCAACGGGAGAGGCGAACGCGGTGATCAGGAACACCAGGCCCATGAAGATGACGATGCCCGTGAGAATCTTCTCGACCAGCTTGTAAGAACCCACCCACATGACGGCAAAGGCCAGAACGCCCAGCACGATGACGATGGGGATCATGGGAGCATTGACTACCGCCTGGATGCCCAGGATGCCGCCCGTGATGTTGCCCGTCTCGTAGGCGATGTTGCCCACGAAGATGGCGATGATAACAATCACGATCGCAATCCACATCAGCACCGGATGCGAAATGCGATCGCGGATGTTCTCACCCAGGCCCTCCTGCGTGACGATGCCCACGCGCGACGCCATCTCCTGGAAGATGATGGTTGCCACGGTCGCGAACAGCAACGCCCACAGCATGGTGTAACCGTAGCTTGCGCCGGAAACCGTGCACGTGGTGACCGTGCCAGGACCGACGAAACCAGCTGCGACCAAAGCACCGGGGCCGATGTTCTTCAGCTTCTCGGTAATCGAGCTTGCCATAGTTCCCTCCTTTCCTATCGGGGCATTCCCGCCCCTCCTTGTGGTATATGAGGGACACTCTAGCATGCGAAAGCGATTGTGAGGCCGTTTCGACACACGCCCGTAACACAGCTTGTCGTCCAGCGGCGGGGGAGGGTAGATTTTCAGGGACGGACGGCAAAACCGGCGCGCGCCTTACGACATCTTCCAGAAGCCCTGGATCAATTCCTGTCGGCTGGCATCGCCCGTTTTCTTCAGGATGTTGTGCACGTGCACCTTCACCGTGGAAAGCGCCAGAGACATCTCGGATGCGATGTTATGATTATCCTTGCCCAACAAGATAAGGTAGAGAACCTCACGCTCGCGCTGGGAGAGCTTATGACGCGTGGCGAACACGTTAAGGTTCTCGATGATCTGCTGCTCCTGCTGCTTGCTACCGCCCTGCGCAGGAGGGCGCTCGAAACGAAGCGACAGCATGCGGACCGCGTTACGCACCGCAGCCACGCCGATGACCAACATCAGCAGATTCTCTGCATAGTTGCGCTCGGCGCCGAAGACAAGCGCATCCAAGTTGACCGACGCCAGGTCCATCACCAAGAAGGTGGCGCAATCCTCCGCCAAAACAAGCGGGCCTATCGCCCCGTCACCGCATACAAAGCTCGATGCCGCCACATGCGGGCACGCTCGGCCTCATCTTGCTGACGCAAGCTATACCCCGCATACAGCAGAATCAATACATGTAGAACTGGCGTATGGACCAAAACCAAAAACGCTGCAGATCGCCATCAGGGATCATCACCAACATAGCAACGCTGGCAATCGCGAAAATCGTCGGCGGCATCACGAACACGGTGCGGCGCGTTTCGTTTAGGTAATCGCAAAGCAAAACCCAGAACGCCGTGACGAACCCACCTCCGGTCACCACCGAAGCAAGCGAACGCACGACAAGATATCCCGATGTGAGCGCATCCCCGCAAGATCGAACGATGAATTCGTCCTGGAACACTAAGGAGATGTCGAAGAAGTAGAACGCGAAGGCAACCGACAGGAACAGCATGGTCTTCTTTGCGCGAAACCAAGTACGCGGACAAGCACACAGCCGCTACCAAAATGGATACGAGCAGCATCAGCAGCGTGTAGTAGAACAGAACAAGCTCCATAGGCCCCTCCGTAGAACGCTTAGCCGCCAGCCTCCGTAGCCGGCCAAGGCAATCCTCGGTATTGTAACTACTTACCCGTACCTATTTTACCCTCAACCCCGATTCGCCACCCTGTTTACAGAAACAATGAGCGCCGAAGTCAACTAAACCGATGAGGGCCAACTCTGCTTACCAGCATTTCCCATACCATACCACAAGCCTCCCATCAGGGGTTTACCGAGGGTTTAGGAAGTTTTGCCCGGCGTTAATCCTTGGTTCCACCTCTAAACGAGGGTCGTTAAATCCGCGTTACACCTTCCGGATTTTACGTGGAGGTTGCAAAGTGGAGTCAACGGAACGGGGCACCGAAAACGCCCCACTCGCAAGCCCAAAGCGTTAGGCCAAGAAGCGCTGGAAGGCTTGCACGGCGAATACAGTCTTCATCCCACGAGACGAAAGAAGGTTTGCAATGGCTGGCGTGAACGTCAAAAGCGAGATCAAGCCGCTCAAAGAAGGTGCTGCTGCACCGTCCCGGCAAGGAGCTGCTGAACCTCACCCCGAACACGCTGGAGGAGCTGCTGTTCGACGACATCCCGTTCTTGGAGGTCGCTCAGGCCGAGCACGACGCCTTCGCAGAGGGCCTGCGCGAGGAGGGCGTGGAGGTCGTCTATCTGGAGGACCTTATGGCCGAGGTCCTGGCCGCCGACTCCGAGCTGCGCGAGAAGTTCCTGCTGCAGTGGATCGATGAAGCCGGCATCAAGACCGAGCGCTATCGCAAGATCATCTTCGACTACATGCAGGAGAACTACCCCGACGCCAAGGACCTCGTGCTGAAGACGATGGAGGGCATCAACCTCACCGAGCTCCACACCGACAAGTCCAACTCGCTGGTAGACCTGGTTTCCGAGTCCTCCAAGATGGTCGTGAAGCCCATGCCGAACCTGTACTTCCCCCGCGATCCCGTTCGCGATGATCGGCAACGGCGTGTCCATCAACCGCATGTACTCGGTGACGCGCAACCGCGAGACCATCTACGGCGATTACATCTTCAAGTACCATCCGGACTTCAGGGCACTCCGCAGTACTACAGCCGTTACAACACCTTCCACATCGAGGGCGGCGACATCCTCAACATCAACGAGCACGTGCTGGCCATCGGCATCTCTCAGCGCACCGAGCCCGACGCCATCGACGACATCGCCCACAACATCTTCAACGACGAGACTAGCCCGATCGACACGATTCTGGCCTTCAACATCCCGTCCTACCGCGCCTTCATGCACCTCGATACGGTGTTCACGCAGATCGACTACGACAAGTTCACCATCCATCCCGGCATCATGGGCCCGCTGACCGTCTTCGAGATCACGCCCTGAGGGCGACGGCATCAAGGTGCACGAGATCAACGCCCCGCTCGAGCAGATCCTGGAGAAGTACATCGGCATGCCGGTGACGCTGATTCCCTGCGGCGGCGGCGATCGCATCGCCGCCGAGCGCGAGCAGTGGAACGACGGCTCGAACACGCTGTGCATCGCCCCGGGTCGCGTGGTGGTGTACGAGCGCAACGACGTCACCAACGAAGTGCTGCGCAAGAACAACATCGACGTTATCGAGATCCCCTCGGCCGAGCTGTCCCGCGGCCGTGGCGGCCCGCGCTGCATGAGCATGCCTGTCGTGCGCGAGGACTAATCGTTTTTCAACAAAGGGAGGCCGCCGGATCGATCGGCCTCCCCTTTGGGCAGCTTGCGAAGCCACGCGCTGCCCGCAGTTTTTATCGGTCTCGCCTCTGCGTTCCGTTTGAGCCTGTAAACGGGATTCGCCACCGTAAGCAGGTTCGGTATGTCCGGCTAAACAAGCGGAGTCCAGGGGCGAAACCAAACAGTTGATTTCTACTAAGGAGGGAAATCATGAGTGAGAAAGCTAAAGGTATCGGCCTGTTCGGGCTGATCGGCATGGTCGTCAGCTCCTGCATCGGTTCCGGCGTGTTCGCCATCACCGGGCAGCTTGCGGGCGTCGCCAGCCCCGGCGCCGTGCTGGTGGCCTGGGCCGTCGTCGGTATCGGCTTCGCCGCCCTTGCCCTGTCGCTGAACAACCTGGGCGCCAAGAAGCCCGAGCTCAAGGGCATCTTCCAGTACGCCGAGGAGGGCTTCGGCCCGCTTGCCGGCTTCGTTTCCGGCTGGGGTTACTGGCTGTCCGCATGGCTGGGCAACATTGCGTTCGCCACGATGATGATGTCCACGCTGGGCTACTTCTTCCCCACCTTCCTCCCCGGCAACACCCTGCCGTGCGTGATCGTCGCCTCGCTGTTCATGTGGGCGCTGACCTTCCTGGTCATCCGCGGCGTTGAGAGCGCCTCGTTCCTGAACGCTATCGTCATGGTGGCGAAGGTTGCCTCCCTGGGCATCTTCCTGATCTTCGCCATCTTCATGTTCAACGCCGGCATCTTTACCGCCGACTTCTGGGGCAACGTGTACAACAACGCCGTCGCCGCTGGCGAGATGGGCGCTGACGCTGCCAGCATGGGCGGCCTGTTCGAGCAGGTCATGAACTGCATGATCATCATGATGTGGGTGTTCATCGGCATCGAGGGCGCTGCGGTCATGAGCTCCCGCGCCCGCAACAAGCATGAGGTGGGCAAGGCTACCGTCATCGGTCTGATCTGCCTGCTGCTCATCTACATCGGCTGCTCCGTGCTCCCCTACGGCTACATGAGCTACACCGAGATTGCTCAGCTCGACTACCCCCGCAATGCTCTACGTGTTCGATTCCATGGCTCCCGGCTGGGGCGGGCGCGTTCATCAGCATCGCCCTCATCATCGGTGTTGCAGGCGCCTGGCTGTCCTTCACCATGCTGCCCGCTGAGACCACCTCCGAAATGGCCGAGCGCCACCTGCTCCCCGAGTCCTGGGGCAAGCTGAACAGCAAGGGTGCGCCGCAGATGAGCCTGCTGCTCGTAGGCGCTTGCATCCAGGTGTTCCCTGATCGTGCTGATGTTCAGCGAGGATGCGTACAACTTCGCCTTCAGCATGTGCACCGTCTCCATCGTGATCACCTGGGCGTTCATCGCGCTGTACCAGATCAAGTTCTCCGCCAAGGAGGACAAGAACGCGGCTCAGATCGCAATCGGCGTCATCGCCCTGGCCTTCCAGGTGATCGGCGTGCTGTACAACGGCTGGTCGTTCCTGCTGCTCACCTGCGTTGGCTACATCCCCGGCTTCTTCGTGTACGCCAAGGCTCGCAAAGACCGCGGCTACGCTCTGACGAATGGCGAGAAGGTCGGCATGGGCGCTGTGAGCGCACTTGGCATCGCAGCCCTGGTACTGGTCGGCATGGGAGTGATCGGCATCTAAGCGAATCCCCCCTCCTTCGCAAGATGCAGAAAGGCCCGGACCATATGGTCCGGGCCTTTTTCGTGTTTCGACATCAAAGGTCTAGCAGCAAACCAACTGAGCCAACATTTCGCACCAATCTAGACCGGCAGCCTGACTAAACCAACGTTTCACGCCAATCTAACGGCAAGCCGACTGAACCAACGTTTCAGGCCAAAACGGTAAACGCACCTTAACCCTCATACGCTGAGACAAGGCTCTCCAAGAGCTCGGCTGCGATCTCTCTGACTTCACGGCCTTCGGAGATTGCCGCGACGGCCGCTCCGTCGACGACGATTCCCACCACATGCGCAGGCAGCGTCACGCCCGCATGTTTCAGAATCCGCCCGACAGCCTGATCAAGCTGCACGCGACCGTTGCGATAAGCCTCGGTAACGTCCTCAGACTCGGATGCGGCAAGCAACTGCATGTAGTGAGCAGCGGGATTGACGGAATCATCGGGCAAGCTGGCGCTGATGAGCAGATTGACCAGATGCTTGCGACAGTCAGCCTGGTCCATGGACTCGGCAGTGGCAGCGGCGTTTTCAGCGCGCTCAGCCCAAAGCTGGATGTTGTAACGACCGGCTTCATACAGAAGCTGGTTGGTGGATTCGAAATAATATCCGACCGATGATGAAGCGGCCCCCGCCCATTGCGCTACCTTGCGATACGTGACAGCCTTCGGGCCCTGTTCGCGCAAAAGCGCCGCGGCGGCAAGCACAAGCGACGTGCGCGTGATCTGAGCCTTCAACGATTTAGGGGTTGATTCGCCTCACTCACATCGGTCTCCTTTACGCAAAAACCCAATGCACCCATTGTAAAGGAAATGCCGCTCGAGTGAAGACACTCGAGCGGCATTCATCAGGCAAATCGTAGGATTGCCGATATGCGTATACGCGTTACACCTCGGACAGGTCCTTGCCGGTGTGCTCGTGCGACGCGATCATGGCGCCCAGGGCCAGAACAGCGATGAAGACCATGTAGTACGCAGGAGCGATCGGGTCGCCCGTGACGTTGATCAGGGCGAAGGAGATGTAGGAAGCGGAACCGCCGAAGATGGCGTTGGCCAGGTTGAAGCTCAACGCGAACCCGGAGTAACGCACATCGGTGGGGAACGTCTCGGTCAGATAGCTCGACAACGTGCCGTCGTTGATGGTGAGCATCAAGCACATGACCAGCTCGACCACCAGGATGGTGAAGAAGTCCAGCGTGTTCAGCAGCCAGAACGCAGGGATAGTGAAGACCACGAAGCCTGCAGCAGCCGTGATGAGCATCTTCTTGCGGCCCACCTTGTCGGAGATGCGGCCCGACAGGAAGATGAAGGCGATGTAGACGACCAGCACGATGGTGGTGATGATGGATGCCGCGCTCGGGTCGTAGTTCAGCGTAGCCTCAAGGTAGTTCGGCAGGTAGGTGAGCACGGCGTAGAAGCCCACAGCGTTCAACACGCATGCGCCAAAGGAGATGGCCAGCACGCGGAAATGCTTCTTGAACAGGGTGCGGATCGGCTTGTCTTCGCTCTTCATGCCCTTCTCGGCAAGCTCGGCCTGCATCTTCTCGTACACCGGGGAGTCTTCCAGATGCTTTCGCGGATGTAGTGCGTGATGTAGCCAAGAGGACCAGCAAGCCAGAACGGGATACGCCAGCCCCAGTCAACCACGAAGTCGGACGTAGCGCCGAACGTGTTGAACATCCAGGTAGCGAACAGAGAGCCCACCAGCAGGCCAACGGCCGTGGAGGCGGGAACCATGGAGCAGTAGAAGCCGCGGTGGTTCTTCGGCGCGTACTCCGCGATGAACGTGGCCGCGCCCGCGTACTCGCCGGCGGCCGAGAAGCTCTGCACCATACGCATGAGCAGGAGCAGCAGCGGAGCACCAACGCCGATGACGGCGTAGCCCGGCAAGCAGCCGATAAGGAAGGTGGCGCCGGACATCATGAGGATGGAGATGGACAGGGCCCACTTGCGGCCCTTCTTGTCGCCCATGTTCCCCCAGAAAATGGCACCGAGAGGACGGACCAAGAACGCCAGCGCGAACACGCCGAACGTCATCATGGTTGAGACCATTTTGTCTTCGCCCGGGAAGAACACCAAAGCGATGACGGTGGCAAGGTAGGAGTAGCTGGCATAGTCGAACCACTCGATGAAGTTGCCCAGGAACGAAGAGAACACAACCTTCTTCAGCGTTTTATGCTTTTCAGCCTCGGTAAGCTCAGCTTCGTTATGAATCGGTCTCGGTTGGTCAGCATTCATGATTTTCCCCCTAAGAACAGTGCAGCGGCTTTGAGACTAAAACCGACTGCAGCACACGGCAGTTCATCGCCTCCCCTTGAAGCGATGTTGTTTCGCATTTCAACCTCCTTACCCTCAAGGCAGGGCCCAAAAGGCCCGCCTATGCACTGGCGGATAAGAAGATGATACCGTGCGCTTATCAATGTTAGCCATTTGCAGGCAAGTTGTTACCTTTCAGCAACGTAGCCCGATGAAGAATCGTCTCAAGTAAACGCGTCGGCAAAACGCGATCCCCAAATAAAAATTCTTCAACAACTTGCCTGCCATGACCAGGCAATCGCGGTAGGAGGGGCCCGCAATCGCCCAATCGAACCTCTAAATCTCGGACAAATCCTTGTTCGAGTGCTCGTGCGACATGATCATGGCCACCAGCGCAACGCAGGAAACCGCAACCATATAGAACGCAGGAGCAAGGGTGGAACCCGTCGCCGTGATCAGCGACGTGCAGATGAACGATGCCGTGCCACCGAACAGCGCGTTAGCCATATTGAAGCTAAGGGCGAAGCCCGAGTAACGCACCTGAGTGGGGAACGTCTCGCTCAAGTAGCTGGAAAGGGTACCGTCGTTGATGGTGAGGATCAAGCACATGATCAACTCGACCACAAGGACGGTCACGAAATTCGCAGTGCTCATCAGGATGAACGCCGGAATGGTGAAGACGATGAAGCACACACATGCAGTGATCAGCATCTTCTTTGCGACCGAACTTGTCGGACAGATGCCCGCTCGCGAAAATGAAAGCGACGTAGGTTACCAGCGCGATGGTGGTGATCAACGACGCCTCGTTCTTCGGCATCATGACGGCCGTTTCCAGGTATACCGGAAGGTAGGTAAGCACAACATAGAAGCCAACGGCGTTCAGCATTGCAGCGCCGATGGAGATGATGAGCTTACGCAGATGCTTCGTGAACAGGCAGTGAATCGGACGCTCCGGCGCACCGGCGGCGCCAGATGCCTCAGCGTCTTTGAGCGCACGCTGCATCGCCTGATACGTAGGAGAGTCCTCGAGCTGGATGTTCACGAAATACGCGCCGATGCCCAAAGGACCGGCAAGGACGAACGGGATACGCCAGCCCCACTCGTTCACCGCAGCTTCCGGCATGATGGTATACATGACGGTCGCAAAAGCGCTGCCAACCAACAGGCCAATCGCCGTAGAAGCGGGAACGATAGAGCAATACATACCGCGCTTGTCCGTAGGCGCATACTCGGCCAAGAACGTTGCCGCACCCGCATACTCGCCAGAAGCGGAAAAACCCTGGATCATGCGGAGCAGAAGCAACAAAGCCGGAGCACAGATGCCCAAGGCAGCATACCCGGGAAGCAGACCGATGCAGAACGTGGCACCGGCCATCATGAAGACCGAAACGGTCAACGACCATTTACGGCCCTTCTTGTCGCCCATGTTGCCCCAGAAAATGGCACCGATAGGACGAAGCAAGAACGACAAAGCGAACACTGCAAACGTTTGAATCAACGCTAACGCAGGATCATCGTTCGAAAGAACACTTGCGCGATAACAACCGCGAAGTACGAATACGTGGCATAGTCGAACCATTCAATGAAGTTGCAGAAAAGGACGCCGTTGCCACTTTACGTACGGTCTTGCTCTTTTTCCGCGTCGAAGCGAAACGTTATCTTTCATGGAAATCACCCTGGAACCACTTCAGATCGCTCGTGCAGGAACCCAATCCAATAGTATTGAATATCCCCATCACAATCTCCTCTTCGAGGGCTCCCCTCCTATGATTTCGCCGTTTCATAGAGGCCCTCATCAGGCGAAACGCTATCCCTCATGACTTACGTTCCGCAACCGACAAAAAAATGGTGGACTGTGCCTTCCCTTATATAAGCACAGTCCACCATAATTAGCTATTACCGCATAACAACGTCCGTAGGAATGTCGTCCTCATCCATCAGGTCAACCTGAGCACGGCTGGCGCGCATGATGAAATCATGCTTTGCCTTCTGGCCGCCACGGGCGGCTTCTGAAGCACAACACCCTTCAGGCGAGGATAGTCGTTCAGGCCATACCACGCGAAAGCCGTACCGTTGACATAGCACTCAACGATGCTATGGACGGAACCGCCACATCACGCTTGGCATCAAGATCCAGGTACTCCTGAATCTCGGTTGCACACACGTCCTTAATGACTTCAGCGCTGATTTCCAGGTCGTGACCGAGCTGCTTGAGCTGGCGCTCAACTTCGCCCTGATCAGCGTGCGGGAAATACGTAACGTCATACGTAACGGCGGCAACACCGGAAGCCTTGGCAAACGCCAGCAGATTATCAAGCGAGACGAACTGGACATGCTCCTCCGTGCGTTCTTTGATGTCCAGCATTGCAGGGAACCCGGCGATGCCCTTTGCCTCGAACGCAGCTTTCAGCTGGTCCTCGGTCTTTGCGGTTTCGAAGTTTACCTTCGTTGCGATGTGCGTTAAGCGATTCGTAACCTTCATGACGCAGCCTCCTTTCAAAGGCTCCTACGTCTAGCGCTGGCGGATGCTAGCGCTCCTCCTCCTTGGCAGCCTCTTCATCAAGACGTTCAGACAGATTCTCAGCAACTTGCTGCTGCTTCTCCATCTTAGAACCCTGAATCATAGCCTTGACAGTCGGGGAATGCGCCGCCACCAACGATCAGGATGATGCCGATAGCAGTGTTAAGCGTAACCGGCTCGCCGAAACGACCAGGCCGATGAACAGGGCAACGGGCACCTCCCAGTAGGCGATGGTGCCGTAGTCCATTGCCGGCAGGTTGCGGCCAGCGACCAGCAGGCAGCCCAAAGCGATAGGGCCGCATACGATCCACAGCAGCACTGCGCCAAGCCAGTTGAAACCAGTGAAGTGAACCTCGGTGATCCAGTTGGTCTGGCCGGTGGCCATGCCAACGACGTTCATCAGGATAGCAATAACACCTGCGCCGATAACAGCGAAGATGAAGTTCCACACACCACGGGCGGTGGTGTCGGCGTCCTTACGGTAGCCGTTGAAGAACATCGAAGCGCCGTAGAACACACCGGACAGCAAGCCGAAGATGTCGCCAACCATCTTCTGCGGGAATTCCGGAGTGGAGGAATCAGGTTGAAGTCCAGGCCGAAGACGTTGCCGCCGACGCCGAAGCCGAGGAGGCTCTCGCCGAACAGCATGCCAACGAACACGACGCAGAGGCATACCCACTGCAGCGGGCTCATCGGCTCTTTACGGAAGATACGAGCCAGCAACACGCAAATAACCGGGCCGGTGTAGATGAACATAACGGCATTTGCAACAGTGGTCATCAGCGTTGAGGTGACGTAGCATGCCAGGGACATGCCGATCATCAAGCCACCCAGTGCGATTGCGGGACTAAGCTTAAGCTTCTTGAAAGTGGTTACCTTATGGGTGGCAACCATGAGAATCACGAAGAAAATCACGCCCATGGACATGCGGCCAAGCGCCATGATTGCGCCAATGGAATCGGAGCCGTTCAAGCCCTGAGTAGCATCGAACATGTTGGTACGCGTAGCCCAACGGCTGAACAGCGGCACCAAACCCATGCCGTTGCGGAAATGAGCATGAAGATAGTGCCCAATTTGCGATTCATCTGATAATTCTGGGAGCCATCCCCCTGGCCCGCAGTGTTGATTTCGTCTGCCATTGGTTCCTCCTTAAAAAACCAGTAGCATGTACAGGTGCCTCCATTCACCCAATTTCGGTTCTGACCAAACTAGGTCGTGCTTGTATCGATACCCCTATCTAAGCTCGATCCTGTCCGGTCGAATCGAAAACCCTTGTTGACTGGATTGAAGGCGAACTAACAAAAGGGGACCTGGCTGATCTTGTCTTGCCAGGCCCCCTTTCTATTGCTTGTTCAGAACTCTACCGAAATAGATTCTGATTTAGGCGGTTAGCCTAGTCCTCCCACATCTCCGGGTGGATGAGCGTGCAGTCCTTGACGCGGTTCGGGAAGTAGTCGAGGCACTCGCCCTCGCGGTAGACGTCGGCGGTGGAGCAGTGCAGGCCGCCGCCGAACGGGTAGGCGTCGCGCAGGTCGCAGGGGATGACGTTCATGCCCAGCTTGTCCATCTGCTCCTGCTGATACACTTCGGAGGCCTCCACGATGACGGTCTTCGGGTCGAGCACCAGGCAGTTCATGGACAGCCACACCGAGGAGTAGCAGAACTCCGGCGGCTCGGAGTGCGCCGGCTGGGCGGCCTCGACGATCTGCCAATCGTTGGCCTCGAAGATGTCCTTCTGGCCCTCGGCAGGATGACGATGCGGGTTGTTGATGATCAGGCCGGGGCGCAGCGGCACGAAGGTCGCGTCGATGTGGATCGGGTAGGGGTCGCCGGGGAAGTTCACGGCGTGCACGCGGTACTCGGGGTAGTAGCGCTGGAACCAGTCCATGGCGGCGCGGTTGGTGGTCAGGCCGTGCTGGATGAACAGGTCCTTGCCCATGCGCATCACGTCGGCGGCGTCCCACATCGGCTCGACCTCAGTGGTCACGAAGTCCTTGGCTGCGGTGCGCTCCAGGCGCTCCTCAAGGGTGATCTTCTCGTCGTAGTAGTTGTGCTTGTAGGAGCGGTCGGTCAGGCGCGGGCGGGGGGCCTGGGTCCACTTGAAGTCGGGATCCTGCTCGAAGTACTCCTCCATGAGGGGCCAGTAGGCCAGGTACTCAAAGTAGCGGCAGCGGAAGGAGTTGGCGGAAGCCATGATCTCGTTGCCGATGGTCAGCAGGATGTCGCGCGGAGGCATGCAGGTCATCATGGAGTCGTTGCGGAAGTCCGGCGTGCCGATGGCCTGGTTCCACTGCAGCGGGGTCGGGCGGTCGACGACGACACCGCGGTCCTCGAGGATCTTCACGAGGTTCTCGAGGCACTCGTTGCCGCGCTCGACGGTGCGCAGCGGGCGCAGGCCCCACATGCCGCGCATCTCGGAGTCGACCGGCACCTTCTCGGAGGTCGCAGCGGGGCTCCTCGGGCGGGATCATGGAAGTTATCGCAGCGGCCAACGATAACGCGCTTCAGCGGATCCCAGTCGTTCCAAGAATTGACAACGTATCTTCGCCATGACAGTCTCCGAAATAATCGTTTATGCATTTTTCATCCGATTATTGATATTTTTTGAATGAACCGATTCGCACGAATGATTATCGGTACGAATCGGATATGCATGCATTTATATGGTCAAGTCTATGGTTCATCAGATGGCTCATATTTGCACAACCAATGGGAAAAGCGTCCTCCGATAATCTTGGTCTATCGGTTTTCGGTTATTGCATCGACGTAGCAATCCTCTTCCGAATGCCGTGAGCGGCTTCCTTTAAGCACTTAACGGCTTTTAGCTCCCCGATATGAGGCCTTGCCGCTTGAGCACTCGCTTAAGCGGCAAGGCCTGCCGTTGTTTGACCGTTTTCACACTTCTTGTGTCATGGCATGGTGTGGGCGGTTTTGCGACCGTTAAGAGGGCGTGCCACGGCATCGTTCGCCGCCCTGTTCGCTTTCAGCCGGCTGGAGGTCCGTATGAGACGGCACGATCATGTGATGCGCTCGCTCTTCGACCCGTAATCCCGAGGACATTACCGTCGTTATTGAAGGGCATGCCGTCGTCATTCGACGCCAGAGCGCTTCCCGGGCTGCGTTCTGGCCTGTTAGTCGCCTTTCAACGGAGGAGGGCGACGCAGCCGGTGTTGATCTCGCCGGGCTTCGGCTCGCCGGTCTCGTGTTAGCCGCCTGGCAACGCAGGGCGGCGCAGCTTGCGCTGCGCCGCCCTCCAATGTGGCGATATGCTTGATTTCGCTTAATAGTACCTGTAGTAAGCGGCGCAGCTGCCCGCTGCTGACCATGCACGGGCCTACCGGGTTCTCGGGCGTGCATACCTTGCGGAACAAGGGACACTCGTTGGGCGCCATGATGCCGCGAAGCACGTCGCCGCAGCGGCAGCCCTTGGGGTTGATGGTGGGCTCTATTTCGGGCTGGAAGCGCTTCAACGCATCGAATTGCGCGAACTCCTCGCGGATGCGGTAGCCGCTGCCGGGAATCTCGCCCAAGCCGCGCCAGGTGGCGGAGCAGGTTTCGAAGACCTCGTCGATTGCGGCGAGCGCCACGGGGTTGCCCTCGGGCATGACGCCGCGCGCGTAGGCGATCTCGATGTCGGCCCTCCCCTCGTGCAGTTGGCGCATGATCATGGCGATGCCCTGGCAGCACGTCAACCGGCTCGAAGCCCGTGACCACACCGGGGATGCCGTATTCCTTCGCCAGGAACTCGAAGGGCTTGGTGCCCGTGATGGTGCCCACGTGGCCCGGCAGGATGAGGGCGTCTAGTTTGAGGTCCGGGTCCTTCACCAGCGTTTCCAGGGCGCCGGGCATGTTCTTGTGCGCAGCGAAGACGCTGAAGTTCTTCAGGCCCATGGCCGCGGCGCGCTTGATGGCCATGGCCACCAGCGGCGTGGTGGTCTCGAAGCCAACGCCAACGAACACGATCTCCCGATCGGGGTCGGCCTTCGCCAAGGCCAACGCATCGAGGGGCGAATAGCAGATCTGCACGCTGCGGCCCGCCGCCTGTCCTTGAGCAAGCTCGACGTGGAGCCGGGCACGCGCGTCATGTCGCCGAACGTGGCGATGGTGACGTTCGGGATGCGCGCGAGGGCGATGACGGCGTCGATATCGCGGTTCGACGTGACGCACACGGGGCAGCCCGGGCCCGACGAGAGGCACACGCTTTCGGGCATGAGGTTGCGGATGCCGTTGCGCGCGATGCCACGGTGTGCGTGCCGCACACTTCCATGAGCGTGGCGCCGCCTTCCGAGCGAGTTTGCTCGATGGACTCGATGAGGCCACGAGCGAGCTTCGGGTCCTTGAACGCCGCCAGCTCGTTTTGCATGGTGCCGGCGTCTACCGTGCGGCTACGATGTATGTTCTGGGGTTGCATGATGAGATTCCTTGGTACGAGGGGCGAAATGAAAAGCCGACCGCCTGCGCGCCGCAAGGCTGCAAGCGATCGGCCGGTTGGGCGTTGCCTAGGCCGTGGCGGCGGGCAGCTCATCGCCCGCCAGGTCGGGGAACTCCTTGATGAGGTCGATGGTCTCTGCGCGTAATCGGGATCGACCACCTCGATGGCGAAGCCGGCGTGCACGAGCACGAAATCGCCGACGCCCGCCTGCGGTGTGAGGTCGATGGACACGCTGCGCGTGACGCCGAGGATGTCCACCGTGGCCATGCCGTCGCCGTCAAGCTGCGCGATCTTCGCGGGAATAGCTAGGCACATTCGCTGCCTTCTTCCTTCCATGATGAGACGTTTTGGGGATGCGTTGCCGAACGCTTGAGCGCCTTCCGAGCCGCTACTTACCCGTCGTCTCGTCCGTTTGTCTTGCTGCCCATGCTACCACAGCCTGGCCGAAGGAGATGCAGCCGTCGTTGGGCGGCAGGTCGCGGTTGAGCGCCACGGTGAAGCCGTTGCCCTGAAGCGCCGGCACGACGTGCTCGAGCAGGTAGCGGTTGAGGAACACGCCGCCCGAGAGCGCCACCGTGGTGATGCCGTACAAGCTTTGCACCAGCGGAGCAGCCATGACGATGGCTTGCACGAACGCGTCGTGGAAGCGGCGCGCGATGGTCGCCGTGGAACGCCGGAAGCGATGTCGTCAAGGAGCGCCTTGAACGCCGGCGCCGCGTCGAACAGCAGGACCGACGTGTCGAGCGCGGTGCTGGTTTCGGTGGCCGTATTCTTCACGACATCTATATGGTAGGCGTCGGTGGCCGGCAACCCCTCGGGGACCGCGCCCATGGCCGCCTCGAGCTCGATGGCCGGCTGGCCATCGTAGGACGGCTGACGGCACACGCCGAGCAGCGCGCTGGCCGCATCGAACAGGCGCCCGACCGAGGACGTCATGGGCGTGTTCAGCCCGCGCTCGATCATGGTGTCGCACACCTCGGCCTCATCGCCCAGCGCCAGCAGCGCATCGGCGGCGCCGGGATGCTCCAGCAGGTCGAACTCGTACAGGACGCCGTAGGCCATGCGCAGCGGGTTGCGCACCGCCGCGGCGCCGCCGGGCATGGGCACATAGGCGAAATTGGCGAAACGCTCGTAGGCCTGCTGGTTGGCGAAAGCAGGACCTCGCCACCCCACACGCGGCCGTCGGCGCCATAGCCCGTGCCGTCGAACGCGATGCCGCACACAGGGCCGAACAGCCCGTTCTCCCCAGCACCGAAGCGATGTGCGCATGGTGGTGCTGCACCTCGGTCAAGGGCAGGTTGTTACGCTGCGCCTGCTCGCGGCCCATTTGCTTGCAAGGTACTCGGGATGTGCATCGCAGGCGAGACGGCGCGGCGTTTCCTGGAACAGCTGGCGATAACGGTCTTCGGCCTCGAGCCAAGCGTCGTAGGTTTCCGCGTTCTCGACGTCGCCGATATGCTGCGAGACGAACGCATCGGGACGCTGATCATCGGCCGCGGCGGCGCGCACCAGGGCGAACGTCGCCTTCTGCTCCGAACCCGTGGCCAGCAGGGTTTCCTGCTTGGGCTGCGCCTCGGGGCAGTCGAGTGCGATGGGCAGCGGGGCAAAGCCGCGGGCGCGGCGGACGAACTGGATGGCCTGCTCGTCACCTACGCGCACCACGCGCAGCACCGAGTCATCGTAGCGTGACAGGATGCGGCGGTTGTTGCCCAAGACGGCGTCGGCGATGCCGGCGAACTTGACCAGCGCCTGATCGTCGTCGGTGACGATGGGCTCGTTATGCAGGTTCCCCGAGGTCATGACCAGCATGGGAAGAGCCGAATCGTCTTGCTGGGCACGCAGGGCCTCCGCGAAATCATGGAGCAGCAGATGCTGGACGGGCGTGCAGGCAGCATGACCCCAGCTCGGGAAGGTTATCGGCCAGACCGGCGGCGAACTGCACCTCGGCCCGCTTGCGCAGCAGCACGATAGGGCGCTTGGTGGATTCCAGGGCACCCTGCTCCGCCTTGTCGACATGGCACGCGGCACGCGTCGGCCGCACCCGCCACCATGACGGCGAACGCCTTGCCCTGACGACGCTTGCGCTGACGTAGCTTCGCCAACGCATCGGGGTTGGAGGCATCGCAGACCAAATGGAAGCCGCCAAGGCCCTTCACCGCCACGATGCCGCCGTCGAGCAGCAGCTTGACCGCTTCCGCGAAGATGGCGTCGGACGCTTCGCGGGTATCCCCCCACTGCGGCTCCTGCTGGCCTTGTGCAAGGTTCACCCAGCTGATGTGCGGGCCGCAATCCCAGCAGGCATCGGGCTGCGCATGGAAGCGGCGATCGAGCGGGTCGGCGTATTCGGCGGCGCAACGCGGGCACATGGGGAAATCCTTCATGGACGTTGCGGGGCGATCGTAGGGCAGCGACCCGATGATGGTGAAGCGCGGGCCGCAGTTCGTGCAGTTGATGAACGGATAGCGGTAGCGACGGTCTGAGGGGTTGAACAGCTCATCAAGGCAGTCGTCGCAGGTGGCCAGATCGGGGAAACCAGCGTGGTCTGCTGGGCGTCGTGATCGTCGGAGAAGCGGATGTCGAACGAGCCGAACCCTTCCAGCGGCACCTCCTTGAGGTCGATCTCCTTGACCTTTGCGGCGGACGGGGGGATCATGTGCAGCTCGGTGACGAACTTGTCCAGCAGGTTCGCCGCTCCCTCGGCGTGGATGAACACGCCTTCCACGGCGGTGAGCACCCAACCGTTGAGCTGGTATTTCTTCGCTAAACGATACACGAAGGGCGAAAGCCCACCCCTTGCACGATGCCTTTACCTGTATGTCGAGCGCTTCGATCATACGACGCCCTTTCATTTAAGGTTTACGTTGTTTTCCGCCGGCTGATTCAAAAACGCGCGTCGGCGAGATTGCCGACGCGCGTTGGGTTTCAGCCATTGAGCCGAGGGGCGTTACGCCTGCTGCAGCTCTTCCAAGATGTCGCACACCACTTCCGCCAGCGCGCGCAAGGTGACGCCCGAATTATCGGGCAGATGCAGGTGCACGCAGCGGCGACCGCGGCTTGCGAGCGTGACCAGATCGCCCGAGGCCTGCGCCTTCGCCAAGGAGCCCAGGCTTTCGGCCTCTTCCGACAGCGGGATGTCCTTCAGCTCGTCGGCCGACAGGATGAGGAACACGCCGTCGTTCGGGCCGCCCTTTTGCAGCTGACCCGTGGAATGCAGGTAGCGCGGGCCGACTTCCAGGCACGACACCACGCGGCGCTTCTCGGCCACGCCGTGGCGTATCAGCTCGAGCGCCTCGCGGCGCCCCTCGCCCGTGAACGGGAGAAACGCGTTGAGCGCGAAGAAATCGCCGGGTTGGATGCTAACGAGCAGAGCACGCAGCGATGCGCGCACGTCGGTGCAGTCCTTGAAGCACGGGCTTGGCGCACCTCCACCTCGCCCATGTGCACGTCGTCGACGAAGTCCTGCACGTAGTCCGGCTCGGGCTGGCCGTCGCGCAGGATGTCGAGCACCGCGGCCTTGGCCGACGCCACGTCGGGCTGGTCGAATGGGCACACCTTCATGAGGTAGCCGCACATGGCCACGGCGTACTCCCACATGACGAAGTGCTCGGCCAGCTCCTCCACCGAGTCGATCTTGAAGTTCGCGCGCGCGGATAGTGGGATCGATGTAGGACAGGCTCATCTCGAAGTTCTTGCGCTCGTCCCACAGGTCGGTCTTCGTCTGGTACATGATGACGCTGCGGTCTCCGGGGTCGTTCGTGAGCAGCAGCGAGTCTATCTCGATGTTCGGCAGGATGCCCTGCCCGTCCTTGCCCAGGCTCTCGGCGACCAGCTGCTCGATCCACAAGCCGAGCACGCGGCCGCGCTTCTGCGTGAGGAAGCTGAACTTGTTGCGTCCCTGCAGGTAGTTGTCGTACAAAAACGATGCCAGCCCGATGGCCGGGTTGTCGATGGCGTCCTCGCTGCAGGCGCGCTCCGCCTCGTTGGCGTGCTGCATGAACTCCTGCAGGTTGATGCCCACGAGCGCGGCGGGCAGCAGGCCGAACACGGACATGGCGCTGAAGCGGCCGCCCACAGTGGGGCTCGCGCTGGAGAACACCGCGGCCCACCCTTCTTCGCGCGCCTGGCGCTCAAGCATGGAGCCGGGGTCGGTGATGGCCACGAGGTGCTGCACCATTTCCTCGTCCGAGATCTGGTCGGCCAACGCATCGCGCACGGCGCGCAGCGCCAGGCGCGGCTCGATGGTGCCGCCCGATTTGGAGGACACGATGAACAGCGTGGTGCGAGGGTCGATCTCCGACAGGATGCCGCGCACGCGGACCGGGGAGTCGGAATCGAGCGTGCGGAAGCGCACCAGGGATGAGTCCGGCTTGTGGTACTTGGTTATGGTCATGGGCGCCTGAGTGGAGCCGCCTTTTGGCCGATGAGCACCACGGACTTCAAACCCTGGGCGATGATGGAATCAGCGAATGCCTGAATCTCGTGCAGCGGGTACGGCGGATTCGTTGCGAGGTCCGTCCACCCCATGTAATTCTGTGCGCATTCCTGCGCTTCGTCGGAAAAGCCGTAAAGCGTTGCATCCTTCGCATGAAGGCGGCTGGCAACGCATTCCTTCACCAAGGTTTTGGCGGAGGGGTAGAGCTTTTCCATATCTCCAGACAGCATGAGCACCTTCTTTCTGCGTAAGTATTCAGCATTCTAGCAAACCATGGCAGATGGTACCCCGTTTAGGCGCCTCCGTGTGATGGAGTTGTGAACAGGGAAGCGGAACGGTCAGCGTTTAGAGCGGAAAGCGCGTGCTTTATGCGGTTGGAGGGGGACGGGCAGGTGCAGGTGCAGGCGCGAGGAAGCGCCGGCTTGCCGGCGGCGATGAGTCGGGCGGATGCGGAAAGCGGGCGCCGCAAAGCGACGCACGGGGCGCAAAGCGGCGCGACCCGCCCGCGTGTTGCCGGCGGGCGGGTCGCGGCGGCGCCGAACGGGCCGGGGCGCTACAGGTCCAGCTTGTCGATGACCGATCGCAGCGTGGCGGCCGAGGCCTTGAGCTGCTCGGTTTCCGTCTCGTTGATCTTGATGGGCACCTGGTACTCGATGCCGCTGGCGCCGACGACCGCGGGCATGGACAACACGATGTCGTGCAGGCCGTACTCGCCGTCGATGTAGTTGGACACGGGAAGAATAGGCTTCTCATCTCGGGTGATGGCCTCGCAGATGCGCTTCACCGACATGGCGATGCCGTAATAGGTGGCGCGCTTCTTCTTGATGATCTCGTAGGCCGCGTTCTTCACTTCCTCGGCGATGCGGTCCATGTTGCGCTCATGGTCGGTGTGGCCGCGCAGCTCGCAGAAGTCGTTCACGGGGATGCCGAGACGTTCGCCGTGCTCCAAGCCGCGATCTCGCTGTCGCCGTGCTCGCCGATGATGCGTGCGTGCACGTTGCGCGGATCGACGCCCAGGTGCTCGCCCAGGGCGTACTTTGAAGCGCGCGGTGTCGAGGCGTGGTGCCGCTGCCGAGCACGCGGTTGGCGGGCATGCCGGAGAGCTTAAGGGCGACGTAGGTCAGGATGTCCACCGGGTTCGACACCACCAGCAGAATGCCCTGGTAATCGCGCTCGGCGATCTGCGGGATGATGGACTTGAAGATGCGCACGTTCTTGTGCACGAGGTCGAGGCGCGTCTCGCCGGGCTGCTGGTTCGCGCCGGCCGTGATGACGGTGATGGCCGCGTCATCGATGTCGGAGTAGTCACCCGCGTAGATGTTCATGGGGCTGCCGAACGCCATGCCGTGCGCGATGTCGAGGGCCTCGCCCTCGGCGCGGTCGTGATCGACGTCGATGAGCACCATCTCGGAGAACAGGCCCGACTGCATGAGGGCGAAGGCGCTGGCCGAGCCCACGAACCCGCAGCCGACGATGGCCACCTTTGCGAGGATTGATGATTGCTGCCATGGTTGCTCCTATCCTTTGCGGAGAGCCGCAAGCGTAGGTTTCGCGGGGCACGCCCCGCGAGGGATGCATGCCGGAGGCAAAACGCCGAGCCGGCACGTAGGGTATACTGTGCGCATGATACAACAAGCTGGAACATCCGCCGCGGCAAAGCCGCGCCCCAACGCGGTTTCACCGCGTTTCCCCGAAAGCGCTGGCCATCGCCGGCATGACGTGCAACCACGCCTGCTACATCTACTGGGACTATCTGCCGCCCGGGATCCTATGCGCGCTGTTCGCGCTTGGCGGCCTGACGTTCCCCATCATGGCGTTTCTGCTGGTGGAAGGGTATCGCCATACGTCGAGCGTGCGGCGTTATGGCCGGCGGCTGCTGACATTCGCCCTGGTGGCCCAGGTTCCCTACGGGCTGTTCCTGGCGCATGAGATGAACGTGCTGTTCACGCTGTTCGTGTGCCTGTGCCTGCTGTACGCGTACGACCATATGCGGCGACGCGGGCTGTTTTGGCTGACGTTCGCGCTGGTGACCGCCCTGACGGCGTTTTGCGATTGGGGATCCTGGCACCCTGCATGGTGCTCACGCTCCATGTGGTGAAGGACCGCAGGCAACGTGTGGCGTACTCGGCGCTGCTGCCCATTGCCACCGGAGGGCTGCCGGCGCTTATGCAGCTCATGGAGCTTCCCACGCTGCAGAACCTGGCGTTCGCGTTATATCCGCTGGTAGGCTGCAGCGCCACCATTCCCCCTGCTGTGGGCGTACAACGGCGGGCGCGGCAGGTCCATGAAATGGTTCTTCTATGCGTACTACCCCGCGCATATCGCCGTGCTGGGATTGGCGAAGGGCTGCTTCTGGGCGACTGGAACATCGCCGTGACCGGATAGGATGCTTGGAGCTGCGCGAGGATCGACGCACGTCGGGTAGCGCGCCGCGATCGCACGAAGACCGATGCACGTCGGGTAGCATGCGCGGAACCGCAAAAAGCCGGCGAGGATCGGGAAGACAACGAGGGCCGCTGCACGATTGCAGCGGCCCTCGCCGTTTCGCCAGCATCCGAGAACGGACGCGACGCTTATTTCCAGTCGGCTCCCAGGACGATGAGGAAGTCCTCCTCGAACAGATAGGTGTTCGAGTTCTGCACCGCCTTGCCCACGCCGAGAGCCTTCACGATGGCCTCGGCCGCTTCCTTTGTCGGAGGAATCGTTGTACACCACCACGGTGTCTTGGTAGTCGAAGTTGTCGGCATTGCTGGTGTTCACGCTGTACCCAAGGCCCTGAATGCGCTCGGTGGCGTCGAGGCCGGCTCCCGCAAGGCCGTTGCCGTTGCGGATGGCCACGCTGCCGCCGCGCTTGACCGCGCCCGCGCCCCCGCCCGCCGTGCCGCCGCTTGTGGCGCCGCCGTCGCCGGTGGTTGCCAGAATGGTGCCCGAAGTCTTGTCGACGACGTCACCTTCAGTGGGCGGCAGGCCTGCGTCGACGCGCTTCATCATGGCCTTCCATTCCGCGGTGTTGTTCACCTCGTACCAAACGCCGTCGATGTACTCCGGAAGTGGTGGGTTCCATGGCGGAATAGATGTCGGTGGACGGGTCGAGGCCCTGCATGGCCTGCGCGAGCCCGATGATGTCGGTAACGCCCAGGTCGGTGGTGACATACTTCGAAAGCGCCTGCACGGTGGAAGCCATGGACGCCGCGTCGGCAGACAGCAGCTTCTTGGCGATGGCCGACATGACCAGGCGCTGGTTGGCGGCGCGATACTCGTCGCCCGGGCCGAACTCGTCGTAGGCGTGCCGTGCACGGCACAGGATGAGCGCCTGGTCGCCGTTGAGCGTCTGCAGGCCCTCGTCCACATGGCCGCCGGCATCCTCATCGTCGATGGTCATGGGGAACATCGACCTCGATGCCGCCGAGCGCGTCCACGATATCCCGGAAGCCATCGAAGTTGATCTCGGCGTAGTGCGAGATATCGACGCCCGCCAGCTTCGACACCGTTTGCACCGAGAGCGCGGGACCGCCGAACACGTGCGCGGCATTGAGCTTGTTCACGCCGTATTCGCCCATGTCGACCATGGTGTCGCGGTGCAGCGAGACCAGCGTGACCTTCTTGCTCACGGGGTCGATGCGCGCGAAGATGATGCTGTCGGTGCGGTAGCTGTCGCCGAAATCGCCGGACTCGTCACGTTCCTCGAGCCATCGGTGCCCATGAGCAGCATGTAGAACGGCTCTTTGGTCATGTTGGTTTTAACCAGGTACTTCCCCACGTTGCCCAGGCCCGCATGCAGGTTGCCGGAAAGCACCTGCACGTACGCGAACGCCGCGCCGACGGGCTATGACCGCGACAGCAAGCGCCGCGATGCCGGCATAGAACAGCTTGCCGTGCTTTTTTGTGCTTTGGGTTTTCGCGTACTCGTCGCGCGAAAGGCGGCGCGCCGACGGCTCGCCTTGACCAGCGGACGGCCGGTCTCCGCCGTAGCTATCGCGCGCATAGCGGTTTTGGGCGCGCACGTCTGCAGCGGTTGCGCGCCTGCCGTTGGATGGTTGGTTCGTGTTTGCTCGGCCCGCGCCGTAACGGTCGCGCCCGTAGCCTGTGCGTTTGTTATCCATACGGTCATTGTGACGGCCCCCGGCCCCATGCAAGCGACCTCACATGCTTTGCGGGAAATGCCCATATGAGCAAAAGCGGGGAAACGACGGCCTGTCCGAGGGGACAAAAAGGCCTGGAACGCATTTCGCGTTCCAGGCCTTCAAGGCGGAAATCCGGGCTCCGCCACAGTCAGCGAGGGCCCTATAGTGCCCGGAATCCGCCTGAGCAAGGCGGCATAAGCCTTTGGGGTATGCCGCCGAAGCTGAAGGCGAAAGCCGGCGCCACAAGCCCCGCAGCGTCAAGTCGGTCCGCCAGCCGACAGACCGGCGGAACCGTTTAACCGCCGGGGAAGCGGATGACCATGTAGATGGCGGCGATGGCCACCGTGAACAACATGATCGGGAAACCGCGTTTGAAGAGCTGCATGAACGTGATCTCGTGCCCGTGCTTCTTGCTGATGTCGGACAGCACCACATTGGCTCTTGCGCCGATCAGTGTGCCGTTGCCGCCCAGGCAGGCGCCCAGCGACACGGCCCACCACAGCGCCGTGCCGTCGAGGCCGTCGGCCTCGAGCGCCAGGATGATGGGGATCATGGTTGCCACAGGAACGGGATGTTGTCAGGAAGCTGGAGATGATGGCCGAGCCGAACAGCACCGCCAGCATGGTGATCATGAGATTGCCGCCCGTGACGTCGATAAGGCCCTGTGCCAGCATGCCGATGACACCCGTTTCGGACATGGCGCCGACGATGATGAACAGGCCGGCGAAGAAGCACAGCGTGGTCCATTCGACGCCGTGCAGCGCCTCTTCGATGCTCTCACCGGAGATGAGCAGGATCAGACCGGCGGCAGCAAGTGCGATGACGCAGGACTCCAGGCCGAGCGCGCCGTGGGTCATGAAGCCGACGACCACGAGGACGACCATGGCGACGCTGATGTGCAGCAGACGGCGGTCCTTGATGTAGTCGTTCTCGTCGAGCTCCATGATGGCCTTGCGGTGCTCCTCATTCGCCGAGATCTTACGGCCGTACATGACGTAGAACAGACCGATAACGGCCGCCAGGGATGATGATGACCGCCGGAGCGTCGTAGGCGATGAAGTCGGCGAAGGTGTAGCCCGCGGCCGATCCGATCATGATGTTGGGCGGGTCGCCGATGAGCGTTGCCGTGCCGCCGATGTTGGACGCCAGGATCTGCGTCATGAAGAACGGCACCGGATCGATGTCGAGCAGGCGGCACACGGTGATGGTCATGGGGCCGATGAGGAGCACTGTGGTCACATTGTCCAGGAAGGCGGACAACACTGCCGTGAGCAGCACGAACAACACCATGATGGTCCAGGGGTTGCCCTTCGCCACACGCGCGCACTTGATAGCCAGGAACTCGAACACGCCCGATTGCTTCACCACGGCCACGAAAAGCATCATGCCGAACAGCACGCCGAGCGTGTTGAAATCGATGTGCCCGATAGCCGTCTCGAACGGCATGATGTGCAGGATGAGCGGCAGCATGGCGCCGGTGATGGCGACGAGCGCGCGATGCACCTTCTCGGTCATGATGGCGATCATGGCCACCACGAAGATGGCGACGGATATGATCTGGCTAGTATCCATATCCCACCGCCTTGGTTACGTTGTTTTCCACGGGTCCTTCTTTCTCCAAAGCGCGCGAGATCCTTATGCATTCGCGCAAAAATCCACTATAGCAAAACCCGATTTCACCATGCGGAACCATGGGGAAAGTTTCTCGTGTTTTAACGTTGAAAGGCAGCGATGCGCGGCGGCCGCCCGAGCGCGGGATATACTGGGCGCATGCATTTACGAAGGTAAGCGAGGAAACCATGGGATTGAGATTCACCGCCGCCCGCGCCGTCAGCGGCGTCTCCACTTGGGGCTTGAAACACGTGTTCCACCGCCCCGCCGCGAACTTCCCGGGCAAAATGGCCCTGTATGTGGACCCGCAGCTTATCGCGCATCTGCGCGGCAAGCTCGAGCGCGGAAGCGTGTGCGTGGTGGGGACCAACGGCAAGACCACCGTTTCCAACCTGCTTGCCGACGTGCTTGAAGCGTCGGGCCAGCGGGTCGTCTGCAACCGCACGGGCGCGAACCTGGATTCGGGCGTGTCCACGGCGTTGCTGCACGCCGGCAAGGCCGACTGGGGGCGTGTTCGAATGCGACGAGCTGTGGCTGGCGAAGATCCTGCCGCAGCTGCGCGCGAACTACGTGATGCTGCTCAACCTGTTCCGCGACCAGCTCGACCGCTGCGGCGAGATTGACCGCATCCAGGACAGCATCGTCAAGGCGCTGGGCAGCGTCGCCTGAAACCGTGCTGGTCTACAACGCCGACGACCCGCTGTGCGCATCCCTCGCCGACCGCGCCAGGCAGCTGCCGGGCCGCGAGGGCACGCGCTCCATCGCCTTCGGCGTGGCCGAGAGCATGGGCCTGGCGCAAAACACCGTCTCCGACGCCACCATGTGCCAGCGCTGCTCGTCCATGTTGGAATACGACTAGCGCCAATACGGGCAACTGGGCGAATGGCGCTGCCCAAACTGCGGCTTCGCGCGCCCCGCGCTGGATTTCGCCGCCGAAAACGTGCAGCTGGAAGCCGACGGGCTGGCGTTCTCGCTTGCCAAGCCCGGCGCCGGCGATGCCGGGCGCGAAGGGCGTTCTCGGTGACAGCACGCTTCAGCGGCGCCTATATGGTGTACAACCTTGCCGCCGTGAGCGTTGCCGCAAGCCTGCTGGGATGCACGAACGAGGCGTTGCAGAAGGCCGTCGACGCGTTCGACCCGCAAAACGGGCGCCTGCAGACCTACGACCTTGCCGGCCGCCGCGTGCTGCTGAACCTCGCGAAGAACCCCACCGGCTTCAACCAGAACCTCAAGATCGTGGCGCAGGACCGGGCGACGAAGGTGGTGGCCTTCTTCGTGAACGACAAGGAGGCCGACGGGCGCGACGTGTCGTGGCTGTGGGACATCGACTTCGAGGAGCTGGCGCAGGCGGGCCCGCTGACGGCATACGCCGGCGGCATCCGCGGGCGCGACATGGCCGTGCGCCTGAAGTACGCCGGCATAGACGCCCAAACCGTTGACAACGCCGACGATCTGCTGCATCGCATCGCGCAGCAACCGCGCGAGGTGAGCGTGTACATCATCGCGAACTACACAGCGCTGCCGGGTTGCAAGGCTGCGCTAGACGCTGCCGTGGCCGCGGGCGGCGAAGTGGAGCCGGCCGCGGGAGGCGCCCGCGCCCGCGCGATTTCGGGACGCAGGGCGCGTCGGCCAGCGAAGGGGCGGCAAGCGGCCAGAACCCCGTTGTCATCGCGCACCTGTTCCCCGACCTGCTGAACCTGTACGGCGACGGCGGCAACGTGCGCGTGCTGCAGCAGCGCCTGGCCTGGCGCGGCATCCCCGCGGAGGTCCGCCGCGTGAACCACGGCGACGCCATCGACCTTTCCGGCGTCGACCTGATCATGATGGGCGGCAGCCCCGACCGCGAAAGAGAAGCTAGCCAGTGCCGACATCGTGGCCATGCGCGACCAGCTTGACGCATACGTGCAGGACATGGGCCCGCTGCTTGCCATTTGCGGCAGCTACCAGATGCTGGGCCGCGAGTGGCTGGTGGACGGCGAGAAGGTGCCCGGCCTGGGCTTGGTGGGCATGACCACGGGACGCCCCGGCACATCGGGCGACCGACTGGTGAGCAACATCGCCCTGCGCAGCCCCTTGGCCGACGAACCCGTGGTGGGTTACGAGAACCACGCAGGCCGCACCTACCTCGACGAGGGCGTGGAGCCGTTCGGCACCGTTGTCTCGAACACGGGCCTGGGCAACAACGAGGGAGACCAAGCAGGACGGTGTGCGCTACAAGAACGTGCTGGGAACGTACCTGCACGGCCCGCTGCTGACGAAGAACCCGCAGATCGCGGACTGGCTGCTGGCTCGCGCGCTTGAGCGCAACGCCAAGCGCACCGGACGGCCCCTTGTCGAGCTGACGCCGCTTGACGATGCGCCCGAGAAAGCCGCCAACGCCTTCATGCGCGACAAGCTGGGAGCCAAGTAGCGGCGAACGCAAAAGCGCGGTGCCGGCCCTGTGCGAGGAAAACGCATGGGACCGGCGCCGCGCTTTTTGTTTGGGAGCGATTTCAAGAAAAAGCGGGCCGGACATTTCTGCCCGGCCCGCGTACATTCGTGGAGCCAACGACCGGATTCGAACCGGTGACCTGCGCTTTACGAGAGCGCTGCTCTACCAGCTGAGCCACGTTGGCACGGCTTCTTGCGAAGCGCGAATATGAACTATACCGAAGAGCCTGTCGTTTCGCAAGGGGCAAATGCAACTTTTCGGGCGAACGAGCGGGCATTCGCCGTTTCTCCACAGGCTTGCATCCTAGCGTTGCGGCCCTCGAGAGCCGCATGGGCACACGTCCCATCGCTGTTGCCGCGCCGCCCAAGAGCTGCCTTGGCGCGCCTTATCGCTGCGGCGTCCTTGCCTAAGAGCCGCCCGATGCGCAGCGTCGCCGCCTACTCCTCGTTCTCGGGGCCTTCACCACCAGCACGGGAACCTGGGCCTCTCGCAGCACGTAGCTGCTCACGCTGCCCAGCATGCCGCGCAGAGCGCCCAGACCGCGGCTGCCCATGATGATGAGGCCGCAGCCGTTCTCCTGCGCGTACTTCACGATCTGGTCGCCCGGATGCACCTCGGGCAGCAGGCAGACGCGCTTCTCGTTCATAAGCGGGCGGATCACCCCATCGACCTGCGCATGCAGGCGCTCGGACGCTTCCTCCGTTGCCTCCTCCATGGCTTCTTGCATACCCATGGGGACGACGCTTTCGGTCAAATCCACGCCGCGAGCCTCGAGCTTCGCCACGGCGATTCTCTCCAGATCGACGATCTGGACGACGTGCAGCGCAAGCCCGGCGTCCTCCTTCGCGAAGCGCACGGCCTCGTCAAGCGCCACGCAGGCGGAATCGGACCCGTCGAACGGGACCATAACGGCATCGTAGAGCATTGCAACCCCCTTCTCTCACCTGTCGAACCTGATCGGACGATACAGCATGGCGCGTTACCGCAAACGCCGCACGCCGCCCACGGCCGAGAGCCGAACGACGCCGACGGCCACATCCCCGGCAACCGCGCACGCGCATCCCCGCGCGTCGCACACATTCCCGCAGGCCGCCGGAACGCTTAGCGCGCAAGCGCCGCGGACCCTTCCCCATCAGGCTTTATCCACAGTATAGCAAGAAGCCCGCGGCAATCGCCGCAGGGCTTCTGCAAACGCCGTTCGCGCAAACGGCGTTGCCATGTTGTAACGTTTCGCGATCGCGATGCGAGGAGGCGAACCGCCCCGTTCGCGCAAAGCGAGGGCTTTCGCCGGCTACACCTCCAGGTGCTTGAACGCCTCGGGCACTTCGCTTGAAGCCCTTGGACTTCACGGCGCCGACGATCAGGCCGAGGATCAGCCACACGACGCCGACGATGTAGGTCATCGTCTCGAAACCGGTGAACACGTACACCGGGATGGCGATGCCGATCCAGGGGCAGATCAGGTACTTCACGATGTCGCCGAAGGTGTTGCGCTTCTTCTCGCGGATGAAGAAGAACAGGAACACGGCGAAGTTGAGCAGGATGAACGAGGCCAGGGCGCCGAAGTTCACCAAAGCCGGCCAGCTGGGTCATCTTGTCGCCCATGGGGATGGACAGGCACAGGGTGACCACGCCGAGGAACACAGCGGAAAACCAGGCGTTTGGTACTTCGGGTGCACCTTGCCGAACACGCGCGGGATCACGCCGTCGCGACCCATGGAGTACAAAAGGCGCGAGGAGGCCATCTGGGCGTTCATGGTGTTGGCGATGCCGATGGCGATGATGTTGATGATCAGCATGATCTTATAGAAGACCGGGCCGCCCACCAGCATGACGGAGTCGAAGAAGCCCATGTCGGGGTCGGTGTTGGCCCAGTCAGGCTGCACGATGGCGGCGATGTAGGTCTGGGCGACGAACACGACGATGATGGCGCACAGGGCGATCAGGATGCCGCGACCGATGTTCTTCTCGGGCTTGTAGGTTTCCTCGGCCAGGGTGGACATGCCGTCGAAGCCCAGGAAGAAAGCGCTGCCAGCGAGATGCCGGCGGCGATGAAGTGCGCGTCGACCTGGCCTTCCTGATAGATCGGGTCAAGCACGAAGGCGCCCGCGCCGCCGCCGCCCATGATGAAGTTGCAGCCGAGCGCGATGAACGCGATGACGGCCAGGACCTCGATGACGAAGATGACCCAGTCAACGCCGCGGCTCATCTGGATGCCGCGGATGTTCACGAACGTGTTGAAGGCGATGAAGACCACGGCCCACAGCCATGCCGGGCTGTTGGGGATCGTGAGCGACGCCCCAGTTCATGACCATGACGATGAGCAGGGACAGGACAAGATGTAGTCCAACAGGATGAGCCACCCGGCCAGGAAGCCCACATGCGGGTTCACGCCGCGCTGCACGTACGAGTACACGGAGCCGGCGATCGGGAAGCGACCGGACATGCGCATGTAGCTCATGGCGGTGAACATGATGGCCACGAAGCCGATGATGTACACCAGCGGCGTCATGCCGTGGCTGTTCTGCTGGATGGTGCCGAAAATGGACTGCGGGGCGATAATGACCATGAACAGGACACCGTACATAACAACGTCCCAAAGACCCATCCCGCGGCGCAGCTCTTGCTTATAGCCGAACTGCTCGATGTTGTCCCCGGCGTTACCCTTCGCCGGGGCTTTCTGCTCTGCCATTTCCCTTTCCTTTCCTTTTTGCGGGGAAAACAAGCATTGCGCAGGGCCAGAAGCGCGATTCCCGGCTCTACGCAATAGCCCGTACTTTAGCACGTTAAAGCGCAGGAGTAAGGGGGATATGGCAATTCCTAGCGATGCCGTGCGTGATTTTGGGGTTGAAAGGCGGCCCTACGCGTGCCCAAGACGCAAAAAATGCCCGATTTCCTGGGAAACCGGGCATTTTGTATAAAATATCGAAATCGACGGCACCGGAACAGCCGTGTATTTTAGCCTCTGCTAACTAAGGCGAACGGCAGGTTTATGGCGATAAACGGTTGCGCGAACGCATAGCGTTTCGCTCGCTGCGCGGTGCAATCCGGCCAAGCCTTGCCATTTGACCGGAAGCCCTTGGCACCGCAAACGATCGCCGCACAACCCGCGAATCGACCAGCCGGCGCCTACGGCTGAGGGGATCAGAACAGGGGAACTCCGACAGCTTCGGCGTCCCGATGCGCAGCGACACGTCGACCTCGCACGGCTCGCAGCCCTGGCTCACTTCGACGTCGCTTTGGACGGACATATGCATGTAAGGTTTCCACGGCGTCCCAACCGGTAACGCATCAGCAGACGCTGCAGTTCCTTCGAGCCGTTCATGAGCGCCTGCTCGTAGTGGGTGCCGCTGCAGTTCAGGTACCACTTGCCGTCGGGGCCGAAGGTCTCGAGCACCGGCAGTTCAGCTCGAAATCCTTCACCAGCTGCACGCGAACGGTGATCTCAGCGGGAATCTCGATGCCGGTGCCCAAAGCTCGGCGTCGCCCATGGTGGCGTGCGTCGCCCATCTGCAGAAGCGCGCCGGGAACGCGCACGGGGAAGTACAGGCGCGTGCCCTTGAGTGATCTTCTTGTTGTCCATGTTGCCGCCGTGGCTGCCCACGAAGCCGTCGATGACGTCGGGGCCGGACGGCGCGGTGCCGATGACGCCGATCATGGGGTTGATCGGGAAGCTGACCTGGTTGAACGTGGCCATGCCGTCCTTGATGGGAATCTTCTTGGTGCGATAGCCGGTGGTCTCGAACAGCGGGCCGCAGTGATCGTCGGTGGCGATGGTGCCCTCATCGGCCACCTTCACCTCGTAGATCGACCACGGCACGTCGCCGGGCTCGGCGCCCTCGATGTAGACGGGGCCCGCGGCGGATTGGCGAAACCGTACGTGTAATCAAGGTCGGCCATGGTGGTGTTCTCATCGGGAATGCGGTTGCTGAAGCAGTCCTGCGTGTGTTGAACTGCAGCACCTCGCCGGGCTTGGCCGTGGCGCAAGCTTGTTGTCCTTGGAGAATTCGTAAACCCTGATCGGTGATGATCTGCATGATGCCCCCTTCTTCATGGTAGCGAACGCGGCTTGCCGCCGTTTCGAGCGATTGTACGCCAACGGCAGCAGACGCGCCACGGCGGACGGCGCCACAGCGGGGCAAGCTCGACGGCTGAGCGAAAGCGGCGAAGGAAGAGTGCGCCACGGCCACCGCTCCCCATCGGGAAGCCCGCGTCCGGCGAAGGCCGAGCGGCGCGAAACAGCGCCCGGAAAGCGATAACCGCCCAGGCGAACCCGACGTCCAGCGCAAAAGCCGCGAACGCAAGGGCGCGCCCGCATATGCGAAGGCACGCCCTTTCGACGCGTTATATATAGGCACGCGAGGTTTACAGCTCGAGCACGACGGCACTGCTCGAGCTCGATACCGCTGCGCTGCGCCAGCGAATCAGCAGCTCCGCCGCAGCCTCGGGGCTCGAGCCATGCCTGCCGCAACCCGCGGAAAGCTGCCGCGGGATGGGCGCAAAGGCGGCCGCGAAGCCCTTCGCTTACCGCCTGCTTGAAGGCGAGCACGTCAGTGGTGGTATGGAACGACGCCACCGCCGTCTTCACCTTCCGCCGCGCCATGGGTTAGGCGATCTCGATCACGAAATCGTCGCCGACGCTGCGCCGCCGCCGTGCCTTGCGCTTCTTCGCCAGCGAGCAGATGTTATCGCGCGCCACGGTGTTGCTCACCGTCACCTTGATGGGCTCGGGCCGCCCTTCTTCATGGCGTTCATGGTCAGGATGACCGGTTCGGGGCAGGAAAGCCCTCGGGCGTCAACTTCGATCATTGGAAGTCCTTTCGGTAAATGAACTGGTGAAATACGCTTGCAGCTTATACACTACGCGGCGTTCTTCTGCTTGCGCACGTTCACGATGGCGATGACGAACAGCACTGCGATGCAGCACACGAGCACGATCTGGCCCGCAACGCTCGGGCCGCCCAGGACGGCGGCCTTCTCGGCGGTTGCGGCGAAGGCGGCAACGCCCGCCAGGCCGAAGTTGTGGGCGAAGGCGGCGCCGATGAGCATGCCGACGAAGGTGACGGCGGCGTCGCAGGAACCCTGGCCGGCCAGCGTCATCTGGCGCAGCGGGCAGCCGCCGGCCAGCGTGGCACCGAAGCCCACGGCGTACAGGCCGAGGATGTTCACAGGTGCTGAGAGTGGGCGATGGGCTGGCCGTCGAAGCTGAGCTTGAAGCCGCCGGTGACCAGGTTGAACACCACCATGACCACGAACAGGCCGGCGATGGGGAGCATCAGATCGAAGTCGCGCATGAGGAAGATGTTGCGGACGGAGCCGGCGAAGCAGATGCGGACCTTCTGCGCCAGGGCGCCGATCACGAGAGCGGTCACCAGGGCGATGAGCACGGGAGCGTGCTTGAAGCCCGGGCCGGCCTGGCTGACGGCGAACACGCCGGCGAAGACGCTGATGCACAGGCCGATGATCAGCAGCGCGGGCAGGACGGCGCCGGCCGTCTTGTTCGTGTCATGCTTTCGCGGCCCAAGGTAGCCCTTCTTCAGGAAGAACGTGCCCGTGGCAACGCCCAGGGCGAAGCCGATGAGGCCGACCCAGGCGTTCAGGTCGCCGGCGGCCATGCGCAGCACCATGCGAAGCGGGCAACCCAGGAAGATGAGGGCGCCGATCATCATGATGAAGCCCAGGACGAATCGAGTCATGGGGGAAGAACCGGCCGTGGAGCGATACTCGCGCGTGGCCAGGGCGATCAGGAACGAGCCGACGACCAGGCCGACGACCTCGGGGCGGAAGTACTGCACCGTCTCGGTGGTCTGCAGCTTCATGGAGCCCGCCATGTCGCGGATGAAGCACGCGGCGCACATGCCATGTTAGCGGGGTTGCCGAGAAGGCCAGAAGCGCCATTCCAAGGCCGACCAGCACGCCGACCAGGGCCAAGCCCTTTTTGCTGTTGAGAAAATCCAAGGAAGTACCTTTCTATATATGAAGATGAATCGTTCGCATTCGATCCTCCGTCGCGCATGCGCACGCACGGGCAGCGGGGCCCGCGGGGACGACAAAGCAGAACACGCCCAAAACGCCATTCGAAACGGAAAACAATGCAAGCCGCGTCAAAGCGCGGCGAAACAGACGCCCTAGCAGAATGCGTCCGATGCGGGCAGAAAGCCCAGAGCAGAATAGTTGCGCTAGCAGAATTTGCGCGAACCAGTGGTGCATTGTAAGGAGGTAACAGTTTCGCGTCAAAGGCGGCAGGCGTCAATCTTCCCCGGGCGGCAGGGAGAGACGTCTGGGCAAGCGCCGTTATTAGGTTGGCGCGGGTTTGCCCATAGGGTCCTCGCGGCCCTGCCGCAGCCTCACCTATAGGGCTCCGCCGAATCGCCTGCAGAGATGCCGCGGAATCACCTATAAGGTTCCCGTATCTTCGTCGCAGCCTCACCTATAGGGACCCCTTTAGCGTTGCCAAGACATCGCCCCCGAAGTGCCGTCCATTTGTGAAGGTTCTGTGACAGGAAATCATTTGCTGCATCACGGCCGGATGGCGCGTATAGTTCTTTCTCGCAGCTTTTCCGAAACATTCGGTTTCGAGAAAAAGCGGGTCACATATTGCGGGGTGGAGCAGTCTGGTAGCTCGCCGGGCTCATAACCCGGAGGCCGTAGGTTCAAATCCTGCCCCCGCGACCAAAACTTCAGCAGGTCAGAACGATAAAAGTTCTGACCTGCTTTTTTTCGGCAGCCTGAAAACAGCCTAGAGCCGAACGGCTTGAACTAACCTGCTCGAATTGACTGCATTTGAGCAAAATCCCCTTTGCAGCTGAACAGCGAAACAGTTAGGTCCAATTGGGTGGGACGCGATAGATCGAACTCGCGGAAGCCCTACCTTGCGGCCCCAAACTCGAGGCGGTCGATTTCTCAGATATAGTTCAATGACAGAAACTTGACAGCCTTCCCACGGCTTGGCCCAGCAGGCGCCTTCCTCGTTGTTGGGATTGGATCTGCCATCCAGAACTTGCAATGAGGGCAGTTGCGCCAGTCTTCGCGGGTGAACACGAAGCATTCCAATTTCATCGTGGCTTCGGCTGATGTTCTGATGGACATGGGTGTAAACCACAGCACGTCGTGCTTGGCATCCACGCGCTTCTCGTAGGGGGAGTCAACGGGATCCATCTCGGTGAAAACCGTATATAGGAAGTAAAATGGCTTCGTTCGTTTAACTCAAGTTCCTAGGATTGCGTATGAAAGATTGCTACGGCGTCACCACTTACTCAGTGCAAAGCATTCTCGGGCTTATAGAATCCGGCGACATCGCGATTCCTGAAATCCAGCGGCCCTTCGTATGGGACGGTACCAAAGTTCGCGACCTGATCGACTCTCTTTACCATGGATACCCGACCGGCTATCTGATCACCTGGAAGAACCCCGACGTGAAGATTAAGGGCGGCGGCGTTGCCGAGGGCAAGACGGTGCTTATCGACGGTCAGCAGCGCGTGACTGCGCTCACCGCCGCGCTCGCGGGCAAAGCCGTGCTTAACGAAGATTACGAGTCGAAGCGCGTAAAGATAGCCTTCAACCCTCTTTACGAAGGCGAGGATACTCCCTTTGCCGTGCTTACGCCGGTGATCGATAAAGATTCGCGTTGGATATCGGACATTGCCGAGTTCTTCGCCCCTGATTTCGACTCCTGGACTTTCGTCAACGGATACATGGAAGCGAATCCCGGCTGCAATCCCAAGGTCGTAAACTCGAAGATCACCGATCTTAAGGCGATAGCAACGCGTCAACTCGGTTGCATCGTCGTGGCTGCTGAATGCAGTATCGACGAGGTTACGGACATCTTCATCCGCATCAACTCTAAGGGTGCTGTTTTATCTCAAGCCGACTTCGCGATGTCTAAAATCGCTGCCGATGAGGCCCACGGCGGCAACATGCTGCGCAAGGCCATCGACTATTACTGCCATTTGGCCGTCAAGCCCGAATTCTGGGCCACTATCAGCCAGAACGACGCCGAGTTCATGGAATCGAGTTCGCAGATAAGTGCGAATGGCTCAAGGACGACAAGGACGACATTTACGACCCTGACTATAATGACGTCCTGCGCGTCGCGTTCATGCACATGTTCGGCCGCGGCAAGCTCGCCGACCTGGTGTCTCTTCTTTCTGGCCGCGATTTTGAGGCCCGTGACTTCAAAGGCGAGATAGCAGACGAGTCTTTCACCAAGCTACATGACGGCGTGATTAAGTTCATGCGCAAAAGCAATTTCCCGGACTTTACCGCCGCTCTTCGTTCGGCGGGGTTCGTGTCCCCATCAATCATCGGATCCAAGGGCGCGGTCAATTTTGCCTACAATCTGTATCTCACCCTGCGAGAAGACGCCTCCGTGCCTTCGACCGATGTTAAGCGCTGGGTGCAGCGCTGGTATGTGATGTCCATCCTCACCGGGCGCTATTCCGGCTCGTCGGAATCCATCATGGATCGCGACATACGTCGCATATCCGAGCAGGGATTCATCCCGTTCTACAACGAGATTGCGGCGTCGCAGCTTTCCGACAATTTCTGGGAAGTCACCTTGCCGCAGAATCTCGTTACGACTTCAGTGCGAACTGGCGCATGGATGGTCTACGTAGCGTCACAGGTTCGCTCGGCTGACAACACCCTGTTCACAAACGGGTTCAAGGTAGCCGACGTCATCGGCAACGTTGGCGACATCCACCATATCTTCCCGAAGGCGTATTTGAGGAAAGCAATTGATGCGCCGCAGCGCCTCTATAACCAAATCGCGAACTATACCTACCTTGAAAAGCGTATCAACATAGCGATTGGCGAAATGCGTCCCGGCGAGTACTTCACTAAGGCACGCGAAGCCATTGCGACAGAAGACAAGTATTTCGGCGATATCGCCACCGAGACGGATTTTATTGCCAATCTCAAAGCGAATTGCATCCCGAAAGGAATCTTCGATATGGGCGCGGCCGATTACGAGGGTTTCCTTGCTCAACGTCGCATCCTTATGGCCAGGAAAATACGTGGCTACTACGAGAGCCTGTAGCTTCGATTAAATGGCAGAGGATGCCACGCCGTCTGAACCGCCTCTCATTTCTCGTGCCCAAGAAATGAGAGGCGGTTCATTCTGGTAGGCGAAGTCTCTCCAGGCAGCCGTCGCTTCCTTCACAACCGGCACGCTACGCCCCCAGCACGCTGCCGTGGTACGTGCGCTGCTAGCTGATGCCCAAGAAGCTACAGCGATGCCTGCTTCCTCAGGTACTTCCTGCTTCGGCTTGTGGACGATGCGGTTGGTACCGCGAGTCCGGCGTCCACGAGCTTCTTGACGTGATAGCGGGTGCTGGGAACGGTCTTCCCCATCATCTCTGCGATTTCCTGGATGCTCAAAGCCTTGTCGGTTTGCAGTATGGAGAGCAGGACGTCTTCCACTTCCGGCGTGGGGTGCTGGCCGGAATCGTCGGCGAAAGCATCTTGTAAGTGTCGGTATACACGTGAGACTATGCCCTCCCTCTCGAATCGGGAGGCGGCCTCACGGATCTCGTCAGAGTCGATCATCAAGCTTCTGTGGAGTTCCTGAACCGTCGACGCGCCCATCTTCTTCATGGTGAGAAGCAGGGATTGCTCGTGCTGCGATAGCTCCCGTTTGGTTACACGGCTGATCCATTCGCGGTTCGCTGCTATCTCTGTCCCGCTCCTGCCGAGCCTTACTCTGAAGCTGTCGATATCTGCCTTGAAATCCGGTGCAGTGAGCGTCTTCGACTGCATCACCCTGATCATGAAAGGCACACCGCCTCCGCCGCCTTCGGCGGGCCTGCCCGGTCCCTCCGGGCAGCTCGACTGCGGACATCAAGCGCATGAGCGCCGCATTCCTGCAAAGCGAGGTCCCGTCCGCTATGTTGTCGAGGGTCTTGCCGCCCCAGAGGCCTCCCGGGTTCGTGATCTCCACCCTGTCGGGATAGATGTCGACTGTGACAGACTGGCCCACGTGGCGAGGCCCGTATTCGCGGTGGATGACCGCATTCGCTATTGCCTCGCGCAAAACCTCCTCGGGAATCTCCAACTCGTCTTTCCTGCCAGCTCCCTCTATGACGGATATCCGCCTGAGGTTCTTCGCGGTTGCCGCAACGGCGTCCTCTATGACCTCTCCGAGCTCCCCTCGCACACTGTTCTGTCTAGGTAACGGGGACCCGTCGGGGGCTGACTTCTCGATGTCGGGATGGACCATGACGTCAACCGCCAGCTTGGGAAAGAACTGCTGCGGGTAGTTGCCTACCGCAAGGGAGACCGCCGAGCCTGATCCTGCCGTTCTGGTCGGTTATGTTCAGTCGGGCCATCTGGGCCTGATCGTCTTTGCCCCTCGCAATGCCTTGGGATGATTTATCTTCTCGTTTTCGATGATTTTCCCTGATTGCTTCTTTGTTGAGGTCGTCGACGGATGCCTCCCGGGACGATTTCCTTGTCCGCAGGTGATGGCACCAGCGCGTTCTGCAAAGCGAATATCTCCCGTCGCCGAAAGCTTCATATCCTTGTCGGCAACACGCTTGTAGCTGCCGTTTTCCACTCCGCGACTCGTGATGAAACAGGGCTTTTGCGCGAGGTCTACCTCGGCTATTCGAACGGCGAGGACCTGCCTTCCGCGAAATCAACTCTTGAGAGGTCGTATTGGGAGCGGATTGGTCAGCTTGCCATCCCTTGGCTGCATGCCGAGACGAACTGCTCGATTGACTTATCTATGTCATATTTCGGGGAATAGTGAAGCCGCTCTCTTGGTCCAGGCCAAGGAGAATGAGACCGCCCGAGGTGTTGCCAAAGGCGCTCACGCTTTCCCACACGTCGTTACTCAGCTTCGTTTCGCACTTTCTTTGCCTCGATGTTTTCGTCATCATTGTGCTGGATGCGCAGCCTTTCGACGATTTCTGTCAGTTCTTCCGGGTCCATTGTGCTCCTTGCCTGACCGGTTCTTTCAATTTCAGTCAAATATTCTATCGCCTCACTAAAAATATTTTCACATCCCTCAAAATTTTAGTGATAAACAGATTTTTTACTGATAGGCAGGGATTTAGTTTTCGGCAGTTTGTGTCCGTAGCTCGGATTATTTTCCTCGTATTCTGCGCGGAGACCTTGGCTGCGCTCCCAAGAGGGGTTAGTTCCGATACTGGGGAGCCTCACTAAAACCTCACTAAAATTTGACTGATGTTTTTAGTGACAAGTTAAATCGTTTTTAGTGAAAGGGGCCGTTGCGGCGGAACAGCGGCGGGCTCTACAACCCCAGCACGCTGCCGATGGTGTCGGCGGCCTCGCGGTCGTTTTGCTCGATGGCGTGGGCGTAGATGTTCATGGTGAGGTTGGCGCTTGAGTGGCCCAGGCGGTTCTGCACCGTCTTGATGTCGGCGCCTCTGCCGATGAGCAGGGTGGCCTGGGTGTGGCGCAGCTCGTGGAGGTTGTAGCCCTTGTAGCCGCTGCGACGGTAGCGCTTGACCCCGTTGCGGTCGTGCCAGGCCTCGACCTTCTCGAAGGTGCCCAGGCCGTGGTCGACGAACCATGCCCGGCGCCACTTGTCGAAGGCGGGGGGAGATGAAGGCGCCGTCGGTGTCGTTGCTGCACACAGGGGGCGTCGTCGGGGACGTCGCCGCCCTGGTAGAACAGGTCCGACTGCATGATCTTCCACTCGGTCAGGAAGGCGATCGTGCCGTCGTCGATTGCCAGGTTGCGCTTGGGCTTGTGGCTCTTGGGGTCGCGGCGGACCCCTTGGAGTCCAGTTGCTTCTCGATGCGGATGCGTTTGCGTACCAGGTCGACGTTGCCCCACACCAGCCCCAGGGCCTCGCCGCGGCGCACACCGGTGGCAAGGGCCAGCCACACGGCCACGATGCGGCCGCTGCGCTCGCATTCCTTCAGGTCCAGCGCAAGCTGGACCGCCTGCTCGGCGGAGGCTGCGGCGCTCGGCGGCTTCGGGGCGCTTTACGTCGTCGATGAGGTCGCAGGGGTTGCGCATGATCTCCTCCTTCACCGCCTGCTTCATCACCTGGCTGAGCTTCTGGTGCGTTTTGTAAAGCGCGCTGGCGCTTGTTCCTGACTTGCGCATCTTCGCGTACACCCTGTTGATGGTGGCCGCGTCCAGGTCCTGCACCGGCACACCGCCGAAGTACTCCTCGATGCGGGCGATCTCAATCTCGTCGCGCTCCAGTGAGAGAGGAGAGGGTGCCCATGTCCAGGCGGCGCTGGTGGAACTCGCGGGCGTATGCGCCCACCTTCAGCGTGGCGTGCCCGTTGTTGAGCATGTCCTCCAGCTCCGTGCGGTAGGCCTCAGCTCGATGCGGGCCTTGGCCTTGTTGCCGTGCACGGTGCGCATCTTCGACCACTTGCGCTTGCCGCCCGGCACCGCCGGCGGCAGCCTGTGGCGGATACGATAGGTCTTGCCGCGCTCCACCTCGATGATGGAGCCCTCGCCGTCTATGGTTATGCGTTCCTGGCCATGCTGCCCTCTGTTTCTCGTGCTCTCGTATAAGGGCATTATATGCTCAGATGGTCCCGTAGGTGGTCCCGAAGTGGTCCACCCTCCAAACACCCCCAAGAAGCACCAAACTATACCAACTTGCTGACCTGGTGTTTTCAAACTATAATAGACAATATCAGACAAGAACAACTTTCTGAAAACACGGGCTCATAACCCGGAGGCCGTAGGTTCAAATCCTGCCCCCGCGACCAAATGTTCAAGCCGCCCATCGGGCGGCGCACCTTACGCGGAACCTCTTTAGATAACTATGACCCCGAATCTGAAAATGCCTCCGGCGATTCAATACAAACTACGGCAAAGCATGCCAGCCCGCCACGCAACCTCATTGCGCCGAAGAAAATGAGGCCTTAAGCCCGGAGATCGTATCCTGACACAGGGCACCATTGATCTACACTGCATGGAGGGGCTTTATGAGGAGGCAACGATGCAGCAACCCATAGCGACAAACGATGTGAACCTGTTCTCCACCTTCAAAGGAGAACCAGTATTTCGATCGGAAGAGCGCGCCCGCAAGGACGACAAAGGAGATCATAAAGCACATCAGCGCGTTCGCCAACGCCGCCGGCGGCAAGCTCGTTATCGGCATCGAGGACGACGGCGAGGTGACGGGCTTCAAGCGCAGCGGCGCGCGCGACATCGAGAACTTCGAGCGCGCAGCGCTCACGACCATACGCCGACCCCATCGTCCGCAAGGGATCCAGATCCCGTGGTTAATTCCTCTGGCGAGAAGACCTCGTCCCTCGTATTGGACATCGAAGGCATCGACCAGCCACTCTGTCGCCCGCGAGGCGATGACGATGTTCTTGCGGCAGAACGACAGGAGCGTGAGGCTCAACCGCGAGCAGGTCCTCGCCCTGGAGTACGATAAGGGGCAGAGGATCTTCGGGGACGAGCTCGTCGAACTCTCTCGCTGGACGACGTTGATCATGAGGTGCTCGACCGCTACAAGGGGATCCTGGGAACAGACCCCCGACGAGCAGGTCCTCCGGGCCGCCGCTTCATGCGCAACGGAAGGCTGACCGTGGCCGGCGCCCTGCTCTTCGCTCATGACCCCTCCGCGATGATGCCGCAGGCCGAGTTCGCGTCCTGCGCTACGATGGCGTCAAGATGGAGACGGGCGAGCGCCTCAACATCACGAAGGAGCGAAGCTTCTGCGGGCCGCTGCCCAAGGTCATCAAGGCGCCTACGAACTCATCTCAGTATGCTCCGCGAGTTCCAGTTCCTGGGGTCAGACGGTAAATTCCAAACCGTGCCCGAGTACCCAGAGTTCGCTTGGTTCAGGGGCTCGTCAACGCGGTGACCCATCGCGACTACTCGTTCCGAGGCGACTACATCCGGGTCTCGATGTTCGACGACCGCCTGGAGATCGTCAGCCCGGGCTCGCTGCCCAATATCGTGACGCTCGACAACATGAGGACCACCGCTACTCGCGCAACCCGCGCATCGCGCCACGCTGGTCGAATTCGGCTGGGTCCGGGAGTTGAACGAGGGCGTCAAGCGCATCTACACCGAGATGCAGGACTCCCCTCAACGACCCGGTCTACACAGAGCCCGGCAGGGCGAAAGTCCAGCTGACGCATTGAGAACAACATCGTGGCCCGAACCGTCAGAAGGGCGAGGCGCTCGAGGACAAGCTCTCGGCCGAGAAATTGGCCTCCCTCGATCAATATGAGCTGGCTGCGATTCGTCTTGCGTTTACGAATGGCAAAGTGACCGCTAGAGCTCGCCGATCACATCGGGCGCACGCGTCGCACGGCTGGCAGCGTTCTCAAGGGGATTTCAGGTCCTTCCGGTCCGCTTGAGTGGCACGGCTCAGCCGTCAACGATCAGGGCAATACTACTCTTTTACGATAAGGTTCGCACCTATTTCGCACCTATTTCGCACCTATTTCGCACCTTTATCATGACGGCATCGGAGATAAGTCCTTCGCGAGAAAAGAATTGAGCGGAATCAGGTCGAATGCACCTGCGAAACAGAGGGATGCGAAGATCTGTTGCTGATGATTAGCGCCGTAAGAGAGCTCATAACCCGGAGGCCGTAGGTTCAAATCCTGCCCCCGCGACCAAATGTTCAAGCCGCCCATCGGGCGGCTTTTTTGTTGCCAAAACGCTCTGCCTTTATCAGGCCGACCATGCTGCTTCGACAATAGAAGCGTCCATCAAAGGAACCAGCGATTCTGCCTGGCATGCTTAAAGCGCCCCTCATCCTGCCGTGTAACGCGCAATTTACGCCGTAACACGAGCGTTATCGTAATTGAAACGCGTTTGCAAACTGCCTTCGGTAGCGTTTTCCCTGCTATATACGCGAGGAAAGGGTATGCGTTAGGGAGATTCCCCTCCTTCGGTTTCTCCCGGACGCATGCGCTCTTCCCGACAGGGAAAGGGAAAGGCCATGGAGGATTTCCTTACATCGTTCTTCGTCACGCCGTTCACCGGACTTGCGGAGGGAATCGCCACCGCTACCAGCCCGCTTGACGTCATCGATGCCGTCGATGGCTTCGTGTGGGGCCCTATCATGATCTTGCTGCTGCTTGGCACGCACATCTTCATGACCATCCGCACCGGCTTCATCCAGCGCAAGATCGGCACCGGCATCAAGCTGTCCGTCACCAAGGATGACCCCTCCAACGCCGACGGCGACATCCCAGTTCGGCGCGCTTACCACCGCGCTTGCCGCCACCATCGGCACGGGCAACATCGTCGGCGTGGGCACGGGCCTGCTGTTCGGCGGCGGGCGCCATCTTCTGGATGTGGATCACCGGCATCCTAGGTATCGCCACGAAAGTACTCCGAGGTGTTCATCGGCGTGAAGTACCGCGTGAAGGACCACTCCGGCAAGATGCTCGGCGGCGCCATGTACGCCCTTGAGCGCGGCTTCAAGAACAAGAAGGCCGGCCGCATCCTGGCCATCCTATTCGCCTTATTCGCATCGTTGGCAGCCTTCGGCATCGGCGCCTCCACGCAGTCGAACTCCCTGGCAGATGCGCTGTACAACACCTCGCTTATCGACGGCAAGGCCATCCCGCAGTGGCTGGTGGGCGCCGTGGTTGTGGCTCTGTGGCCATCGTCATCCTGGGCGGCATCAAGTCCATCTCAAGGTGTGCGAGAAGCTGGTCCCTGTCATGGCCGTCTTCTACGTAGTGTGCTGCCTGATCATCATCGGAATGAACGGCCAGTTCCTGGGCGAGGCGATCCGCCAGATCATCGCGGGCGCCTTCACCCCCGCAGGCGCCGCCGGCGCGGTGGGTTCGACCATCACCCTGGCCCTGCAGTTCGGCTTCAAGCGCGGCATCTTCTCCAACGAGTCCGGCATGGGCTCCGCCCCGCTGGTCGCCTCCTCCGCAACCACGAAGAACCCCGCACGTCAGGCGCTCGTTTCCATGACCGGCACGTTCTGGGATACCGTCGTGGTGTGCGCCATCACCGGCCTGATGCTCATGACCACGCTGCTGGCGAACCCCTGAGCTTTCCACGGCCATCGCTAACGGCACCATCTCCTCGGGCGCCGGCCTTGCGACCGCCGCGTTCGAGAAGATCCCCGTGTTCGGCCCCTTGGTGCTGCTGGTCGGCCTGGTCACCTTCGCGTACTCCACCATCCTGGGCTGGAGCCAGTGCGGCAACCGCGCCATCAGCTACCTTCTGGGCAAGAAGGCCGTCCTCCCCTACTACATCGTGTTCCTGCTGTTCGTGTTCTGGGGCTGCATGATGGTCGGCGATGCCGCCTGGCAGCGCCGCGGTCTCCAACCTCAGCTCCGTGGTATGGAATGTGGCCGACGTGATGAACGCGCTCATGGCCATCCCGAACTGCATCGCAGTCCTGGGCCTGTCCGCCATCATCGCCCGCGAAGCGAAGCACTACGTGTACGACCATAACCTGGAGGAAGTCGACAAGACCGAGATCCCGCAATACCACGAGAAATAGTGTTGCCTCAATTCGCTATGAGCCGCGAGAAAACGGATCTATCTGGGCGAACGGCGAAAGGGCGGCTTCTTTAGGCTCGCGGAAGCCGCCCGCGCTCAATACCCTTAGCGGTGGGCTTTGCCGTCCAGACGCACATGACCATGCATGCGATCGCGGCATATGCCCAAAACGTGTGCTTCTTCATGGAGGCTCCTTCCATTGGTCTGACGTGCGATGATGATGCTTCAATGCGTCAGATAAGTCAATGAAAGCTGACATCTCCCATCAAAAAGCCCTCGTTGCCGTGAGCTTTCGCGGGCCGGCCGGTGAACAGGGGACGGAGGTGTGTTCAGGGCGGCAATTTCATTTCCCAAACGTCCATCCTGAACACACCTCCGTCCCTGCTCACCCTTTTCACTGCCTTTTTCTTTTTTGTTTCGAAATCCGACTAAATTGATTTACTTTGCCTGAAAGGAAGCGTATCCCGCATGGAGAACCTTGGCTACTACAACGGGAAGTTCGGCCCTATCGAGGACGCGGTCGTCCCCATGAACGACCGCGTCTGCTTCTTCGGCGACGGCGTGTACGACGCCGGTCCCCTCGCAACTTCAAGATCTTCGCCATGGACGAGCACCTGGACCGCTTCTACAACAGCGCCCGCCTTGCCGACATCCAGATCCCCATGCCGCGCGAGGGCTTGCCGACCTGCTCAACGAGCTGGTGAAGAAGGTCGACTCGCCCGAACACTTCGTGTACTACCAGTGCACGCGCGGAACCGCGCCCCGCAAGCACGACTACGTGGAGGGGCCGGGCAACCTGTGGGTGACCATCACGCCACAGGTGATGTCCGACGGCACCAAGCGCATCAAGCTGCGCAGCGGCCCGATACGCGTTTCTACCACTGCAACATCAAGACGCTGAACCTGCTGCCCGCCGTCATGAGAACCGCAGGCGGCCAAGCGCGAGGGCGTGCAGGAGACGGTGTACTACCGCGCGAACATGGGCAACCGCGTAACCGAATGCGCGCACAGCAACGTGTCCATCATCCTGGACGACGAGCTGTGGACCGCTCCACCGACGAGCTGATTTTGCCGGGTATTGCGCGAAAGCACCCTGATCAAAGCCGCGAACAAGCTGGGTATCCCAGTGCACGAGGAGCCCTACGACCTGGATACGCTGCGCGGCGCGCAGGGAGATCATCGTGACCAACTCATCGAACCTGTGCCTGTTCGCCGAGCAGTTCGAAGGCAAGCCCTGCGGCGGCAAATCGCCCGAGGTGGCCGAGGCGCTGCGAGCCGAGGTGAACCGCGAGTTCGCCGAAGCCACAGCGGTTTAGCGGCGCCGGAGGCATGCGATGGAATCTATCGAAGGGATACTGCTGCGCCACTCGGCGCGCGGCATGACGAAACTGGCCCTTGAGCTGCCCGTCGATTTCTGCGCTCGGGCGGCCCGCCAGGTCCTGTCGTGGCCGCTGGGCAAGGTAGCCCTTCTCACGGGCTTCGACGTGGGCGGCGCACCTGAGACCGACGGCCCCACGGGAACGTATGTGATGGCGAAAGCCCTGATGAAACTGGGGTTCACGCCGGTCGTGGTATCGGAAGCGCCGGTGTGCGCGTACTTCAACGAGCTGCACATCCAAACGCGCACGGTCCAGCCTGACGACAGCGACAATGCCATGGGCAGGCTGCTCGACTCGCTATCGCCCGTGGGCGTCGTGTCCATCGAGCGCTGCGGGCGCAACCTCCACAGCCGCTACTGCAATATGCGCGGGGTGGACATATCGAGGCGCACCTCGCCAACCGACGAGCTGGTGGTGCAAGCCGCGCGCCGCAACATCCCCACCATCGGCGTGGGCGACGGCGGCAACGAGATCGGCATGGGAAACGTGGCCCACGCCATCGCCCGCAAGCTGACGCTGGAGCCGTGCGTGGTAACCGTGGACAACCTGGTGGTGGCGACGGTGTCGAACTGGGGCGGCTACGGCATAGCAGCCGCCATGGGCAGGTACGCCCAGGAAAAGCTGCTGCCCGAGTTCGACCAGATCAACGGTTTCTACCAATTCATCGTCGAGCGCGGAAGCGTAGACGGCTACTACCGGGCGCCGCGAGGAATACCGTGGACGGCTTCTCCTGGAGACCGAGCGCGGCGTGGTGGAAGCGCTGCTTCAAGCATAGACGCAGGACGGGTGAACAGGGGACGGAGGCGTGTTCACGTGAGCGCGAACGCACCTCCGTCCCCTGTTCATGCTGACTGATGCGGTCGATAAGCCCTATAATTACCTGCTGTGAAAACGCCGTCTAAGGCGGCAGGAGGGTAAAAGCCATGAGAAGGGTCCATGTCCAGACCGTCAGCTTCGCAAACACCGCGATAACGCTTGCGCTTGGCATCGCATGCGCCATCCTGTTTTGGCAAGGGCGGGCGCAGTTCGAGGTACTGCAACAGGCAAACGAGGCATACATCTCCTGCGAAAGCGATGCACAGCAAATGCAGGACAGGTCGGATTACCTGACCGAGCAGGTTCGCCTGGTCACCATGACCGCCAAACCGGAGTACATCGACAGCTACTTCTCCATGGCAAACAGCAACGAGGAGTTCAACGAGGCGTTTGCGGACCTCAAAAAGCCGGTTTGAGGGAACCGACGCATACGAATCGCTACGCACCGCGATGGACGAATCAAACGAGCTGATGAACACCGAGTTCTACGCCATGCGCCTGATCTGCGAGGCGAACGGCATCGATCCTCCCCGTGGCCCGAAATCGCATCATGCCAGATCAGCGATGAGGATTCGCGCACGTCGCACGACAGCATGATTTACGAGGCACAGAACCTCGTCTCTGATTCCAAATACCAGGAAGCGAAGGATTCCATCAACAGCCACACCAGCGATTGCATCGCCAAGGTAACCGATGCCACAATAGACAGCCAAAACCGCGCCGCTTCCGTATTCGATGGCATTTATGGCACGATCGAGGCATGCGTGGCGATCTATATCGCCCTGACGTTGGTTATCTGCGCGCTCGTCCGTCGCGCCATCGTGAAACCCCTTCTGAGCTTCGGCGACAGCATCAAGGCCAACCAGCTGTTCCCCGTGCAGGGCGCGGGCGAGCTGCAGGTGCTGGCAGGAAATATAACCGCGTGTTCACGGAAAACGAGGCCACGCACATGGTCGTCAAACATCAGGCCGAGCACGACCCGCTGACCGACCTGCTCAATCGCGGATCGTTCGACAAGGCCCTGAAACTCCACGATGACGGCAAGCACGATTTCGCGCTCATCTTGGCCGACATCGATCAGTTCAAATCCGTCAACGACACCTTCGGCCACGCCGTGGGGACCAGGTGCTCAAGCGCGTATCCAGCCTGCTGCAGGTGGCCTTCCGTAGCACCGATTTCGTGTGCCGCATCGGCGGCGACGAGTTCGCCGTCATCATGGTGGATGTGACCAGCGATCTGCAATACACCATCCAGGAGAAGATCGATTTCGTGAATACGGAGCTATCGAAGCCCATCGATGGCATGCCGCAGGTATCGCTGAGCGCAGGCGCCGCGTTCGCCGATCGCCCCGATCCCGGCGACAGCATTTACAAGGATGCCGACGACGCGCTGTACCACACGAAGGAAAGCGGGCGCGGCGGTTGCTCCTTTATGGTGAATTCTAGAGCTTGAACAGGGAAGGCGCGCAAACACAGGAGGCTTGCGCAAGCGGAAGGCGATCCGGGTCCGCGCACAACCCAACGAATAGCGAAACCCCTGGAAGCGATGCGGTCATTAGGCTTCGTTTCCAAAAGGGTTTCGCGTAAAGTACGAGACAGCTGCATTTGCAAGCAACGGATCAGGCTACGCTCAGACGAAAGCACACATCAGACACCTAAGAGGCTAAACAAAGTCCATCTCGCCAGCCAATCACGCAGCAATGCCAAGCGTCATTTTCGGCTTTTGAGGACCCCCCCGTCTCTGACTCGATTGAGGGCTGCAAAAACTGCATCTCATTCGAAACGCCCATTTTATGGTAGATGTTGGCAATATGGCGCTTGAGAGTATTTCTACTGATGCTTAGCTTATCGGCAATCTCTACACGCGATATGCCCTTTACCAGCAAGCAAGCAACTTCCCACTCACGCGGGGAAAGAGAGTACGCAGCAACAATGGGGTCCGCATCGCAATCCATCATAAAGCGATTCACGCCATTTGGGTACACAAGACGAAAACGACTGCAAAGATGCTCGTTCACTTCTTCAAGCACGCGCATTTCCTCATCGGTGAAATCCCCATGCTCTTTTGAGCGCATAAGGGAAATAGTGCCGAACAGGATATCATCGGCAGCGATGCAAGCTGTTACCGTGTAGAAAATGCCTAAACGGCTTTCCCATTCCTGGTGAATACGCGACTGCTCAATCACCTCCCGGTCGCATTAAATCCGTTGAGCGAATCGTCCTGGGTAAGCATTGATTGTAAAACCACGACAGATAGTCAATAGCGTGATAGTAATTCGCATATAACGCCGTAAGTTCGTCGTCGGTATCCGTGCTTCGATAGTTGAAAGCAGATTTATGCGAATCGGATTGGTCGTTAAGCGCTGTATATGAATGATCGAAAGGTATTATCCCCCGCAAACCATCACAACAAGTTACGAGCAAATCTTCCATAGGTGTAGTGTAAAAGCTTGAGAATCAGGTCATTCTGTTTCCTATGGATGTCATCTTCCATATGCACCACTCCATGCATGATCAACGTGTCCCCATACATGGAATTATACTCGCTTAACATGATGCGCAATGGTTTTTCATCGACGGTCGGTTCTGGAAGGCACCGAAGGCGGCGCATGCCCCTCCCGTAAAACCGGAAGCATACAAGAGATTGCTATTTGTTCAATATGGCAATAGCCCCATCGCTTTGCCGATGGGGCTATTGCTGCAGATGGAAAATGCGACAGCGGCGAATTCCGTCGCAAGGCAAACTGCATTTCACGTTCGCACAGTCGGTGGCAAAATAGGAAGGGCCACCGACCGCCACGATGCGAGGCCCCGAGCAGAAGCTCCGGGCGACTACCAAGACCCGCAAAACGTTCAGCTGAACACGTTCCACGAGGAACACCATGCTTCCTTCTCGCTCATGCACACGCGTAGAAGTCCGAAATCACGCGAGGAGGGACGCAACGCAAGGAAGAAGTATGGTGTTACCCGTCAACGCCGGCCCTCGGGGTAAACCCCTATCAGAGGATTCACCCCGAGAGCGCTTAGGAGGGTTGCGGCAGAGCATGCGCACGCACTGCCGCGAATAGGTGGATGGCATCCCGGAGTCGAGTGCTCGGTGGCGCTCCGATTAAACGATTCGGAGTATCGCCCACAAATCCGAAGGCTACGCGAATCTCTCCGCTCCGAGACCACCTAAGGCCGTTTTGAACGATCCGTGGTGCGTTCCTGCAACGGTCAACATCCTCGGACTTCTGCCGACGGCCTTGAGGCGTCATCGAATTAAGCGGTGATGACGGTGCCCGTCTTGCCCTCGAGGCCAGCAGCGGCGCACTCGAGGGAGGTGATGAGAGCCTTGCCCTTCAGGAAGGCCTCGACGTACTCGATGCAGGCCTCGACCTTCGGCAGCATGGAGCCGGGGCAAACTGGCCTTCGGCCATGTACTTGCGGGCCTCGGCCACGGTCATCGTGGACAGCTCTTCCTGGTCGGGCTTGTTGAAGTTGATGGCGACCTTCTCGACAGCTGTCAGGATGATAAGCATGTCGGCGCCGAAGTCGGCGGCCAGCTTAGCGGAGGAGCGGTCCTTGTCGATGACGGCGGCACGCCCTCGTAGCCCTTTGTCGGTCTCGAAGACCGGCACCCCGCCGCCGCCGGTGGACACGACCACGTAGCCGTCCTCCACCAGATCGCTCACGGCGTCGAACTCGACGATGCGCTTGGGCATCGGGGAGGCGACGACTTGACGCCAGCCGCGGCCTGCGTCCTCCTTGAAGGTCCAGCCGGTCTCAGCGGCCTTGGCCTTGGCCTCTTCCTCGGTCATGAACGCACCGATGGGCTTGGTCGGATGCTGGAACGCCGGATCCTCGGGGTTCACGACGGTCTGGGTGATGACGTTGGCGACGGAGCGGTCGATGCCGCGGGCCTTCAGGTCGTTCAGGATGGCCTGGGACAGCTGATAGCCGATGTAGCCCTGGGACATTGCGCCGGCCTCGGGAAAGGCATCTCCGGGGTCTTGCCGTCGTTGGCGGCGGCGTAGGCGAAAGCGTTGTTGATCATGCCGACCTGGGGGCCGTTGCCGTGGGAGACGACGACGTTCACGCCATCGGCGATCATGTCGACGATGTGCTTTGCGGTGTTCTTCACCAGCTCGAGCTGCTCCTGCGGGCTGTTGCCGAGAGCGTTGCCGCCGAGGGCGATAACTACGGAAGGGCCGTCACCTTTTGCGTAGGGCATGATTGCCTCCTTGCTTGTTTATCGAAAACTATTCTTTACCGTTCGATTCGATGCCAGCCTTCTCATTAGGCTTCGGGAAGCCGCCAATACCTCTCTTCACCAGGAGCAGCTTTCCCTAGCACATATTATGCAAGCGCGCTGAATATGCACACGGCAGTTGTTGCGTTGCAGTACCTGAAGGCGTCATGAGGAATGCACAGGAAGGGATCGAAAATTGCAAGATACAGCACCACCGAAGCTGCGAAAACGCCAATTGCAACCCAGTTGAAAGCCACCCCCAGAAATAGTACTTGGAGTTCTTGCCGTTGTTGTAAGCGTCGCGAATGGAAATGTGCTTTTTCCTGAACGCGTAGTAGTCAACCAGCTGCATCATTGCGATAGGAGCGCAGCTCATGCTGGAAATACCAGGATGATATAGAAATTGTCGTACAGCGGCTCAGCCCAAATCATGCCGACGAAAGCAATCAGGGTAATCAAGCCAGTGCACTTGCCCCATGGGATTTTCACAAAGGTCTTCACTTGCTTAATGCCAATACCCAGGTTGTACAACATAACGGAGCATGCAGTAATGTCGGCGCAAATCACCAGCAGCAAAGCCGCGGTGCCAAGACCCAGACCGCCCATCGGAATCATCCATGCAGTCGGATCGGGCTGTTCACCAGCAGAATGCTGCAACACCCATAACGGTGCCCAGAGTCGCGGCGAAAACCAATCCGATAACGTTTGGCCAGAAAGCCGCTTTCGTGGTCTTGCACAGCTTCGCAACACCACCCATATTCGGCCACCAAGAAAAGCCGGCGCCCATACTGAGCTCGAAGACTACCAGGAAGTTCAGCCACTGGTCCTCAAACGGGGCCAAGGGCTTAGCGGACAGAACGGTATCCCAACCGTAGTTCATGCTGACCACCACGAACAGGAAGATCAAAATGATGACGAAAATAGGTGCTACAAAGTTATTGAGCTTCTTCAAGAGCACAGGGCCCTTCAGGCGACCATCCAGCAAATCGCGCCGGCAATCACCGAAAAAGAATGAACATGGGAACACCGGTAGTGATGTTCGTTCCTGTAAACCAAGCACGATATTGCCAACGGCCTTCGCCACCATCATACAGAGGATAACCAGCCAAGCAATAACGAATATGGACATCAAAATCAGGAATACCTTCGTGCCTTTGCCACCAAGGATGCCTCGCACCGATGTGTATGCGTCGACTCCATATTTTCCCGATATCACCTGCGTCGCAAGCGACATAAGCAATACTGCAACGATGTTGCCGGCAATCGAGCCAACAAGCGCTGTCGGAACGTCTACATATAGCGCCAGACTTCCTCCGGTGATAAAACACCATGCCGCGCACGCAAAACCCGTGATAACTACCGTGTAATCTTTGAAACCATAAGGACGCTCGCTTTTTAGAACAGGCATAGACTCGCTTTGAGCCTCGCTGTTGACATCTGCTTCAGCCATAATGCACCTCCCCTTAGAAATACATGACCGCATACCAGATAACAGGCAACACTCCCAGCACGATAAACATTGCGGCTATCAAAATGTTGTCGGCTTTATCCAGTCAGGAATGAGCTTTCCCTCGCGTTCTTGCTCTTCGATTTCCGCGATACGCTCGAACAGTTCCCCTTCGTGAGCTTCATCGAAGTTCGTGCTTCCGCTCAGCTCGGACCTGATTTCATCTACGGCACTCATGGACTACTCCCTCCTTCTGTTATCGAAGTTGGCATCCTACGAAGCGAGCACGGCAACCATTACCGCCACCGGCTTTTCCAAAGGATCGTTTCTTTCCACGGTTCCCCTCTTGCGCTTCGTAATCCAAAAGAGGGCGCAAGTCTTACCTCTAGCAAAAACCTACGCCCTCCGTATTCAGAACCCATTAACCCTGTTAGCAATTAATGCGAATCATGAATTTATGGGTCAGATGCCTATTTGAAAGTGTTTCCAAGCTTTAAGCAGAGGGCTGCTGCTGCGTGATGCAGTGGATGTTGCCGCCGCCGTACACAACCTGGCGAGTCAACGCCAACGCACTTGAACACGCCTTCGCCCCACGTCTCGTCGTAAATCTTCTGCAAGGTTTCTACGGCAAGAGCATCATTAACGTCGCCGTATTGCGGGACGATGCAACCGTGATTGGTTACCAGGTAATTCATGTAGGAAGCAATCTGCGGCTCGTCCTGCGCGGTACGCGGGTTCACCAGGTCGATGGAATTCGCTTCCTCATCGGACATGAAGCAAGGCTTCTCGGGCATGGGAAGCTTTGTAGACCTTCAGCTTGCGACCCTTAGCATCGGTAGCGTTAACCAAAGTGTCGTAGATTTCATGGCACTGACGATAGAACGGATAGTCGGATCATCGGTCCAGATGCAGGCCACAACGCCAGGAGCGATAAAGGTCGCGCAGTCGTCAATATGACCGTTAGTAACCTCGGGATCGATGCCTTCCTTAACCCAAATAACCTTCTCAACACCCAAGTACTCTTCGAGTTCTTTGGTCATGTAAGCGCGCAGTTCCTCGCTGAAAGGCTCATATTTACGCGGGTACAGCGGCCAATCACCTGCATCAGGCTCATGGGCGACCAGCACAGAAGCGGTACGACCACCGGAAAGCAGGCACGAGTCCGTAACGATAAAGGGTACCTTCACCATCAACGGTAATAGAACCGCCCTCGAGAATCACATGGTCGGGACGATACGTGCGAACCCCACGTAGTCGGCCATTTTACGCGCGATTTTAGCATCCTTGTCCCAGGGGAAGTACAGGCCATCCACCAAACCACCGTATGCATTGAAGTGCCAGTCAGTAGCAGCCTTGTCGCCCTTGCCATTCACCAAGAACGTGGCGCCGGTATCGCGGAACCAAGCATCGTTGATGCTCATTTCCATAACCGTCACGCGCTCGTTATCCTTGAACACAGCCTTGCAGTTGTCGTAGTCGGCCTCGTTGCAGCACATCACAACGGGAGTGAACTCGGAAATGGCATTCGCGATGCCGGCATAGGTGCGCTGAGCGGGCACGGCGCCGAACGCAAACGTGTCAGGACGATTCGGCCAGCCCATGAACACGCGGTCTTGCGGGGCGAATTCGGCCGGCATATAAAGCCATCGTCTTTAGGAGTGGATTCGGATTCGGTAATCTGACGCATTTCAGTACCTCAATGAGTACGAAGGGCTGCATGATCGCTGCCGACCATGCAGCCCTTTGCGAAAATATGATTGTGCCTTGTTCGATTGACGAGAACTGGGCTAGCGTCAACCGAACGACAAAACTTACGCCTTAGAAGTCGTAGTTGTGAATGCGCGGGGTCAGCAGATCCTCGACCTTACCGCGGTAGTAGTTCTCCAGATACTCGCTGGTGTTGCGGCGGAGCGGCCACAGGATGTACACCAGAATACCGCGCTGAGCATACAGACGATTCTCGCCCAGGGGCAGCAGAGCAGACTGCGGGCCATCCCACACTGCGTCAGTCATCTCCCAGTTACGGTTACCGGGCAGGTAGTGCATAACCCAAGCGGACTTCGGGGCATGAGCCATGAGCTCTTCGTTGATCTGGTACTTCGGGTAGGAGAACACCTCAAAGGCTTCCTTCTCGCAAACGCCCATCTTGTGGTAGTTCACGACACCGGTGTAGAAGAAATCGGTTTCGGGAGCGTACTCATAGGGATCCTCGGTGCAGATGATCTCGCCGTTGCCATCCTCGGCAGCCTGAGCGCGGCACTTTGCCAGCAGCTCGTCGGAGGGCCAGAACTTCTTGGGGGCAGCGCAAATCACGCGAATGCCCAAGCGCGGGAACAGGGAGAGATGGTCCATGAACACGCAGTCGAAACCGTCAGCGCCATCGCCCAGCCACATGAAGGTGCAATCAGACAGCTTCTTGCCCTTCGGCTTGCGCTCGATCATCGTGATAAGGTCGGCAATGAGCTGCGTGGGATGATGCTGCTCCTGGCTACCAAAGCCATCAGACTGGAACTCGGCGCAGGACATACCGCTGATAACCGGTACAGTGGAGTTGGCAACAACCTCATCGATGACGCGCTGAGACAGGCTACGAATCATGATGGCGTCGGCCATGGAAGAAATAATGGCCGCAGTCTCCGCGATATCCTCTTGGCCAGAGCCGGCATGCAGAGAGCTGCCATCGAGGAACATCGCATGGCCGCCAAACTGGGTCATGGCCGTCTCGAAGCTTACGCGGGTACGGGTTGACTGCTGGTCGAACATCATAGCAAGGGAGACGTCCTTAAGCAGGGGCAAGCGAACGCCCTTCTCCTCCATCTCCTTCAGCAGCAGGCAAACATCAAGCAGTTCGTTGATTTGGTCCACGCTCCAGTCGCTCAGACGGTTCATGTCCATGTAATGCTCGTGCTTCATAACCCTCACTCCTTCTTTCTTGCCGTTCGTCTTTCGACGATTCGCTATTGGTTTGAACCCCTCACTTGGGATCCGATGGCTGCCACTTTACGAGCCGCAAGGGATAACCCTCAATCGGCTTGCTGTACCATTTATGAAAAGTGCGTGAAGGGATTAGGCTAGTTATTGCGTACGGGTTAGAAGGGTGCATCTATATAACCTAATAGGGTTATATAGATGCAATAATAGATGCTATGAATGGATTGGACCATGAGCACCACTTGTGTACCACACGAAGGAAAGCGGGCGCGGCGGTTGCTCCTTTTATGGTGAATTCTAGCGTCTGAACTGGGATGATATGCAGACCACAAGCTACCTTGCCCATATCGTATAACTGAGCGCAGCGAAAGGGCCTTGCCAGCGTCGACAGCATCGGCAAAGGCCCTTCTGTTTGTATGCCTTGTTTCGCAAAGCATCCTTCATATGGATGCACGGGAACCAATAGAAGCGAACGATTGCCCCTCTCGTTGCGCCGCGTCGGGTGGGACGCTGATGTAAATCTGCAAGGTTTCATCAACCATGCTGCGGGTTTGAGCCGGAACCAAGGCCGACTGCGGTGCAAGGTTTCGACGACAACGCATGGCGCTCCCGGCAAAGGGTTCTGCAAGTTCGCGTCGGTATGCTGGTTCGTTAAACACCTAGCGAACCAAGGAGGCGCCATGGGAACAGGCTTTGCAGCTTGCATATCGGGAGCACTTCATGAAAACGATTTCGGCAGGGGCATTGTCGCGAGCACGAATCCGGATACCGTCAAAGATCGGGGGAGCGCGGCAACTGCAGCGCCCAACGAGCAATCGATTCCCCATCCGCATGCGCGACAACGCCGTCGCATCGCATCGACGCTCCGATTCGCCCTAATCGCCGTCTTGCTCGCATGCGGGATCGCCGTCGGTTCGCCGCCGGCTTCCGCCTTCGCCGAAAGCGAGGTCGGGCATTTGCTGGTAGGCGCCAGAATCGACTACGCTGGCTACAACACCACGTGGATGAGCGTCGATGGAAACGCCGCCTATTGCGCCACGCCCATGCTTGCCACTCCTCGGTCGGGACCATATGCGAAAGCCCCCATCAACGCCCCGAGCGGCAGAAGCGCCGAAGTCGCCGCAGACCTGTGGTTCGGGTACGGCAGCCCTGGGTTCGATAAAACGCTATGGCCTTCCACCTGGTACGACGGCGGGGAGATGACCGAAACTCGCTATGCCGCGCTCACGCATATCCTGCTTTCGGACACGTACTCGTCCAGCAGCGCCTCGGCGCTGTACGGATGCAGCGAGTCCTTCCGATCATGGGCGCAGCGCCAAGTCATCGGGTTCGACTCCACGGCGCACTTATCAACGCCGCGGCAACCGGCCGCCGCATAGCAGAGAGAGTAGCCGAAGTCCCACAACATTCTCGGCCTTCCAGGCCTCAACCGGCAACGCTACCCAGTGCGTGGTGTCATTCACTTACACGGCCCAGGGGTCGCTCGAGCTGACGAAGGTATCCTCCCAACCGCGCATAACCGAGGGAAACCCCTTGTATTCCCTGGAAGGAGCGAAGTTCGGCATCTTTCGCGATGAGACCTGCAGTGACCTGGCGCGCACCCTTGTTTGCGATGCGGAGGGACGGGCAAAAGCCGATGCGCTGCCGACAGGCGCCTACTGGGTTCGCGAGCTGCAAGCCCCTTTGCATATGGCGGCAAGCACCAACGTCTTCCCCGTTGAGGTCAGGACCGCCAAATCGCGCACGTGAACAGCGGGAAAGTGGAGAACGCGCCTCAAATGGCACGGCTCGACGTGTTGTTGCGAAAGCTGGACGCGGACAGCCGATTCGCTGCACCACAGGGGGACGCAAGTCTGGCAGGGGCGGTGTTCACCGTGCGGTATTTCGCGCAGCTGGAATCGCCTCAAGCAAGGACGATGGGACCAGCGGAGAAGGCGCCGATGACAACGTTGCAGCGAATCCCTGTTCACCTGGGAATTCTGTACTGATGAGCTTGGCGAGGTACACCTATCGGACGCGACGAACATGGAGCGTTACCACGTAGGCGGCGACGAGCTTCCTCGCGATTCCATGGGGTTTTTGCGCGCTTCCCATAGGCACCTACACCATCGAGGAAACGAGGGCGCCGCAAGGCTACGAGAAGCATCCGGAACCGCCGTCATCACGGTAGCGGCCACGGGCGATGGCGAGCACGACTGCACCGTCTCCTTCATTTCGGGAGAAAGCGCCGATCAGGGCGTTTCCGTGCATGAGAAGGTTCTTCGCGGCGGCATAGCCGTATCGAAAACGGATGCCGAGCTGCATGGCTCTGCTGCGATGGGCGGCAATGAAGAGTTTGCATGGGCGCCCACCCTCGATGGCGTGCTTTTCGAGATAGTCAACGCTTCGCCCAATAGAGTGAACGTTAACGGAGAATGGAGCGCTCCCGGGCAGGTTGTCGATGTGATCGAAACGCAATGGGATGAAGAGCGCAAAAAGGAGCACCGAGCGCAAACCAGCTCCGATGCCTTGCCGTTCGGCACCTATTCCGTTCGCGAGGTCGCCGCGTCTAACGGCTACCTCTTATCGGATGGAAGCCCTAGGACCGTAGAAGTACACGCAGCAGGAGAGCTCGCCGAAGCGGATGCGAACGGGAACCCGCTTTCATTCTCCAACCAGGTGATTAGAAACGATTTGGAGCTATCCAAAATCAAGGAAGGCGACAGCAAGCCTTTGCAGGTGGCGTTTTCCCTAACCAACCTTGCAACCGGCGAGAAGCATGTGCTGGTCTGCGATGAAAATGGGCAATTGCGTCGCACGACGGCGTCAAGCGCGCCAAAGTAAATGTTCGAATCATTATCCAGCTTGCGGGCTAGCAGAATCATGCCGGCGCAAGTGCCGAATACCGGCTTTCCGGCGGCGATGTGCGCTGCGATGGGTTCGAACAGGCCGGTCGATCGCAGCAGCTTGCCCTGCGTGGTGCTTTCGCCACCTGGCAGGATCACGCGATCGATCGAATCGTCGAAATCTTCGGCGGCACGCAACAGTTTCCACGGCGCGCCAAGACGATCCAGCATGGCCGCATGCTCGGCGAACGCGCCCTGCACCGCCAGAATGCCGGTCACGCCGTGCTTCGCGGATGCCGAGCCTGCGGCGACGTCGGCCGACTCTTCCTTTGAAATGTATTCAACTGCTACAACCAACGGATGCTCCTCATTCAGGTTGTTCAACAAATCGTTCGGTGAATCGCCGAACATCACAACAAAAAGCGGCAGGCACGTGCAGCACCGAAAATCACACGCACCCACCGAGTCCTTCAAAGTCGATCACACGACCGGTTTATGCAATCCTCGCGGAATTGCAAGCAATCAAGCAATCGACGAATCAACAGATCATTCGCCGCGGGCGGCCATAATGGTCTGAATCTCGTCCTCGTTGATGCCGACCATGGCCTCACCGAGGTTCTCGGACAGGCGCGCGAGCAGATCGGCGTCCTGCCAGTTGGCGGTGGCCTGCACGATGGCGGCGGCGCGCTTGGCCGGGTCGCCCGACTTGAAGATGCCGGAGCCGACGAACACGCCTTCCGCACCAAGCTCCATCATCAATGCCCGAAGGTTACGCTTCATCTGGTTATGGTAGTATCACCAAAACTGTTTCTTTTTATATGACCAGATGTTCCACGTGAAACAATCAGGGGAAAGCGGTGACGAACAAGTGTTCTTCTACGATATGGAATCGCGCGGTGACCTGGCTCTTTACGAATATCTGTATCGTTGCATCCGTCACGATATCGCACACGGAAAAAGTCGAACCCGGGCAGAAATTGCCCTCGAAACGCGCGCTGGCGAAACAGCTGGGCGTCAGCCTGATCACCGTCGAAGCCGCATACGACCAGCTAGTCGCCGAAGGCTACATCCGTTCGCGCGAGCGCTGCGGCTACTACGCATGCGACCTTGCGCCCGCCGCCAAGATCGAGGAACCGGGAAGCGCGCAGCACCGAACCAAGGCGGCGAACGCCGTCGCGAGACGCGAGCGCGATAATCACGCCGCAAACCCGAACAACCTGCAGCTTCTTTCGCAAGAGAAGGAACGCCCGGAAAACCAGACCGGACATCTACCAACCACCAACCCGGGCACCCAACCGGCTGGTTCCACTGCAGCCCACGCTCAAAACACCCCGTCCGATGCGCCGCTGCTCGCAGATTTCACGCACAGCACGCTGGCAACCACCATGCTCCCCTACTCCGCTTGGGCGAAAGCCGTCCGCCGAACGCTTTCGGACGAATCGGCGGCATCGCTGGCCGAAGCCGCTTCTGCAGCAGGATCGCCCGAGCTGCGAAGCGCCATCGCCGACCATTTGCGGCAATACCGCGGGATGGACGTGTCGCCTGATCAGGTCGCCATAGGCGCCGGGTCGCAAACGTTGTACCAGCTGCTTGTGCAACTGCTAGGACGCACCAGACGCTACGCAGTGGAAGATCCGGGATATCCCCTGCTCACACGCATGTATGAACAGCAGGATGCGCAGGTGGCGCATATCGGGCTGGACGATTCCGGCATCAACGTAGCAGCCCTGGAAGCTTCCGGCGCATCGGTCGCCCACATCATGCCATCGCACCAGTTCCCCACCGGGATCGTCACCACGGCGGCCCGACGTCGCGAGCTTTTGAACTGGGCGCGCGAAGGAGACCGCTATCTGATCGAGGACGACTACGACTCGGAGTTCCGCATGGCCGGGCGACCCATCCCTCGCTGTTCGGCATCGATGCCGCCGAACGCGTGCTGTACCTCAACTCGTTCGCCAAAAAGCCTGGGCGCGGCCTTTCGCATGGCGTACCTGGTGCTGCCGCCGCAGCTGGCGCAGCGCTTCCGCAAGCAACTCGGCTTCTATGCGAACACCGTCAGCCCGCTCGACCAGCTGGCATTGGCTCGCTTCATCGAGCAGGGCCATTACGACCGCCATGTGAACCGCCTGCGCACCCACGCACGCAAAACGCAGGACGCCCTGGTCAACGCCCTGCACGAAGCCTTCGGCGATCGCATTGCGTTCGTCGGCCTCAACGACGGCCTGCATTTCATCATGCAACTGGAGAGCGAACGCGGCGAACGCGAACTTGCCACCGCCGCCGAAGCCGCCGGCATCCGCATCGCCCGCTGTCGAGTTTCGCCGGCACGGCTTCGCTAAGCGGCGCCCCGACCGGCACCAAGTCGCAGGCAAACACGGCAAGCGAATCCTCCCCGCGCGCTTCATCCTGCGAAGCGACAGCATCTCGATCGAGGAAGCGCCTGCCGTTGCAACCGCGCTTGCGAATGCGTGGACATAAGCGGCACCGTAAACAATTCGCAGATCCCGCCCGCGACCCCGACGCCCGCGAGCGCCCGCAGACGCCCGAGCGCAGCCCTCGCCGCCGCAAAGCGCCCCGGAAAGCGTCCATGGGAAGCCCCGACGCCGCAAACGATTCGCAGATCCCGCCCAAACGCAAAAAAGCGCGAGCCGGGCGTATCACCCGACTCGCGCTTCAACGACAGATCAAGTAAACGCTACTCGGCGTCGTAAGACTCCTTGAGCGCCTTCAAGGCAGGCAAGCTGTTCTCGATGGTCTCGCGGGCGATGCAGTAGCTCATGCGCACCCAACCCGGGACGCCGAAGCTGTCGGAGGGCACAATGAGCAGCTCGTGCTGCTTCGCGCGGTCGCTGAATGCCTGGGCGTCGCCCTCAAGCGCGCGCACCCACAGGTAGAACGCGCCGTCCGGCTGCACGTACTCGTAGCCCATCTCATCCAGGGCCTCGGTGAGGATGCGGCGGTTGGTGGCATACGCCTCGACATCGGACGGCTCATCGACGCACGCAGCGGCAACGCGCTGGAACAGCACCGGCGCGCAGATGTAGCCATGCGCACGGCCAGCGCCGGCGACGGCGAAGAACACGCGGTCAGCCTCTTCGGCGTCCATGGTGTCGGAAACGTACACGTAGCCGACATATTTCGCCCGGCAGGCTGAGCGCCTTGGAATACGAGTAGCACACCAGCGTGCGAGGATAGATGGTGGGAACGTAGGGAACTTCCACGCCATAGGTGATCTCGCGATACGGCTCGTCGCTGATCAGGTAGATCGGATGGCCGATCTCCTTGCCCTTCTCCTCGAGCATGGCGGCAAGCGCCTCAGGTTCTCGCGCGTGTACACCGCGCCCACCGGGTTGTTCGGCGAGTTGATGATGACGGCCGCGGTCTTCTCGTTGATGGCGGCGCCCATGGCCTCCACGTCAAGCTGGAAGCTGGGAGCCTGCGTTGGCACCTCGACGATGGAGCAGCCCATGGTCTCGATCCACACCTTGTACTCGGGGAAGTACGGGCTGGGGACGATGACCTCGTCGCCGGCGTTGGTGACGGCGCCCAGGCTGATGGCGATGGATGCGGCGGCGCCCACCGTCATATACACGCGACCCGCCTTCGCCGGGATGCCATAGCGGCGAGCGATGCTGTCGGCGATGGTCTGACGGACGGCGGGGATGCCGGCAGCAGGGGAATACGCGTGCAGCTCGACCGGCGGCAGCTTCATAAGCTCCTCGATGGTATCGGCCACCTTCTGCGGCGCAGGCACGCTGGGATTGCCGATGGAGTAATCGAACACCTTGTCCTCGCCGATCTCCGCCTTGCGCTTCAAACCATAGGCGAACAGCTCGCGGATCGCGGAGGGCGCATTCCCAGGCCATACATTCTTTCGTCGATCATAAGGTGCTCCTTGCGTGCCGGTGCGCATAACGCACGATGATAAGTTCGCCGTTCAGATTAGCACTTTCGCACCGCATTGCCGCCCGTATCGCGGTTAACGAAGTTAGCCGAAGCACGAAAACCGCATTTGGGGAAGCCAGCAAGCGCCGCCGGGGGCCGCGCGCAACCAACCCGGCCGGCGTTCGCCGAGCATGCAGACCGCTTCCCCGCCGGGAAGCCCTTGGGCAACACCTTGCGCCGAAAGCAAAACCGTCACCGCCGGCGGGCACATTGCGGTACAATAACCCCAGAACACGGGGCGCGTGATCTCGGGCACACGCTCGAGCCGACCTGAAAACATCCGCGCAGGCGCCCTAAGCGCCGCGCACAACGAAAGGGGTCATCATGGCTTTCGGTTACAAGCGCATCTTCGCAGCACTCGACGGCGCATCCACCCAGCGAGCGGTCATGGAGCGCGCAATCGCCCTGGCGGAGGAAGAGCATGCTGAGCTCACGTTCGGCCACGTCATCGATTCCGTGCCCTATGAGGCCTCGGGCGTCGACTTCGAGCTTCTGTGCAACGAGGGCAAGATCCGCATCGAGACCGACCTTGCCGACCTGCTGGAGAAGGCCCGCAACAACGCCGACATCCCCTCCGTACAGCTGATCGTCCGTGCCGGCCGCATCACCGACACGCTGCAGAAGCAGCTCATCGAGCCCACCGAGCCCGACCTGGTCATCTGCGGCGAACGCGGTCTGAGCAACATCAAGTATGTGTTCGTGGGCAGCGTTTCCGTACCTCATCCGCAACGTCCGCTGCGACGTGCTGGTAGTCAAGCAGGACTAACCGCGCAAAGCGAACGGCGAAACAAGCATGAACGCAAAGCGGGGCCATCGGCCCCCGCTTTTCTGTTTCAGGCATGGCTCTACGACGTGACCAGCAAAACGGTGCCGATGACTAGCAGCAACACGTACGTCAGCTTCAGGAAGCGCTCCTGGCTGATGCGCTTGGCAAGCTTGCCGCCCACCACCGTGGCCAGCACGATGAGCGGGACGCAGCACAGCACCATGACCCACACTTCGTGGGTGAAGTGTCCCTGGTACAGCTGCGCGCCGGCGTACAGCAGGTTGAGGATGGACCATACCGCCGACAGCGTGGCGCGGAACTGCTCCTTGTCCGTGAGCTTCTGCACCGCGTAAATGACCAGCAGCGCGCGCCGCCCGAGACGAACATGCCTTGGATCAGGCCCGCCGCCACCAGCACGCCCCACAGCGCCCACTCGGGCAGGAACGACTGCTTGCGCTGCACGAGGTTCTTAATGCCCACGGCAAGGATGATCCAAGCCGTATATCTTCAGCAACGCATGCAGCGGCACCACGGAGTCAAGCCAAGCGCCCAGCACCACGAACGGCAGCATGACGCCCACGATCTTGCCGAGCTCGCGCCAATGGATGCTGCGGATGTTCAGCACGGCCAGCACCGTGCAGGCCAGAAAGCCCGTGGCGTTCAAGATGGACACCGAGCTTTGCAGCCCCAGCGTGCGCGTGCCCACCGGCATGCAGAAGATGTTGCCGGCGAAGCCGGTGATGGCCTGCACGGTGTAGCCGAACAAGAACACCGCCAGGAATATGACGTCCTTAACCAACCGAGACCCTCGCTCCCGTTATCTTGCGATCGGCGAAACGATGCACCGGCGCTCCGATGCCGCAAACGCTCCGTTGCCGTACGATCGCCGCAACGACGCCGCAGGCACGGCAATGCCGCACGCGCTTCGGCGGCGCCGGCGCCCCTGCTGCCGCGAGATACACCCCGCTAACCGGAATGCCCACCTGCTCAGCCGCGCCTTTTGCCGCCTATCCGCGGCTTCATCGTTATCCATGAAATAAGTTGCAAGTATATTACCAAAATGCCTATTTGCGGCTAATTGCCTTAGCATGAAGGGGAACATCATCTACCATAGGCAGGTACGCAATCCGAAAGCATAGGGGAACAGTGGCTGGATTCAACATCACCATCGCTGGCGACTCCGCTATCAACTTGGAGTTCGCCAAAACCATATCGCCGCAAACCAGCGGCATGATCCGCGTTGCGGCGCAGACGCTCACCGACGACCCCATCCCCGGGGTCACCGAGCTGGTGCCCACATTCTGCTCGCTCATGGTCACCTACGACCCGTGCGTCATCGGCTACGACGAGCTGTGTCAACGCGTGCAGGGCAAGCTGCGCAACCTGGCCGCCGCCGAAGCGGGCGTGAAGCGCATCGTGGTCATCCCCGTCTGCTACGGCGGGAGTTCGGCCCCGACCTGCCCACGGTGGCGCGCCATGCCGGCATGTCCGAGCAGGACGTCGTCAGCCTGCACTGCGCGCACGACTACCTCATCGACATGCTGGGCTTCCTGCCCGGCTTCGCCTACCTGGGCGGACTGGACCCGCGGCTGCACACGCCGCGCCTTTCCATTCCGCGCACCGAGATCCCCGCAGGCAGCGTGGGCATCGGCGGCGCGCAGACGGGCATCTACCCGCTGGCAAGCCCCGGAGGCTGGCAGATCATCGGCCGCAGCCCGTGCGCCCGTACGACCCCGAACGCGCCCAGCCCATCCTGTACCGCGCCGGCGAGTACCTTCGCTTCCAGCCCATCACGCAGAAGCAGTACGACGCCATCGAGGCGCAGATCGCCGCAGGCGGCTATGAGTGCGACGTCGTCGTAGAGGAGGCCTAACATGGGAGTCACCGCCATCAAGCCCGGCATCCTGACCACCGTGCAGGACCGGGGCCGCACCGGCTATCTGGGCAGCGGCTTCAGCCCGTCGGGCGTCATGGACACCGCGCGCTGCACACGGCCAACCTGCTGGTCGACAACGACCCCGACGCCCCCGTCCTGGAGTTCTGCCTGGCCGGGCCGACGCTTCGCTTCACCACCAGCACCTACGTCGCCATCACCGGCGGCGACTTCCCCCACGCTCGACGGCCGCCCCGCGCCCATGTACACCGCGCTGGCCGTGCACCGCGGCAGCGTGCTGGCATTCGGCGCCCCGAAGACGGGCATGTACGGCTACCTGGCCATCGCGGGCGGTTCCATCAACGCGCCCGAGGTCATGGGCAGCCGCTCCACCAACCTGAAGTGCGGCATCGGCGGATGGAAGGGCCGCGCGCTCATCACCGGCGACTACCTGCCGTTCTGCACGCGCAACATCGACTTCATCCCCAACCTGGGCTCGCACACCGTCGACCGGGACGATTCGTTCTACGGCTTCGACGACCCCGAGATCACGCTGCGCGTGGTGCCCGGCCCGCAGGAGGACATGTTCACGCAAAACGGCGTGGACACACCTTCTACGGCCAGCCCTATACCACCACCAGCCGCTGCGACCGCATGGGATACCGCCTGGACGGCCCGGAGATCGAGACGAGGAACGGGTCTGACATCATTTCGGACGGCATCGCGTTCGGCGCCGTGCAGATCCCCGCCGACAGCCGCCCCATCATCATGCTCTCCGACCGCCAGACCACCGGCGGCTACGCCAAGATCGGCACCGTCTGCAGCGTCGACCTGCCCAAGCTGGTGCAGTGCACGCCGGGCCGCACCATCCGCTTCGCCCCCGTCACCATCCAGCAGGCGCAGGACCTGTACCGCCAGGAAGCGCGCCGCATGGATGCGCTCGCCAAGATGGTCAAGCGCCCCTGCTACGGCGGCATATCGCCGCGAAGGACGGCGCGAAGGCTGACGCCCATCCTGGAAGCGCAGGCCCGAGCGCATGCGTCCGGCAGCCAGAAGCTGTGGATCGAACTGAGCAAGACCGAGCAACAACGCTTGCAGCCCGCAGAGCAGCCCGCAAGCGAGTCGAACCGATAGGGCACCCCATGACCACGAACGAAACCAACGGCACCGCCGACGCCATGAAGCAGCGCCGCGAGAACATCCTCGACCTTCTCGACATCATGGACGAGGGCAACCTGACGGCCCTGCGCTTCAAGGACGGCCAGATGGAGATCGAGCTTGAGCGCAAGCCCGCCGCCGGCGCGCTGTCCGCTTCCACCCTGCCCCTCATGGCCGAGCGCGTCGGCCAGCTTCTCAACGCCCGCGAGGACGCCACCGGCGTGGTTGCCGGCGCCGCAAGCGCGCCCGTGGCCGGCGATGAGGACGCCAGCGTGGTCCGCAGCCCCATGGTGGGCACGTTCTACGCCGGCCCCAGCCCCGACGAGGACCCGTTCGTGAAGGTTGGCCAGGAGGTGCTGACCGGCCAGACGCTGGCCATCGTGGAGGCCATGAAGATGATGAACGAGATCACCGCCCCCGCGCCGGGCGTCATCACCGAGGTGCTGGCAGCCAACGGCACGCAGGTCGAATACGACCAGCCGCTGTTCCGCATCTCCACCAGCGCGAACGCGTAAGGCCAGGCGAGCCCCATGTTCAACAAGATCCTCATAGCCAACCGCGGCGAGATAGCCGTGCGCATCATCCGCGCATGCCGCGCCATGGGCATCAAGACGGTTGCCGTGTACTCCACGGCCGACCGTCAAGCGCTGCACACCTACCTGGCCGACGAGAGCGTGTGCATCGGCCCCCCGCCGGCGCGCGACTCGTACCTGAACATCGCCGCCATCCTGTCCGCCGCGAAGGGCACCGGCGCGGAGGCCATCCATCCGGGCTACGGCTTCCTGTCGGAGAACTCGACGTTCGCGAAGCTGTGCCGCGAGAACGACATCGTGTTCATCGGCCCGTCCGCCGAGGTCATCGACCGCATGGGCAACAAAAGCCAGGCCCGCCGCACCATGATGGACGCCGGCGTGCCCGTGGTGCCCGGCACGAAGAAGGACATCCACGACGTGGACGTGGCCCTTGAGCAGGCCCGCACCATCGGCTGGCCCATCATGATCAAGGCGTCGTCGGGCGGCGGCGGCAAGGGCATGCGCGTGTCGGAGAGCGAAGAGGACTTCGCCGACATGTTCAACATCGCCCAACGCGAAAGCGTCAACGCCTTCGGCGACAACACCATGTACCTGGAACGCGCCGTGCAGAACCCGCGCCACGTGGAGGTGCAGATCATCGCCGACACGCACGGCACCGTGGTGGCACTGGGCGAGCGCGACTGCTCCGTGCAGCGCAACCACCAGAAGATGATCGAGGAAAGCCCCAGCCCGCTGCTGGACGCCGATGAGGGCCTGCGCCGCCGCATGATGGACGACGCCGTGAAGGCCGCGCGCGCCGTTGGCTACGTCCGCCGGCACCATCGAGTTCCTCATGGACACCGAGCGTAACTATTACTTCATGGAGATGAACACGCGTGTGCAGGTGGAGCACTGCGTGACCGAGATGGTCACGCACACCGACCTGGTGGGCGAGATGATCCGCGTGGCCGCCGGCGACCGCTGTCGTTCTCCCAGGACGACATCACGCTGCGCGGGCACGCCATCGAATGCCGCATCAACGCCGAAACGCCCGAGAAGAACTTCATGCCCAGCCCCGGCACCATCTCGCAGATGCACCTGCCCGGCGGCAACGGCGTGCGCGTGGACACGGCCGCTTCGACGGCTACGAGATATCGCCCTACTACGATTCCATGATAGCGAAGATCATTGTTCACGGCCGCAACCGCACCGAGGCCATCGCCAAGATGCGCACCGCGCTCGAGGAGATGGTGGTCGTGGGCGTGAACACCAACCTTGACTTCCAATACGCCATCATGGAGAACGAGACGTTCCGCGCCGGCCTGGCCGACACGGGATTCATCGAGCAGTTCCTTGCAGGCGAAGTGTAGGGATCAACGAAAGGAAGCGTTATGGGAATCGAAATGCCGGTACCCGCAAAGCCCGAAGGCGTCGATGCCGAGGTGTGGGAGCAGATGCTCCATGCCACGCCGGCTGAGGCGCGCCATCTGATCCGCGAAAGCAAGTTCGCCGCCCCCACGAGCGGCCTGTGCCCGGGTTACGCGCAGGCGAACCTGATCATCCTGCCGCGCGAGCAGGCCTATGATTTCCTGTTGTTCGCACAGCGAAACCCCAAGCCCTGCCCCATCCTGGAGGTCACCGAGGTGGGCGAGCGCATGACGCACATCTGCGCGAAGGACTGCGACGTCGCCACCGACTTCCCGGATACCGCATCTACAAGGACGGCGTCATGGTGGACGAGGTCGACGACGTGGTGGACTACTGGCGCGACGACCTGGTGGCGTTCATCATCGGCTGCTCGTTCAGCTTCGAGAGCGAGCTGATCGAGGCGGGCATCGAGATGCGCCACAACACGCAGGGCCGCAACGTGTCCATGTACCTTACCAACCTGGCGTGCGAACCGGCCGGCTCCATGAGCGGCAACATGGTGGTCAGGATGCGCCCCATCCCCTACGACCAGGTGGTGAAGGCGGTGCAGATCTCCGGCGCCATCCCGAAGGTGCACGGCGCGCCCGTGCATATCGGCGACCCCTCCGTCATCGGCATCAAGGACATCGCCAAGCCCGACTTCGGCGATCCGGTGGACATCAACCCCGGCGAGGTGCCGGTGTTCTGGGCATGCGGCGTCACCCGCAGTCCATCGTCATGAACAGCAAGCCGCCGTTCGCCATCACGCACGCCCCCGGCTACATGCTGATCACGGACACCAAGAACGTTGACCTGAAGGGCTAGAGGGCAAAACGCGCCGACCCGCCCAAGGCTTGTCCGAGGGAGAACAACCCGAACCGACGCCGTGGGCGGTTGCGGCATGCCGCAACCGCCCACGCTCATGTATATGGAATGGAAGTGTTTGAACATGCCGAGCATCGATCTCAACTCCGACCTGGGGAAAGCTTCGGGCGATACACGCTCGGGCTTGACGATCAGGTCATCCCACTGGTTTCCAGCGTCAACGTGGCGTGCGGCATGCACGCCGGAGACCCGGCGGTCATGCGCCGCACCGTCAAACTCGCCGCCGAGGCGGGCGTGGCCGTGGGCGCGCATCCGCTACCCTGACCTGCAGGGCTTCGGCCGCCGCGACATGCACCTGTCGCCCGACGAGGCCTATGACTACATCCTGTATCAGATCGGCGCGCTGCAGGCCTTCTGCCACGCCGCCGGCGCGCGCATGCATCACGTGAAGCCGCACGGCCAGCTGTACAACCGCGCCGCCGTGGACCCGGAGTTGCCCGCGCCGTGGCCGCCGCCGTGCACGATGCCAACCTGGACCTGGTGCTGGTGGGCCTGGCGAACAGCGAGCTCATCCGCGCAGGCCAGGCGGAGGGCATCCGCACCGCGCAGGAGTTCTTCGCCGACCGCAACTACACCGACGAGGGCCTGCTGGTGTCGCGCAAGCTTCCCGACGCCGTCATCACCGACGAGGACTTCGCCGTGGCGCGCGTGGTGCGCGCCGTGAAGGAAGGCGCCATCGAGTCGGCATCAGGCAAGCTGATCACCGTGAAGCCCGATACCATCTGCATCCACGGCGACAACGTGCACGCTCGAGTTCGCCGGCAAGATCCGCACCGCGCTGACCGAGGCCGGCGTCGAGGTGAAGCCCGTGTAACAACGGCAACGTCGCGCAACGAAGCCGCAGGTCAGTGGCGCACGGAGCAACAGCCATCCTCGCAACGCAGCGCCGCGGGACGACAACGCACAATAGAGCAAAACGCGAAGAGGGCCGGATCTACCCGGCCCTCTTTTTCTATCCCGCCGCCGCCCCTATGCAGGTGCGGCAGCGGGTTTTCGTATCCGACCTTCGCCGGGTTCGGCTGCGCTAACGCTTATCGCGACGGCGCATGATGAGCAGCGCCGCGATGGAGGCCGCGCCCGCCAGGGCCACTGCCGCAAGCGGCAGGACCAGGGCAAGCTTGTCGTCGCCCGTCTGCGTCAGCACCTTGCCGATCGGCCCGCGCGGCGTGAAGGTCTTGCCGCCGGGCTGCGCGGGCGCCGGAGGCTCGGCGTAGGTGTTCGTGAACGCGAGACATCGGCATCGCCTGCCACCGTTGCGTTCAAGTGGCCGAGCCCGTCATCGACGACCGTCACGGTCACCTTGTACGCGCGCTTGTCGTACGTCACGTTCGCCTGCGCATCGTCGAGCTCGGTGAGCGCGAACTCGTACGTGCCGGGCTTGCCGAACGTCAGTGCCGGGAAGGCGATCTTGCCATCGGCGGCGTTCTTCGCCTTCAGCTCGGTACCGTCTGCCGCGGTCAGCACGAACGTGAACTGCCCGTTCTCAAGGTTCTTACCCACCAGCGTCTTGGTGGCGCCGATGGTCACGGTCGTGGACGTCGCCTGGTAAGCGTTGGCGAAGGTCGCCTCGCGTGCGCCTTCCAGCGCATGGGTCACGCTGAGCGTGCCGTCGCCGTTATCCTTCACCGTGGTGACCACGGTGTACGTCGCGCCGTCGTAGGTCACGCCGTTGGCGACGGTGCCGCCCCCGACCTCGTGCAGCGTGTAGCGATGCGTGCCGGGCTGCGTGTACTTCACCGCGTTCAGCGTCACGCTGCCGTCGGCGGCGTTAGCGCCGGTCGCCACCACGTCTTCGCCCTCGAGCAGCTCGAACGCGAACTCGCCGGCGGCCATATCGCGGCCCGTCAGCGTCTTGGTCACCGTCACCTGATCGGTCACGCTGGAGCAGCAGGCTCCACCGTGTAGGTGTTGGTGAAGGAGAACGCCGGGTTAGCTGCGGCACCCTGGCGCTCGACCGTCAGTTTGCCGTTGCCGTCGTCGGTCACCTTGAAGCTGACCGTCTTGGTCGCTGCGGCATCGTTGATCACGCCGGGTACGGAACCGCTCTCCGTCACCTTATAGGTGAACACGTGGGAACGGGGCTTGCCGGACTCGGGCTCCGGGTTCGCCGGCTGGTCGGCCGGCTGGTTGCCGGGGGCAACCTCGTCAACCGTGCCGCTGGCGGCACCGGGAGCCGCTACGGCACCCGCACCCCTGCCCGTCGCTTGCCGCGGACTTGTCGCCCTCGTCAGCGGCGGGCTTGTCGCCGTCGTCGGCCGCCTGGGCGGAAGCGCTATCGGCATCCGCGGCGGCCTTGTCAGCGTCAGCAACAGCCTCCCGCGGCATCGGCAGCCTGGTCGGCTTCCTTAGCCGGTGCCGCAGCCTGGTCAGCGGCCTTCGCGGCATCCGCTTCGGCCTTGTCGGCATCTGCGGCAGCCGGCTGGTCGTTCACGCCCAGGGCGCGGTCGAGGTCGTCCAACGTGAACTCGATGGTGCCGAAGTCCACGCTGCCGTCCGCCGCGTTCTTGGCGGTGGTGCGCTCGGGCATGGGAGCGGCCGCATCGTCGGAGGTCACCGTGAAGTTGAACTTGCCCTCGATGGAGGCCGGATCAAGCCCAGGTGCCGTCTGCAGCGTCTTCACGCCGGACAGACCCACCTGCACCGGATCGCCCGTGGAGTACGTGTTCTCGAACTTCAGGCCCTTGTCCAGGTTCGCCGTTGCCGTAAGCGAGCCGTCGCCGTTATCCACGACCGTCACCGTGAACGGAATCGGCTGCGTCTGCGCCGTGATGCCCTGACCGGCAAGGCCCTCAGTCTTCGTAAGCCAGGTAGCTCACCGTCCACGAGGTGGCGCCCTTTGTCGGAGGTCTTGAGGCGTTGCCGTCCTTCACCAGGCCCTCAAGCATCTCGGTGGTGTAATGCAGGGCATCGAACGTCACGGTGCCATCGGCCGCGTTCTTGGCCGTCCGCAGGTCGTCCCCGCCCGTTGCGTATTTCACCGCGAAGGTGAACTCGCCGGCGGAAAGCGGACGTCCCATGAGCGCCTTGGTCGCCGTCACCTGAGCGGCGGTGCCGCCCGGGTTATCGGTGGAGGCGGCATACGCGTTGGCGAAGGGAACCACTGCGGGCCTGTGCCGGCAGCAGACGGGTCTGCGCCGTACACGTACGTCTTGTCGCCCTTAGGTCCGGCCACCACGGTCTTGACCGTCAACGCGGCCTTCTCCGAGTTGTCCTCGACCGTCACCGTTACCGTGTACTCCGTCGTGTCGTAGGTGTAGCCGTTAACCTTTTCGCCTACCACCTCGACCACCTTATAGGTGTACGTCTTGCCCACGTCGCCTGACGCAGCACCACGTGCTGCTCGCCCAGCGCGGACTTCACGGCTTGCACGCCATCGGCGGCTGCGGGCATGGCGATCTCGGCGCCTTCCAGCGACAGGCCCAGCGCGTACGCCGACGCCTCGTTGTCAGGAGTCACCTTAATGGTGAACTGGCCCTCGGCCATATCGCGGCCGGTCAGGGTCTTGGCCACGTTCAGACCGCCCGCCGCCGTGTAATCGATCTCAGCGGCGTAGCGATTCACGAACCTGGTGTTCTCCGCAACCGCAGAGGCCTTGAGCGTGCCGGAGCCGTCGTCGGACACCGTCACCTTGATGGTCGCCACGTTGCCGTCGTACTGGATGCCCGGCAGCTTATGGCCGTCAGCGGGCACGACCTCGCGCACCTCGTAGGTGAACGTGCGCTTATGGTCGGGCTCGGCCTTCACCATGTCGGACGTGAACTCGATGGCCCCTGAACCCGAAGCCCTCCGCGTTCGCCTTGGTCACCGTCGCGCTGGTCACATCGTTGCCCGCGGCATCCTTGGGCAGCGGACCGCCATCGAGCGCCTTCAGCTCGAACGTGAAGCTATCGGAATCGATCCAATCGCGGCCCTCAAGCACCTTGTTCAAGCCGGCAGTGGCGGTGTCGTAGCTGGTCGGGATTGCCTGATAGCCGTTCACGAACGCCGCGGCCACGAGCTTGGTCGCGGAATCGACGACCTTCCCATCCAGCTTGGTGGTCAGCGTCAGATGCTTGTCGGCATCGCCGCTCATACCCACCGTGATCTCGAGCGTATGCACGCTCTTGTCGTAGGAGACGCCGGGTTTAGCATCTGCCGCAGCGGGCACGACCTCGCGCACTTCGTACGCGAACGTTTTGCCGATATCATCCTGCGTGAATGCGACTCCGTTCATCTTCGCCATATCGCACGCGATGCCATCGGCACGCGCAGCGTTGGTGAAGCTGCGGTCGGAATCCGCCAAGCGAGCTTCGGCTTCGGTAGCGGCAACTGCGCCTTCCTTATCCACGCCATGGATGCTGAAGGAGAACTCATCAGCCGCCATATCGCGGCCGTTCAGCGTCTTCTGAACGGTGATGCCGGAGAACTGCGCATTCTGCTCGTACTTGTTCTCGAACTTCGCCGGCCCGTTGTCGTAGCTCACCTCGGCGACCAGCTTGCCCTTATGGTCATCAGTCACCGTGACCGTAACCTTGTGGACGTGACGATCGAACACGATGCCGCCGGTTGCGGTGCCGACTTCATCAAGATTGTTGCCGCAGTACTTATCCTCCTGCACCGCGAACGAATACGTGCCGGGCTTCTTGAACGTCATCTCACCGAAGGAGAACGGAGTCTCAGCACCCGCCTTCGCACCGCTCACCACGGCTTCTTCGGCACCCTTCGGGATGACGATGCTGCCATCGTTAACGGCCTTCTGCGTGGCATCATCCGCCGCGCTCAGCTTGAAGCCGAACGTCTCGCCTTCCGCCATATCGCGGCCGGTCAGCACCTTGGTGCCGTGAATCGCCGTATCGCCCTCGAGCTTAGCGGGATCGGGCTTGTACGAGTTATCGAAGCTGAACATGGCGCCGGTAATCGGCTCTTCGCTATTGTTCTTGTAGTACTTGGCGCTCAATTCAAGCGTGCCACCAACGTCCGCGATGGTCACCTTCGCGGTCCACACCGTCTGGTCGTACACCATGCCGGCCGGGTCGAAGGTCTTGTCCTTTAGGACATCTCGCACGGCACGCCACGTATCGCCGACCTTGACCACCTCGACGATCTTGTACTCGAAGGTGGCGTTGAGCGTTTCGGGATCGAGATTCCCGAACGTGAACGTCGCCTGCGGGAACGCGATGCCGCCGCCTGCCTCGACCGCGGTCAGAGCGCCATACCACATCTTGCCGCCCCACTCGTGATCGATGCGCGTCGCGTCTTCGTCCTTGGGCAACGGCGCATTGGGGTTGTCCGTGCAGGCGATCACATGGAACATGCCCGACTTAAGGGGGTTCTCACCCGTCGTGTCCGTATACGTCTTCGTGCCGCTGGGAGTCCACTTCACCTCAGAGGTGTTGTACTCGTTCACGAACGTCGCCGTATCGTTCTCGATGAGCTGCGGCTTCTCATATTTCACGCCGTCATCGCCTGCCAGCTTCGTCATCTTAGACTCCACCGCCAGCGTACCGTTGTGGTCCTTGTCGGTTACCGTCACGACGACCTGGTACAACGCTTGGGATGCGCTCACGCCGGGATTCAAAGTGCTGAGCGCCTCGGACTCCCAAATCTCATACGTATACGTGCCCGGCTTCGTGTAGCTGATGTCCTGGAACTGGAAGTGCACCTTTGTATCAGCTGGAGTGCCATACGGCTGCGTTACCTCGACACGCGTCTCGCCCAGGGTGTCGGTCGGCGGCATCGGCGCCTCAACGGACGTGTCGGCATCCTTCAGAATGAACGTGAACTTGTCGGTTTCAAGCCAAACGCGACCGGTCAGCACCTTCTCGCCCTTTGGGGTACGTCTCGCCATCCAGCGTGCCGGATGCGGCGTACGTGTTCTTGTACGTTACCGCACTCGTTTCCCCAGCGGCGATCTGACCTTCGCACCGGCGGCCTCTGCCGTAGCCGTCGCGCGGCGTCTCGCTTACGTTATAGTCCCAGCCTTCGGAAAGCCCGTACACGTACAGGGTCTCGCCCGGCTTCAGGGAACGCTTCGCCTCGCCGTTCTGGCCGAACGCCAGCACGAACTTATCGCCTTGCTGCTCGCCGTTCTCGTTCTTCACCACGGCGTTGAAGCTCTTGCCGACGGCATCTTGCATGGCGATGGTGAACTCGAAGGATTCGTTCGCGAAATCAGCCGCGTTATATCCATCGGGCAGCTGCAGCTGCTTCGTCACCGTCAGCGTGCCGGGCACATCGACGCTCAGCTTGCCATTATTGCCCAGATAGGCGTTGATGAGCGTTTCCGCGGAAGACTGCTCGATGCCGCTCCACTTCGGGTTCAGAACGTCCGTGGCTGTGGCCGTGCGGTTCTCTTCCTTGATCTTGTGCAGTTCGTTAATGTAGGTCAAAACGCGGCGTGCCGGACTTGAAGTAACAGGCACCCGTGGAGGAATCCTTGCCGATAGCGCCCTCGACCTTCAGCGGCATCGCCGGGGAAGGACACATGCTCGGTCTTCGCGACGGGCTTGCCGCCTTCCATGGCGTAGTAGCTGTGCTTGTAGTAGTACGTAGAGCCTTTTCTACCGATTTCGCAGGAATAGTGCACGCCTCGTCGGTGTAGATAGGCGTGTCCTGCGTAAAGTAATAGTAGCTATTGCCCGCAGCCGGCTCGAACGTGGCGACCACGTCGCCCGTTTCCTTGCCGGTCCACTTGTTGGCATAGAAGCTCACCTTGCCCGTTTCGTCGGTGTTCTTCCATATACGCCTTCATGGCGTCATCGGGGTTCGCCAGCAAATCGAGCGCCGCCGGCTTCACGCCGGAGGAGTACAGCACCGAGATCGGCGTGGTGTTCGAAACGCTCATGGTATCCTTCGCCAGATCGATGGCGAAGTTGCGCAGCGGAATCAAGGACGCGGGCACCTTCACCTGCACCTTGTCGCCCACCGCAGCATCGTTCGCACGCGTGACGGTGATCACGACGTCCTCCAGATCGGCGGGAGCCAAGCCGGAATGCACGACACCGTTGAAATGGTACGTGTCGACGTTTCCATCCGTGGTCTTGGACTCGCAGCCGTAGACCTTTCCGTTGTACACGAGCTTGGACAGGTCGGTGACCTGCATGTAATCGCCCAGCTGATCGTCAAAGGTGATGTAGCCGGTCTCGTGCTCGAAGCCTTCGCTCGTCTCCGTCGGATAGCCGGCGCCCGTCGAGATCTCCTTGGAGATGTCGTCGAACACATGCTTCAGCTCATCGGCGTTGGTCGCGCTCTTGTAGAACGCGGCGTCTTTGCCGTCAGAGCCCTTCGCACGATCGCCGAAGCTCCATTTGTATTCGCCCTGCCACCAACTCGTTTTCTCATATGAATACGTCGCAGACGGGTAGTTGCTCGACACGGCATGCATGAACTTGTTCTCATTGGAAACGTCATCGGGATCGGGATACTTGGCCGGATCGGCGCCCTGGAAGATGCCGATGGAATACACCACAGCACCCTTGTCCTTCATATCCTTAGCGTTTCCAACGGCGCTCGAGGCGACCTCCGGAGAGAAATTGCTCTGGGTCGTTGGCGTGCCGTCGGTGAAGAAGATGACGACCTTCTTCGCATCGGAACGGCCGGCCTGGCCCTTCGCAAGCTCCAAGCCTGCGGCGGCATTCGTTGCGCCGGCAGGTTCGATGGCGTTCACCTGGGACGAGAAGGCGCCTTTGTGTCATTGGTGCACGGAGCCAGCGTCTTCATCACCTGGCTGTAGTTGTACCAATACTGGCCATCGCGATACGTGTCGTTGCCGACCTTGTCGGTCTTGCTTCCGGCGAACTTCACAATAGCGACCTGATGCTGCTTGGCCGCATCCTTGACCGCCGCGTTCTGCGCAGCGATCTCATCGATGAACGAGTTCGCTGCGCTCTTGAGCGCAGTGATGCGCTTTGTGTCATCGCCGCCGCCCATGGCGTTATCCATCGACCCGGATGCGTCGAGCACCAGAACGATATCGAGCGGCGTGGTCGCCGTATCGGACAGGTTAGAGGTGGACGACAACGCCGTGAGCGCGGTCAGGAAATCCGCGCCATTCTCTTTTGATATGGTGACGCCGTTCTTGCTGATCTCGCCATCTGACACGGTCTTGTCGGTCCAAATGCGCCCGACGCTCGACGTGTCGTTCTCGACAAGCCCCTGCCAATCCCAAATGGTCGAGGGGTCCGTGACGGCGGTCCTGTTGCCGCCGTATGTTACCGCCGATGAACCTTCCGCGAACGCCGCGCCGCCGAACAGCGGCGACAACGCAAGCACCAGCACGGCGGCTAACGCTGCCTTGAAACGCTTCGTCGATTTCATGTCCTCGCCTCCTTCCACCGCATCGCGGCTTTCCGTATCCCCTTGCGCTTGCATACGCGCGCGCTCGGGCTTTTCCGGCACCCTGACGTCTTCATGGGCCGCTCCTTCCCGCACAATCCTCCCATGCCATCGCGCCCGCCGATGATTGGCATCCCCTGCCGATCGCCGAACGCGCGCACAGCCCGAAACCGCACATCGCGCCAGCGGTGCAACCGGTATCTAGCCGCTACACCTCCTGCAAACATCATTGCCAAAGGGGTACACGGAACCACGCCGTATTTACGAACGCGAGACTTAGACGATTTGTTTCGCAGATAGACGGATGGGCGTCAGGGGGTCGTATAAACGACCCCCTGGACAAAATGGCAAGCTACGGACGCTCCTCGAGAAACTCGCGGCCAAATTTAACCCCTTCGAAAAAATTGAAAACGATGGCAACGCGACACGGGATACAATGAAGAAAAAGGGGGCGGACACACCTGGAAGGAGGGGCGCGATGGGCGACGCGAAACGTGAAAATAGACTGCTGTTTTGCGCACTTGCGTTGTTCTTCTTCGTGTTCCTTGAGTCGACGCTGTTCTTCCAAGCCAACCTAGCTCAACACGGAGGGCACGGTCCCTTCCTCTCGCAGCTCCCCATCCAAGGCGCCAGCACCCTGGGCCTGCTGGCCTTTCCCTCAAGAACCGTCTTGTCGGCGAAAAAAAGGCCGACCAGTGTTCATGGGAGCCGTCACCGTCCTTGGGGTCGCGTGCCTTGTCGGCGTCGCTTTCGCATCCTCGCCGCTGGCGATCGCGTGCACGGGTGCGGGTGGGTTCTTCCTTATCGGGCTCGCCGGCGCCACCGCGTACTGGGCAACGTGCGCAAGGTCGCGCAGCATCGCGCGATTCGCAACGCTGATCGGGGGCAGCCACGCGCTCGGCGTGCTCGCGCAGATCCCCTTGCTCGAATTCACGTCGAACCATCTGATCGAGGCCGCCGTGCTTTCCGCGGGCATCATCGCCCTGGGCGCGATCAATGCGCGCATATGGCCGCCCCGATGCGCGCTCGCGGACTTTCCGCACAGCGGGAACAACGCGGGGAAATCACCTCGAATGCAGCGAGTCTCGCCGGATGGCGCCTCGACCATATGACCCCTCGCACCGCCGTCATCGTGATCTTCGCCTTGGTGCTGCTGTTCTCCGTGCTGTTCAACACGCTCTACACCTTTATAGACATCGACTCGCCCTGGACCAGCCAATACACCAACGTGACGCCCCGCATCCTGATGGCCATCGGGGAGGCTTTTGCCGGCGGCGTGCTGTTCGACATGCACCGGGCGCGTTACCTGGGTATCGTCATGTTCTGGATGATGCTGCTCTCGGTCGGTGCGATGCTCGGGGTTGAGGCAGGCGGGCCATACGTCATCGGGGAAGTCGTCTACTTCCTGGGCACAGGCGTGTTCATGACGTTCTACACCACGGTGTTCATCTGGATAGCGCAGTTCCTGCGCGCCCCCGACCTATGGTGCAGCATGGGGCGGGCGCTCAACAACGTGACCGCCATCGCAATCGGCGCACCCGCGCTGCTGGTAATCGATTTGACGAGCCCCGTGGCCGTAGTCGTGCTCCTGATTCCCCTGATCATCGGCATCAACGCGCTGCTCTTCGTCGCCGGCATGCTGGACCTGCATCCACGCCCGAGGGGCGACGAAGCCGCAGGGTGCGTTGGGCAGCAAGCCGGCGTGCCTGGCTCCGCAGGCAATTTCACGCCTGGTCAAGCGGAGGTCAGCGAACACGCGCCTGCTGCCGACAACGCCACGCCCGACCCCGATGGCAGCAACGCATCTGCTCAAAGAGCAGCTAACGGGCTCCCGGAGACCACGGAACGCCCGGCACCCGGCACCGCGCCTTCCGCAGACGACGCCGCCATCGACCCTGAAACCCACCTTGCGGATTTCGCCGGCCGCTTCGCTCACGCCGCGCGAGACCGAGGTACTTGCCGCCGTCACCGCCGACGAGCGCCCGCTCAAGCGTGTGGCCGCGGACATGGGCATCTCCCTGCGCGTGCTCCAGCGGCACCTGACCTCGCTCTACCAGAAGACCGGCACGCAATCCCGCGTCGGCCTCACGAAGCTTTTCTGGGAGCAGCCCCCCGCCACGCCCCGCGCGCAATATCGCACGCCGTAGGAGAGTCCCGAGGAGGCTACGCTACCAACCGGCAAACCCCGCGAAACCGTTCACCCGCTTCCCCATTGTGAGCTGCCCCCTTCGCCCCATACGCCCCGTAACGCAAAAACCCCGCCGCAACCAAGGTTGCGACGGGGTTTTGCTCTCAGAAGGCGCAAAGCGCGCGACCTTCCCTTTAGCGAAACAGCAGCTTACGCGGCGTTGCGCTTGGCGGTTGCCACGATGGTCTTCACGCCCTTGACGGCCAGCACCACGGCCAACACGAACAGCAGCACGGCCAGCAATGCCTGCACGGCGGGGGCGAAGGTGTCGCCGCCCTTCATGATGAGCAGGGTCTTCTGGTAGAACGTGATGCCCAGCGACGTGAGCGTAGCCGCCAGCATGAAGAACATGGGGAAGTAGAACATCTTGTTGTTGCGGCCGATCTTGCCCAGCCAGCAGCACACAGCCAGCAGACCCAGGGCAGCCAGCAGCTGGTTAGCAGCGCCGAACAGGGGCCAGATGATGGTGTAGCCGGTCATGCCCAGGAACACGCCGATGACCACGGTGACGATGGTGGCGACATAGGGGTTCGCCATGACCTTGCGCACGCCCGTCAGATCCTCGTGCTTCACGTCGACGGGGGTCCACAGTTCCTGGAACATGTAGCGAGCCAGACGGGTCGCGGTGTCCAGAGAGGTCAGGCAGAAACGCGGAAACGGCCAGGATGAGCAGCGCATATGCCAAGCCCTGCACATCGGCCAGGCCGGGGATGCATGCGAGCATCTGGGACAGGCCGTCGGCGAAGACGGCGGTCGGGGAGGCATAGCCGCCCGCGGCGTACTTGCTCCACACGAAGCCGACGGCGCACAGCGAGATGACTGCCAGCAGACACTCGATGAGCATGCCGCCGTAGGCGATGGGCTGCGCTCCGGCCTCGGGATCCAGCTGCTTGGCGGTAGTGCCGGAGCCCACGAGGGAGTGGAAGCCGGAGATGGCGCCGCAGGCGATGGTGACGAACAGCGCCGGGAACAGGAAGCCCGAAGCGGCGGCCTTGTTCGTAATGGCCTTGCCGGCCTGGTCGACGAGGGCCTGGCCCGTGGAGGCATCGAACGCGGCGTTCGTGGCGACGGGAAGCCCGTGAACGCGGGGATCTGCAGGTTCGTGGCAGCGCGCCTAAGAGACGCACCCACGATGCCGATGACAGCCAGCAAGATCATGCCGTACAGCAGGTAGCTGGACAGGTAGTCGCGAGGCTGCAGCAGGATCCACACGGGGGCGACCGATGCGATCAGGATGTACACGCCCAGGATGATCATCCACGTGTTGTAATCAAGCGACAGGGAGATGCCCATAAGCGGCAGGTTGTAACCGATGGCCACCATGATGACGATCAGCACGATAGCGGAGGCGATGTTCACCGGGCCGGGGATGTTACACGGCCGCGCGTAAGGATGCCGTAGACGACGGCGACGCCGATGAAGATCACCGAGATCATGGCCGTCTGCTGGTTGGCCAGGTTCGTGGCCGCCTTCGCGCCGTCCAGGTCGGGCACCACGGCGAACGTGTTCGCCACGATGGAGGCGAAGGCGGCCACCACCAAAATGAGCGTCAGGTATGCGAAGATGCAGAACAGCTTCTTGGCCGTGTCGTCGATGTTCTCGGCGACCACGACCGCCAGCGTCTGGCCCTTATGGCGCAGCGACGCGAACAAGCTGCCGAAGTCGTGCATGGCGCCGAAGAAGATGCCGCCGATCAGCACCCACAGCATAACCGGCACCCAGCCGAACACAGCGGCCTGGATGGGGCCGTTGATGGGGCCTGCGCCGGCGATGGACGAGAAATGATGACCCAGCACCACGTACGGTGGCGCGGGAACGTAGTCCACGCCGTCTTCCAGTTCGTGCGCCGGAGTCGGATTCTTAGGATCGACCCCCATTGCTTCGCCAGCCATCCGCCATAGAAGATATAGCCGATGACCAAGACGACCGCAGCAACAAGGAGGATAAGCAATGCGTTCATGGAACCCTCTTCTGTTTTGCGTTTCCGTTGCTAGGAACGCGGCAGCAGGTTTGCCTCCAACGTGGTTTTCAGCTGCTTGCCCGCCGCGTTCGTTATCACGCGGTTCGCAGAGAGGTCGGCGATGGCCACCCGAAGGTCGGCCCAGCCGCGGATACCAGGGCGAAGTTCTTGCGGAAGCGCGTTTTGCGCACCGCCTTCGCCGCTTCCTGGGTGCAGGAATCCGCAACGATCACCAGGGATATGGCCGAGGACATATGGTTCGGCTTGGGAACCACCTTTTTGAGCCCATCATGTTCCATGAACGACACAAGATCGCGCACCTGAGTTTCGTCCAGGGCATCGGCGAGAACGAAGAACAGATACTCATGCGTGTCGACTTCCCATAGCTTCGCGCTTTTGACCAGCACGTACTTTTCGCCATAGGAATGGAACTCGGCATACCCGGGGAAGATGCGGCCGGCGTACTCGTATCCCCGTCGCACATCGAACCATTGCTCGTGTGCAGCGAGAATACGCTTCAGCATCAAGTGTTTTTCGTCCTTTGCCCGGGAGGGTTGCTCCTCGGACCGAAGGGCTGGCTCCCCAACGCGCACGGCGGCCTGTTCCTCCGCCTTGCACCTGGATTTTCCCGGAAGCATCCGTCTGTTCGACTGGATGGCCGGTGCCTTTGACACTTGCCTGAATAGCCGTTCGATCGCTCAAAAACCCGCAAACTCCTTCAGCATCTTGCCCTAGCTCCGCGTCTTGCGTGCTTTTTCATTGTAGTGCTTTAGTAGGATTTCAAAGACCGAAAAGGTACACATTTTCCAAAATAATGATGAAAAGCATTCATGGCAAACATTGGAAATCGAAGTGTTTTGCGCATATGCACAAAACCCGGTGAACGCTAAAAAAGCCCGGAAGGCGAACCTTCCGGGCTTTTGGTTATCCGTTGTCGAGGACCACCGGCCCACCTGCCCGCAAGCCGTGCCGATTCGGCAGGGACGCTTGCAGCAACGTTATCGGTTTTGCCTTCGATTAGGCTGGACTGTTAGTCCTCCCAAGCGAAGTCGGCCTCACCGTTGAACACCTTCAGGGCGTCGGCAACGGTGTAGTCGGCCAGCGTGATGGCGCTGATGGCCTTAGTCAGGCGGACAGCCTCGTCCAGGCTGCGCTGGTGGATGTTGCGGCCGGTGGCGTTGCCGTCTGCGCCGCCCACGTGGATCTGGTCTGCAGCTGGGTGAGGAAGGTCTCGGCATCCACGGTGGAGCCACCCGCGCACACGAGGCCCGTGCGGCCGGCGGCGGTGGAGGCCACCTTCAGGGCCTCGGCGGCCGTGCGCTTGTCGTCGCCCTCGGGCTTCGGCGGGTTCACCTTCACGAAGTCGGCGCCAAGGCAGAGAGCCACGCCCGCCGCACCGGCGATGAGCGCGGGATCCTTCTCGGCCGTCACGGCCTTGCCGCGAGGGTAGATCCACAGCACGACGATGAGGCCGTTGGCATGGGCCTGGGCGATGAGCTCGCCCGCCTCGGCCATCATGGTGGCCTCGTACTCGGAGCCGAGGTAGATCGTGTAGCCGAGGCCCACGATGTTCACGCCGTTGTCGCGCATGGCGAAAGCACGGCCTCCAGGTCGTACAGCTGCGGGCTGTACGGATCTTCCTGGGCGGTCTTGACCAGGTTGGTCTTGGAGTTCATCTTCACCAGGTAGTTGATGTTGGGGTAATCGGCGGCATACTGCGCGATAAGACCACGCTGGCCAGCCAAAACGCCGCACACGCCCTGATCGCCGATCTCGAAAAGATGCTCCAGGCTCGGCATCGGAGATGTCGATTCCCTCGCCGTAGAAGTCCTTGTTCAGGTGCTCAACCTTCTGGTCGCACGCGAACAGCATGAGACGGCCCGTGCCACGGGTTGCCTTCATGTAGTTGTCGACGTACGTCTCGCGGACGTCTGCCAGGACGTCGGCAGGTACCTTCACCTGGTCGCGAGTGATCTTGGGCATGGTGTTCCTCCTTATAGGATGCAAGTTCCAAGAAAAACGGCGCAGCTCGCACCGCATGTCTGAGTTCATTTTAACGAAGCGGCAAACCCCGCCGCGCCTATCCACGGAAAAAGCCGCGACCAACCCGGCAAGCAACCACTCGCCGGACCTTTCCCACCGCTGAGGACGCCAGGTGCAAGGGTACCCGGCATAGGCCCTCCCCAGCAACCTCAGGGGATAGAAAGCAAAGCTCCCGGGATAGAAAATAAAAACCTCAGGGATGTCAACAAAGTCAGCGAGGGGCCCCGTGGTGCGTCATATCGCCTTTGAAGCAAGCAAGCATTGGCCTTCGGGCCATGCTTGCAGCTGAAAGGCGAGATGGCGTGCCACGGGGCCCCGCAGCGTCGAGCTCGTCCGCTTGCCGACAGGCAAGCGGAACGGTTGGCGAGACGGCGTGCCGCAGGACCCCGCAGCGTCGAGTAAGTCCGCCTGCCGTCAGGCAGGCGGAACAGTTTAGAACCATTCGCGCTTGTTGATCACGTACATCTGCTCGAATTCGGTTTGGGACTTCGAGAGATAGAAAATGCCCTCGACGATGGCGATGACCCAAATAGCCCATGAAGCCACCGACAACGTGAGGATGCCGCCCAAGATGGACGTGCCCAGCATGATGAAGCCCGAGGTGTTGTAGCCCAGGTAGAACTTGTGCACGCCGAGCCAGCCTAGAAACAGCGCGAGCAAGCCTGCCGCCACATGATCCTTTTTCGCCGACCGCGGGCGCGACGTAGGGCTGTTGGTACCCGTATTGCGCCTGCTGACCGTACGGGTTCTGCGGCGGCACGGACCCGTAGCCCGGCTGCGCCCCATACGGCTGCGGGGTCGCCTGCGCTTGCGGCTGAGGTTGCGCGTACGGCGACCCTTGCTGCGGCGCGGCGTACGGCTGGGCCGGCTGCTGGGCGCCGGGTTGCTGCACGTAGGGCTGGCCCTGCGCCTGTTGCGCATCGGGCTGCCAGGCAGCAGTCGGTTGAGTCGGCTGCTGGGGCTGCGGTTGCGAGCCAAACGATGCCGGCTGAGCCGGCTGAGCGGCATACGGCACCTGCTGCGCCTGAGCATACGGCTGCGGCTGCGATTGCGCCCCCTGCGAATCAACGGGCGCGTCCACAGGCTGCGCATATGGCTGCGGTTGTTCGGACGTCATGCGCAGACGTGCTGCGTCGAGACGTTCCTGCGCGGCCTTCAGTTCCGCCTCGGCAGCGGCCAGCTCGTCGGCTGCGCTGCGTTCGTTCATCGGATCCATAGCGTTTCCCTTACCTTTTCTTTCCCAACTTCTCGACCACGCCCATCAGCTGCTCGCGGAAAATCACGCACACCACCGCGACCACGGCCAGCACCGCGAGTATGACGATGCTCTGCCACACGTTTCCATCTACCAGGCCGCTTGCCGCGTACGTGGACACCAAGATGCCGGGATGCGGCCGATGTTGGACAGCAGCAGGAACGTGCGCATGCGCATGTCGGTCAACGGCACCAGGTACGTGAAGATGTCCTTCGGCATGCCGGGAATGAGGAACAGCACGAACACGATGAGCTCCAGCTTGCCGGACCGCTCGAAACGATCGAACTTATCCATCCACTTCTCGGACACCATATCCTTTCACGAACGGCGCGCCCAGGCGGTGCACCACCATGAACACGAACGCGCTCGACAAGATGCTGCCTAGCAAGATGACTAAGCCGCCGATCCAGGGACCGTAGAGCATGCCGGCGGCCATCTGCGTGGCCTCGCCGGGGATGAACGCCACCACGATCTGCAGAAACTGCAGCGCAAACAGGATGAGGAATCCCATGGGGCCGGCGTTGCGCACGCTATCGATGACCTGGTCGATGCCGCCGGGCTCGAGCATCATGTGGATGTACGGCCATACCAGCCAGCTAACCAGGCTTATAATGCCGACAAACGCCGCCAGGCCCATGATCTTGAAGATATCGCCTCGGCGCACGGGCCTGCCGCGCACCTGCGTTTCCTCGTTAGCCTTCTCCTGCAGCTCTTCCTTGCGCTCATGTGCGCGCCGCGAAGGCCCTGATGCCGCCTTTGCTCGCGCTTCTTCTTACGGGCCGCCTTGTTCTTGCGCTTGACGGCGCCCCTTTTGCGAGTGTTCGATTGAGCTCTTGCTTCCTTGCGCTTCAATTAGCCCACTTCGCTTTCCGGCTTAGTCGCCGTTTCGTGCCTTGTCGTACTCGTCTTTGAATGCGGCGAACATGTTCTTCTTTTTTTCGGGGCGGCCTTCTTCTTGGCGCCTGAGGCCTTGCTCGAAGAAGATGCCTTGCTTGCGGAAGCGGCCTTCTGCCCATCCGAAGGAGCCACGGCCTTGTCGTACTCTGCCTTGAAATCCTGGAACATGTGCTTGGACTTGCTGATCTGCTTGCCCGTGGCGTACGCGCCCTTGTTGACCGCCTCGCCGGTTGCCGCGGCCGCCTTGCTGACCACGGGTTTCGCCTTGTCGACGGTGGTTTGCACCTTGTCGACGGCGACGGCAGTGGCGGCACCCGCCTTCTCAGCCACGCCGCCCTCGCTGTTCAGGTCGGCCACCTGGGGGAAACGAGCATGGCGCCAAGCTGCACCTCTTCGCCCTCCATACCCTCGGCGCCCATGTTAGCCAGCGCGGCGCCCATACCGCGTTTGAAGCCACGCACCATGTCGGCGGGGATGGTGCGCTTGCCCAGCAGGGCGTTCGACGTTGCGCCGTTGTCGGTTTCGAAGCAATCCACCGTGCCCGTAAGGCAGTTGAACGTGACGTTGCCCACGATGCCGTAGGACTCACCGTCCTCGCTCATAACGGGAAGGCCTACCCACAGCACGCAGTCGTCCCAGTTCAGGCCTTCTTTTCTTGCAATAGGCCTTGCCACTTGCGGCGGCATCGGGGCGGATGATGACGCGGCCGTCCACCAGGTCGTAGCCGTCGATGGGGACGAACACGTCGGCGCGATGGAACATCCATAGCAGGTCGGGGCGCTTCACCACGAAACCGACGACGCGCTTCTCCTTGGGGTGGAACACGAAACGACGCACCTTGCCGATGCGCTTCGTGCCCTTCTTTCCGCCCAGAACGCGCGTGCCGGTCAGCTCATGGGTGGTGATGAGTTTGCTTGCCATGAAAATCCCTTATACAGCATGAAGCGGCGCGCCGAAACCTGCCTAGGGCCGGACACGCCGCTTCGGTATCATGATTGGAACAGGATGCTATTCGGCCTTCGGCTCCTCGGCCTGCTCAGCTGCCTCGGCGACCGTTTCCGCAGCGGGCTCGACAGCCTCGGCCACGGCCTCGACGACTTCCTCGGCCACCTGGCCGGTTTCCTCGGCGTTCTTGGCCACCTGGGGAAGCGATGCGCTGACGCGCCGCCTCGATCTTGTCGCGCAGCTCGTCGTTGTCCTGGGTGAAGGACGGCTTCAGGTTGCTGGCCACCTCCCGCGCGCGGGCAGCGGCCTGACCGGCCACTTCCTGGCCCTTGGCCTGCACGGAGGAGACGACCTCCTGGCCCGCGAGCTGCGGCGCTCTGGTACACCTGCTGGGCGTTCACGCCGGCGTCGGAGCTGATGCTCTGCGCCTGGCCCCACGCCTCGTTCACCTTTTCGGCCACCATGGTGCGGGCTTCCTGGCCCGTACGGGGAGCGCACAGCAAAGCCGCCACGGCACCAACGGCTCCACCTGCGAGAAAGATACCAAGTTTGTTGCTCATCACGGCCTCCTAAATATGCGGGACGATCATCTGTGCTGCCATTATACGAGCAAGCCAACAAGGACTCGCCAACTTTCCAATACCTGCAGAAAAAGGTTGCCTTCTTGTTGATTGCGAAGGGCCCGGATAAAAATCGGGAATGAACTGCGCCCCATAACTGCAGTGAACCCCTATAGTTGGACAGACAATGTTCTGCACCTTCTATAGGGGTCTTCTGCGTTAGGGGTTGATTTGCTGAGCAAGGATTACTCCGCCGAGTTCAAGCAGCGCTTTGCGGACAGGTACGCCGACGGCGAGACCATCACCATGCTGCAGCACGAGTTCGGCCTTACGAAGTCAACCGTGAAGCTTTGGAGGGAGAGGATCGACCAAGGCGGCGTCGGGGCCATAGACAGGCCGAGGAAGAACAACCGCTATCCCCGGGAGTTCAAGCTTCGCGTCGTCGAAGCCTATCTCCGTGGCGAGGGCGACTACAGGGCCCTGGCTCTCGAGCATGGCGTGCGCAACAGCGCGCAGATACGAGATTGGGTGAAGCGGGACCGAGAGGGAGGCGAAGACGCCCTCGTCGTCCATCCGTCGGGGCGAAGGCGGAAGGAGCCCGCGGGCGAGGAGACGCTCGAGCAGCGGTGCGCCCGCCTCGAGATGGAGGTGGAGATCTTAAAACGAATGTCCGCCTCGGCGACGGCCCTCTCGGCAGCAGGCGGAAGCACGAGATAGTGAAGTCGCTGAGGCGGGAATATCCGCTCTCCACGCTCCTGGAGCTCATCGGGATGCCGCGTTCCACCTATTACTACCACGAGGCTAACCCTCCCTCGGACAGGCAGGCGACCGAGCGGCCGGCCATAGTGGAGATATGCGAGAAATCCCAGTTCAGATACGGATACCGACGCGTTGCCGACACGTTGCGCAAAGCGACCGGCATTCGCATCGCCGACAAGACGGTGCTCAAGGTCATGCGCGAGGAGGGGCTGCTGTGCCGGACCCGCAGACGCAGGAAATACCGCTCCTACATGGGCCAGGTCGGCAAGTCCTCCCCGAACCTGCTGGCCCGCGACTTCGAGGCGGAGGGCCCGATGACCAAGCTGGTGACCGACGTCACCGAATTCAAGGTGGGCGGCACGAAGCTCTACCTTTCGCCCGTGGTCGACCTCTACAACGACGAAGTCGTCGCCTACTCGATATCCAGGTCCCCGAACATGAAGATGGTCCTCGAGATGCTGGCGGGCCTCGAGGGGCAGGCTCGATGGCGAAGACGCCCCGTTGCTGCATTCGGACAGTAAGAATGTTGCCAGCAGGTTTTGCGGCAACCGGAACGGAGCCGTATCCTGCAGTCGGGACCGCATCGCAGCATCTGACCCGCACCTCCGATTGACGGTCGGCCCGCGCATCCTGACCCGCACAGCGATCGACGCCATGTCATTCCCCGGATATGTCGGTTGCTCGGGGCGGTTCCGACGGAGGCCCCGCCTCCCCGGTCCGTGACCCAAGAAGGGCCAGATGCCTGCAATGCATCCCGTTACTGTCCTGTCCGGCAGCCGGCTCGGCGAGAGCGCGTGCAAAGCACACCTTACGCTTAAGGGCCGGACATGCAAAGACCGAGGCAAGGGGCAAGTTATCATCGGCGTCGACACGCACAAGGAGATTCACGTGGCGGCGGCGGTGGACTAACGGGGACGCTGGTCGGCGAGTGCTTTCCACGACCCGGCAGGGCTACAGGCTGCTCGAGTCGTGGGCGAGGTCGCTCGGAGAGGTGCTGCGCGTGGGGGTCGAATGCTCGGGATCATACGGCAGCGGTCTGACCAGGCATCTCCTGAAGAACGGCTTCGCCGTGCTGGAGGTGACCTTTCCCGACAAGACCGTGCGCAGGAAGCGCGGCAAGGACGACTTCATCGACGCGGAGATGGCCGCCGAGGCGGCGTTCACCGGCGCGAGGACCGTCACGCCGAAGAGCCGCGACGGCATGGTCGAGGCCCTCAGGATGCTGCAAAGACCAGGTCGACGGCCGTAGCAGCGCGGAGGTCGCGCTGCAGATGATAAGGGCCGACATAATTTCGGCGCCCCGAGGAGCTGCGCGACCAGCTGCGCGGCATGACGCGCATGCAGCTGATAAGGCACCTGGTCGCGACGCGGCCGGACTCGACCGACTTCAGGACCCCGCTCGGCGCCGCAAAGATAGCCTTGAAGCGCCTCGCCAAGCGCTACGTCGACCTGGACGACGAGGTCTCCGAGCTCGATGACATGATCGACGCGATACTGGCCGACGCCGCCCCGCTGCTGGTCCAGCTCAAGTGCGTCGGCGCCCAGTCGGCGGCTCAGCTGATGGTAACGGTCGGAGACAACCCGAAAGCTCGGGTCGGAAGCGTCCTTCGCCATGCTCTGCGGCGTCGCGCCCGTCCCCGTCTCGTCGGGGATGACGTATCGGCACAGGCTCAACCGCGGCGGCGACAGGCAGGCGAACTCCGCGATCCACATCATCGCCATAGGGAGGCTCAGAACCGATGAGCGCACCAAGGAATACGTCGCCAAGAAGATGTCGAGGGCACACCAAGATGGAGGCCATAAGGTGCCTGAAGCGCTATATCGCGCGGGAGGTCTACTACGTCATGAAAAGGCAGAGCGAACTCGTGAATTGCTCTTGACACAGAAGGGCATCATGGGCTGGCAGTACCAGATGCCCGCCTACAGACTCACGCTCGAGCGGATGGGGATCGCCCAGCCCATGCCCCGCAAGAGAGACTGCCTCGACAACGCGAAGGCCGAAAACTTCTTCTCGATGGTCAAGACCGAGCTTTACTACGATTGGGAGGAGACGACCCCGATATCTTCGAGAGGGATTTGGAGAGGTATATCGACTGGTACAACAACGTGCGCATCAAGAGACGCCTGGACGGAAGCAGCCCAGTCTAGTACAGGCCCAGCCGGGCCGCTTGATTCACTTCTTTTGCCGTTCAGGAAACGGGGTCCTTTGCATAACTTGATGGGTTAATAAGAACTAAGCCGCAAGGGACTGATTTCGAACTCCTCCTGGGGTCAGTCCCTTCAGTTTGGCCTGCCTCCTCCTCGTGTTCCAGTGCACCACGTACGCGTCAAGGTCCGCCTTGAAGGAATCGAAGTCGGGCCAGGTCCGCCCTCTGAAGAACTCGTCCTTCAGATGCCCGAACACCTGCTCCGTCGCGCCGTTGTCCAGGCAGTTGCCTTTGCGCGACATGCTTTGGACGAACCCGGCGTCCTTGAGCCTCTTGACCCACTTGGCGTGCTGGTACTGCCAGCCCATGATGCCCTTCTAAGTGTCAAGAGCAATTTCACGAGTTCGCTCTGCCTTTTCATGACGTAGTAGACCTCCCGCGCGATATAGCGCTTCAGGCACCTTATGGCCTCCATCTTGGTGTGCCCTCGGACATCTTCTTGGCGACGTATTCCTTGGTGCGCTCATCGGTTCTGAGCCTCCCTATGGCGATGATGTGGATCGCGGAGTTCGCCTGCCTGTCGCCGCCGCGGTTGAGCCTGTGCCGATACGTCATCCCCCGACGAGACGGGGACGGCGCGACGCCGCAGAGCATGGCGAAGGACGCTTCCGACCCGAGCCTTTCGGGGTTGTCTCCGACCGTTACCATCAGCTGAGCCGCCGACTGGGCGCCGACGCACTTGAGCTGAACCAGCAGCGGGCGGCGTCGGCCAGTATCGCGTCGATCATGTCATCGAGCTCGGAGACCTCGTCGTCCAGGTCGACGTAGCGCTTGGCGAGGCGCTTCAAGGCTATCTTTGCGGCGCCGAGCGGGGTCCTGAATTCGGTCGAGTCCGGCCGCGTCGCGACCAGGTGCCTTATCAGCTGCATGCGCGTCATGCCGCGCAGCTGGTCGCGCAGCTCCTCGGGCGCCGAAATTATGTCGGCCCTTATCATCTGCAGCGCGACCCTCCGCGCTGCTACGGCCGTCGACCTGGTCTTTTGCAGCATCCTGAGGGCCTCGACCATGCCGTCGCGGCTCTTCGGCGTGACGGTCCTCGCGCCGGTGAACGCCGCCTCGGCGGCCATCTCCGCGTCGATGAAGTCGTCCTTGCCGCGCTTCCTGCGCACGGTCTTGTCGGGAAAGGTCACCTCCAGCACGGCGAAGCCGTTCTTCAGGAGATGCCTGGTCAGACCGCTGCCGTATGATCCCGAGCATTCGACCCCCACGCGCAGCACCTCTCCGAGCGACCTCGCCCACGACTCGAGCAGCCTGTAGCCCTGCCGGGTCGTGGGAAAGCACTCGCCGACCAGCGTCCCCTGCCAGTCCACCGCCGCCGCCACGTGAATCTCCCTTGTGCGTGTCGACGCCGATGATAACTTGCCCTTGCCTCGGTCTTTGCATGTCCGGCTCCTTTGCGTAAGGTGTGCTTTTGCGCGCTCTCGCCGAGCCGGCTGCCGGACAGGACAGTAACGGGATGCATTGCAGGCATCTGGCCCTTCTTGGGTCACGGACCGGGGAGGCGAGGGCCTCCCGTCGGAACCGCCCCGAGCAACCGACATATCCGGGGAATGACATGGCGTCGATCGCTGTGCGGGTCAGGATGCGCGGGCCGACCGTCAATCGGAGTGCGGGTCAGGATGCTGCGATGCGGTCCCGACTGCAGGATACGGCTCCGTTCCGGTTGCCGCAAAACCTGCTGGCAACATTCTTACTGTCCGAGTGCGCAGCACGGGCTTTTGCCCCCTTCGGCTTCTTGGCCATCAGCGAGTCGAGAAGACTGGTCTGCTGAGCCATGTCGGGGCGCCGCGACGTCGACCACGCCACGATCTCCTTGCTCCCGAAGTCGTACACGGGCGCGAAGTAGGCCTTGCCCCAGGGCTGCTTTGAACTCCGTCACGTCGGTGCCCATCTTCAGCCACGGCGCGGCGGCCTCGGAAGTCCCGCCCGATGACGTTCTCGAAGGTGTCGCCGACCTTGCCCTTGTACGAGCTGTATTTGCGGCAGCCGGTCTCGCGCCGGATCCTGCAGCGCAGGCCCATCTCGCGCATCATCTTGAGCACCGTCTTGTCGGCGACGACCGCGCCCTGCTCGGCGCGCAGGCACATCGCTATCTGGCGGTGCCCTGCAGCCGTTGGCGGTGCGCGAGAATATCTCGGCCGCGGCGTCCCGAAGCTCGGGCCTCGTGGGGCCCTTTGGGGTGCGATAGGGCGTAGTAGTACGTCGAGCGCGCCAATTCGGCGCATTCAAGCAGGTCAAAAAGTGGGTATCGCCCTGAAAGCTCGCTCACGGCCGCGGCTTTCTCCCGGTTCGAGAGCGCTTCTCCGCCTTCAGGGCGATCGATTTTTAGATAGGCGTTCTCGGCCTCGAGCTTCCGGACCCTCCGCTCGAGCTCCTGCTCGCGCGACGTCCCGCCGCCCGCCGCCTCGAGCCCTTCGGCCTCCCCCTTGGGCCTGGGCCTGAGCGCGTCCGGCCCGGCCTCGCGGTACGCCTTGCACCATCTCTCCAGCGGGGAGAGCGAGGCTATGCCGTAGCGAGCCATGACGTCGGCCTTCGGCTCGGCTCCGTCGACCACGGCCTTGGCGGCCGCCACCTTGACCTCCCAGCTGTAGCTCCTGCAGCTCCCGCCCATGGACAGCAACCCTCCAGCCCGATCGCCGCGTACGTGCGATGCCATTTCCTCACGGTTGTCGGCGGCAGCCTGAGCTCGCCCGCGGTTGCGCGGTAGCCACTCCCCTCGGCGAACATCTCCGCCGCCCTTCGACGCACGCCCTCATCGTACCTCACCCTCAAATCGGTGGGCATAAGAAAACCTCCCATTTCTCGTGTCCAAGAAATGGGAGGCAGTTCAGAACCGCAAAGGCCCCTGTTATCTGCCGGCTTACGCGTCCAACGCGCTTTCGACCAGCTCATTGAGAAGATTGGGCAACGTAAGGCCCGCGGCTTTGGCCGCCTGCGCGAACGGGGCCTCAGCGGAGAAGCACGGGTTCGCCACGGCTTCCAAGATGATGGCCTGCGCGCCGTCCCAAATCAGGTCGATGCAGCCGCAGTCGCGCATGCCCAGAGCACGATAGGTTTCCAGCACCGCGCGCTCGATCTCGGCGCGGATGGCCTGGGCGTCTGCCTCGCTCGGGGACAGCGACGCGTTGCGCACGGGAACGATGCAGCTCGACGGCGTCAGAGGCCTGTCGCGCCGCGGCGTCGTACCAGCCCTCCTTCGCCACGATCTCCACCGGGGGGGCAGCGCGAAGGCGTTCCAACCCGTGCCGATGACGGGCACGCTCAGCTGCACGCCCTCGACCCACGGCTGCACGAGCGCCCGCCCGCAATCCTTCAAGGCCTCGCGCAGCGCCTCGGCCAGCTGCTCGGCGTCCTCGACGCGGGACACGCCGTGGGCGAAGCTGCCGGACGCGGGCTTCACGCACAGCGGGAAGCTGTCGGGAAAGCGGCTTCCACCTGAGAAAGCGCCGCTTCCATACCCCACAGCTCGAACGCGCGGCGCGAAAACGTCAGCGTTTGCGGAACCGTTGCCGTGACCAGGTCCTCCGTGAGGTTATGGTACGCCTGGAGCGCCTCGGCGAGCGCCGCCTTGTCGTAGGCGAGGCGGCACACCGCCGCGCTGCTGCCCACGCACGGCAGGCCGATCGCGGAAAGCGCGTCCTGGATGTCGCCGGATTCGCCGTCGCCGCCACGCAGGCAGCTGATGGCCGCATCGGGCTGCGCGCGCAGCAGATCGTCGATGAGGGAGCCGTCCGCCTGGAACAGCTCGGGCTCGTGCTCGGCCTCTTTCAGCGCCGCCATCACGTCGTTCGCCGCGGCAAGCGAGCGCTCGGCCTCGAACGCGCCGCCTGCGATCACCGCTATCTTCAAGCCCATCTCGGGCCTCCTTTCCCTGTATGCTGCGCGTCACCCGCGCAACAGTTCGTTGAGAAACGCCACGGAATCCCGCATGGCCCTAGGGCCACCAGGTCGTCGGCGAAGCTCACATCTATGCGGGCGATGCCCGCCGCCTCGTCCAGCCATTCGCTAGTGCCCACGATAGGGCGATCGCACGTTGCGTCCGCCATGGACGGCGGAGCTTCCGCAGCGGCACCGGGCAGCGTGAACCACTGCCCCGATTCCGCACGAACCTGCAGGTCAACCACTAGATGTTCCAGCAAATGCGGCAGCGGGGTGCAGTCCATGACCGCGGCGAACACGGTACCGCGCTCGTTGACGCAGGCATGCCGGGCAAGCGTGGGAACCTCGACCAGCACGCGTGACATCAGCTGGGGCGAAGTTGTGCGCGGTGCGGCGCTGAACGCCACCCGACACAAGTGCCCGCGCCTGCACCTCCATGCGCTCGACGCGGATAGGGCCCGCCGAAGCGCCCCCGTCCGCACAGGCGCCATCATGCGTCATCGCAGCGACCCGCTTTTCAGCTGCTCGAGGGTCACCGCGTTGCTGCCCGCCGACTCGATGCCGCCCTCGGCCACCCGCGCCGGTGAACCCTTGCGAACCGGAGCCGCTGGAGCCATCAGCGGAATCGCCCGTCGCATCCGCGCCGGCAGCTTCGCCGTCAGCGGTTTCGCCATTGGAAGCTTCGCCGTTGCCCGTGTTGCCCGACGCGTCGTCCGCGGAGGATGCGTCGACGTCCTGGGCCGGGGCCGAACTTGCCGGCGCCGCCACGGCGCCTTCGCCCGGCGTGCGGTCGAGCACCGTCACGCCGTCGACGGCTCCTCGCGCGGGACCTCCTTGCCCTGCAACCCGGTGATGAGCTGGCCGAACTGCCAGCCGATATCGCTGAACAGGTTGCCCCAGAACGAGAACCTGTCGCCATCGGTGATGACCAGCTCGCTGCGGTCGGCCGAGAAGCGGTAGCGCCCCCCTGCCCCTGCAGGTCCCCGAACGTGAACGTGATGGTCTTCGCCCCGGTGTCGAGCGTGTAGCCGTAAGCCACGTCGCTAGTCAGATGGATCTCCTGGCCATCGACCGTGACCAGGGACGTTGTACCGTTCGCGTACCACGCGCCTTGGAAGTCGGCAGCGTCGTCATAGCGAAGCCAGCGACCCCACGAGAACGAGCCCACCGTGACCACCACCACCACGGCTATGGCCACCAGCACGGCGACAACCGGCCAAGTCAGGTGCAGCTCGGACAGGTTAAACGGGAGCTTGCGCGCCGTTTCGCCGGCCTGCGACACCTCGCCGGCTTCCCCGCCTTGCGCGACATCGCCTTCGGCAACGCCTTGACCTGCAGCATCAGCGCCTTCGCCTTCTCCGGCGCGCTTGAGCATGCGCTGCCGGCGCTCCAGCCTGCGCTTGGCGGCCTGCCGGCAATGGCGGCGCGAGCTGGCGTCCTTCGCTTGCTCGGCATCGGCCTCGGAGACGGTCCCCTCCATCTGCTTCGCCTGATCGGAAGCGGTTTTCTCGGCCTTTGCGACCGAGAAGCGCTTCAGACGGCGCTTCAGCGCGGCGCCTTTGCCTTCCCGCCGTGGAGGCCTGCTCGGCAGGCGCAGCGGATTCCCCGGCGGACGCGGACGCCGGGGCATTCCCGTCCGGCTGCATCGAGGGGACGTTCAGCGGCTTGCGCGCCTTCGTCGGCTTGCCGGTTCCGCGTTTCGCCACGGAAGGCCTGGACGGTTGCGAGACCGAAGGCCCTGGCAGGCTGCGAGGCGGCTTGTGGGGAGGAAGACCCACGGAGGACCCGGCAGGTTGCGGGGCGGAAGACCCCGCGGGTTGCGCGACAGGCCGTCGAGCAGGCTGTGCGGGTTGCGCGGCAGAAACCCCCGCAGGTCGCGAGACGAGCTGCCGTGGATTGCGCAGCACCCGCTTCCCCAGCCTGAGCTGGGGCGGCCTGTTCGCCGCCTGGTTCTGCTTCAGGCGCGTCGAGCTTTGCGGCATGGCGATGCGCCGCTTGGGCTTGCCCGGTGCCGCCACCTGGGCGCCGGCCTGCTTCGCCGCACTCGCGGCGGCGTCGTTCGACCCCGCCGCAGCCGCCTCGGGACGCGCCTCGGGACGGGCGACCGCCTTGCCCTTAACGGAAGGGCGCGCCGGTTTGCCCGGCGCGCCCTGTTCGTTATTCTGCTTCGGTGGCTTTCGTTTCGTTACCACGTGCAAAAATACCTTATCTACGTGCAGTTTTCCTTCAGAATGCCGCGCCGGCTTTACGCCTGGTCGCCGATGACCTCGACGCCGCCCATGTAGGGAACCAAAACATCGGGACCTTGATGGAGCCGTCTGCCTGCTGGTAGTTCTCCATAACGGCAGCCATGGTGCGGCCAACCGCCAGGCCGGAGCCGTTGAGCGTGTGAACGGCGCGCAGCCCTTGAAGTTCTCGGGTCGCGGTACTTGATGTTCGCACGACGCCTGGAAGTCGACGCAGTTGGAGCAGGAGCTGATCTCCTTGTAAGCGCCGTAGCTGGGCAGCCAGACCTCCAGGTCGTAGGTCTTGGCGGCGGAGAACCCGATGTCACCGGTGCACAGGCTGATCACGCGATACGGCAGGCCCAGCAGCTGCAGGATGTTCTCGGCGTCGTTGACCATGGATTCCAGCTCGTCGTAGCTTTCCTCGGGCTTGGCGTACTTGACCATCTCCACCTTGTCGAACTGGTGCACGCGGATGAGGCCGCGCGTGTCGCGACCGGCGCTGCCGGCCTCCTCGCGGAAGCACGGGGTGAACGCGCAGTAGTGAAGCGGGCCAGGTCAAGAGGCCTCGAGCACCTCGCCGGCGTGGATGTTCGTCAGCTGCACCTCGGCCGTGGGGATGAGGATAGAGGCCCTCACGGGTTTTGAACAGGTCGTCCTCGAACTTCGGCAGCTGGCCCGTGCCGGTGAGCGTTTCGGCGTTGGCCATGGCCGGGCACCACCATTCCTTGTAGCCGCGCGAGGAGTGCGTGTCGGCCATGAAGTTGATGAGGGCGCGCTCCAGGCGTGCGGCCTGGCCGCGCAGCAGGACGAAGCGGCTCTCAGCCAGCTTCACGCCACGCTCGGGCTCGAGCATGTGCAAGTCGGCGCCCAGGTCCCAGTGCGGCTTCATCTGGATGCCCTCGGCGGCGAAATCGCGGGGGTGCCCCAGCGGCGCACCTCGGGGTTGTCGTTCTCGTCCTCGCCCACCGGCGTGGAATCGGCCGGCATGTTCGGCGTGCGCAGCAGGATGTCGTGCAGCTCGGAATCGGCGGCCTCGCGCTTGGCGGAGACGGCGGCCAGCTGGTCGTTGATCTCGCGGACGCGCTCCTTGGCGGCCTCGGCCTTGTCCTTTCGCCGGCGGCCATCATCTGACCGATGCTCTTGGACGTGGCGTTGCGCTCGGCCTGCAGAGCCTCCTCCTCGGTGATGGCGGCGCGGCGGGCTTCGTCAAGTTCGGAGAAGCGCGACGCGTCCCATGAAGCATGACGGTTCTTCATCGCCTGGGCGACGGCTTCCTGGTTTTCGCGAACGAACTTAAGATCTCAGCATTGCGCGCCCCCTTCTATGAATCGGTTGTAGTAGAGCAGTTTCCCAGTATAGCGCAGCGAACGCGCGTGCGGCGCGGGCGATAAGGGGCCTTCACGGGAGCGGCATGCGAAGGCGGCGGATCGCAGCTATGTGATAATGGCGCAATAACCAGCGCATGCAACGGAGCGCGAAGGGCACCGGCGATAATGGGGGCATGAAGACGATCACGAACATAGCCGACCGGCTGTTCCGCAAGGTGGAGCCGGTCGATTCCTCTTCGGAAGCGAAGCTGCCGGGGCGGCTGTAGAAGGCGCTGCGGGAGAAGCATCGGGGCAAACCGGAGCGCAAACCAAACCGCAAACCTGCACCGCTTTCCCCGCCGAAACCCGCACACCGGCGTTTTGCGCCATCGACTGCCCAGGCCGCTGCCCGCTTGAGCTGCACCTGTGCGACGGCGAGCTTTGCACGCGTGTCGGCGAACAAGGCCGCCCCTGCGTGCCACCGCGCGGGCTGTCCATGCGCGCGTGGGCGAACAGCCCCGACCGCCTCATGTGGCCCCTTCGCCGCGTCGGGCCGCGCGGTTCCGCGCAGTTCGAGCGCGTGACCTGGGACGAAGCGCTTGACGAGATATCCGACCAGCTGGCCGTATCCGCCGCGAACACGGCAACGAGTCCATCTACCTGGCCTATACCACCGGCCAATCGTGCACCACCGCCGACCCGTTCGAGCGGCTGATGAACTGCTTCGGCGGCTTCCTCGACCACTACAACAACTATTCGAATCCGCAGATCAACGCCATGGTCCGCAGCACGTACGGGCCCGGCGCGCTCTACCCTGGCGGAAGCGGCTCGACGCCGCCGCCGATGCGCGGCTCGTGCTGGTGTTCGGTGCTTCGCCAGCGGAAACGGGGACGGGCCGCGCCACCTGGCACGGCGCCTGGGACCGCGTAGTCGAGCAGGTGGGCGAACGCGGCGGGCGCATCGTGATGGTGGACCCACGCCGCAACGGCTCCATTCCCAAGCGCAAAAGGCCCGCAAATGGCGACGAGAACGAGGGGCAGGCGTCGGCGGGTCTGCGGCGCATCGTTGACAGGCAGCAGCACGCACAAGGGACGACCAGCAACACCCGCTTGCGGCGGCGCGCTATCAGCAGATGCCGCGCCAGGCGGGCAAACCGTTTCCTGGCTGCCCATCAACCCGGGACCGACGGTGCGCTGGCAGCCGCGCTCCTGCACGAGCTTGCGTTTACGCACAACGCGCTGGATTGGGATTTCCTGCGCGAGCTGTTGCATCGGGTTCACCGACGAGACATTGCCCGAGCACCGGCGCGGCCTGGGGCTTTCCGTAATGGATTACCTGCGCGGCACCGGCTACGACCATATGGCGAAGACGCCTCCGTGGGCAGCGGCGATCACCGGCATCCCCGCAAACGACATCCGCGAACTGGCCTCACAGCTTGCTACCGCACGGCCCGCGTTCATCATGCGCAGGGCTGGGGTCCGCAGCGTCGCAGCAACGGTGAGATGACCAGCGGCATGATCATGATGCTGGCCGCGGCGCTCGGGCAGGTGGGTCTGCCCGGCACGAACAACGGCATGAACATCGCCTGGGGCGGCGGCTTTCACGCGTGTTTCCGCAGGCTGGAACGCTGTTCCCTTCCGCATCCCGGCGTATCGGTTCCTCGACGCCATCGAGAACGGCGAGGCGTTAGGTGCACGCGAGGGCGTTCGCGGGCTGCCAGAAGCAAGTTGCGGTAATGCAGAAGGACCAGGCTCCACGCAGGAAGCCCGGCAGAAAACGACGCAGCAAGGGGATTCGCCCTCGCGCGAAAGTTTTTTGGAGAAGACTTCTCATAGCAACCGTGCAACATATTCCGTACAACATCAGAATGGCGCCGCACACCTTCCCTGCAGCATCAAGGCGATCATATGCCACGGCGGCAACTGCCTGACCAACCAGCACGGCGACGTCAACCGTGCGCATCGCGTGCTGGGCGACCGTCGAAATGCGAGCTCATCCTAAACATCGATGTAGAGTTCACCGACTCCGCCCGCTACGCCGACATCGTGCTGCCCGACCTGTTCCGCATGGGCAGGAAAGCGCGATGGATGCCGACGGTTGGGGCCGGCGCATCGCTGCGAAAGACCGGGGAGCTAGGGCGCCCGCTTCGAGCGACGCGGCGCCTGGGAAGTATGCGTTGAACTGGCAAAACGCTGGGGAATCGAAGATGCGTTCACCGAAGGGCGTACAGAAGGCGGATGGATTCGCCTTCTGTACGAGGGCGACCGCGACGTAGCACCGGGTTGCCGACGTTCGACCGGCTGCTCGAGGAAGGGCTTGCTTTGGCGCACCGATTGCGCCGAGCCGTTCGTGGCGCTGGCCGATTGGCGAAGCGACCCCGACGCGCACCCGCTCGACACGCCGTCGGGAAAGATCGAGCTGTTCAGCGAACAGCTCGCCGTCGCGGGCCGAAGCGCTGCGCGGCACACCCGACGAAGGCGCCATCACGCCCATCCCCACCTACGTTCCCAAATGGGGCCCGGCGGAGTTCGCCGTTGAACGGCCCGCAACTGACGGGGCGCAGAAACCGGACGCTGAGCTGCGCGAGGACGGCCACGGATGTGAATCCAGCGCATTCCTTCCCGCAGGCGGCCAGGAATACGAATCGGACGCCGGCCTTCCCATAAGCGGTCGCAAAAGCGAATCAAACACCGAACCCGCCTGCGACCAGCCGCTTCGCGTGTTCGGCTTCCATAGCGTCGCGCGCAACCATTCGTCATGGGGCAACGTGCCCGCGGTTTCACGGCGCGTGCCGCAGGTCATCTCGATCAACCCCGCGGACGCCGACGCACGGGCATCGCGATCGGCGACCTGGTGGAGGCATCGAACCGCTTCGGCACGCTGCGCCTTCCCGCGCACGTCACCGAAGACGTGATCGCCGGCACCATCGTCATGCCACAAGGAGCCTGGTGGCAAGCGGAAGGCCACAGCATGCAAAACACGCCTGGGGCCGCCAACGCCCGCACCGCCGATGCCGCCGAGCCCATCGACGTCGGAGGCTGCATCAACACGCTCACCACCAGCCGTCCTCGCCGCTGGCGTTCGGCAACCCCCAACACACCTGCTGGTGCCACCTCCACAGGCACATGGGGACGGAGGCTTATCTGTCCGAAACCCTGAAGGCTTGGGTTCGGGGACAGGTCGGACGGTTTGGGGACGTAGGAGTGTCCGGTTCGACACTTAGTCCTACGTCCCCAAACCGTCCGAGCAAACCGTCCGAGCAAACCGTCCGAGCAAAACCGTCCGAGCAAAACCGTCCGTCCAAACCGTCAGGCCCGACCTGTCAGGCCCTCGAGACCTTCGAACTCTTACAGTTTGTTGCTAATCGTTGGTTGTTCTTCGTTCTTGGCGCGACCGGACTGGAAACGGTGTAGTATACTTTGCTTTGTAATACGCGCCCTCGAGCGCTTGCGAACGAACCGTTAGGGAACAGCATGGATTGGATTGGCCTGTACCACTTTCTTTTCGAGACATATGCCGGCATGGGCATTATGATCGGCGCAGGTCTTGTGATCAGCTTTATCGCATGCATCATCATGGAACGTCGCACCCGCAAAACGTTCTGTCGACCGTCCGAAGGGCAGGATGACTGGTCCTTCTTCGACGATGACGACGAGGAAGACTCCCGAATAACCACGCGGCGGCCACTCACTCACACTCAAAGCCGCCGAACCGCCCCTGCAACGCCAATACGCGGGGCGGTTTCTTTTTTAACGCAAAGCGACCGCAAGCACAACGCTTGCGGGCGCTTCGTCCCAACTTGCCGTTACAACGCGAAGCCGATGGCGTCCAGCACGTACTTCGGCACCATGAAACGCACCGTCTTCTGCGGGTCCACCATCTGGCACACCTGCACGTCGGCGACCAGCGACAGCAGCATGACCAGATCGGCCTCGGACTCGTTCGTGCGAGAAGCCAGCAGGTCGACCATCTGCTGAACGGCCAGCTCAGCGGCCGTATCCAGCGATTCCGCGGACACGATGATGCCGAAATGCGTGTCGTTCTCGATCAGCGGGTTCACCAGCTTCAGCTCGGGCATAGCCGTCAGCGTGACGGTGGCGTAGCCCGCAACCTCGGCACCGGACACACTGACCTCGCCATCGCCCATGACCGCATGCATGTCGCCGCAGCCGAAAAGCGCGCCGTCGACCGCAACGGGGAAGTACAGCGTGGCGCCGGTGGTGATCGCCGTGTTATCCATGTTGCCGCCGTGGCCGCCCGGCGTGCCGCAGTTCACCGACTCGCCAGCCGGAGCCACGCCGATGACCCCGATCATGGGGCGCAGCGGAATGTTCAGACGCTCATCCCAGGCCAGCGTGTTGCCCCCTGAATCTTGCAGTAATGCGTGGCCCACTCGGTGAAGCGGTTGCCGCACACGCCCTCGTCCTGGCCAGTAGCGGAGCAGGTCTGCTCATCGAACTCGATGTTGTCGATGCGCACCTTCAGCGCGCCGCCCGCCTTCGCGCCCCTCGACGAACACCGGGCCGGTTGCCGGGTTGACGGCGTCCCAGTCCAGATCGTCCATGGCGTCCTGAGGGCCGGTCAGCTGGTTGCTGAAGCAGTCCTTCGTGCGGATGCGAATCGTCTCGCCGGACTTCACGGTCAGCACCGGCTCAAGATCGCGGTCGAAGAAGAACAACGTCTTATCGTCGTTAAGCTCGATCATAGGTTCCCTTCCTATCCATGTAAGGCCGCGGCACCGCGCCGTCGGCCGTTCTTGCGTTATCCCGCAACGCCGCTTCGTCCTAACGTCAAGAGCGAAAGTTATTCGTCGCTCTCGTCATAATACTCGGGGTCGGGCAGAAGATAGGCGGCGAACAGCATAATGCCCGAGGAAACGACCAACGAAGCCACATCGGCAGGGTCGGTGAAGGCGGATGCGGAAGGAGCCCCGCAAATCGCCGCCAAAACGAACCCGGCCACCAGCACGGCTGCACCTGCCAGCACGCCGAAGGACGCGAACAGCCGCGTAGGGCGCCAACGCAGCAGGGCGCACGCACCCGCCGCAAGCACCCAGCTCGCCGCCATGATCCATGTGCCCGGTTCCAACAGCATGGCCGCCATCCGGTCGATCACCGCATCGCTTGCGAACGCCGCCGCCGAGAAATGCCAGGTGGCCAGCATATCCCACCCCATGAACGAGGCGCTTCCCAAGCCCGCCAGCATGAACCCGCATAGCACTTGGAACGCCGCGGTCGCCATCGCCGCAACCGGGCGCAGCGCAAAACCCGCCGCCAACGGGCCGAGCGGCCCCAACCCGATCGCGCCGGCAAGCGGCGTCGCCAGCGCGGCGTTCGCGGTCGCGTCGCCCGCACGGCCCAGGTACCACCACCATACGCCGGTGCCCGCCAGCAGCACGCATCCCGCAGCGGGCACGCCGCACATCACCAGCATGGCCGACAGGGAGACGAACCCCAACAGCGCGCCCAGATGAGGACGAAGCGCGCCGGCAAGCGTGATGAGCAGCAGCAACCCCCAGAACAGGGGGGTTGGTAAACCCTTCGGTCTGCGAAATGTTCTGCAGCGACAAAACGCCAGCAGCGCCGACCCCGCCGCGCCGCACGCATGCGGTTCGAAGAACACCAGCTCGGGGGTGATGCGATCGCGCAACGGGATGCCCGGCTCGCGAGGCTGCGGCTCGGTCTCCTCTTCCTCATCCGGACCGGCCACGATGTCGGCCAGCTCCGCACGACCCTTCGCCGGGTCGCCCAAAAACGGCGAAAGCTCCTCCGCAAAATCCGCCACCGACTCGTAGCGTTCCTCACGCTCAGGGTCCAACGCGTAGAAGACGGGGTCGTCTGCGGCCGGGTCAAGGTTGTCCCAGCACAGCGACGGCAGCACCAGCCGCCGTCCTCGATGGCCTCCTGCGCTTGGAACAAGTTCGGCGCCAAGAAGGGATTCTCGCCCGCCAGCATCTCGTACGTCACCGACGCGAGCGCCCATTCGTCGCACCGCGCGTCAAGGTTCTCCTGGCGCATCTGCTCAAGCGGCATGTAACCGATGGTGCCGCCGCCGGCCACGCCGAATCCCTGCGCGTCCGCCAAGGTTGCCAGACCGAAATCAGTCACCTTCACCTGGCCCGATGCGTTGATGAGGATGTTATCGGGCTTGATATCAAGATGCAGCACGCCGTTCTCATGCGCCACCTCAAGCGCATGCGCCACCGCCTCGAACACGGCAGCGACCACGTCGAGCGTCAGCCGATCGTCGTGGTCGCGCAACAGCTCGGTGAGCGTCATGCCTTCGACATATTCCATGATCAGGTACGTCGTGGAATCCTGGATCTCGAAGTCGTACACCGCGACGATGCTCGGGTCCGACAGCATGGCCGCCGTGCGGGCCTCGTCCAATCCGGGATGCGCGAGAGCGTGCGTACCAGCGGGCGGCTGGCAGGGTCGACCGCATTCGTCAGGCTGACCGACTGACCGGGCAAAAGCTGGCTTGGGAATGAATCGGCGCTCGCCGGGTCCGCAGGATCGAATCCCGCAAAGCCGGGCCCAACTTCGCGGGCGGAGCGCTCGTCGGCTTCGCCGACGCATCGGGGCCGTCGGGGACCCCAGCATCCTCGACCCCCGCAAAACCCGCTTCCTCGGGCAAATCTTCCCAAGGGGGAACGTCCGCCGGATCGATGGCGGTCGCCGAAGATGCCGCGGAACCCGCCGTATGCGCACCCGTTACGCCGAAGCTTTGAGAACCAGCCGAGCTTTCGCCGCGCTCATCAGGGGAAACGTCAAGCGCATCGGCCCCAGGGAGGGCAGCGCGCAACAACTCGGCCTCGGACAGGGGGATGCACTTGATGGCCACCTTGCGCTGGATGCGCGTATCCCATGCCACCTGCACCGTACCGAAGCTGCCGGCCCCCTGCCTTGGCAAGGGGCTTGTATCGATTGAGTATCAGCTGCGTTTTAGTCATGCGCACATTATATTGCAGGCGCTTACGCGCCATAGGTACATCAAATCCATTCGCTACAATCGGCAGCCTAAGCAACAACAGAAAGGCCGCTGTTGAAAGATAACCGCACGCTTTCGCTCCCCAGCGCATCGCCGCAGCATTAGCCGCCCTGGCGCTGGCGTTCTCGTTCGCACTTCCCGCAACGGGCTGTACCGTCAGCATCGGCGATAACGCCGCTGGATCCGGCAGCTCCATCAGCAGCTCAGACGGAAGCGCCGGCACGTACGGCGACTCCGGTTCAACCGGCTCCGACAACGTGCGATCCGCCCAGGCGACCATCGCCGACATCCCTGCGTATACCGGCGCGCTGTGCATCGATATCAACCACGGCGACCCGGGTTCACGGCGCAGGACGAGACTCGCGGACGTTCATGCGGTTCAGCGACCTGGATTTCGAAGGCCGCTGCGGCACCGCCTTCGCACGCATCGGACCCGACACCGTATCCAACGAGAAGCGGGGCGACATTTCGCAGGTACACCCAAGCGGCTGGGTGCAGCGCAAATACAGCTTCGTCGACGATGGCATGCTGTACAACCGCAGCCACCTGATCGCGCATCAGCTGTGCGGAGAAAATGCCAACGAGAAGAACCTGATCACGGGCACGCGCACTTTCAACGCAGTGGGCATGCTGTATTACGAGGAACTGGTGGGCGACTACGTGCGCAGCACGGCAACCACGTACTCTACCGCGTCACCCCGCTGTTCGCCGCAAACGACCTGGTGGCGCGCGGGGTTCAGATGGAAGCGAAGTCCGTCGAGGACAACGGCGAAGCCGTGCAGTTCAACGTGTTCGTGTACAACGTGGAGCCAGGCGTGGCCATCGACTACGTGACCGGCGAAAGCCGGGAATCGTCCGAAACCCCGCAAGTCACCAGCAAAGGCAGCGCCACCATCACCACCGCAGCAGCCGCACGGGCGGACAGGGCAACAGCAGGAAGCGCCAACGGGAGCAAGGCCGACGGCGGGAGCGGCAGGAGCGGCGCCGACAGCAGCGGAAGCAATGCCGGCGATGGCGACGGAGCCGGTAGCAACAGCGCCAGCAGCCAAGGGCGCGTCCGAGCAGCAGGACTACATCCTGAACGTGAAGAACAAGAAGTTCCACAAGCCAGACTGCTCCGCCGCCAGCGACATCTCAAGCGCAAACAAGCAAGACTTCACCGGCATCCGCGACCAACTCATAGCCCGAGGCTACTCCCCCCTGCGGCATCTGCAAACCGTGAGCTAATGCGGGAAAGCCCTTGAGAGACGGAGCAATCAGTCCGATCATCAATGGATTGCAACAGGTCAAAATCGCTAGCGAAATGGCAGAAAGGCAAAGTGCCGCAGCATTCAGATTCAACTAAGAGGAATGCCACGGCACTCTATCGGGATCAAACGCAACACTTAAAACGTTTATATTTCGCGATAAGGAAATTCTCGTTCGGACGCAAGGCCTTTTTTCTTTAGGCAGAAACAACTTCTTGCCATCGAGATCTGCGTACTGCCCGTCCGAAATCCGCGGACTTGCCTCCAGGCACATTGAGGCAGGGTTAATGCCCAGCAAATAGCTATCAAATAGCAAATGGATATCGGAGCGCAGCAAAATGCCGTTCTCTACAATATTGCTTTGGGTACCGCGGTAATCAAGGATGTGCGCTGCTTGCAACACCTCGTTCGTGTCGAACCCCGTAACCGCGCAATGCCCTTCATAAGCCTTGAACAGGTCTCTTCTAAATGCTTGCTGCCCTTGACGCACCATGCGACGAGCAACGGAAAACGACGGCGGTCTTCTTCCATGCTTTCCGGATCGCATATCTCGGTTGTTTGAAGACGCTCATCAACCGTTGCCGACTCCCCCCATTTCGGTTTGCGGAGTCGCACTGGCAAATAAATGCTCGGTCTCAGGCGTAACGGGCCCGTGCAAGGTAAACAACTCGTTCTCGGGATTGAATTCCTCAACGAATGCAAGAAAGCGCAGATACGAACTCGACGACGAGTTCTGCTGAAGAAACACGCCGACGGGAACGCCGTCCATCAGGCAATTCACCAGCTTTTGGTTCCAGTGCATATCGGTCGTACCGCCGGAATTGTTTTGATGGGCGGAGTAATACAAGATCCACGTTCCATCGCCTAAATCAACTCGAGCACCATCGTTGTTATCGCTGTATAAGCTGTTATAAGCAACTGTCACCGTTGCCGCATACCTATGGCGACTCGGCACATGAATCCACGTTGCGCCACATGCTTGAATTCAACTCCGGGCAACGTGCTGCCATGGAATCGGATGCCTTCATTCCCGGTTTCGTTCATAAACCACGCATATAGGTTGCGATGGCTTTCTGGATCATCCTCAAGAGGAATCAAACGCAACGCACGTTCGATCGACAAGTTCGTGTACGGGAGGAAGTCATCAACGCATATCGAACCATCAATGCGCGCCAGAGGGAACGGCACCTCCGCTGTTTCCACCTTAGTCGATATGTTTGCATCCCTCGAAGCCATACTGCAATTGTGCCAGCGTCCACTCCGTTCGACAACAACCAATTCGACGGAAGACGCCGAGGCGAAAAGCCGTTGCGCAACAGCAAAAACTAGCCCGCGACCCCCAAACGACTCACACCTACTAAAACAACGTCCCCTGCCCGAGTGCTGCCGGGGCTGGCGGTTGCTCCGGGGCGGCCGTCAACGCAAACCCTTCGCGGTTCGCTAGCTTTTGCCAGTTGGCCACCAGGCTGGGCCACGGCGCGCGCAACCACCAACAGGCCTCGGCGAGCCGTTAACGCCAGGGGCATACGGTTGTGCACGGGCGCAACATTGGCGTTCGGGCGCGTGGTCACTACCGAGAAGCGACCTTGACCGCATACCGTCGCCAGCAGCAGCGGCGAATCTTCGCCGCTTTCGAAACGATATTGCTGCTTGATTCGCCGCCCCTGTTTTCGGGCTGCGTGCCGTTTGGGTCGCATGCGCTTCGAAGAAACCGCCCGTCACCACGATGCCGCGGCCCTGCGCGATCGGCTGCCCCACATACCCGGATTCGGCCCCATCGCCGTTTCCAAGCGCGTGTTGTACACGGGGCGTTGCTGCCATTCAACAGGGAATCCCCAGGTCAAACGTTCAACAGCCAGTTGGCTTTCCGACCGCGGACGATTACGTCAACGCCCGCGCCAGGGAACGCATCCTCGCCCGGCTCAACCTGCGCTGTCGCGGCTTCACCAGCCATCGGACGCGCAGGCCAATCGGGCTGCGCGTTCACAGGCGAATCCGCCTGCAGCTCGCGCACAACTTCCGCAACCTCATCCCATGCAACGACCGTGAACCTTCTGCACACGATGAACCGCCCCTGATTCTTCTTAGGTCCGCCCCGCCGCCCTCGACTTTTCAGTTATACGTTTTCGCGATTCGTATAAAGAAGGGGCCTGGAATCTCATTTACTTTATACGATTTCTGGGATTCGTATAACTTAGCGCGTTTTCAAGCGCTTCTTTATACGATTTCGCGTTCCGTATAAAAAACGGGAGCCCTGTAGGGCTCCCTGTTCTGCGTGCTCTATTGAAGGGGTTGGCGAAGCTGAAGCTTCGCGTTGGGGAACTGCTTCCCCGATCAGCGCGGCAGCTGCTTGCGCGACTGCTACTTCTCTTCCTTATCCTTCTTGTCAGCCTCGGTGATGCTGCAGTTGGTGATGAGGATGAGCGAGGCAACGGAGGCAGCGGCCTGCAGGGCCGTGACGGTGACCTTTGCCGGGTCGGCAACGCCCATGGAGATCATGTCGCCGTACTCGCCGGTCTCGCAATCCAGGCCGAAACCGGGCTGCGCCTCAAGCGCCTTGGCAACCTCCACGTCGCCGTTGTAGCCAGCGTTGCTGCACAGCGCGCGCATGGCTCCTCGAGCGCCTTGCGCAGGATATCAACGCCGAAGCGCTCCTCCTCGTTGGCGACCTCCACCTGGTCAAGCGCCTTGGAGGCCTGGATCAGGGCAACGCCGCCGCCGGCCAGCAGACCCTGGCTTGCAGCCGAGCGCGTTGCGCGCAGGGCATCCTGGATGCGGCTGCGGATCTCGTTCATCTCGGTCTCGGTTGCAGCGCCGACGCTCATGACTGCGATGCCGCCGGACAGCTTCGCCAAGCGCTCGCGCATGACGTCCAGCTCATAGTCGGAATGCGGGGTCTTCAGCTCGTTGCGGATAGCCTCGCAGCGCTTCTCGATGGCCTCCTGCTTGCCCTTGCCGCCGATGATGAGCGTGCGGCTCTTCGTGATCTGCACGCTTGCAGGCGCGGCCGAGCATGCTCTTCTTGGCATCGGCCAGCGACAGACCGCGCTCGGGGGGAGATGACCTCGCCGCCGCCGGTGAGGATGGCCATGTCCTCCAGCTCTGCCTTGCGGCGCTCCCTCGGCGCCGGGGCACATGACGGCTGCGCTGATGAGCGTGCCCTTCTGGCGATTCATGAGCAGGGAGTTCAGGGACTCGCCGCGCACGTCATCGGCCACGATGAGCAGCGGATGGCCGGACTGCATGACCTCCTCCAGCACGGGCACGACGTCCTTGAAGTTGTCGGCCAGGCGCTGGTCGGTGATCAGGATGTAGGGCTGCTCCAGCTCGCCGGTCATGGAGCCCATGTCGTCGGCCATGTACGGGAGATGAAGCCGCGGTCAAACAGCATGCCCTTCTTGACTTCCAGGTCGATACCGAACTTAGTGGACTTCTCAACGGAGATGACGCCGTCCTGGCCGATCTCGTCCAGGGCCTCGGCGATCTTCGCGCCGATCTCGGGATCGCCCGAGGAAACGGTGGCGATCTCGGCCATCTGTCTCGCGCGTGGTCACCTGCGTGGCGGCCTTCAGCAGCTCGTCGGATGCGACGTCGGCGGCCTTCTGGATGCCGCGACGCAGCGCCAGCGGATCGTTGCCGGCGGTAACGTAGCGCACGCCCTCGCGCACGATGGCGTCGGCGAGCAGCGTTGCCGTGGAAGTGCCGTCGCCGGCCTCGTTGTTCGCGGCGGTCGCAGCCTCGCGGACCACCTGTAGGCCCATCTTCTCCACATGGTCGTATGCGCCCACGTGCGCGGCAACGGTAGCGCCGTCGTTGGAGACGTTGGGATGGCGCTCACCCTTCTTGGTGATGCCGACGTAGCGGCCCTTCGGGCCGATGGTCACGCGCACCGCGTCGGCCAGCTTCGCCACACCGGTCGCAAGCTTTCGCGCGTCTCGTTGTCGTATGCGATTTCCTTAGCCATGCTATGAGCCCCTTCCTTGAGCACGTGCATAACGATATTTGCTACCAAAGAAAGTTAGCACTCTTTGTCCACGAGTGCTAGATGGCAGGTATTTATGGGAAACGGGAGCGTTTCGTTACCTATTTAGGCTTCCAGCCACGCCGCCAACGGCTCGGGGGGGGGAGTCGAACACGTCGCAGTTGCTGCGCCAGTCGGTAGAGTTGAGACCCGTGGCGGTCGCGCGGTCGAGCATCTCGACCAGCGGGTCGAAATAGCCGCCCACGTTCAGGATGGCGCTCTTCGCATCCAGCTCGCCGGCCTTCACCTGGGAGACGATGTCGAAGAACTCGTCGAACGTGCCCAGGCCGCCGGGCAAGGTGACGAACGCGTCAGCCAGCGAGGTCATGCGCGTCTTGCGGGGGTGGCAAGGTCGGATTCGCAGATCAGCTCGGTGCACGGGTACACGGGGCGTCCCTTCTTGTTCAGGCCCTCGGTGACGACGCCTATGACGCTACCGCCCGCGTCACCCACGCCGTACGCCACCGCGCCCATCAGGCCCACGTCGTAGCCCCCGAACACCAGGCCGTGCCCGTGCTCGGCCAACGTGCGTCCCAGCTCGTAAGCGGCATCGATGTACAGCGCATCCAAATCTCGGCTCGACGAGCCGAACACGCATATCCTCATGGCGAACCCCCTTGGTCCTAAAGTCACAGCGCTGCTTAGGGGTACACCATCACAGCAAAGGGCCCCGGCGCGCGCCTGCGCACCGGGAACCCGAACCTTCGAACGTTATGCGGCTTGGTCCACGCTGTCCAGCAGCTCGTCCAGCACGGCGGCGTCCTCCTCGGCGTAGCCCATGACCAGCTGGGCCAGGCCCTGATAGAACATGGTGCGCGAGAAGCGGCGCATGTCCTCGGTCATCATGGGCAGCCAGTTCAGCAGGTGGTCCTGCGCGAACGTGCGCTGCGTGCGCAGATGCTCGATGGCCGCGTCCTCATCGCCGGCGCGCAGGGCGTCGGCGGTGCGCATTCCCATGCGCTGCATAAACTCCAGCTCAAGAGCGATATGGTCTTCGCCCTCGGTCCAGCTGCCGCGCTTGAGGTTGTTCTCGCGCAGCGTCTGCAGCACCTCGGCACGGGCCTCCCTGCATCATCAGACGGCGCTCGGAGGTGTACACGCTCTCGAAGGGGTACGCCGCCGAAAAGCCGTTGACGCCGTGGCCGATGAACGTGCGCACGTAGTCGATAGCCAGCTCGTTGATGCTGTCGTCCCAACTGGTGCGCAGGTAGTCGTACAACATGTGGTAACCCTCGTCCACCTTGGCGTTGCCCGTGGCCGCCGGGAAGCGCATGCCCTGAAGCTCGGCAAGCGCCGCTTTGTCGACCTCCTTCAAGAACAAGCGCGCCATCAGGCCCGTACGTACGGGCGCGGCCATCCATCAACGCAACCAGGTCCGCTTCCTGCTCGGCGGCCTGCACCTCGATCATATCCTCAGCCATCGGTTACTCCCCCTTCTTCGAAAACGCGGCCTCGACCTCGGGCAGCATGCGGCAGCCCAGATCGGTCAGTTGCCACGAGCGGTCCTTCCAGCACAGCGCGTCGGTCTTCTCCAGCATGTCGATGAAGTGCCCGCCGAAACGGCGCGGGCTCTGCACCACCTCGAACGCGTCGACCAGCTGCTCGATATCGTCCTTCGAACGCGGACGCTCGTTCACAAACCCCATCACGGCGCGGTACACCTCCAGGTACTTCGCATCGCGGTCGAACACCATGGTGCGGAAGGCGGAGCCGTCCGTCATCTGCCCGAACACCTCGCGACCCGCGTCGGTGGTGCGCCAAACGGGGTCGATGCGCTCCTTAATCTCCAGATACTCCACGCCCTCGCCGGCATCCTCGCGCTCCTCGGACGTCTCGGGCATCTCCAGCTCGAGCGCGCCGGCGCGTTCGGAGCATGCGGCACAGCGTGGTGGTGCCGTACACCGAGCGGTTGTCCGTCTGCAGCGCGTCCACCTTCTCGGTCAGCTCGCTGTTCAGGCAACCTCCGTCGCACCAGCCGAGGATGGAAACCAGCACCGGGCATCGGGCCGGATTGTGGTCGAACAGGGAAAGCACCGCCTCGACGGCGCCGCCCTGACGCTCGGGGCTGTACACCGCCTCGCGCCGCATGTCCTCGGGCATGTTGCGCATCGTGGGGTAGTCGACCGTGTCAAGTGGGTTGTCGTCGTCCATGTCCTCCTGGTCGATGTCCAGGTCATCAACGGCCAGCGGATCGAACTCCTCCTCTTCGTCCCACAAGCCGGCAATCTGGTCTTCAGCCATCGTGAATCCCCCTGTTCTTCATGTCGAACCTTGCGCGCTCGGCGCCCAAGGCCGGCCGCCCCTCTTGGAAACGGCGGCCGAATGCCTGCGAACATCCAGGTCGCAGGCGTGTTTCCTCTTCGCTGCCGCCATTATAGGAAGCGCGGGGAACAGGCCATCATCCCGCAAACCCTAAAATGGCGAAGTTGTCGCCGCCAACGCGCCGCCCGGGACGCCGACGACATCATACGCGGGGGCTGATTCCATGTTTCACCAGGTCACAGGCTTGTTAATCGGTTGCCTGAACGACCGTGCGCCCGTATACTGCAAACCACGTTGTCGAAAGCGGGGCTTCCATTCCTCGACTCTTACGAGAAGGGAGGCTCAAATGGCAAACGTATCTTGGGGGCAAGAAGCTTCTTGCCATCGCGGTCGCGTGCTGCGCGTGCGCGATGATCGCCGTGCCGGCCTATGCGTTCTACTACGTCCACAGCGATGAGGGCGTCCAGGTGGAAAGCAAGGGCGTGCACGAGGTCACGTGCGTGCTGGACGAAACCGCCCAGGGCGGCGCTATCCGTAGCGAGCTGGTCATCGTGCCCGAGGGGAAGCACGGTCAGGACCTGCTGAACGAGGATGTCATGTCCAGCGAGAACCAGAACGGCCTTGAGGCCATTCACAACTACGACGCCACCAGCCTGGCCGATTACCTGGCCGGCAAGCAGTACACGGCAACCGTGTACGCCGTCGAGACCCAGAAGCCGGGCACGCAGACCACGCACGACGGTCAGGGCACCACGGGTGAGGACACCCAGCTCAACCGTTACGACAACGTGGTCATCAAGGTGGCCTAGCGCCCGACGCGCATACGGGCCGGTCGGCCAGCCGGCCCGCGCGCGCGGCAAAACAGCGAACGCGGGCAGGCGCGGCAAGATCGATGGAACGCAACTGCGAACGCGTGCGCAATCGAACCGACGGGCAGAACGCAGCGCGCACGGTGGTGAGCGAGGCCGGCGAACGCGCTCGGCCAGACCGATGGCGCTTGGCTGCACGGAGACGCCTCCGATGCGAAGCAAACACGCTCCCGCAGCATCATCCTCCTGGGATGATTTTTCCATTTCCGCAGTTCAATAGCCTGACTTTTAGCAGGGTGACATCAAAATCACCCCATCAGTCGCGTGCATCATCCCCCCATCGCCCGGTATCATGGACGGCGAAGAGGATGCACAATACAATACCGGGAGGGTTTGCGTATGGGGGTACGCGTTCCAAGGATAACGCTCAATGCCGACTTCGGCGACGAGAGCGCATTCGGCGAGCTGAGCTTGCTGTCGGTCGGCTACGGCCTGCATCAGGCGTGGGTGTACGCCACCATGTTCGGCACCGCCTCGGTGTTCGGGCCCATGCCCTGCTTCCAGGGGGATCCACGGCAGCAGCGTCACCATGCCCTACTTGATCTCAACCATCGTCTACGTGTTCGCCATGCTGCTCATCGCTGCCACGGACCAGCGTTTCCTGAAGCTGTACACATCCCGCAAGCTGCTCTGCATCGGCGCCGCGCTTTCGTGCGTAGGCTCGCTGCTGCTGTTGGCGGTTCCCTTCTTCGGAGTCCCCTTGGCGAAAACGGCATCCGGCATCATGACCGGCATCGGCTCGGCTATCCTCATCGTGTACTGGGGCACGGCGTTCGCCCGCACCGACAGCGCCTCGATCGTGCTGAACACCGCCATCGCCATCTCCATCGCCATCGGCCTGTTCGCGACCGTGCTGCACTATGCGCCCTTCCCCGTGTCCGCCATCGCGATCGCCTGCGTTCCGCTGCTTGAGCTGGCTATTCTGCTGAAGAAAACGCCCAAGCCCTTTCATGAGCGCGACGAGGTGCCCATCTTCAAACCGCTGCCCATCAACCGCGGCAGGTTCGTTGTGCGCTTCGGCGCCCCCGTGCTGATGCTCGGCATCGCCCTGGGCATGCTGCGATCGAACTCGCTGCAGAACCTCGTGATGAAGACCAGCGTGGGCGCGCAGCCGATGCTGCTGCTGGCAGCCGGCTGCGCCACCGTGCTGGTGCTCGTGACCATCATGGCGCTCGGCGGCGGCGACCGCTGGAGCCGCTTCTTCCAGCCCCTCGTGCCGTTCATCGCCGTCACCGTGTTCATCATGCCCCTCGCGAACACTGAGAACACGGCTCTGACCAGCGTGATCATGCTCGTAGGCTTCCTATGCTTCGAGTCGCTCATGTGGATCTTCTTCGCCGACCTGTCGCAACGCTTCCGCCTGTCGCCCATCTTCGTGTTCGGGCTCGGCCGCGCCATCCTGGCGATCGCCATCATGTTCGGCGCGCTCGTGCCCGTCGCCCTGCAAGCTACGCGCACCTGCTGCCGTTCGAGAGCAGGCACTGGTGGTTTTGCTGCTGCTCGTCATCGTGTTCGCCTATGCGCTGCTGCCCCGCGAGCGCGAGATCGAGTCGATCATCATGCCGTGCCCCTGGTCAAAGCCGTGTCCGCCAGCTTCGAGCGCAAAGAGGAGTCCCAGCGCGCTGCCGGTTTGCGCAACTGCGGTGCCTCCAAGGGCATGGAGGCCCTCGAGCAGGGGGTGGCCGAGCGCCGAGCAGCGCGAACGGGCGACGGACGACCTGGCAGCAGAAGGCGAGGCATCCGTGCTGGCGGACGCTTCCTCGGCAGCCGTCACCGCGGCCGCTATCCGTGGGGAGGCCGAAGCGGCTTCTTTGCGAAGTTCCCGCTTCAGCCGGCAACGCCGCCGCGGACCGCGCCGCGCGTGAAGGCGGCGAAGGCGCGATGGGCGCAGGGGCAGCTGGAAGCGCAGGCGAACCCGAAAGCGCGACGGTTGCACAACCTGCCGGAACCACGAACGGGAACGACGACGCGGCGGACTCGACCGCAACGTCATCCGCCCTGCCCACCGCGCGCGAACGGCAAACAACCCACCCCCGCACCCGCGGCGATTGCCGAAGCGCGCTTCGCGAAACCCGGCGAACCGGCGCGGCGGCGGCGGCCGTTTCCGCGGCAAATGCGAGACCGTTGCAAACACGTTCCTCCTGTCGCGTCGCGAGACCGAGATCCTGTTCTTCCTGGCCAAAGGCCATAACGCCGCCTACATCCAGGAGAAGCTCTATATCTCGGAGGGCACGGCCAAGACGCACATCCGCCACATCTACCGCAAGTGCGACATCCACAACCAGCAAGACCTCATGCGCATGGTCGAGGACGCGCAGCCGACGGAATAGCGGCGCGAGGCCGGCTTGGCCCAGCGCGGAGCACGACCCGCCAACAACCCTGGCCCAGCGCGGGCCGGGTTGGCCCCGATGCGGAAACGGCTCGGGAGAACGCGAACGCCGGGGTTTCGGCAACGAACGCCCTCGGCGAGTCACCGCTCCGCGCCCTAGACTCCCCCTCCCCCCGCTTTCCCGGCGCTTCACCTGGCGATTCCCCGCTTTCCCCGCTTACAATATAATGACGATTGTGCATAAAGGACGCCATCTCGCCATTATGTTTGTGGCATGATGGACCATCGGTAAATTCGCGGCTTATCGCCGCCATGATATGGAACAGCGTTGCAAGGAGCGGTAATGGGCATCTTCGCGACGTTCGAAGGCAAAATGGAGGACACGTTCGGGGGCACGGCGGACAAGATGTTCGACGCCCCATCTCCCCGTTCAGATCGCCAAGAAGGCCGAAAAGCAGATGCGCCGCGAGAAGATGGTCGGCGCCGGCAAAGCAGTACGCGCCCACGCTCTACACCGTGCTGGTCAACCCCGGACGACGACCGCCGTCTGTTCGGCTACTACCCCACGCTCGCGGGTGAGACGGAGACGTACCTGGCGGCGAAGGCCGCGGACGAGGGCCTGGTCATGGACGGCCAGCCACTCGTGCGCTTCATCGTGGACGACGGGTTGAAGCACGGCAAGTTCGACGTCATCGCCGAAGCCGTCGCCGCGCCCATCATCTCCCAGCTGCGCAACGAGGAGATGCAGCGCTACGGCCTGGGCGGAGCGAACGCCGGCTACGGCGCTGCCGCCGCATACCCTGCGCAGCAGTTCGGCCGCGCAGGCGCAGCCATGCCCGACCAGCGCTTCAACCAGTACGACCAATACGATCAGTACGGCAACCAGGGCTATCAGCAGATGCCCGCCGGAAACGGCTGGGAGGCCCAGGGCTATCAGGCTCCCGCGCGGGAGCCTTGGGACCAGCCCGCTGCCACCCTGATTACGCTGCGGCGCAGCAGCAGGCCGCTGCCGGTGCGGTCGATCAGTTCAACGCCTATGCCGCCGGCGCCACCCCTGCAGCAGCCGCTGCCGGCTACACCCCTGCGGCGGCCGCTGCCGGCTACGCCGCAGGTCAGATGGCCGGTGCAGCTCCGCGACCCCAGGCCATGCCGCAGCAGGCGGCGCCCCAGCAGGCCGCCAACACCGTGATGTTCGCCGGCGCCGGCGTGCCTGGCCAGCAGCCCGCCCAGCCGCAGCAGGCCTCCCGCGCCCGCCTGATCGACACGGCCGCCAACCGCGCCATCGACCTGGCAAGCGCCCGCGTCACGCTCGGCCGCGAGTCGCGCAACGACATCACCATCCCCGACATCAACGTGTCGCGCACCCACGCCGAGATCTCCCTGAGCCCGCAGGGCGCATGGGTCATCACCGACCTGGGCTCCACCAACGGCACGTACGTCAACGGTCGCGCCGTCGCCAGCCAGCCGCTGAACGAGGGCGACCACATCGCCATGGGGTCCACGAACTTCGTCTTCACGTTGGCCTAAGCGAAAGCGAGAGGATTCCCCGTGATCGATTACGCGCTGCTTCTCATCCGCCTGCTGTTCGTCGCGCTGCTGTACCTGTTCCTGTTCGCCATCATGAAAACCGGCATCGGAGCGGTGCGCGGCCAGCGCAAACGCGAGCGCACGTGGAGCCTTTCGGTCGAAAAGGGTCCGAAGGAGCTGCGCGGCGTCTCCATCGCCGTGCACGGGCCCGTCATCGTGGGCCGCTCGCCCGGCGCCGACATCGTCATCGGCGCCGGCTACGTGTCCGGCCGGCATGCCCGGTTCAGCCTCATGGGGCAGAACCTGTTCGTGGAGGACCTGGGGTCCACCAATGGCACGGCCGTAAACGGCCAGTTCATCAACGAGCCCACCGCCTTGCGTAACGGGGACACCGTCAACGTGGGCGACGTGGCCATTCGCGTGAGGTTTGCATAATGTCCCGTGATAAACGTTCCTACCGCTCCACCCAACGCACGCGCAGAGGCGCCGTCACCACGTTCGGGAGCCGCACGGACATCGGCTGCCTTCGCGATCACAACGAGGACAGCCTCGTGGTCACGCCGCCCCTGTTCGCCGTCGCCGACGGCATGGGCGGCCACGCCGCAGGCGAAGTGGCGTCCGAGATAGCGGTGAACGTGCTGGCCGAGCTGGCCCCGAAGGACCTCGACGGCGCAGCCCTGGAGCACGCCGTCGAAGAAGCGAACCACGAGATCATCCGCGCGGCGCGCGACGGGCGCGGCCGCGAGGGCATGGGAACCACCCTTACCGCCTGCATGCTGGAAAACGAGCGCCTCATCATCGCGCAGGTGGGCGACTCGCGTGCGTACCTGCTGCACCAGGGCAAGCTCCAACAGCTCACGCGCGACCACAGCCTGATGGCCGACATGATAGAGGCTGGGCAGCTCACCCCGAAGAGGCGCGCACGCATCCGCAGCGCTCCGTCATCACGCGCGCGCTCGGGTCCGACCCCAACACGCGCCCCGATATGTACGAGATCAACGTCGAAACCGGCGACCGCCTGCTCCTGTGCTCCGACGGCCTGTCGTCCATGATCGAGGACGAGCAGATCGAAGCCGTCATGCGACGCGTGCCCGACCCGCAACGCTGCGCATCGCAACTGGTCAACGAGGCAATCGCCGCCGGCGGCCACGACAACGTCACCGTCATCGTCTCCAACGTCACCGGATTCGCCGAGAAGCGCCGCCGCAAGCTGGCGCGCAAGACGAAGTTCTCCGTGGCGCTGGTCCTCGTGCTGTTCCTGGCCATCCTGGGCGGCGGCGCGTGGGGCGTGCACACGTGGCTCCACACCACCGCGTACCTGGGCGAGGACAACGGCAAGGTTGCCGTCTACGAGGGCATCCCCGCCAATTTCCTGGGCATGCACTTATATAAGCAACAAGAAGTCACCGACGTGAGCGTCGACAGCCTGCAGCCGGGCACGGCCCGCGCCTGCAGGAGGGCATCCGCGTCGACAACATGGACGCCGCGCATGACCTGGTGCAGCAATATCGCGACGAAGCGACTCAGCGCAGCAAGCCGGAAGGCTCCGGATCAGGCCGCATCCACGCAGGCAAGCGCCACCGCGACCACCAACGACGCCGCCGCGAACGCGCCGGCGGTCGCCTCGCAAAGCGGCACGGGAACGCAGAGGTAGCGCATCATGTCCCGTCGCAACATAGAACTCGTCCTTCTGCTGGTGGCGGCGCCGGTCGTGGCGCTGCTGTTCGTCATGATCGCCATCAACGAGGGCCAGCAGGTCAACGTCGATTCGCTCAGCGTGCCCATCGGCATCTTCGCCGCCTTCGTGGTGGCCCACCTTGCCGTGCGCAAGCTCGCACCCGGCGCTGACCCTGCCCTACTGCCCCTGGCGTTCGGCCTATCGGGCATCGGCATCGCCTTCATCACGCGCATCGCGCCGTTCACGGACGCGCCCAACATGGCGCAAGGCCAGGTGGTCTGGCTGTTCGTGGGTGTTGCCTGCATGATCGTGGTGCTGGCGCTGTTCCGCAACCTCGATAAGATCGCCAACTATAAGTACACCCTCATGCTCGTGGGCATCCTTTTGCTGCTCTCGCCGATGGTCCCCGGCCTTGGCCAGGAGATTTACGGCAGCCGCATCTGGCTGCACATCGGCGGCTTCTCCTTCCAGCCCGGCGAGTTCGCCAAGGTCTTTATCGTGCTGTTCCTGGCAGGCTATCTGGCCGAGAACCGCGAGCTGCTGTCGGTGTTCACCTGGCGCGTGGGCCCGTTCCACCTGCCAGACATCCGATCGCTGTTGCCGCTCCTGCTCATGTGGGGCGTGGCCATGGTTATCGTGGTGTTCGAGAAGGACCTGGGCAGCGCCATGGTGTTCTTCTTCGTGTTCCTGCTCATGCTTTACGTTGCAACGGGTAAGAAGTTCTACCTGGTGGTGGGCCTGGGCCTGATCACCGTGGGCGCCCTTTGCCGCTTACGCGGCGTTCGGCCACGTGCAGGTGCGCGTCAACACTTGGCTCGACCCGTTCTCCGACGCGCAGAACACCGGCTACCAGCTGTGCCAGGCGCTCTACTCCATCGCCGACGGCGACCTGTTCGGCGTGGGGCTGGGCAACGGCCTTGCGGGCGGCACCGACGCGTTCAACGCCATCCCCGTCGTGGAAAGCGATTTCATCTTCGCCGTCATTGCGGAGGAGACGGGCCTGCTCGGCGCGGCCGGCGTGCTGCTTTTGTACCTGTGCTTCGCCATCCGCGGCTTCCTGACCGCGGCGCGCGCGAAGTCCGACGTGTCCAGCTTCGTGGCCGTGGGCCTGACGGGCATGATCGTGCTGCAGGCCTTCTTGATCGTTGGCGGCGTAACCCGCCTCATCCCGCTGACCGGCCTCACCCTTCCCTTCATCAGCCAGGGCGGCTCCTCGCTTTTGGGCAGCTTCATCATCGTGGGCTTCCTGTTGCGCGCGGGCGACGAGGCCACGGGCGTGGGGCACGGAGATGCTCAACGGCACCACCTCCAGCCTGCACTCCAACAGCGTGCTCGGCCGCATCAGCCTGGGCAAGCGCCTGACCAACGGCATGCTGCTGTGCAGCGCGCTGTTCGCCCTGCTGGTGGCGAACCTCACCATGATCATGGTGGTGCAGGCCGACTCGTACCAGACCATGCCGGGCAACAACCACACGCTCGCCAAGGAAGCGAAAAGCGGCGCGGCACCATCTCCACCTACGACGGCATCGTGCTGGCGCGCAGCGCCGTGGACGACGACGGCAGCTACGAGCGAATCTATCCCGCCGGCGACTTGGCCACCCATGTGGTCGGCTACGTGTCGCAGCAGTACGGCACCTCGGGCATCGAGGCCTCGTACAACGAAACCCTGAAGGGCCAGGACAGCTTCGCCAGCTGGACCGACGTGCTCAACGACATGGCGGGCGTGGGCACCGCCGGCAACGACGTGACGCTCACCATCAACTCGAAGATCCAGCAGGCTGCGCAGGACGCGCTTGCCGGCAACAAGGGCGCAGCGGTGGTCATGGACCCGAAGACCGGAGCCATCCTGGCGCTTGCCAGCGCGCCCACCTACGACGCCGCGGACTTCGAGCAGGTGATCGCCCAGGCGAACTCCGGCACGGTCGAGACCTCGCTGATCAACCGCGCCACGGGCACGCTGTACGCGCCCGGCTCCACGTTCAAGATGGTCACCTTGGCCACGGCGATCGAGGACGACGTGGCGCGCGAGTCCACCACGTTTCTCGTCCCCGGGAACCATCACCATCGGCAACGCCACCGTGTCGAACTTCAACAAGACCAGCTACGGCACGCAAACGCTCGAGCAGGCCACATGGTGGTCGGCGAACACCGTCTACGGCCAGCTGGGCGTGCAGATGGGCGCCGATAAGCTGGTGGAGGGCGCCGAGCGCTTCGGGTTCAACCAGGACCTGGACTTCCCCCATCGTCATGTACACGTCGCTTATGGCCGACCCGAGCGAGATGACCGAATGGGAGACCGCCTGGGCCGCCGCCGGCGAGCCGGTGAACCCCATGAACCACGAAAGCCCCGCCGGCCCGCAGGCCACCGTGCTGCAGATGGCCATGGTGGGAAGCGCCATCGCCAACGATGGCGTGGAAATGAAGCCCTACCTGGTGGACGGCGTGTACAACGCCAACGGCCAGCGCAGCTTCACGGCACAACCCGAGAAACTGCGCAAGCCTCCATCAACTCCGACACCGCAAAGCGCGTCCGCGATATCCTCAAGGGCGTTGTCAAGCAAGGCACCGGCACCGTCGCGCAGATCAACGGCGTGGAAGTGGCCGGCAAGACGGGCACGGCCGAGAAGGCCAACAGCAACGACAGCTGGTTCGTGGGCATGGCGCCCGCAGACAACGCCGGCGTAGTGGTTGCCGTGGTCATCGAGGACGGCGACGAAGGCGTGGTCACCCAGAAGGCTCATGACATCTTGCAAACAGCTTTGGAAGTTCAGGGGCTTATATAGAAAAAGTATGCTGAGCGGGGTACTATGGGTTTTACTCAAAATTCCGCCCAGCATGTGACCTAAAGGAGTTCAAACGTGACCGGAAACATGATCGGCAGGGTGTTCAACAACCGCTACCAAATCACCGAGCGCATCGGCATCGGCGGCATGGCCGAGGTGTACCGCGCACAAGACAACGTCTTGGGTCGTTTGGTGGCAGTGAAGGTCATGCTGCCCCAATATGCCGCAGATGAAAGCTTCACGCAGCGCTTCAAGCAAAGAAGCCGCTAGCGCCGCCAACCTGCAGAGCCCCTGCATCGTGAACGTGTACGACTGGGGCCAAGACGAGGGCACGTACTACATCGTCATGGAGTTCCTGCGCGGGTCCGACCTGAAGACCGCCATCCAGCAGCGCGGCGCCATCAACCAGCGCAAGGCCGCCGAAATCGGCGCCCAGGTGTGCCAGGCCCTCACCGTCGCCCACAACCAGGACATCATCCACCGCGACATCAAGCCGCAGAACATCATGGTGCAGCCCGATGGCAACATCAAGGTGATGGATTTCGGCATCGCCCGAGCGAAGAACTCCACGAAGGAGCAGACCTCCAGCGTGCTGGGCACTGCACACTATATCTCCCCGAGCAGGCGCAGGGCAAGGAGCTCACCGCCGCCAGCGACATCTACTCGCTCGGCATCGTGCTGTACGAATCCGCCACGGGCAAGCTGCCCTTCGACGGCCCCGATGCGGTCAGCGTCGCCATGAAGCAGGTTCAGGACGAGCCTGTGCCGCCGCGAGCTCAACCCTGAAATCGACCCCTCCCTTGAGGCCATCATCCTCAAGGCCATGTCGAAGAACCCCATGGAGCGCTTCGCAACCGCCAAGGACATGCGCTCTGCCCTGAACGATTACCTGGCCGGCCGGCCCGTTGCCCTGGGCGCGGGCTTCACCGGCGCGCAAACGCAGATCATGGGCAACGTGCCCAACATCGGTCCCATGCCCGACGGCACTGCGGTCATGCCCGCAGTGGGCGGCGCCAACCAGCACGGCGGCAGCTCACAGAACCATTCCTATATGTCGGACAACACGGCGCCGAAGAAGAAGGGCAAGAAGGTTGCCGCTATAGTGGCCGCCGTCGCAGCCGTGGTCGCGCTTATCGCCATCGCCGCGTTCGCCTTGGGTGGAAACAGCGGTTCCGGCGAGCAGATCGAAGTCCCCGACGTCACCGGCCAGACGCTCGACCAGGCGAAGTCCGCCATCCAGTCCGCCGGCTTCCAAGGTGGGCAACGTCACGCAGTCCTACTCCGACAGCGTCGATTCGGGCAAGGTTATCAGCCAGGACCCCGCGGCCAAGGCAAAGAAGGCGAAGGGATCCACCATCAACCTGACCGTCTCGCAAGGCTCGCAAAGAGATAGAGGTTCCCGACCTGGTCGGTAAAACCGCAGATGAGGCTAAGAAACTGCTGCAAGCCAACGGCTTGAAGTACAAAGGCCGGCACCGCGGAATATTCCGACAGCGTCGAGAAGGACCGCATCGCGCGCCAGGACGTCGCCGCAGGTTCCAAGGTCGCCAAGGACACCGTGGTCACCTACTACCTGTCGCTCGGCTCTGAGGGCACCAGCGTGCCCGACGTCGTCGGCCAGACCCGCAGCAGCGCCACCGCAACCCTGAACAACGCCGGCTTCTACGTCACCGTCGACCAGCAGTACTCCGACACCGTCGAAGAGGGCCTCGTCATCAGCCAGACCCCGTCCAGCGGCAGCAAGCTCAAGGCCGAGGGCACCGTCAACATCGTGGTGTCGAAGGGCAAGGAGAGCAAGGCCGTGAGCGTTCCCAGCGTCGTCGGCCAATCCGAAGGCAGCGCCATGACCACGCTCAACAACGCAGGCTTTAAGGTGACCACCGAGTACCAGGCCAGCAGCTCCGTCTCCTCGGGCAACGTCATCAGCCAGACGCCCACCAGCGGCACCGAGCTCGATCCCGGCAAGACCGTGCACCTGGTCATCAGCACGGGCTCCGGCAGCTCCCACCAACGGTGGCTCCGGCAACAACAACTCCACCAACGGCGGCTCCGGCAACAACAGCACGAACGGCGGCGGCTCCAGCTCCAACACCAACGGGAGGCAGCAGCTCCAGCAACTAAAACCAACGGCAAGCGTCTCCTGTTTGCCTCATAAAGAAAGGACCCTGCTCGGGGTCCTTTCTTTATATCTGGGGCTGATCGCATGTAGCTTTCAGGTTTTTAGGGCGGAATGCGCGCCCAGGTGAGCACCGGCGCCCAGCATCGCTAATCGCAAAAAATTTGATATTGGCCGAAATTAGGTGTTGACTCATTGTCGATATACGCGCATAATAATCGTTGCTGTTTCGATGTGCGCCGTTACCTCAGCTGGATAGAGGGACTGACTACGAATCAGTACGTCGGGGGTTCGAATCCCTCACGGCGCACCATTTTACAGCGCGTTTGACAATGTGCGCCGTTACCTCAGCTGGATAGAGGGACTGACTACGAATCAGTACGTCGGGGGTTCGAATCCCTCACGGCGCACCATTTAGTCTTGAAATTCCGCAATGGCTCCACCGAGCACATGCGGTTTTTGTTTTGTAGGCCAAAGAAAGGAACCCTGTTGAAGGTTCGAAAACCGAAACCTCACAGTATGTAGCCTTCCTTCGACTCCTCCCTTACGCTGGCAGCCGAAGCTGAGCAGGCTGCAGCGCGCTCTCGTTTGACAGAAGCTTTACGTGTCCATAACGCCATTACCGCATGGCGGACGTAGCATTATCCGGCACCTGTAAAGCCCCTGCCGAACGCGAGCATGGACAGTAAGGGAATTGATCATGCTCTATCTCTCTCAAATGCTGGGAAAACCGGTGGTCGACTGCACCGGTGAGAAAATCGGCACCGTATCTGACCTCGCCATCTCCACGGGCGAGGTGTTTCCGCGTATCACCAGCCTAGCCTTCCAAGGCCCGGGCAAAAATCCCGTTCATGATCTCATGGCGCAAGTATGTCGACGAATTCGACGACGACGGCCTCACCTTTGCAGGTCGAAGCGCACGATATCCGCTTCAGCTACCTGCAGCCCGACGAGGTGCTGCTCGCCCGCGACCTTATGGACCGCCAGATCGTCGACACCCAGGGCCTTAAGGTCGTGCGCGTGAACGATCTGAAGCTCTCGCAGTCCGGCACGCAGCTGCGCCTGCTCGGCGCCGAGGTGGGCGTGCGCGGCATCCTGCGCGGCCTAGCCCCTTGGATCGAGCGCTCGGTGGTCTCCGTCGCCAAGCTCTTTGGGAAGAAGATCGACGAGCAGATCATCGCCTGGAATTACATGGACCTGCTCGACCGCGACCTGTCCGAAGTGCAGCTGTCCGTCACGCACAAGCGCCTGGACGAGCTGCACCCCTGCCGACGTGGCCGATATCCTGGAGCAGCTGGACCCCCCGCAGCGCGCCAACGTGTTCCAGCACCTCGACGATGCCCAGGCAACCGAGGCCATCTCGGAGATGGAGGACGAATACCAGTCCGACTTCATCGAAAGCTTGGACAACAAGCAGGCCGCTAACGTGCTGGGCAACATGGACCCGGACGACGCAGCCGACATCGTGCGCGACCTGTCCTACGAGCGCGCCGAAACGCTCCTGCGCCTTATGGGCGTGGAAGACGCAACGGAGATCCGCCGCCTGCTCGGCTACAAGGACGGCACCGCCGGCGGCATGATGACCACGCAGTTCGTATCAGTCGCAGACACCGACACCGTCGGGCACGCCATCGAGGTGCTTCGCGAGCTTCCGGAGGACCATCCTTCCGTCCACTTCGTATACGTGCTGGATGAATACGACAAGCTCGTTGGCGTCTGCTCGCTGCGCACTTTGGTGCTCACCGATGATAAAACGCCCATGTCGAAGTGCATGTATGACGACCTGATCACCGCAACGCCGGATGAAACCGAAGAGGACGTCTCCGCCGACATCTTCAAGTACGACCTGACCGCCATGCCCGTCGTAGACGAGCGCGGCACGCTGCTTGGCATCGTCACCGTCGACGACGCCTGGGATGCCATCGAGGACGACGTCAGCAGCGACAAAACGAAGACTTCCGCTTGGAAGTGGGTAGGCATTGCGACCGGTGCCGTGATCTTCTTTGATCCTCTACACCCTTTGTCGTACTGCAAATCGCAGGATTCCATGGAGGTAAGCCGTGGTTTTGAAGCAGAACGGCAAGACCGGGCGCGTTGTCGACATCGATTCGCATAACCCGTTAGAGCGCAGCAGCTTCCACACCGGCGAGGCTACGCTGTCCGCCGAACAGCTTGCGGAAAAGCAGGCGCTCGAGCAAACCGGCGGCTCCAACAAACAGAAAAGCAAACTGCTGCTCATCTTGGCCGCCATGGGCCCTGGTATCGTAACCGCCATGGCAGGCAACGACGCCGGCGGCATTTCAACCTACTCGACCGTTGGCGCGCAGTTCGGGATTCGCCACGCTGTGGGTCATCCCTATCATGTGCGTGTTGCTCATCGTGGTGGAAATGACCGCCGCAAAGATGGGCGCCGTCACGGGCAAGGGCTTCGCAGCGCTCATCCGCGAGCCCTTCGGCATCAGGCTCACGGCGCTAGCCATGCTCGCGCTGCTCATCGGCAACGTTTGCACCACGTTCTCCGAGTTTGCAGGCATCGCCTCGGGCATGGAGATGTTCGGCGTGCCGAAATACATCGCCGTGCCCGTCGCCGCGTTAGCCGTCTGGCTGCTCATCGTAGGAGGCAGCTACAAGCGCGTGGAGAAGGTGTTCCTCATCTTGTCGCTGGTGTTCCTCACCTATGTGATCGCGGCATTCTTGGCGCAGCCGAACTGGGAGGATGCGGCTATCAACACCATCGTTCCCCATGTGGTGTACCAGCAAAGCTTCGTTTCACTGGTCATATCCATGATCGGCACCACCATCGCTCCGTGGATGATGTTCTTCGCCCAGAGCAACGTGGTCGAGAAGGGTATCAAACCCGACGAGCTGTTCACACAGAAGGTCGACGTGGTCTCCGGCACCGTATCTGCTTGCTTGGTCGCGTGGTTCATCATCGTCACCACGGGCACTGTGCTGTATCCGCAGGGAATCGTCATCAGCGACGCCGCCGACGCGGCTGCCGCGCTGGCGCCGTTCGCGGGCAAATATGCCGAGGCCCTGTTCGCCATCGGCCTGATCGCCGCATCATTCTTGGCCGCATGCGTGCTTCCGCTGACCACGGCATTCGTCATCTGCGAGGCATTCGGCTGGGAGGCCGGCGTGTCGTTCAAGTGGAGGGAGGCGCCGCTGTTCAAGAGCATCTTCACGTTCGTGATTGCGTTCTCGGCCGTGATCGTGCTCATCCCGAGCATCGACCTCATGGGCGTCATGCTCATGGCTCAGTTCATCAACGGCCTGGTGCTGCCGGTGCTGCTGGTGTTCATGGCGCTGATCTCGTCGGATAAGCGCGTCATGGGCAAGTTCAAGTCCGGCCGCGTGACGAAGGTGCTCATCTGGGTGACCGTGGGCATCGTCACCGTGCTCACCGCGATTCTGCTCGTTATGCAGGTGTTCGGAATCGGGTAGAACCGGAAGCGGTGTCGGATTCTTTGCCGTGGATGCGTTCGATCATATTCTGAAGGGTGATTGAGGACATATACTCCTCCATTTCGCGTTCGACCGCGGAACATGCAGCAGTGATGTCCTGCAGCAGATCGTTCGCATCCTCCGCTTCCTTACGCTCCGAACGCGGTCGATCGTTCTGCAGCGCGTTGAAAACATCAAGCATGCTGATATTAGAAGCGTCCTTCGCAAGGCTATAGCCGCCGTTTTTGCCTGGGCGCGCATGGATGATCCCGGCGTTGCGCAGCAGCTGCGCCAACTGGATCAGATAATCGCGCGGAATGGACATCTCATCGGCCACCTCGCGAGACGAGCATATCGAGCCCTTTTCCGCTAGATACAGCACCGCACGCATCCCATATTCGACCGAAGCCTTGAAGTGCACCGTTTCCCTCGTTCCTATTTCGTGTTCGATGCTCCAAACAGGGACGGACGATGTACACCTTCCCTGTTGTCTTCGTCAACGAACGCCCTGGTCATCTGCTATAGAGGCTTTCGCAAACGCAATGAAGCCCAGTGCATCGCGATTCCGCGCCCATGCTCGGGCGGTGAAGCGAAGCCTGCCGGAGCCTCAGCTGTACTGCGAAGCGATGCGCGCCAGGTCCCCAGCTGCACCGTGAAGCGCCGCCTGTCAGGGCCTCATCTGGGTGCGCCGCCGCCTCGTTTCCCCGTTGTTGCCATAGCCATCGCCAGACCCAACGAGTATGCTTACATACTAGCGCAAGCGATAAACCTCTACTTTATTGCTATGCTTTTTCACACGATGCTGAGATTTCGTCCATTTTCAAGGAATATGATATGACTCTGAAACAAGATACGCGGGCTTCGGTCCTCGCCCGACGCAAGCAGATCCCTTCCGCCTTGCGCGAGGAGAAGAGCCGTCTGATTTGCGAGCGATTCCTTGCGGAGATCGACAACCGAATTGCAGGCGAAACACCCTCATGCGCTTCCGCCAAGCAGCTGCGCATCGCCGCTTACGAGCCCATGACCAGCGAAGTCGATGTACACCCTCTGTTATTTGCGGCATACGAACGCGGCTGGGAGATGTACCTACCTTGCATGGCCAAGGACGCTCAGATGCGCCTGCGCACATGGTGTTCTTCCCCCTATCGAGCAGAACCACCTGACCGAACAGCGCCCCGCCTTCCTCGACCACCCCTGCTCGCCCTTACCTGCTTGACGACCTGCATGCCCAAGGCTGGCGGGAAGCCGATGAGCAGCTGTTCGACGTCGCCGTCATCCCCCTGGTTGCCTTCGACAGCGACCTCATGCGCCTCGGTTACGGCGGCGGGAATTACGACCGGTTCCTCCCAAACTGCGTGATGACTGCTTCGTAGCCGGTGTGGCATTCGAAGAGCAGCGCGTCGACCGCGTGCCCACCGAACCTCACGACCTCCCCCTTCCCCGCATCTTCTCGGCATAACGCGGACGCGGGCAAAATGGCAATATGGCGCGGAAAGGAACGGACGGCAATAGCATTGGTAGGCCGCTGCATCTTCTAGGGACGCCCGCTAGCAAGGACGAGTACCTTGCACACCCGAAAACAAGGCTGAATCAGCAGGCCTTCTGGTGAAGTCAAACCCGCGCTTTTTCGAAAATAGCTGTTCAGTAAAAAAGAGGGGCCCCGAATGGAGCCCTCTCTCTTCGCATTCTTGCCACTATTGCGGCTGGCGCCGCGCATCAGCGTTTATTTCTTCATGCCGATGTTGGACTTGTGCAGGATCTTCACCGCAACCACGATGAGCACCGCGCCCAGCACCAGGGAAATCCAGGGATTGCCCGTGAAGCCGGCGACGATGTAGCACACGAAGCAGACGAGCATAACGGTGGTCGCGTACGGCAGCTGCGTAGCCACGTGACGCAGGTGGTTGCACTTCGCGCCCGCGGACGACAGGATGGTGGTGTCGAGATCGGCGAGATATGGTCGCCATACACGGCACCTGCCAGCGTTGCGCCCACGGCAACCAGGAACAGCGGATCGCCCTCGTTGAACACGCCGATCACGATGGGCAGGATCAGCGCGATGGTTCCCCACGACGTGCCCATGGCGAAGCCGATGAAGCCGGCCACCAGGAAGATGATGCACGGCAGGACGGCCAAGCTCACACCCAGGCTGTTCAGGAAGCTGCTCACAAAGTCGCCCGTGCCGAGCATGTAACGGCAGCAACCGCCCAAGCTCCATGCCAGCACCAGGATCATGATGGCGCCGACCATGGAGCGCACGCCCTCGGAGATGCTCTCCACGAAACCGCTCAGCGTGGTCAGGCCGCGCGGCAGGAACATGGCGCCGGCAACGCACAGGGCCACTGTAGCGCCGATGCACAGGCCGCCGACCGGGTTCTCGCCGACAGCCGTGGCGAAGTCGACGCCCTCGAAAAAAGCCGCCCGTATACATCATGCCTAGGATCGAGAAGAAGATCAGCACCAGGATAGGCACGATCAGGTCGTAGACCTTGCCCTTTTCGGAAATGTCAAGGCCCTTGTACTCGTCGATGGCCGCCGATGCGGACTGCTCGATATCGGCCTGCTCGGTCACGACCGACTCCAGGTTGTATGGTCGTCGGGATCGGCTTCAGCCTGATCGGAAAGGCCCATGGTGGACAGCTTCTCCAGCAGCTTGCCGCCCTCGGCAGCAGCGTCCTCGGAGGTCTTCGCCTCCGCCTCAGCAGCGCGCATCGGACCGTAATCGTTCTTGTTCGTGATCAGCATGAAGAACACGAAGAAGATGGTGAGCAGCGCATAGAAGTTGTACGGGATGGACTGCACGAACGTGGTGAAGCCGTCGTCTCCCAGGTAGCCGCCCACGGCCACGGCCCACGAAGAAATAGGCGCGATGATGCAGATGGGTGCAGCCGTGGCGTCGATGATGTACGCGAGCTTCTCGTGGCTGATCTTGAAGCGGTCGGTGACGGGGTGCATGACCGAGCCGACCGTCCGGCAGTTGAAGTAGTCGTCGACGAAGATGATGATGCCCAGCAAGCCGGTGAGCACCTGCGCGGCGCGCGCGTTCTTGATATGGGTGGACACCCACTCGGCATAAGCGCGGCTGCCGCCCGCCGTGGCGATGACCACGGTCAGCGCGCCCAACAACGCAAGGAACAACAGCAACGCCCCGTTATCGGCGATTTGCAGCGCCATCGCGTTCGGCACGTCGGTGAATGCCGTGACCAGCTGATCGACGCCGACACCGTTGAGGGTGAACTGGTAGATGACCATGCCGACGAACACGCCGATGGTCAGCGACGAATACACCTCTTTGGTGATGAGCGCCAGAGCCAACGCCAGCAACGGCGGCACGATGGACCAAGCGCCGGTGCTGATAAGCTCGAAAAGCCTCTTCCATTTCCCTTCCCTTTCTCCATAAGGTCCTCAAAGTCCATTGCGAATCAGTATACAAGCGCAACGGTCGAACCGCACTAGGATTCCGCCGGAGGGGTTTCACGTGAAACAAAAGGAATGGCTTGTCGGGAAGCGGATTCTCCGCCCGGTCGACGTGCATCCAGGATACCGAAAGGAACGTTTGAGCAGTGCGGAGTCCGCATCGAAGAAGGCGTTTCGTGCAACGGAACCCTCTCTGAACCACATCGCCTTATGCACTGGCGGATACGGAACCCCAGACGTCGAACTCAACTATATATATAGGAAGAGGCAGACGATAGGCTTCGTCCGCCTCTTCCTTTGAAGGCACTCGGTTTTGCGCGATTCGCTAACCCATAACGGCAAACCGTAATCGAAAGGCTATTCCGCGCCCTTTGCGCTCCGCGGCCAACTCGTGTTGGTATTCGCGGTCGATGGCGCCCTCGGGACTGGGTGGGTTCACCTCGAAGGGAACGGACTTGGTGAACAGGCTGACCACCGGCACGATGATCAAAGACAGCAACATGGCCAGGGCGCCGCAGTTGATGGGGCTGGCGATCAGCGGCGTGCCCATCAGCGTGAGCACCATGTTCCCGCAGGTCAGGCACACGCCAACGATGAAGCTGCACCACACGGCGGCCTTAGAGATGCGCCCGGAGTACAGGCCCCAAAGGAATGGGCCGAGGAACGCGCCGGCCAGCGCACCCCAGGAGATGCCCATAAGCTGCGCGATGAACGTGATGGAGGAGTTGTACTGCACCAACGCCAGCGCCGCGGACACGATGACGAACACCACGATAAGGACGCGCATCCAGCCGAGCTTGCTCTGCTCGCTCATCTTCTTCACCACGTTGCCCTGCAGAAGATCGAGCGTCAGCGTGGAGGACGAGGTCAAAACCAGCGAGGACAGCGTGGACATGCTGGCGGACAGCACGAGCACGATCACGATGCCGATGAGGATATCGGGCAGCGTGGACAGCATGGTGGGGATGATGGAGTCGTACACCGGGATGCCGGTGGGACCGATCTCGATCTTGTCGGCGTACAGACGGCCGAAACCACCCAAGAAGTAGCTGCCGCCGGCAACCACGAACGCGAACAGCGTGGAGATGATGGCGCCCTGCTTCACCGCCGGGCCGGACTTGATAGCGTAGAACTCTGCACCATCTGCGGCAAACCCCAGGTACCAAGGCTGGTCAGCACCACCACGCCGAGCAGGTTGAACAAATCGGGCCCGAAGAAGCTGACGAAGGGGCCGGCCATCTCGGACCCCTCGGCGGGGATCTGCGACAGCGAGATGATGGCCTCGGAGAAGCCGCCGTTGTTCAGGATGACCGCCACGATGACAGCGATAATGCCGAGCAGCATAACGATGCCCTGAATGAAGTCGTTCATAACCGTAGCCATGTACCCGCCAAGCACCACGTATAACGCAAGTGACCACCGCCATGCCGATGACGCACCAATCGTAGGGCAGCGCGAAGGCCATGCCGAACAGACGCGACAGGCCGTTGTAGACGCTGGCCGTGTACGGGATGAGGAACACGAAGATGATAGCCGCCGAAGCAATGCGCAACCCCTTCGACTTGGTAGCGCTTGCCGAAAAACTCCGGCATGGTGGTGGCCTTCAGGCGCTGCGTCATCTCACGCGTGCGCGGACCGAGCACCCACCAGGCCAAAAAGACTACCGAGGATGGCGTTGCCGATGCCGGCCCACGTGGCCGAGATGCCGTACTTGAAGCCGAACTGGCCCGCATAGCCGACGAACACCACGGCCGAGAAATAGCTCGTGCCATAGGCGAAGGCGCTCATCCACGGACCGACGTTGCGCCCGCCTAGAACGAAACCGTCGACGCTTGTGGTGGTGCGGCGGCAGTACAAGCCGACGCCAACCGCCACGCCGACGAAAAATCAAAACCATGCAGATTTTGCGACCATGATCGTTCCTTTACCGATCGATATCGTAGACCGTGAAATCTTCCCTGTTCGGAAAGCAGCTGCCCCTCGTCAAGGACACGGCTGGGCAAGCGAACGCATCTGATTCACCCAACCTGGAAACGCACACGGCACAAGCCCGAGTTCGCTGCGAACATACGCCACGTCTAACAGACGCACGCAGCGGCTAAGCCCCGTATGTGCTACAGATATCGATAGGAATAATAATAGGAAGGAAGGCCGGGCTTCGTCGCACCGCATTCACAGGCGGTCTTACCCGCAAAAGGCATCGTTTGGACTTCGAAGGCACACAGCATGACAGTCAGCTCAGCGGGCTGCTGAGCGCTGCGGGATGCGGTGATATGTCCGTTCACGATGCTCATGGGCGCTACTCTACCACAGTCAAGTGCCTTTCCGTCCAGGATTTTCCTGAACGGCAACATTATTTCCTAGTAAAGCGGTTCGAATTAGAAAAAAGTGAAGCCGGGCACGTGACCCGGCTTCACTTCATTCAATTTGTTCGCAAGCTTTTAATAGCGGGAGTCGAAGATACGCTTCGTCTTCTTCTCACTGCGCGGCAGCTCGCCCATGGGAACGCCCTTCGCCTCGGGGGGTGCAGCCGATCTTCGCCTTGAAGATTGCCGCCAGCTGCTGCTCGCATTGCTCGCGCTCCTCGCCTTCAAGCGGCGTTTCGAACAGCACGGTGAGCACATCGCGGCCGTTGATGGCCTCGATCATGACCTGATACTCGGACGATGCGCCGTCGGTGAATTGCAGCACCTCCTCGATCTGGGAGGGGAACATGTTGCAGCCCTTCACCTTGACCATATCGTCGGTGCGGCCCGTCAGGATGTCGATGCGCGGATGGTGGCTGCCGAACTTGCACTTGCAGTCACCGGGGATGATGCGGGTAAGGTCGTGCGTGCGGTAGCGGATAAGAGGAGCGCCTTCCTTGCGCAGCGTGGTGAGCACTAGCTCGCCCACTTCGCCGTCAGGCAGCTGCTCACCGGTTTTCGGGTCGACGATCTCGCAGTACACGTAGTCTTCCCAGATATGCATGCCGTGATGCTCTTCGCAGGAGATGCCAATGCCCGGGCCGTAGATCTCGGTCAAACCGTAGATGTCGAAGATCTCGATGCCAAGTTCGTTGGCAATACGCTGGCGCATCTTCTCGCCCCAGCGCTCGGAGCCGATGACGCCCTTGCGCAGGTAGAGCTTGTCGCGCAGGCCTCGCTTCTCGATTTCCTCGGCAAGCAGCAGCGCATAGCTGGACGTGCCGTGATGACAGTGGAGCGCAGGTCCTGCATCATCTGCAGCTGCTTTTTCGGTGTTGCCGGGACCCATGGGGATGGCCATGGCACCCAGGCGCTCGCAGCCCAGCTGGAAGCCGATGCCGGCAGTCCACAGGCCATAACCAGGGGTGATTTGGATACGGTCGGTGTTCGTGATGCCCGCCATCTCGTAGCAGCGGGCGAACTGCATGGCCCAGTCGATGACGTCCTGCTGGGTGTAGGGGATGATGACCGGCGTGCCCGTGGTGCCCGAGGAACTGTGGATGCGCACGACTTCCTCGTCGGGCACCGCCTGCAGCCCCAGCGGGTATGCCTCGCGCAAATCCGCCTTTTCCGAGAACGGCAGTTTCTCGAAATCTTCCTGGGTTTGCAACGTCGGACAGATCGACGTCCTTGAATTTACGGGCATAGAAGGCCGAGCAGTCCTTCAGGGTTTTGAACTGCTCTTTGATGATCTCAAGCTGCTCCGGCTTCATCTGCATAGTATGCTCCCTTGTTCAAATGGCTTGCTTCTTTTTTATTCATGCTGTGTGAGGAAAAGTGCGTAGGCGCTTCAAGCCCGAAAAGGCTGCGGGAAAGCACGGTAAATCGGCCCCAAGCCTTACAGGTCTTGAAGCTAAAGCCATAGACCAGCCAACGCGATGCGCGCGGCTGAGGAGAAGTGGATGTCGAATACCGAAGTCATACTGGTCATTGTAGGTTAAACCGAACCGCAAGCAACCCCCAAAACCGGCAACGGGACCGATTTGCGGTCCCGTTGCTCGTTATGCAGGGTTTTGCGGTGCTACCCCCTACCGCCATGTTGATGGCTTGCAGGTTCATATCCACGAAGCGCGGCTTAACGCAAGCCGCGATCGCCGCGCGAAGGTCATCGACATCGATGGGCACGCATCCCGTTTGCAAGGCCTTGGCAAGCAGCAGACTGTTAAGCACCTTGCGGCTGCCAGCCGCCTTGGTGAGCGCGGCATCGTCGACGGGCACGAGCTTTCGCCTGAGTGCCCGCCAGAGCGCGCTCCATGTTCGCGATCACGTCGCTGGCGCGATACGGGTTCTTCGATAGCGCCGCCGTAACCGGCTGGACCGAGGTGGTGGCGAACACCAGCGCGTCCCCGCAGGGGCAAGATAAGACAGCACGCGCGCGGCCTCGGCCGGCTCGAACGCGATGATCAGATCGGCGGTACCCCTGGCTGACCAGGGGCGCATGCACCTGCTCGCCCTTGTTGCCGATGCGCACATGCGACACCACGTTGCCGCCGCGCTGCGCCATGCCGATGGTCTCGGCCGTGCGCACCTGCCAGCCCCTTTTTCCAAAGCGGCCTGGGCAAGCACCTTCGCAGCCAGAACGGTTCCCTGACCACCTACGCCCGTGAGCAGGATGTTCAGCATGCTAGGCCTCCTTCTTCTCGCTTGCGGCGGATGCGGCGTCGACCACGGAGATGCAGTCGAACGGGCACACCTGCGTGCACAGCCCGCACCCGTTGCACTGTCCGGCGTCGATGAACGCCTGGCCACGCTCCCCGCTTTTCGGGCCGCGAGCGTCGATATCGAAGCCGATGCCGGGGCACCCGATCTCGGTGATGCACTTCTTGCAACCCGTACAACGCTGAGCGTCCAACACAACGGGAGCCGCTGGTTTGAACAACTGCACGCAGGGGCTTTCGAACATGATGGCGGACGGCCCCTCGAAACCGATCGCCTCACGCGCGGCGTCGATGGACTGCTGCAGGTTCAGCGGGTCAGCGTGCACGATGCGCTCGAAACCGACCGCCCTCAGCACTGCCTCGATGGAAACCGGCTTGCGGCGCTCACCCATCAGCGTCACGCCCGTGCCCGGATGCGGCTGGCTGCCCGTCATGGCTGTGGTGGCGTTGTCGAGCACGCACAGCGTGAAGTCGTGGCCGTTGTACACGGCGTTCACGATTCCCGGCAAACCGCTTGCAAAGAACGTCGAGTCGCCGACGAACGCCAAGGCCTTCTTCTGCGGCTCGACCACGGCGAAGCCCTGCGCCATCGTGATGCCCGCGCCCATGCACAGGCAGGTGTCCACGGCGTCCAACGGCATCGCGTTGCCCAGCGTGTAGCAGCCGATGTCGCCGCACAGCACGGCGGGGGCCTTCCCCAGCGCGCGCTTCACCGCGTAGAAGCTGCCGCGATGCGGGCAGCCCGGGCACAGCACCGGTGGGCGGATCGGGAGGGGTTGCTCGGGGTCGGCGTTTTCGTAGGTTGCGGCATCTTCGGCCTCCGCCAACTCGGGGACGCCAAAGTAGACGGCCACGCGGGCAAGGATGTCATCGACATCGTTCTCGCCGCGGTCGCGCGCTTTCGCCCGTCAGCTTGCCGTGCGTGTTGTATTCGGCATGTGTCCTGCCCGCAAACGCCAGCAGCTCGTCTTCGAGCACGTGGTCGAGCTCTTCGAGCACGAGCACATCGGTCAGACCCTTGGTGAACTCGGTGCACGTGCGCTCAGGGAACGGGAAGGGAGTGCCCACCTGCCAGAAACGATATGCCGGCAGCTGCACGCCGCGTTCGTTCGCACGCTCCTCCAGCAAGCGAAGCGCCTCAAGCGCGTAGGCAGCCGACACGCCGCCCGCAACGATGCCATGACGAGTGAGCTGGCCGGCCACGCGCCGCTCGTCGACGGATTGAACGCGCTCAAAACCGGGTTCGTCGCATAATCGACGGCAATCGCACGCAGACGCTCGTTGATTTCTCCATGGCCCTCATAGGCGCGCGCTTCGGGAAGATGACCCAACGCGGGCCGCGCTCGAAGCCCTCCTCGGGGATGGGCTTGGCGTGCGTTTCCTCGGCAACGTCGAAGAACGTGGAAGCATGACACACACGCGTGGTGGGGCGTACGATGACCGGCGTCTTGTAGCGTTCCGAAAGCTCGAACGCCGCCTTCATCATGTCGAAGCCCTGATCGGGCGTTGCCGGGTCGAGCACCGGCACCTTGGCGAAGTTGCCGAACCTGCGCGTATCCTGCTCGGTCTGCGACGAGATGGGACCGGGGTCGTCGGCCACGAACAGAACCGTGCCGCCCCTTCACCCCCCACGTAGTTCAAGCTCATCAGCGGATCGCTTGCCACGTTCAGGCCCACCTGCTTGCAAGTGAACAGCGTGCGCGCACCGCAATACGATGCGCCGGCCAGCAGCTCGAGCGCGCTCTTCTCGTTCGTGGACCACTCCACATGGATGCCCTGAGCGGCGCCGGAAGCATGCAGCTTCGCCACGGTTTCCGTCACCTCGGACGACGGCGTCCCGGGATAGCCCGCAACAACGTGCACCCCTGCCTCAAGTGCGGCATGGGCGAACGCCTCGTTGCCCATAAGCAGTTTCTTCGTCATATGTTTCCCCGCTTCAAAGCCTGGTTTCAGGAATCGCTCTCCACGTTGTTTCACGCGAAACAACGTGGAGAGAATCTTCTTGATACCTGTTCATGATAGCGAAAGGGCGACAGGTTGCCCCGTCGCCCTTTCGCAAGTGGCCGGCTTTACGCCTCGGCCATGGCCTTCTTCATATCGATGATCTTCTGACGAGCGCCGTTGCAGCCGGTGCCCATGATCTGCACCGCCAAGATGGCCGCGTTCTTCGCGCCGTTGATGGCGACGGTGGCAACCGGCACGCCTGAGGGCATCTGCACCATGGACAGCAGCGAATCCAGGCCGCCCAGGTCGCTTGTCTTCATGGGAACGGCGATAACCGGGTCGGGGGTGTAAGCGGCAACCACGCCGCCCAGGTGAGCTGCCTTGCCGGCAGCGGCGATGATAACCTTGATTCCACGCTCATGCGCAGTAGAGGCCCACTCGTGCACCTCAGCAGGCTTACGGTGCGCGCTGGCAACCTTCACCTCGTACGGGACGCCGAACTCCCTGCTGCTTCATGCAAGGCTCCATGGCGGGCATATCGCTTTCGGAACCCATGATGATGCCGATGACGGATTCTTGTGATCGCAAGACATTTCGCAGTCCTTTCAACACGTGATTTGCTTTCCAAGGTAGTGTAACGCGGACGCAGGAGCATAGGGAAAACCGCACGCAAATTATGGGAGACCGAAACATGCCAAAGCCAAGGAAGCAAAATCGTGAAAGTGGAGTCGGAGAAGAACTCCAGCTAGCATGAGAGCTTGCCAACTACGGAACAGCAGACTCAAAGCAGGTCCGGGCAACGGGTTCGGAAATATGAAACCGGGAATGCGAGACTCGAGTAACAGGTCCAGAAAGCAACAGGCCCGATGGCTTTCACCATCGGGCCTGTAAATTTCATGGTGGTCGGAGGGGGACTTGAACCTCGGCACGGGATTTTCAGTCCCCTGCTCTACCAACTGAGCTACCCGACCAGAAGTCGTTCGTTGCGAACGCGAGTTAGTATATTACGGCAGCAAGCGCTTTTCGTCAACCCCGATTCCGAACTTTTTGAGATACGTTCCCCCTCAGGGAAACGCGCCCAACCCAGCCCTTAAGCGAACGTGTGACCAGCAGATATGCCAACTCGCTTAAGACTGCTCGGCAACGGCTTGCGAACTCGGTCGCTGAGCCAGACCGTACGCCAAGGAGGACTTGGCTAGCTAGCAACCGACAGCGGCAACGAATCCGTGCACATTCGCTGAACAGATGACCGATAAATAACCACCAAAAACGCGACTCGCGCGTTCTTTCGGCAACGCTCCCGCTACTTGCACTCGGCGCAGCCGCTGCCGAACAGCAGCTCCTTTTCCTCGCCGGGAAGCGCGGCACGAGCCTGGTCGCGCAGGTTGTTCACGCCGATGAAGAACTGGCGCATCATGACGACCAGCAGATAACGGCCCTTCGGGGTCAACGTCAGCTCGTCGGCGTTATCGGTGGCGAACGCGCCCGAGGCCTTCATGAACGCCATCTCCACCGGCAGGCCGACCTCCACCGAGCAGCCGAAGTCCTTCTTGAACTGGCGCTTGTCCAGACGCAGGCCGAACAACTGCATCATGAAGCGGTAGCGCATGCGGTCGCGCTTGCTGAAGGTGGTTTTGCCCATAATGGACATGTGACCTGCCTCGATGCACTTATTGTAATCCTTCACGCTGAAGGTGTTCACGTACAGGTTGCTGCCCAGATAGGTGATGCCGCCACTGCCGATGGCCGGGTACTCCTCGTAATCGACCACGTACTCGTCGATCATGGCGTCCTCGCCGGCAGCCGACGTGTTCCTCTTGTTGAACGTCCACGCCGAACCGTGCTCGAACAGGTGCAAGGGACCGCCCGTCAGCAATTCGCTGATGATCTCGTAGAACTTCTGCTCGCGGGCGTAGTCCACCTTGCCCACGGTGCGGGCCAGGCTGCGCTCGACCGACGGTGAAGCCATCAGCGGGTAGAACGTGGTCTGCGTGCAACGCTTTCGATGACGCGCTCGATGTCGTTGATCAGGATGTCCTCGGTTTGCGCCGGGAAGTTGAAGATCATGTCCGCATTCATGGACACGAAGTACGGGCTGGCATCCTGAATGCGCTCGAGGATCTCCTGGCCGCAGCCGTACTTGTCGTAGCGGTCCATCTGCTTGAGCAGGCCGTCGTCGAAGCTTTGCACACCCACGGACAAGCGCTGCACGCGGCCCTGCAGCTTGTCGAGATAGCTGGGAATCAGGTGGTTCGGGTTCGTCTCGCTCGAAACCTCCTGGATATTGAACAGTCGCGCGCCTGGTCGATGGTGTCGCACAGCTCATCGATCATGATGGTGGGAGTGCCGCCGCCGATATAGACGCTGTCGAAGTCGTAGCCGAGGTCCTTCAGCATCAGCATCTCTTTGCGCATGTTCGCGAAGTAGGGCCGGGCGACCTCCTCGCGAAACGGGTAACGGTTGAAGCTGCAGTACGGGCACAGGCGCTCGCAGAAAGGGACGTGCATATACAGCATATATTCTCCCCTGCTCAGGAGCAGGCATCATCACCTCATCGGTAGGTTTGAGCTTCAGGTACTGGTTCGTGCATTGGCGAACGCACGTTCGTAAGCAGGCGCTCTGACAGCATGTACGCGCGCTCCTTTTCGTCTAGTGAAAAACGGTAGGAATTATAACCGTTTCAGTCTCATAATCTCGACGAAAGTTCGCTCCTCGTGCACGAAAGGCGAGGCCTTACGCCCAGGCTCCGCGGCCTGCAGCGGCCTTCGCGCCGATGTCGGAGCGCAGCTGCTTGCCCTCGAAGTTGATGACGTCGCAGGCCTCGTAGGCCTTCTCGCGGGCGTTCGTCGAACGTCTTGCCCAGCGCAACCACGTTCAGCACACGGCCGCCAGGTGACGAGCTCGCCATCGGCGTTGCGGGCGGTGCCGGCATGGAACACCGTCACGCCATCCATGGCCTCGGCATCCTCAACGCCCAGGATGACCTTGCCCTTCTCGTACTTGCCCGGGTAGCCAGCAGAAGCCAACACCACGCACACGGCCCACTGGTCGTCCCACTCGAGCTCGATGTCGTCGGGCCGGCCTTCGGCCACGGCCAGCACGATGTCCACGAGGTCGTCCTCGAGGCGCGGCAGCACCACCTGCGTCTCGGGGTCGCCGAAGCGCACGTTGAACTCCACGATCTTCGGGCCTTCGGGGGTGAGCATGAAGCCGCCGTACAGCACGCCGCGGTAATCGTTCTTGAAGGGCTCGGCCGTGCCGTTGCGGCCGCGGCGACCTTCATCATGTGCGTCATGTCGGCCAGCTCCTCATCGGTGACGATGGGCACCGGGGAGTACACGCCCATGCCGCCCGTGTTCGGGCCGCGGTCGCCATCGAAGGCGCGCTTGTGGTCCTGAGCGGTTGCCATGCATGTGCCTTGCCGCCGGAGACGAACGCAAGCAGCGAGCACTCCGGTCCGGTCAGGCACTCCTCCACAAGCACCTTAGAGCCCGCGGAGCCGAACGCGCCGTCGAAGCAGCTGCGCACGGCGTTCTCCGCCACCTCGATGGTGTCGGCGACCACGACGCCCTTGCCCGCAGCCAGGCCATCGGCCTTCACGACGGCGGGGGCACCCAGCTCGTGCACGTACTCAAGCGCCGGTTCCAGCTCGGTGAAGCTTCCATAGCGAGCCGTGGGGATGCCGTTGGCCTCCATGAACTCCCTTGCTGAACGTCTTGTTGCCCTCGAGCTGCGCGCCCTGCGCATCGGGGCCGAACACGGCGATGCCCGCCTCGCGCAGCACATCGGCAACGCCCGCGACGAGCGGGGCTTCGGGGCCGATCACCACCATATCGATGGCGTTGCCCTTCACGAACGCCAGGACGGCCTTGCCATCCTCGACGTTCAGGCCAGCCACGTTCTGCGCGACGGAGTCCGTCCCGCCGTTGCCCGGGGCCGCGTACAGGTTGTCGGCGCGGGGGATTTCGCCAAGGCCCACGCAATGGCGTGCTCGCGGCCGCCGCTGCCCAAAACCAAGATGTTCGATGGTAACTAACCCTCCATTTCCAGCCTCGGATGTTGCCACTGTTTCCGCCAACCATTTGTCCGGGACCGCAGATTCATGCAGCCCCGCACGGATTCGCTTCGCTATTCAGTGACAGCAGTCCATCAAGTTTATCGGCGCCTTACCAGCCGCGCATGATGGTCTGATCGCGATCGGCCGACGGCCGATGCTGATGGGCACGCCCAGCTCGCCTTCTTCTCGAGATACTCAACGTAGCTCTTGGCATTCTCCGGCAGCTCGTCGAATGTGCGGCAGGCGGTGATATCCTCGCCCTTCCAGCCGGGCAGCTCCTCGTACACGGGCTTGGCGTGGAACAGCACGCTCTGCTGCATGGGGAAGTAATCGTAACGCTCGCCGTTGCACTCGTAGGCCACGCACACCTTGATGGTGTCGAAGGCGGAAAGCACATCGAGCTTCGTGAGGGCCACATCGGTCAAGCCGTTGACATCGGCGGCATAGCGCGCGATGACGGCGTCGAACCAGCCGCAGCGACGCGGGACGACCGGTAGTCACGCCGTACTCGTGGCCGACCTCGGTCTCGCCGTATGGCTCGGCCTCGCCGCCGTCCTCGGCGTACTTCAGCTCGGTGGGGAAAGGACCGCCGCCGACGCGGGTGATGTAGGCCTTCATGACGCCCAACACGCGGTCGACATTCTTCATACCGACGCCGGAGCCGGTGATGGCGCCGCCAGCGGTGCAGTTAGAAGACGTCACGTACGGATAGGTGCCGTGGTCGATGTCGAGCAGCGTTGCCTGGGCGCCCTCAAACAGCAGGTTCTTGCCCTCGTCGATCATGTTGTTGAGCAGCAGGCTCGTCTCGGTGATGTAGGGACGCAGGCGCTCGGCCATGGGCAGGTACTCGTCGCAGATCTCCTCCACCGTGTAGGTGTGCAGGCCGTAGATCTTCTCCAGGATGGCGTTCTTCTGGATAAGGGCGGTCTCGACCTTCAAGCGGAACAGCTTCTCGTCCATGATGTCCTGCATGCGCAGGCCGATGCGAGCCGCCTTGTCCTGGTAGCAGGGACCAATGCCGCGCTTGGTGGTACCGATCTTCTTGTCGCCGAGGCTCTTCTCGTCGGCGCCATCGAGATCCTTGTGGTACGGCATGATAAGGTGCGCGTCGTTGGAAATCTTCAGGTTCTTGCAGGAGATGCCCTCGGCCTCAAGCATGGCCATTTCCTTCACGAGCACGCCCGGGTCTACCACGACGCCGTTGCCGATGACCGGCACGGCGTTCTCGTACATGACCCCGGAGGGCATCAGGTGCAGCGCCAGCTTCTTGTCGCCGTGAATGACGGTGTGGCCGGCGTTATTGCCTCCCTGGAAGCGCACCACGTAATCGTAGTCGCTGGCGATGAGGTCGGTGATCTTGCTTTGCCTTCGTCGCCCCCATTGGGCGCCAACCAGAACGGTGCTGGGCATGTGCGCATCCTTTCGATAACAGTGTCGCAACCCTCACAGTGTACTACAGAACCACTTCGGTAAAGCCTGGATCGGCCACGCGCATGGTTTCAACGATTTCTTCATGGCAGGTCAACAGAATGACCTGGCGATGACGAGCCAGCTGGGCCAACGCCTTCGCCGCGCCCGCACGACGCTGGGAATCGAAGTTCACCAGGATGTCGTCCGCGATGATGGGAACGGCACGTCCCACGTTGTCGGCGGTGACGAGCAGCGCGATGCGCAGCGCCAGGTACAGCTGCTGGCACGTGCCCAACGATAGATGCACGGGCTCGCGCACGGTGCGCAGCGCATCGGTCACCTGAAGGCGGCCGTCGGCGCTCATGGACACCTTCACCCACTTGCCCTCGGTCATCAGGCTGAGCAGCATCGCTTGCGCGGGCGTACACCTCGGGCTGGCTTTTGCTTCCCATGACGCTATGGCTGCCTCGAGCATATGGCGCGCGAAAGAGCAGCTTCGCGAACTCCATGGCCGCCTCATCGCGGCGGGTTTGAGCTGCTGGGCCTGAAGCTTGAGCTCATCGAAGCTGCGCCCCCTTTGCCTGGGAAAGCAGCTGGCCAGCTCGCCGTAGCGGCGATTCATATGCTCGCTCGTCTCCATGAGGCCCTCGCGCTGGCGCGTCTTGCGCGCGATGAACGCATCCACGGCTTCGAGTGTGCCGCGTTCGCGACGCATGCCGATCTCGGCATACAGCCCCTCACGCGTTTCGCGGGCCTTCTCAAGCGACTCCTCCAACGCGGTGCGGCGCGACACGAGCGCCTGCTTGCGCTGCACGTACAGGGCGTTCTCCGCGCGAACGTCCTTCGCCTCATCGAGCAGCGCGCGGGCGTGGCGAAGGGAGTCCTTCGCCTCGGAAAGTCCCGCGGCGGCAAGCTCGGCCTGCACAGCCTGGCGCTGTTTCCCCTGTTCAGCCAGGCATGCTTCCAGCTTCTTCTTGTCCTGCAGCATGACCCAGTGCCGGTCCTGAACACGCTGGGAACGCTCATCGTCTTTCCTACCCGGCTTGAACAGCATGATCAGCGAAGCCGCGGCAAGCACCACCGCCACCAGCACCAGGAAAAAGCCCAAGGCGGTGAACGACAGGCTGGTTATCTCGCGGCCGTGCATGAACAGCGGGATGCCTGCGAACATGAAGGCCACCGGCAGCGCCACGGAAAGCCCGATCTGCACGCGCTGCTGACGCCGGGCGCGCATGCTCTCATCCTGCTCGTCCTGCGTCTCGAGCATCGCCTCGTAAGCCGCCTTCGAGGTCGCGTAGTTGTCGCGCGCCAGGTCGACGGCGTGCTCCATCTTCGCCTCCTGAGCGGCAAGCGCCTCGATGCGATCGCGCAGGTGGCGTTCCTCGGTGGCCGTGATGCCCGCCAGCTCTTCGGGTGCTCGCGCGCGCAAGCCTATGCTCGCAACGCAGGCTCTCCTCCTGGGCGCGCAGCTCGGCGATCTTCTCCTGCAGGTCGGTTTCGTCCGCCTCGGTCTTCTCCAGCGTTTTGCGGTTCGCCTTCAGCGTTTCGATGGCGGTGTTCAGGTCGCCGATCTTCGCCAGCAGCTCATCGCGCTGCGGCTTCAGCTCGGCGAACTCGTGGTCCTCGCGCTTCAGGCGCTCTACACGATCGGATTCGACGGCGATGCGGCGACGCAGTTCATCCTGCTCCGCTTCGAGCTTCACCAGCGATTTCTCGGACGCGGCAGCCTTCGAGGTGAACTGCGCCAGACGCTCCTGCAGCGCGGTCAGCGCATGCGCCGGGGAAGCCCCGTGCCGGAGCCGGCCGTGAGCAGCTTAGCCGTCACGTCGGTGGTGTTGCGCAGCTGGCGCAGCTCGTCGCTGGTCAAGCTGAACATGGTGCGGTACGTTTCGCGGTCGATGTCGTCGACGACCGACGTGTCGCCCTGCGGGCCATCGACATTGCGGATGCGCGATGCCTGCGAGTCCCCAGACCCATCCTCGTTGGCGAAGAACAGCGTTCCCGCACGTTCCGCATTGTCGGGCTTGTAGGTGTTGCGCTGACCGCGCGCCTCTTCCCAACCAAACAAGACGCCGCCAACGAACTGGGCAAACGTAGTCTTGCCGGCCTCGTTTCGGCCGAACACCACGTTCATGCCCGGCCCGAACGGCCCGATCAGGCGGTTGGAGAACGCGCCGAACGCGTCCATCTTGATATGTTCAGGTACTTGCCCACTAGCGCTCTTCCCCTTGCGACAGCATATCGAGCACCAGGTCTTCGGCCTGCTCCGACAGCTTCCCGACCTTGCCGGCACAGCTCGACGGCATCTGCAGCCCTCGATCGAGGAACTCCTGCTGCAGGAAGGCTATCTGCTCTTCGGGAAGGGACCGCTGCGTCTCGGCGACGCGCAAAAAAACCGCCGGGAACAGTCCTTCCTCACGCAGGGCCTGCTTATCGCGCGGTTCCTGCGTTTCGTCAACCATGGTGTCGCAGAAGAACGACGCATACGAATCGTTCACGTGCTTGCGCAGGTCCTCGAGAACATCGGGGCGGGGAGAGCACCTCGTGAAGCGCAGTCGTGCCCGTCAACGCGATGCGCGAGATCATCTCCTCGCAATGCGCCTTGCCGTTCGCCGGAACAGCTCCCGGATGATCAGGTCGCTGATCTCGGGCAACGTGGTGCAATCGGACACGTCGACGCGCAGGCGCTGCCATACCACGCTTGCCGTGGGGATGAATTCAAGCTGCGGGACCGCGCCTTCGGAAAGCGTTACCAGCTGCGCTCCGCGCGGGCCCGTCTCCTTGATGTCGCGCCCTTGGATGCACCCGGAAAACGCAATGCGGGGGCCATCCTCGCCAGGATGGATGTATCGCATATGGATATGCCCGCATGCCCAGTAATCCATGCCAGCGGAAAGCAGCACCGAGGGATTGACCGGCGCTTTCACGGGATCGAGGTTCAACCCGGTATGTAGCATGCCGATGGCGAAGGGAGCCTGCGCGACGTCAGGTTCGCGCTGCTGAAGGGCTGCAAGCGCCGCATCGCGCGTGATGCCGTCGGCAATGCATTCGTCTATGGGCCATGATTGGTTGTAGTATCCGCGGCCGCCGATGATGCAAAGCGGCTTCCCATTGCGCCTGAACAGCTGGAAACCCGGCTTGTCAGCCGGCAACATGTGGACGTTCTCCGGCAAGGAGAACGCGCTTTGCTGCCAAGAGGTGTAGGGGTCGTGGTTGCCCGTGATCAGGTATACCGGGATGCCCGCTTTTCCCAGCGTGCGCATCCCCTCGAAGAACCGAAGGTAGTCTCCGTACGATGCGCGCGACTCGTCGAACACATCGCCCGAGACGACCACGAAGTCGACCTTGCGGAAACAGCCGTGTCTATGACGCGATCGAACGCTTCAGCGATGGCCTGCACCAGTCGGGCAGCCCACGCAGGCGACACCTTTGGCAAGGCCGCGGAAGGGCGCGCCAAGGTGAAGATCGGCGGTGTGGAGGAATGTCAGGATCTCAGTCATAGCTTCAGTTTACCCCGGCCCCGTCGTTGCGTGCGCTACATATAGTCGGGAACGCGCGAATCGTCGATGAAGTCCATGAAGCGGGTGTATTCCGCGTTGAAGGCGAGCGTGATATCGCGGGTGGGACCGTTTCGGTGCTTCGCCACGATGAGCTCTGCCGTGCCCAGGTCGGGGCGGTCCTCGCTTTCCGCCTCCGTCTCGTCCATGCTTCGGTCGATGAACATGACGATGTCGGCGTCCTGTTCGATGGAGCCGGATTCACGCAGGTCGGACAGCATCGGGCGCTTCTTGCCGCGCATCTCCACGGCACGGGAGAGCTGCGACAGCGCGATGACGGGCATGTCCATTTCCTTGGCGAGCACCTTCAGGCCACGGGAAATCTCAGCGACCTCGACGGCGCGGTTGCCGTCACGGCGCGCCTGCGGCGGCTGCATCAGCTGCAGGTAGTCGACGATGATCAGGCCCTTTTCGGCGTCGCGCAGCTCACGGCGCGCCTTCGCGCGCAACTCCAGGATGGAAAGCGCCGGCGTGTCGTCGAACTCGATCTTCAGTTTGGAAAGGTTGCTGGACGCCTCGATGATGGCCGCCCAGTCCGCGTCCTGCACCTGGCCGGCACGCAGCTTCGACAAGCTCACGCGCGCCTCGGATGCGAGAACACGTTGGACCAGCTGGGAGGCGCTCATTTCCAGCGACAGAAACGCCACGGTAGCACCCAATTTCGCCGCGCTCGTGCACAAGTTCAGGGCAAAGGCCGTCTTGCCGACACCAGGACGCGCAGCAAGGATGACCAGGTCGCCGCCGCGAAAGCCGTGGAACAGGTCGTCAACGTCCTTGAAGCCCGATGCTACGCCTGAGATCTTGTTCTCCTGCGCCGCCATCTCCTGCAGTTCCTCGAAGGCGTCGACCAGCAACGTATCGATGCCCGTGAACGCGCTGGACACGCGCTTCTCCGTGACCGCGAACAGCGTTTTCTCCGCCTGCTCCACGACAACGCCCAGGTCGTCGGGAGCATCGTAGGCAAGCGACGGATTTCCCCGGATGCGCGGATCAGATCGCGCAGGATGGATGTGCGCTTGACGATCTCAACATGATTCTGCCAATTGACCAGGGCGAACGAATTGCTGGCAAGCTCCAGGATGTACGCCTGGCCGCCAACGGCTTCCAACTGGCCCGTGGCCTTCAGGTTGTCGGCAACCGAAATCTGGTCAAGGGGATGTGACGCGTGTAGAGGTCGAGCATGGCTCGAAAAATGCGCTGATGGGCAGCTCGATAGAAGTTGTCAGGGATAAGTTTGGCGGCAACGTCCTCGATGGCCTCCTGGTTGAGCAGGCACGCCGCCAACACCGATTTCTCGGCTTCTATGTTCTGAGGCTCCATTTTGCGAATCGAGGAGCTCTCAGGCACCTCAGGGGCGAAATCGGGATTGTAGGGAACGTCAACGGGCATGCTGCTCATCCTTTCTTGTACCCGGCTTATCATACCGCACTCGGAGTTGAGCCGCGGATGCCGCAGAGCGTCACCCGAACACTAACATCCCCAAATAGAAAAATCCCCCGCACTAATGTGCGAGGGATTTGCTAGTTCGCTTTAAATCGCTGAGTTATTCAGCGGCCTCTTCAGCAGCAGCCTCCTCGGCGACAGCCTCGGTCTCGACCTCTTCGGCCTCTTCCTCGGCAGCAACCTCGTCGATGCCCACCAGCAGCGTAACCGTGGCCTTGATGTCACGGTAGATGGAGATGACGACCTCGTGCTGACCGGCGGTCTTGATGGCCTTGCCAGCCTCGACGCGACGGCGGTCGATCTCCACGCCCAGAGCCTCCTTTGATGGCCTCGGCGATCTGGGTGGCGGTAACGGAGCCGAACAGCTGGCCCTCTTCGCCGACCTTCGCGTCGACCTTCACGGAAGCACCGTCGAGCACGGACTTCAGCTTCTCAGCATCGGCCAGACGAGTAGCCTCGCGCTTGGCGATGTTGTTCTTGCGCATCTCCAGCTGCTTCAGGTTGCCCTTCGTAGCCAGGATGGCGATGCCCTGCGGCATCAGGTAGTTGTTAGCAAAGCCGGGAGCTACGTCTACAACGTCGCCTTCGCCGCCCTTTGCCCTTCAATTCTTGGAGCAGGATGACTTTTCATGGTTCCTCCTTGCGCCTAGCGGCTGCGACGGTCGCCGCGACCGCTGATGGCGGGCACCGCGTAGGGCATGAAAGCCATTTCGCGTGCGCGCTTGACGGCGTTGGCGATGTCGCGCTGATGCTGGGTGCAAGCGCCCGTAACACGGCGGGGCTTGATCTTGCCACGGTCAGTAACATACTTGCGCAGCATCTGAGTATCTTTGTAGTCGATGTACTCCGCGTCCTCTTTGCAGAACTGGCAGTACTTGCGACGAGGCTGCTTCGCGTAGTCGGACATTTGGTAAACCTCTTTCGCTTAAAACGGGATGTCTTCGTCGTAAACCGAAGCAGAGGCATCTACGATCGGAGCTGCAACGGAGCGGCCATCGGAGCGGGCTGCGGCGCATAACCTGCGGTCATGCCGTTGTCGTAACCCTGGTTGGCGTTATTACCGTTGCGGCTGGACATGAACTCCAGCTCGTCGACGATCACTTCAAAGCTTGCTGCGGCGCTGACCGTCGCGCTCCCACGAGCTGTAACGAAGCTTGCCCTCGATGGTCACTTTCGCGCCCTTCGTAAGGTAGGGCTGCAGCTTCTAGCCACGGGTGCCGAACATGGTGCAGTCGACGAAGTTCGGGTAGTCCTCCCATTCGCCGGTCTGCTGGTTCTTGCGGCGGTCGTTGACCGCAACGCCAAACCCCAGGATGGCCATACCGCTTTGCGTGGAACGAATTTCGGCGTCGCGCGTAAGATTTCCGCTGATCATGACACGATTGATGCTCATGTGTATCTACCTCTTCTCATGCTGGGACCCTGTGGGCCCTTTACGTAATCTATTCGCGGTCGGTGCGCTTTACGATCATGTGACGCACAACGGCATCGTTGATGCGCAGCACGCGATCGAGCTCGGCAAGCTCTGCGGGATCTGTATGGAAGTCGATGAGAGTGTAGTCGCCATCAGACAGACCGTTGATCTCATAGGCGAGCTTGCGCTTGCCCCACTCGTCAACGTTGTCGACGGAACCCTCGGCGGACGTGATAACGCCCTGGATACGATTCATCGTATTTGCACGGGTTTCCTCGTCGGTAGACGGAGCAACAATAAACAGCAGTTCATACGCCTTCATCAGCTCACCTCCTTTGGACTTTACGGCTCCGGGCTGGTGAAGGCACACACCGGAGCAGGAATTAGCCTGACTATATTATCAAGCCCGATTCCTCAATGCCAGCCTTTCACCTTGCTTTCTTCCTTCTGCACCGTTTCAACACATCGCCGCACCTCAGACGGCAGGCCCCTGCTCCACAGCCCGTCATCTGCCCGCATCTCCAACTATAGGTACTCCATCTTGCAGGACCCTTGCTGAAATGACGAAGGCGGTTCACCTGAACCTTGCAGGTGAACCGTCTTCACGTCTATCGCCAGCCCATTGCGTAACCGGATAAGCTTACACGGCTTACCCATTTCATGCCGTTCAAGCTTCCGATCGACATTCTTTCAGAAGAACGCGATGCCTAGCTTTTCGGAAAGAATCATCGTCTGATTCGTTTCACCGTCACCAATCATCGTCCGAGTCGCTTGGGCTTATTCCTCTTCGGAACCGTCGTCCACCACTTCGAACTCCGTCTCATCCTCTGCGGTGTACTTCTCGTCGATCTCATCGTCGCTGTACTCGCCCGGGGCCTTCAGAGCGATCATGAAGTTCGGGGCCTCGCCGATATACGCCGGCTCGTCCTCGAACTCAACGGTGCCATCCTCGGAGCACTCGTACAGATAGCCCACAGCGAAGCCCTTATCTGCGCCGGGCACGCCGCCCTCGGCGATAAGAGCATCCTTCGTGCCCTCATCAACCTCGACATAACCGTCGTAGCAGAGCGCATAAGCCTGCGCGCCCTGGGCATGCTGCACCGTATGACGAGCTGCGTTGAAACACGCCTCCACAGACTCACCGGGGTGGTTCTCGATGAACAGGTTCTCCCTTGACCGCCAGCGCGGTGAAGGGAACCACTTCGTTGCTCTGGGTCAGCTTCTGCTTCGCCTCATCCAGCGAGAACAGCAGCACCTTTTCCAAGATTTCGGGGATCTCGGGAACTTCGTTATCCTGATTTTCAACAACGCGATCTGCCATTGCCGTATCCTTTCGATTCTTTACAATGCGAAAGCCACGCCCCCGCATGCATTTCATGATGCATCCAGTGTAGCGTGGCTTTCGACCTACGATATCGTTGTTGCAACGAACCGCCGAAAATCCGCGTTCGGGTTTTAGCGACGATGACGCTTGCAGCGCACCTTGTAACCCTTCTTCTTGCCGCAGATGCCCTTATCCTTCATTGCCAGGATCAGCTTCTCGGTGATGGCGTCGAGCTGGGCGACCTCTTCGGCGCTCAAGCAGGATATAAGGTCCTCGGCGGCCTTATCGTTGGCTGCAACGCGCCTCTCGGCAAGCTCACTGCCAAGATCGGTCAGCTTCACCGCGTAGGCGCGCGGCTGATCGATCGACTCGATGGTCACATAACCGTTGCGCTCAGCCTTCTTCACGATGTCCTTAAGGTTGCTGCGATTCATACCCAGCGTCTTGGTGAGATCGCGCTGCGTAGCGCCATCATCAACCAACAGCGCCTGAAGCAGTGCGCCCTGACCACGCTTAAAGCTCTTCGGACCGTTCTTGCGGAACGCCAGGCGTACAAGCTTGTTTGCTTTCTTCATCTGAGCCAAAGACTTTGCGGCTTCGTTCATGGTGGTTCCTTTCTATACCGATAAGGTAAGGCGATCTTCGAATAACCTGAGTATACGAGTGTTGCCCACACAGTGTTTCACGTGAAACACTGTTATCCATAAACACTCCGTGGATTACTATTTCCCCAGGTTATATTCATACCTATGATTATCCATGAATAAGATTCTTTCTTGAAAACCCCAACGCAATAGCGCAACTGCCCGGAAAATGAAAAAGCCCCTGCATTTGCAAGGGCTTCAAGTTTCCTGGCGGAGGAGGAGGGATTCGAACCCTCGTCACCGGGGCACCGGTGAAACGGTTTTCGAGACCGCCGCATTCAACCACTCTGCCACCCCTCCGCATGGGGTGGGTCGGCTGGGTATTTATGCCGACCTACAAAAAAGGCGTTACCGTAAAGGTTCCGCCGGGATAATCTGGCGGAGAGATGGGGATTCGAACCCCAGATACGCTTTTTGGCGTATACACGATTTCAATCGTGCACCTCCGGCCAGCTCGGTCATCTCTCCGCTTGCTTACAGCTTGCATTACATTCACGTTTTCTCTCGTGCGCTCATGCAGCGGTTAAGTATTTTACACTATCTAGTACGAACTCACAAGAGAAAAATACTCATTGTTTTTGCCATTTTTCGCAACTTGCAGCGGAACGTCGAACAGCGAGCTCATCATCTGGTCGGTCAGCATCTCCTCTTTTCGCCCCGTCAGCGAACAACCTTCCCTCTTTGACCAGGACCAAACGTTTGATCTCGGGGATGATGTCCTCCGGATAGTGGGTGATCAGCACGATCCCCTTGCCCGCCTTTGCAAGGTCGCGCATGCTCGAGCGCACATAGTACATGCCTTCCGGGTCCAGGCCCGTGCACGGCTCGTCAAGCAACAACGTGCTCGGATCGTGCACGAGGGGCGAGCGAAGAGCACGCGGCGTGCCTGACCGCTCGACATGGTCATGATGTCCTGATCGGCAAGCTTCGCCACGCCCAGCATCTCCATAGCCTCAAGCGCCTTCGTGTGCGTGCGCTCATCCGGTTGAACGTGACGCGGAAGGCCGAGCGTGCCGAACAGGCCGCCTTCCACAATGTCCACGGCAGGTAGATGGACGTTGATCTGCGCCTGCATGGTAGATGACACGATTCCCAGCGTTTTGCGCACATCCACCAACGTCGCACGCGGGTTGCCGTTGAACTTCACCGGAGGCTGCTCACGGTACAGCGGCATCACTTCCCTGGTGATCAGCTTCACGAACGTCGATTTGCCGGCGCCGTTCGGACCTAAAAAGCGCGATGTTCTCCCCTTTAGCAAGCAAGAACTTATCAACGTGCAGGATTGTACGTCCCAGCTCGCTTACGACCTCGGCATCGTTGAGCTCGAACAGAGGCTGCACTTCGGTGTTTTCTTCGCTCATACACCCATTCCTTCCCAAACGAAGAAGGGAACCCGTTGAAACGGGTTCCCTTCTTATACTTGCTTCACGCGCCCTTGCAGGCTAGTTTGCCGAAGACTTTCCATCTGCGTCGGCAGCGCTGGCGGAGTTGTCAGCGGAACCATCGGTACTGGCAGAGGCGTCGCCGTCCGTCGAGTCAGCAGCCGAAACGTTGGTATCGGCGTTATCAGTGCTGTTGGAATCCTCGGTCTGATACTTGGACATATCAACGTCGTAGGGCAGGCCGGAGGCATGTCGTTGATCTTGAGGTCAGAAGACTCCTTCTTCTCCTTCAGCCAGTTCTGGTAGTTCGTAGTCTGGCCCTGAGACTGCAGCGACTGCTTGATGGTCTCCTGCCACTCGGAGGGAATCTGGTCGAGGCTGGTGATCTTCACCGTCTCGGTGCCGTCGTCGGCTTTCTCCTTCGGAGCGTTGTACACGTCGGTGCACTTGATGATATGGATGCCGTAGCTGCTGGTACCAAACCGCTGACCTGGTCTTTTCAAGGCCGCTCAGCGCATCCGTGTACTCCTTCACAAACGAGCTGGTCTTATCCCAACCCACATCGCCGCCAGCGTCCTTGGAACCCGTGTCCTTGGAGTACTGCTTGGCAGCCTCGGCGAAGTCGAGCTCACCGGAGTTGATCTTGTTCAGCACGTCCTGAGCGGTTGCCTCGTCATCGGAATCGAACAGGATGTGGCTGGAACGCTTGGCGCCGTCGTAGGCGCTGGCGTACATCTGCGCGTACTGGAGCATGTCGTCGTTGGAAGGCTCCTCGCTGGAGGTGAAGGTGTTGTACAGCTCCTTTGCCTTCAGCTGCAGCTCGATCTCGGAACGATACTCGTCCTCGGTCATGCCAGCCTGCTCGAGAGCGGACTGCCACTTCTCGTCGCTGTCGTAGTTGGACTTCATCTTGTCGACATAGCTATCGACCTCGGGCTGTCGACGGTAACGCCCTTTTCCTCGGCGCCGGAGTTGATAAAACTCGCGCGTGACGTACGTGTTGATGATCTCTTTCGCGCACGCCTGCCGGATCGGTGCCCATCTGAGCCAGGTAGTTGCCCCAAGAATCCTCGTCGGTCAGACCCTGCTGCTCGCGAACGCTTTGGATATAGTCGGTAACCGTGTCCTCGTAGATTTTCGGTGGCAACCCACCGCGCGCCCAACCGGAGTTCTGGTTAATGGGCGGCCGGCAGCCACCGCGACCCCCGAAACCGTTGAGTTCTGGTTATTGCTGGAGCGCCGCCGGCAAACCGTCGAGATAATGCCTGCCTTCGTATTTTCCTCAAACGCACAAAACCGCTGGAATCCCACGGTCAAAATCGAATTGCGTATTTTCCCCACGGCACGCCTTTCTCCCAGCACAATATGCCCATGCAGGTTTCACAGGAGCTGGGGTTTTCCCTACAACATTCGAGGTATCCTCTATAGAAAAAGGCGGCCGGGAGGCCCCTTTAAAGGTTCAAAATTCTGTCGCGCTTTGCCGGCGCTTAATCACACCACGTCCGAATGCAAGTTCGATACGGAAATGGCTTTTGCGCTATTTCTTGTTGGCCTTCTTGCGCTCGATGGAGCTTAGGATGCGCTTGCGCAGGCGCACGCTCTGCGGAGTGACCTCCACCAGCTCGTCGTCCTCGATGTATTCCAGAGCCTCTTCCAAGGTGAAGGTGATGGGCGGCGTCAGCTGGGTGGCCTTGTCGGCCGAGCTGGAACGCTGGTTGCCCAGGTTCTTCGTCTTCTCGACGTTCACCACCATGTCGCCTTCCTTGGCGGACTCGCCCACGATCATGCCCTCGTAGCAGTCGTCGCCCGGCGCCACGAACAGGCGCCCGCGCTCCTGCAGCGTGTCGAGCGCATAGGCGACGGCCTTGTCGGTTGACATAGCGATCATGCCGCCGTTCTTGCGCCCGGCCATCTCGCCGGAATAGGGGCCGTACTCCCGGAAGTGGTGGAACAACATGGCTTCGCCGTGGCTGACATTGAGGATGCGCGTCTTCAGACCCATGGTGCCGCGAGAAGGAATAGCAAACGTAAGATGCGTCATGGTTTCGTCGGACGCCATGTGCTCCATGATGCCGCCTGCCGTGCCCATGACCTCGATCACCTTGCCGCGCGTACTCATTGGGAACGTCCATCGTGGCCTCCTCGATGGGCTCGAGCTTCGTGCCGTCCTCAGCGGTCTTGTACACGACCTGCGGACGGCCGACCTGGAACTCATAGCCCTCGCGGCGCATGGACTCCATCAGGACGGACAGGTGCAGCACGCCACGGCCGGCGACGCGCACGCCGGACTTATCCTCAGTCTCATCGATGCGCATGGAGATGTTGCTCTCCTTTTCGCGCATCAGGCGCTCCTTGAGCTGACGGGCGCCCACGATGTCGCCGTCGCGGCCGACGAGCGGGCTGGTGGAAGCCTCGAACACGACCGCCATAGTGGGCTCCTCGACGGCGATGGGCTCCATCTCCACCGGGTTCTCAGGGTCGGTGATAACGTCGCCGATGTCTGCTGCCTCGACGCCGATCACGGCCACGATGTCGCCGGCATGGGCCTCGGGAACCTCGGTCTTGCCCAGGTTCTCGAAGGTGTAGACCTTGCGGATGGTGGCGTTGTACTGATTACCGTCGGGCTGCACGACCAGCACCTGCTCCTTTTCATGCAGGATGCCGCTGTGCAGACGGCCAACGCCGATACGACCCTCGTAGCTGCTGTGGTCGACGGTGCAGACCTGCAGGGCCACCGGACCCTCGGCGTCCACATCGGGGCACGGGATCTCGTTGATGATGGTGTCAAGCAGCGGGATCATATCCATGTTGCCGTCTTCGGGCTCCAGGCGGGCATAGCCGTTGACTGCGGAAGCGTACACCACGGGGAAATCAAGCTGCTCGTCGGAAGCACCCAGCTCGACCATCAGGTCGAACACCTTGTCCACAGCGCCCTCGGGATCGGCGTTGGGGCGGTCGATCTTGTTCACGACCACCACAATGCGCAGGCCGCGCTCGAGCGCATGGGACAGCACGAAGCGCGTCTGAGGCTTGGGACCCTCGTAGGCGTCCACGATGAGCAGGGCGCCGTCGGCCATGTTGAGCACGCGCTCAACCTCGCCGCCGAAGTCGGCGTGGCCCGGGGTGTCGATGACGTTGATCTTGACGTCCTTGTACTCGATGGAGATGTTCTTGGAAAGGATGGTGATGCCGCGCTCGCGCTCCTGATCGTTGGAGTCCAGGACGCGCTCTTCCACCTGCTGGTTCTCGCGGAAAACGTGGGACGACCACAGCAGACGGTCGACCAGCGTAGTCTTACCATGGTCGACGTGCGCGATGATGGCAACGTTGCGAAGGCCTTCTTGCTTCATACGGGTGTGCTACTCCTCTTCAGATTCTTGCGCGATCTTGCGCTCTTCCCTATTCAATTCGTCAATATGCTCGGTAAGCGTGTTGATGGAACGTTGCGATGATACCACCTGGACAATGCCCCAGATGGCTGCAGTGCCGGCTATGGCGGCAACCACACCGAACAACCCAAAAGGACGTCGGCCGCAGAACAGGGCCACCAGCCCGCCGATAGCCGCCATGCCAAGGCCGTTGCGGCGTTCGTCGTACACCGCATCGCGTTGGCGCACCAGCTGCGTCCGGGCCGCGGCTATGCCGGCAAGGCGGGCATCGACATCGTCATATGCCGCGCGCGTTGAACGTGCCGAGGCCGAGGAGCCGCCCGCTTTCCTGCGACCCTTGGACGACGTCAGGAAATCGTAGGCCTCTTGCAGGTTCTTAAACTGCTCGGTTGCCCGGTCTTGCAGCTTTTATTGGTGGCGAAGCGGTCGGGATGCAAAATCTGCGCCGTTTCGCGATAAGCGTCTTGATATCCTCGTCAGTAGCGTCCTCATCCAATCCCAAGGCACGCAATGCTTCCAGACGGTTCATGACACCTCGCTTATCAGCTCGACCACTTCCTACCCCACGAAGGCAGCTCCGTTTCGGAACCTGCGGGCAAAAAAATGCAGGCCCGTTTCCGGACCTGCAAATAATCTCAAATGGTGGAGGTTGGGGATCGAACCCCTGACCTCAGGCTTGCAAAGCCCGCGCTCTCCCAGCTGAGCTAAACCCCCAACTCGCACTTTACAATAATAAACGCTCCACCGGCAAACTCGGCTCACGGTGGGCGTTTATCTAAAAAATGGTGGGCCCGGAAAGATTTGAACTGCTGACCTCACGCTTATCAGGCGTGCGCTCTAACCAACTGAGCTATGGGCCCCTTCGAAAGTGCTTGTTTATTATAACCAGGGTTTCCAAGAATGGTCAAGAAGAATTTTCAACTTTTAGGAAAATTATTTCCAACCGCTGTTTACAGAAGAAACCGCAGGTCAGGGCCTTAATCACGCGTATAATCCCATATAAAGAGGGGTCTGAAGGGCTCGATATTATATATGAGTGAATCGCTTATAGTTAGGAGCAGGCTTGGTTCCCATCGCCGTGCAAAAGATCATTATCGGAAGCGCACCAGGTCCTTCCATCCTTGTGCTGCAGCCTATCGAGGAGAGCCCCGTGCGTGGCGTATCGCGCATCGTGCCCATTATGGTGGGCGCTGCCGAAGCCGCTCAGCTGCACTTGGCCGTCACGCATACCAGGTTGCACGCCCCACCACGCACGACCTGCTGCTCGACACCCTCACCAACCTTGACGCAAGCGTCGACCATGTCCTTATCGATAAGGTGAAGGGATCGCTGTTCTTCGCGAAGTTGACGTTGCGCCAACACGGAAGGCTCATCGAGCTCGACGCCCGCCCAAGTGACGCTCTGTCCCTTGCTTTGCGCGAAGATGCCCCGCTCTATATCAACGAGGACGTCCTAGAGCGCGCTTCGTACCCCTACATCGTTCGAAAGCCCATCGAGGACGAGTCCTCCGAATTGGAGCTTGAGAAGTTCCGTTCTTTCCTGGAGGACCTCGACCCAAAAGGACTTCTCGTAGCACTGCATCGACCACCATACCCGCAGACCGACACTCCACGTGATCATCCGGCCCAACCGCACCCTCCCACTGAGATGTTTCACGTAGAAACATCTCATACTGCCAGCAACATGCCCATGCAACAGGAAAGCCGCCCCTTGCGGAGCGGCTTTCCCTATTGTTTGCGTATGCCTGAAGCTGGCTACTCTTCCATCTCGTCGATGGACGACTCATCCAGCTCTTCGGCGCCATCGGCATTTGTGGCGTGTTTCTTCTTGCCGTGGGCGGCGATGGCGACGGCGGTCACGCGATCGTCCTCGGCAACGTTCATAACACGGACGCCCTGCGTGAGAGCGGCCGAGCTCGGAGATGCCCCTCGACGGGGGTGCGCACCACGACGCCCTCCTCGGACATGATCATGATCATCGTCGGCACCGACGATCTTCATAGCGGCCAATAAGCCTTCTTCTCCGTCATGGTGATGGTGAAGACGCCCTGACCGCCGCGATGATGCGACGGATACTCGGAGATGGGCGTACGCTTGCCGTAGCCCTTCTCGGTGATGACGAACAAATCGGTCTCGGGCGAGCGA
>VOFE01001742.1_pt1 | contig 164001 bp, 144 predicted proteins | sample 5384071 | NCBI WGS metagenome assembly VOFE01 (sample SAMN12384724, study PRJNA508395) | human gut metagenome | isolation source: healthy gut D | host: Homo sapiens
GCCACCCGCCACTTTACCTATTCACCATTAGCTATCTCATTCATCATAGCTTTCAAATCGTATAACTCCATTTCAATCTTTCATCATCTACCTTCTTCAAATACTCACCCATTGATTGATACAATTTGTTAAGATTATTAAACTCTACATATCCACGATATTCATCGCTCATCATAAGATCATTCAATTTTTTCTGATACTCTGCTATATCAAAACTATCGTTCTGTGGATTAGACAATTCTTTACGATATCCTCTCAATCTTTGTCCGATCTTATCCATTTCCTCCAAATTCTCATAATAAGCGTTATCTATGGCTTTCTTTTCGTCCGCTCATCACCACTCTTTATAAGACGGTTCCCGACAGGGATATTCCTCCAGTCAAAATCACGACTACCCCAAGCGGTTTCAGCGGATTTGACCATCTGGGAACGTGTAGCCTCAATACCTCCGAAATAGCCGTCCAATATATGTTCTATAATGGCTGGGTTTAGGTTAACGGTACCCGTAGTGTATTTATCTCCTCCGGTCAGTTCATTGGCATATTTAGTCATTACCAATATAGCGGGATCCACGCTCTTAAAAGCCTTTGTCCATTCCGGCATACCCTTGTTGAAGTCGTTATCCTTATATAAAGGCAAACCTGTCCAATCCTTGTTATCTCCGGCCTCAATCAATGGCTTTACCGAGCTTGGGACGAAAGCGGAGAATCCTCCACCTCCCTCCATCATGTCCAAAGGAAGAACCTGTGACATTTGCTCCGCTATCTTCATGGCCATCTTTTTATCGGTATACTTCTCCTTTCCGGAAACTATTCCAAAAGACATTTCTCCTAGTCCATATATAGCCCTTAACTCTATGGGCATAGGAATTGTAATCCAATTTCCTCCACCGTTACGGAAACAGATATTATTACGTCTCACGTATTCCGGAAGATCGTAGTAATCATCATCTTCATCATCTCCAAAAGCGGTAGCGATCATAGGCATGATAGTGCCAAGTAAATAGAAAGAGGACGCTAACCCCAAGAATTTCTTGGGATTATCCTTGGCCAGCCTTCCGAAATTATACATACCTTGTACACCAGCGTTCCAAAATACATACATGGATCTTGACAATCCGGACGTGAAAGCGCTAGCGTTACCTATCTTGGTTTGCCCTCAGTATTCAAGAATTTTGAACCCGCCCTTTCTTATTGAAGTTTACGGATATCTCCTTAGCGTCATAAATGGATTTATCCATGCTCCGCCCCATTTCCTAGAAGTAAGGAACGCGGTGAACCTAGCGCAATTCTCTACGCTCTTATTGAACAAGTCCATCCATTCACCTAGTATTTTCAAAGCCTTTCCGATAGATACCTTTTGCTTGGAGTATTGAAGCTCTTTTTGGATCGCCTTCTTCTTGGCTTCCACGTCTCTCAAATTGGTGTATCCAGTCTCTCCTCCTCTCATCACAAAATCATGATATGCCTTATTCAAGGGATCGCTCATATCCAACGTACCGTTCTCATACCCCTTGACCAGACGATACATATTGATCGGGGTTACCTTAGCGAAATTCTTATTGAACTTCCAAGCGTAAACAGGACTTTCCTTGACCCATACGGTAGTATTCGAATAAAGCGCGTCACGTAGGAAGTTACTTACCATGAAATTCGGGTTACGTGTCGTGAAGTTAGCGGCCAAGTTACGGTTCAGCCATCCGGCGTATCTCCACGGTACCGAACCATCCTTTCGTATTATCCGGGTTTGTAAGCCCGTTCAACGCTTGAGCGGCCCTTGGGTTCCCGTTTATGGTAAGCACGTATTCTTTGCCGGCTCTCTTTATGATCACTTGATGCTCCTTCAAGTCCTTTGGCAATATCTTGTAAGGTATCCCTATAGCATCCCTTGAACGCCTGACATTAGATCCTTTTTCATTGGATAGCTCCTCCATGCGTTTGTTGAAAGATTCCACGATAGACTCCACCTGTTCGGATTGGCGTTAGATGGTATATCCGGGAAAACGGCGATCCACTCACCGGAAGTCTCGTCAAGACGAACCCACATTTCGCTTACGCTCACGAGATCCGTCTTATGGTTTTGCACCATTGTCAAAAACTTTTGCTTCATCAAGTTCCTATTCCCTTGCATGATTCCGCTCTCTGCCATATTAGCGATCGTCGCTATAGGATCGTCAGCCTTGCTCTTTCGCCCAACGACAGTCTTTATAGGGGCGTTGAACGTCTGGCTTTCGGATGTAAGATAAGCGTAAACCTCATCTGCCGTAGTCTCCTCCCATCCACGCAAAGGCACATAGAACTGATACATATCGCTGATCGAATCAAACGTATTTTGGCTCATAAGCCCGCTATCCGTTGCTTTGCCAATATAGCGTCAGTGGCTCTTTTGACAGAGGCCGATAATTCCGATGTATCATATCTTGACTCGTAATCCAATACGTATCTCCTTGCGGAATCCGGATCATACCCCGTATTATCCTCGTTAGGATACATGGACGTGAATCCGCTGAAATCATCAGAAAGATTAGCTCCGTATTCCTCGGCAAGCCTATCCATTTCTGATTGCTGCTCTTCCCAAGACCTACCGTTCTCACGTATCTCATTCCTTCTCCCGATATACTCGTCAAGCAGGGATTTATATGTTTCCGAGTTTTGTGACAACACTCGTTTAACGGCCATTTCCCTGTTACGCTCAATACCATGCTTGGTTATAAGGTAATCCCTTATCTCATCAATGGATGATCCCATCTTTTCCAAACGTGAGATCGCTTTTAAGATAGGCTCGAAAGCCGCTTTCCTATAAGCGTTGAACTCAGCTTCATTAACAGAGGAAAGGGCATTCTCGGCCATATAAGCGTTCTCATAATCCAATATACGACTCCTCGTTGCCTTTGCCACGGCATCCTGCAATGTTTTAAGCCCTAGCATAGAATCCTGAAACGCCTCCTGAAATTGATAGGATGATGTAGATAGGGTACGCTCATATTGATCTTTGGCGGAACCTACCTGTTTCTCTACTACTTGGATATCATTATCAGCGAACAATACCGACTCATTCCGCGCGTTCTCCCTAAAACGGATTGTTTTCTCGGCGAAAGAGAAATCATCCGTCTTTTCCCTACGCTTTCTCCAACGCCTCTACCCTTGTTTTTCAGATCCTGCGTCCGATGACAGTCCGATCACCGCCGATTCCATCCCGGACACTTCCGTTCCTATCGCCCGTATCTCCTCCGTCAAGTTGGTCTCCATCGTTGTCAACTTGGCCGTCAGTCTTTTTCCATTTCGGTCAGTTGCGTTTTCAGTTCCGTCAATAGCGTTTTCAACTCCCCTTGGTTTGTCGATATGGTCTCGTTCACTTTCGTTTCCGTTCTCATCAACGCCATCGATTGTCTCGAGTTCCCTTCCAGTACCTTTTGTTTCAGAAGGTTGTTTTCCTTTTCAGGTTCAATATCTCTTGCGATTGATCCATTTTCGTTCAAATTTATATTGTTAAGACTTAATCTATTTCTCATCACGATATCCTCGGCCACATCCATCAAGTTTCCTTGCTCCAAGTTCTTATAGCTTCTCCAGAGGATATAACGAAGGTCATTATCCGATAACTTGAAATCAAGGCTAATACCGGCCTTTCTCAACATATCAAGAAAAGAGTCCTTGATCTTTTCCCATAACGAACGCTCGGCCTTGTTATCGAAACCACGTTCCGCTAATTCAGCGATGTATTCCTCTGTAGCCTCACGCAAGTTAAGAGGATTGCCTTTAGTCCGGTCAATGATATTTTTCCGGATATCCTCGTTGGCGTTCCGATACACGTTATCAAGGAAAGTATCGAAATCATCCCCGAATAGCTCACGTAACCCATGATGCCCTACCACCTCATGGAGGAAAGTCCTTTGAGCGTCACCTACGGACGTGGAATTAGGTGATACTATGACTATCTCCCGGTAGAAGTATCATACCAGCCTTTGGAATCTCTCTTACGGGCCAACATATTCTCATCCGTATCGTTTATATCGTCCACGTCATGGATTACCCTGACAGGGGTATTAAGCTTGTTTGACCAATCGTTGATTGAGGATTCAATAGAACTTACATTATCTTGATTATTAGTTGTATCTACTCCCATGAATCGAAATCGAGTCTCTCCTTCCTCTTTTACCAACGTACCATCAACGTCAAGAGTTGATTCTAACTGAATATCCTCAGCTTTAGCTTTTTCAACTAATTGTCTCTGCAGATCATTAACCTCCGCCTGAGCCGCATTAAGTTCATCCTCTTTTCCCCACGGTTTCTTAACGGCTTCCTCTAATCCCGCTATCTTGTTTTCCTCTGCCTTTATTTTAGTGGCTATATCTGAGACGGATTTAGCGGGAATCCCCAACTGCCTGTCAATGCTAGCCATCAAACCCCTGCCGCCGCTAAAATCACGATTCTCAACCAGTTTTTCCTTTCCTAAATATAAACTATAGACCATCATTCCTTCATTGAAATGCACGATTGCCTCGCCTTTTCCTCCATTGAGACTGATTTTCAGAGGAGGGGTGTTTCTGTCAAGCGTATATCTATCATAGTAATCATCAATAATGGGCGTAAGCTCATTCGATATACCATCGCTGAAAGTATTGCCTTTAACAGTCACGGACTCAACCCCATCAGGGAAGTTCTCTTTTACGATATTGGCGTTCCTTTCCATGATATCCTTCCGGCTGTTGTATTCTTGTATCCTAAGTTTGGATTTAGATATAGAGTCACGCATGGAAGACTTACTGTTAAGATCGCTCCTCTTGGAGTTTTGCAGTTTCTTTAACTTGTTCTGTGCCACAAACAGTAGTTGGGCGGTCTTATCTCCGGATAACGTCGCCGCCATCTCACTAAAGGTCATTCCAGACGGATCACTATCGTCTTGCTCCTCCATGACACGAGACGATATATCGCCTTTCATCATTTGGTTGATGAAGTTTTGTTTTATACGAAGCCTGTCATAGGCGGTAGCGTCAAGGGTACCTTTAACGCCATATGTGACGATGTTCACCGGTTTATCCCATGTGGCGTATAAGTTTCCTTGTCGTAAGATACGACCGTTGCGTTGCTCAAAATCCATAGGCCTGATTGGAGCGTCAATATGATGCAGGGCGAATAGACGATCTTGCACGTTGACACCCACTCCCATTTTCTCCGTGCTTCCAATAAGAATGCGCACATCCCCATTACGGACCTTATCGAACAAGGCGTTTCTCCTTTCTCCCTCATAATTGCCAACGATAGCTATCTGATTAGACGGAATACCTCCCTTGATAAGCTTTTTCCTTTATATCGTTGTACAAATTAAACTGAGGAACAGATAAATCGACATCGAATAAATCCATTTTTGGAGTCTCAGAAGGGGATTGATAACTATCACAGAATATAAGTTGCGTGCCTTTGTCCTTATCGCTTTCCTTATATAATCTCAACACGTTATCGACCACCTTGTTTGTCTTGCTATCAGGATTGTCGGGAAATGTAGGATTAAGCAAGCGAAGGTCAATCGCAGCCTGTTTAGCCTTGCTGAACACGACCAAGGGTAGCGCGCTCTTATCCTTCTTCTCTTTTCCTGTCAATTTGTTATAATCCTCTAATTCCTTGATAAGGGTTTGCATGATATCCTCAAGTCCTCGTTCTTCTCGACAATGACATTGGTCATCTTATTGTCTTTCAACTTAGGGATATTCTTGTCTTCCTTGAACTCCCTTGACATCCTCTGTCAAGACAACGTCCGTATGGCTCCTGAACGCCTTTATAAGCTCCGGGACATTCGTATAGCTCTTGAACCTCTCGGCTATTTTAAAGTTACCGGTAGCGGTAAACTCAATGACGGCTCAACCGTTCCAAAAGTGGTAGCGAACTCGTCAAAGCTATTGATATTATATGCGTCTAGGATATCGGGTGCCACGAAATTCATCATAGTCCAGACCTCTGCCATTGTATTAGTGATAGGGGTACCGGTTGCCAGAACCACGTTTCGACCACCATTATTCTCAGATATCCATTGGGCTTTTAGCAACATACTATTAGCCCTTTGTGACGCGCTCGTATCGATACCTTTAACGTTCGACATCTTACTTGGGAACCCGATCTTCTTATAATTATGCGCCTCGTCGATGAACAAAGCGTCAACACCCATTTGCTCAAACGTCATGACGTTATCAGTCCGCCTGTCAAGAATACGCTCAGTCTTGGCCGTGATAGTCTCCGCTGTCTTTGCCTTGCCCTTTACGTTTTTCCCTTTCTTTATACCTTCCAGAGAATCACGCATACTCTTGGCCTCCCTTTTCAATCTCTCCTGTAAAGCCTTGTCTTCTATGCGATCGATAGCTTCCTCAAAATCATCTATACGCTTTTGGATATATGCCTTTTTCCTCTCCTCGCTATCCGGGATAAATGCCATGAATGACTGTGGGACAACGATAGCGTCAAAATCTCCGGTAGCTATAAGATTGAACAGCCTTGTCCTATTATCGGCATTACGCTCCTCCTTTGTCGGAGATAGAATCTTAGCGGAAGGATACAGTTTATAAAAGTCACGGACGAAATCCTCTAGGGTAGCGTTTTGGACAACGATCATGGGTTTCTTCGCTATACCTAGCCGTCTCATTTCCATAGCGGACGTAATCATGGTAAAGGTCTTTCCCGTACCGACTTGGTGAGCGAGTAACGTGCTCTCGGATAGACAACGTTGCACCGCCTTGCTCTGGTGATCCCTAAGTGTTATATTCTTATTAGCGTTAGGATAATGCTCAAAAACCGGTTTGTCATACTTTTTTAGTACATAGTTGTTATATTTATCATTATACACGTCCTCAATACGACCATGAAACATCGTTTTAGAATCAATATACTCCACGAACTTATCGGACATGTCGGATATTTTCTCGGCAACGGCCTGTGTCTCCTGCTCGTTTACGACCCTTCTCGTTTTCTGCTTACCGTCCTCATAATATTTAATCTCGTCATAAACCTTGGGTTTACGTTGGTTAAGAGCGGCCTTGAACACGTCTATAGCGTCCATTCTCTCAGTCTTGAATTGACCGGCTTTTAGCGTAATCGGTTATGAACGCCCTCTTATCAAGAATATACTCACCGATCTCCGGAATAAAATTAGCGTTAGCGTAAGATATACCCAGTACATTATCAGCGAAATTATTTATAAACTCAGACGGGATCCATGTAGTCCCCAGTCGATAACTTATCTCACCATAGGGTATACGTTCTGGCTGTACGGCTTCCAAGTCATCCACGTTTTTTTGAAACTCCGGATGATCTTCCAAGGCCGCCCTAGCCTCGACCAACTTATCTTTTACGTTTCCAGAGAGATATTCGCTCTTATCTATTATATTGCCGGTAACAGGATCCCTATAAGCAATTCCCTTCTCTAGTATCTCGTTTGTCACGTTCTCCTCATCCATACCCGTTATCTCCGAGATATAAGGTATATCAATATTACCTTTATATGACTTGCTTATATTGACGGCATCAAGACATTATCCGCTTTTGTCGGTAGCTCGAATGGATAACTTACACGCTTATTCAAGATACCATCCGCTTTCGAGACTTCCCATACCATGGATTTTCCGGTCGTGGAAGGTACCCTTCTAACGGTCTCCAAAAGAGAAGGGTAATCCATGCTCAACATCCTCGGCGAAAATATCGTCCAAAGCCTTGTTCCTGTTAAGTGTCCCATATTTGGACACGAAAGCATCATATACTTTGTTTAGCCTTTTCCTCGCGGGCTCGGGGTCCACACCCTTTGTTTGCTCATCATGGATAAGATCGTATAGATTTTTTTCTTTATATCATTGTAATCATTTACCGCATCCGCTATTTTCCGGGTCTTACCATTATGAACGAACGTAGGATTTGCCTTAATCGGTTTTAACGAGTCCCCATCTAAAACAAAGACATTGCCATTCTGGACGGTAATAGTACCATCTTTCAAAGTGGAGTCACCCACAACCTCCGGCCCTTTAGTCTCTACAACACCTGATAGGATATTCTTTGGTAAGTTATCAATAGCATTAAATAGTTCCTTGCTTAAATCGGCCCCGGGTTTGGCTTTCAATGTCTGGGACGCTCCACTATATAGACCTCCGCTACCAGCGTCATAAGCGGTCATCATATCACCTAACATCATATCGGGATGATTGGAGAAATACTCGTTCACCATGATAGGCTTGCTCCTTTTATCCCCGTCCTCCATATAAGTTCCTTCACCTATTTGCGTTGTAGTAGTGAACCCTATCCCATTCGAAGGTTCCCCATACTTTCTTTTACGGAATATAACGATGTCGGCCGTAACACTCGTGCCGGCCCCTTTCTGGAAAGCGTCATTAGGCAATCGAATAGCTCCGACCAGATCATAACCGTTTCCACTCACGTACTCACGGAACTTACTATCGGCCCCATCCATCGTAGCCGAGGACGTGACGAATACGCCGAGACCACCTTCTTTCAATTCCAGAAGCCCCTTTAGGATAAAATAATTATGGAGATTATAAGAGGAACCAAGTTTCTTCCTGAATTGCTTATCTAAAACCTTATCATATGGAGCGTTTTTCCCGAATGGGACGTTGGTGATAACTAAGTCTTTCGAGTTTGGAGAAAACGCTTTCTCATATCCCTGTACCTTTATATTAGCGTCAGGATATAAGGCCTTTGCCATACGACCGGACAAACTATCTATCTCGAACCCGCTTATACTTGAGTTTTCAGATATAGACCTAGGCATCATACCGATTATGTTGCCTATACCCATAGCGGGTTCACTGATATTGCCGCCCTTGAATCCAAGTTTCTCCGTTATTCCCCATAAGCTTTCCACGACCTCGGACGGGGTATAATGAGAGGTTGTCGTGGAACGGACGGCACTGTCGAACTCTTCTTTACTTAATAAGGATTTTAGTTTTTCGTAATAACGTAGATACTTATCATTCCAATTTCGATCCTTAGTCCAATTGTTGTCACGCGCGTTGTATTTGCCTTCGTTCAAGGCTTCGGCCAAACCTCCCCATCCAACGTACCTTGACATCTTGGCTTGTTGTTCCGGGGTAGGTTTTCCTTGGCCGTCCTCTACGTCTTTCAGCGTTTCTATCGCCTCAATATTGGCTTTTAGCTTGGATATATCACCGGAAGGAAGCTCAATACCTTTCTCCGGGAAGCTGAAATTGTTTTGATTCCTTACAACAGGCCGCTTGTCGCTGTCGCTGATAGGTATTCCTCGGCCTCGCTCCGTGTCAAGCACATCACTTCCATGCACGCCTCCACGGTCTCCTCCGCGTTCAGATCCTCGATCCTCTTCCCGTGCTTTTCTTCCCACGCCTTGATCCGCTCTTGAATTTCCTTGCTCATTGTCTTTAATATTATTAGGAGTGAATAAATCGTTACCATACAAAGGTAATGGTTTGTCTTTGTTGTCCGTTTGCTTTTTCCGGCTATTTTTTATTTTTTCTTCGCGGCACTCGCTTGTCTGGCAATCTCTGTCTCTCTAACCACGGTCTCGGCGGCATCCATTATATCCGGGACAGGCTTATCAAAATTAGCTACATCAAATGAACGGACATCCTCATAAGCGGTCATATCCTTATCCCATCCGTTATCTCCTACTTCGGGCAAATCCCTCGCTCCATTGTAGAATGCTTTAAGATACGGTCGTATAGCGTCACCTAGATCATCGATCATTGCCTTTGAGTAATCAGAGAACTTACGCAATCCTTTCTCTATATGATAAACCGCCATTTCAGTACCTATCGCCAATATCTCAGGATCAACACCCATATTCATTTGACCGCCTAGTTTCCTGCGCATGCGCTCACGGAGTTCCGCATACCGTTCATCGGTAACAAGGCGGTTACCGCTAGGGGTAACGGTACGATCGCTCAATTTGGCTTTGCCCTTATCGTTGATATCACCAATAAGGTTTTCTACATTTACCTTTTGAGGCTCTACAACCCTGCGTGTGTCTTCAAGAGAAATAGGTTGCGCATCGCTTACGGCATCGGTATCGCCAAGAATGGTATGGGCCAACCGCCTTGCGCTTTCATCGCTACGCATCGTGAAACCTCGCTGTTCCCTGTCATACCAACCCTTTTCAGCCTTGGCCAGCTCTTTGGCGGCACGTTGCTGTTCCTTCGATAATTCATTACCGAACTTCAATAACCGCATATCAAGAACTTTTCCTTTCTTGGTAGTATATTGGGAGGGAACAATGCTATAATTATCAGAATCATTATTTTTAGAAATATCGCCTTCCTCCTGTTTAATTCCCTTATACTCATAGAAGGGCTTTGTTTTGCGAGTCGAGGAATCAATCCATTTCTTGAACTCATCCAACGCTACCCCGGTAATGTTACCTAACCCTTGCCAACCGTCCTCATAGTTTGAGAAGTAAGCTGACCTAGCGTCTTCCAATGAAGGGAATCCCATCATAACCTTATGCTCATCGAATGAGCCATCAGTATTCACCTGATCCACGACATACACCATGTCACTATTCATATCCGGACCTAGGAATACGTCTATATGATCACCATCCACACTTTCAGTACCTCGAATGTAACCGTAAGTGTTGTTCATGGTAACAGACCACTCTTTTCCATTAGCGTCCTTACCGGAACGGACGGAACCGGCGGGCTGCTCTATGGTGACATCGAAACCGTTTATCTTTATATGGCCTTTCTTGTAATTGCCGGCCTCTTTCTGCGCCTCTGTTGGATTGGTATCAACCTTTAGCTCCTCTTCGTGCAATCTCTTAGCCTCAACTATGCGTTCGGCATAGTCCAATGGGGTCTCATTCTCCTTTGGAGAAGGAGCGACAAAAGGAACTAGTCCCCTTGATGAGCCTTCTTGTGTAGCTCCATCCGTGCGATCAATGTCGGGGCCAGCCGATTCTCTTCCCTCACCCTCTCCAGTTCCCCCGGTCTGATCAAGTTGTTCTCTTGGCAATACCTCGCCGCCTCCCTCGCGTAAGCCATCGCCTCCGCTTTCGTCATTTCCTTCAATGTTTTCATTTTCTATCGGTTTATTTTGCGCTAAGATAGCGTCTATTTCATTTTGTTCGTCAATTATGGCCTGTATTTCATCCACGATTTGCGAATCAAGCTCGCCTCGCTCCTCATCAGTCAATTGTTTCTCCGAGAAATCACGTACCATGCTTTCCTCATACGCCTCGTATTCTTCCGGGGACATATGATAATTCTCCTCGCACCACTCAGCGTAAGCGTTGTACTCGGCCTGTCTCTCACGCTCAGCGATCGCCTCACGGTTCCTCTTGACATAATCGATCAAGTCTCCACGTGTATGAGCGGAAGACAAGACCTCTATGATAGCGTCCCTTCCGGCGTTCGTATCGTTCTCATCGAAGAAGTTAGTGCCATTCTCCTATCGGCAAGCTCCAATATCTCACCTGCCCTCTCTATATTAACACCGCCTTTCTCCGGAGAGGCGAACAATCCGAACATTCTTGCAGTCTCATTATTCCCGGCACCGGTCTCTTTCTTGTAACTGTCACGTGTCAATTTGATCGCCCCATTAGCCAGCATCATGGCCGCAAGCTCCTCTCCGCTCATAGGATCACCCATCACGGAGATCTCCTTTGCTATGACATCACCCGGCTTCTTGCTGGCCTCCTTGATATCATCATCAAGATTAGCCCAGAAATCAGCCTCGACCTTGATCGCCTCATATTCTTGTCGGGCTTTTATCAATGCGGCCTCGGCCTTATCCTCTTTTCCGATAGGGGCGTCATCGTATGCCTCTTGCGCCTTTTCCAAGGCATCAGACGCTTTTTAAGGCTTTCATCGAAAGACTTTCTCGTCACCTCGATCTTCCTTGGCATCTTATCGCCATATTTATCATGGAGGAAATCCAAGGTCATATCCGTACCAGACGATACGAAATCTGGCGTACCATCTTCTCGCATGACCATGGAGGGATTCTCTACATTGCTAGGTTGTGCTATCTGATCAATGGCACCTTCCGTCTCAATCTCACTCGTTGGCTGGTTGATCGCATCTTCCATGGGAGGTGCAGAGGTTATCTCGGCATCAGTACTTTCAACATTATCATCCTCTGGCGACACCACATTAACTTGTTGAGCGTCATATATGGCATCTTGAAGATCAAGAATCTCATTCTCTGTTATAGGCATTGCGGGGGAAGAGCCATTCTTGGCTGTCACCTGCCCGGTTTCTCTATCATAAGCCGCAGGTTGAGCGATCCAATCACCGTTCTCATCTTGTCCTTGAAGGATAAACGCATTATCCCCGTTCCATATGATCAACCCCGGCTTTGGTAATTGCGTCTTGGGATTATGATGCATGGTCATGTCAAGCTCGGACTGGCGGGTAGCCAATAATTGATCCTCATAGGTCCGTCTCATATGACCGGCATCTTGCTCTACTATATCGCTCAACCTTTTCACCGAGACCATCCGATCCTGTCCGTTATCGGAAATAACGGCCTTATCTCCCTCGATACTCCTAACGTACACAGGTCTTTCCTCATTTCCCTCGCTAAGCGTAGCTGTGGTAACGATAGACTGACCATCAGGATTCGTGGTAACATAAGGAGTAAATATTGGCAACGTAAGTTTCAACCTCATTGTCTATTTCCTCGCCTATACGATCCTGCAAACCGGATATCCTGAGATAATCAGCGTAGAAATCCTCGGCTAACGGACGGGCATCCGCATTAACTCCATCAAGAAGACTCATCACTTGGGCCTCGCTAGCTTTATCATCCACATAGCTTTCTATCGTACTAGCCAAACCCGGAACCATTCCAGATAGGGAAAGCCTTGTCTCTTCCATCTTTTTGCTCGCCGTCCGTATATCGCCCGGATCAGTCATATTTCGACCTTCTTCCTCTGCCTCGGCAAACCTAGACTTAGTTAATAGAGGAGGAGTGTCAACGCCTTGATCTGTTACATTGGAATCGGTGATAGGCTGCTGAGCCTGTTTGCCTCCTATTTTATCCGCTACGTATTGCGCACCTTTAGCCAACGCTCCGGCCCCAGTAAAATAAGCGCCGCCTCCCATACCATAGACAAAACTCTGCAATACACCATCGGTCAAATCCCTTTCCGGATCCGCGCCTGTTATCTTATCCGTTATATTCTCCGCTAGCGTGGAAGACACCTCTTCGATACCTTCATTTACAGGCTCGAAAAACATACCGAATTTTTATAGAACTCTTGCATCTTACCCATTATGCCACGCTTGATAGCCTCTTGCGCCTTTTCCTTTCCTAGCGTCTTGAATAAGGTTGACATCCAAGCCTTGGATACGCCAGCGCCCAGCATCTCAGACAAGGATTCTGCCGTACCAGTAAGAATAGCGTTAGATACCTTTGCGAACTCTCCCATGTTTGGGTTATTCTGATCGAGATCATCATATTTCTGGCTAGCCACTATTGATCCTATACCTGCGAGTCCGGCCGCTGGAGCTCCGGCCATTGTAGCGGCCATGGCCCCGATTGACATCGGAAGCAACTCTACGCCTTGCAAGGCTATATCGCCTATGGCACCCATATAATTCCCTTCTTTCCAAAGATCGGTGAAATCCTTGCCATTGTATCTGTTTGACCTTGCCCGGGAAAACTCCGCATCAGCCTTAAATATATCTGAGATATCCTTGAATGCCCCGCCACGTGGGATCAGTCCTCCCGTTGCGGATTCCAACCCTTTAGCCGCCTTATCCAAGACCCCAAATATACCGGCACCAAGATCGGCTCCTCCTGCGTTAAGTTTCTGTATAGCGTCTCCTACCCAAGTATTCATGAAAGAAGAATCCTTCTCATACTCCGTAGGAGGTGGAGGAGTAGCGGTCTCAATCTTTCCTTTTTTTACGCAAGGACTCAAAATTATAATCGGCAGAATTATCCCATGGATTAACATACTCGGATTGATCTGATTTGGGAATATCAACCTCTTGTCTTAGGGATATAGGAGGAGGATTAACACTTGATTGGGAAACATAGTCTGTCTCTTTAATATTCTCGTTATTAATTGGAGCATAGCCTAATTTACTCTCGAATTGGGAGAAATCTCCTAAATCTTGCCATCCATCTTTTTTTTCAAGACATCATAAAGCATTTCACGCTTACCTGAGTCTTTCAATTTCCCCTCAAAAAGAGGAAAAATCGCCCAAATCAGTATATCCATCGCTTTTTAAAGCGTCATATAATTTTCTGGTATTGTTCACTTCCATAATTTTACCAACCTACATTTTTAGAACTCGAATTATTATCCCAACCTATACTTTTCTTGTTAGTACTAGTAGAAGAACCTCCCGATCCAATTATCTGATCAAACTCATCGTATAATTCCGGGAAATTCTGAATATTACTCATGACAATAGCGGCTTGTTTGGTCTTTTGGTCTCCACCTTCACCAAACTGCCACGATATATCCGATATACTCTTATTCTCTTTTGGATGATCTTCCGCATACTCCAACATCCTCTTATACATATAAGCGATAACCCCATCTTTATCCTTACCGGACAAAGTGAAACGTTTACCGTTTCTGCCGATGATGTCAATAGACTTATCCGCCCCAGAGCCATTAGCTTTAGCGGTACGATATTGCTCAAGACTACGGAGATTGGATTGCCTTATACCCAACTCTCTCTCTTTATATGCGGCATCCTGTTTCATCTTCCGCTCCTCCCTGTCATTCTTTATTGCGAATTGAGCGGCACTTTGCGCGATCTTGGCTTTTTTGCCAAATCATTCTGGGCTTTTCTCGCTTGATCCTGTCTATAAAGCTGCAATGCCCTTTGATAATTATTGATGTCGTTTTGCCTTGCGGCCAGATACCCGGCCCCGTATCTTTGCCTGATAGCCTCCAACCTGTCAGAATAGGATTGTAGTTTAGGATCAGCTACGGTGGGTAGTTTCTGCGAAGGTGCCTCTCCCGCGAATGCCAAATTGGAGAAGGAAGACAACACATTGCCTAGATGCCCGATTCAGTAGCTACGGAAGCGGCCCGTTTTCTTCTCTCCTCCTCCTCTTGACTTATCGGCTTTTTGAAAGAGCGTCTCATAAAGCCTTTGGTTCCATTGGTAATCGTTCATTTGAGGCTCGACAACGCTCGCTTGCGGAGCGGTCTCATCCGTATTATCCACGGTTGGAGCTATAGGGTTCTGGCTTCCGGCAACCTCCGGCTCAACCAATGGCGTAGTGGACAATTCCGGCCTTTGAACGACCGGAGTCCTTTTCCTATTATATCTTTCCTCTAATGTCATTGTTGTTTACTTTTGAATATAGACTCGAATAATCCCTTACCCTTGTCAAGATGGGCTTGCGCATCAGCCCCAACGAGGCCCATCCTGCCTGTAATCCTTGATTAGCCGCTTGCGTGGCGTTTGCCGCCTGTTGATTATAGATAGACAGCCTTTGGTTACTGATATTATTCTTGGTGTTGAGATATTGGGATTCCACAGCATCCTTCCGTGCGGTAGCGTTAGTGGCTATACCACTGGCGGTATCGGATATCACCTCGCCCGCCGCTTTCTTGGCCTGCGCTACGGACTCATCAGTAGCTCCTACGACCGCGGCGGTACCGGAGGCCTTACGGTACTGCTCATCCGCTAATTCCCTAGCCTTGGTCAAGGCGGCTTGCGCCTCCGCGCTTTGGGTATAATCCTCGTTATACCTACGGTTAAACCAATCCTCATTCTCCTTTGCCTGTTTATCCAACACGGCGTTCGCTTTTCTAGCCGCCTTCCTTGCCTTTATTCCCCGGCAATGCCACTCGCCAAGGAACTGGCGGCTCCAACTATAGATCCGATCATAATCTTGTCTTTTCTCGCAAAAGAGATAAATAAAGTGACTCGTGTTTGTTACTTTGATCATTATCTCCCATCGGACACCAAAAAATCAACTATTCTATACTGTTTTCTATCATCTACGAATCATTCGTACATAGTTAGGTCCGGTCATATAGGCATTATTGGTATATTTGCGAGAACAAATTTTATTGTATAACCATGAACGAGGAACTAAAACAACTTTTGGAGTGGTTCGACAACTACGAGATCACATTTAACGAAATCAGACTAAGCCCGTGTCAATACATATTTGACCTCCATAAATTCATTGCTGTACAGACAAACTCCGTCCGAAGAAACTGGGAAAATCCGACATTTGAGTATGATATTTTGAGCCTATATCAGCTTAAAAAAGGTACTGGAGGAGAAAGAGAAAGAAAATATGCCATAAAACATATAAAATAATTTACCAAAGCCTTGCATGATATCAAATTTGATATTACATTTGCAATATCAAAATAACAATAGAACCGGCGGCAACGGATAAGCGGCGTAATAAAAATGAAGACATTATATTGCAAAAATAGCGAGTTATTAGAGATTCTGGAAAATAACGGGATAGAAATGATCTGCAATGAAAATATGCAGATCGAAATATCTGATGAAGATGCGGAAAAAATTGACAGTATTGTAAATGAGCTTTGCTCCTGCTGCATCTGGAGATTATGCGATAGAAGATATAGAATGAAAAAATCCGCAGTATGGGAAATGATAGAGAAAGAATCGGCAAAAGGATATCCCGGCTCCGCATGGAGGCCGGTATATCTCAATACAAGCTGGCTGATCTTACAGGGATCAGCCAAGGGAATATCGCCCGGATTGAGTCCGGGAAATACAGCACGGGCATCGACCTGTTATCAAAGATCGGAGACGCTCTAGGTTATGAGCTTGATTTTGTCCGGCATGATACCAGTCTCTAAAATTGTCCTATTTGTCGCATGCCAAAAGTATAACGCCCGTGTTTTTTCTGACACGGGCGTTGTTTATTGGTCTATTTATCGCTAAACCTTCATCTTTCGCTCCAAGACATCAAATCCTTTCTCGACCTCTGTGTTGAGCACCTTTGCGTAAATTTGTGTTGTTTTTATATTTGTATGTCCAAGCATCTTGGACACCACCTCCATCGGAACACCATTATTTAACGCGAAAACTGCAAACGTATGTCTTGCACAATGCGTAGTCAGATTCTTGTCAATCTTGGCGAAACTCGCTGCGACTTTTAAATAGTCGTTATATTTCTGATTACTTATTACCGGAAGATCAAAATCATATTTTTTAGTATATCCATGGCGGGAGACAGCAAGACTATGAAATAATCCTCGTTGGTCTTTACACGCCTATCCGCTATAATAAACTTATTCCCCTCCGCTCTACATCGCTTGCGAAGTCAAACTTATACAAATCCGAATAGGCCAACCCGGTATAGCACTGGAACAAGAAAAGATCCCTCACCCTGTTTACGCTAGGATCGGTGATACGACATCTTTCCATCCTTCTCATCTCCTCATACGTGAGATATTTCCGTTTATCCGACTTCCCCTGTTGATCTTAAGCCCCACATAAGGATTCTCCGAGATTATACCGAATCTTATGGCCTCGTTTATATAAGCCTTCATATTCTTATGGTAACCATACACGGTAGTATCCTTAATACCTTTGCTTCTCAAGTAATCATCAAACATAGTTATATTGGAACGTGGTCAAATCATGAAAATAATTGATCCTCCCAAAATCCTCCAAAACAACCAATGTCCATAATGCTTGCTCTATCCAGCCTGACCATCCTTATTTTCGTGGTGCAAAGGTAAGGATTTTTCTTTTTCCTTGCAAACTTTTAGTACACTTTTTTACATATTGAATTTAGAATGGATAACCAACGGCAAAATGCAAGGCGAAATTATCCTTGAAATTAGGACGGGTTATCGCCCAACGCCTAGACTTTTTCTCCTGAGGATTATAAGCCTTGAAGCCTGTATCTAAACGTAGTAGAAAGAAATCAAAGTCCAAACGAAGTCCCAAACCATAGGAAACAGCGGTCTCCTTATAAAAACGAGAGAAATCAAAGTTTCCAGCCTTATAGCGTTCATCTGATACATTCCGGGTCCATATGTTTCCGGCATCTATGTAAGCCGCCAATTCAAACTTCCAAAAAAGTTTCGTTCGATATTCCAAGTTCAAATCCAAGCGGATATCCCCCGATTGAAGAGCGAAAGAAGTCGTGCTGTCAACTTCCATACTACCCGGACCTAACTCTCGTACAGACCATCCCCGGACACTATTCGCTCCCCCCGAGAAATAAGCACGCTCAAAAGGTAAATAGTTTGAGTTACCATAAGCCATCCCCACTCCCACTCCTATATGGAAAGCTAACTTGTTACGACTGTCAAGCACGATTCCTTTACTAAAATCGAAATCCAATTTCACATATTGCGCATATTCCGTACCAAACAACTCATAATAACCGTCATCATTTTTCTTCGCCCCCGTAAGATGCGAAAAGGCACTCAACAAATTCCCTGCGACCTCGACCGACGCACGTAGGGAATGCGTGTTTCTCAAACGATTCTGGGGAGAATAATTACTGAAGGAATAAGTATATCCCGAACTCATGATAAAATGGTTCGTATAGTTATACAACACCATATAATCCGGCAAGCTATTGATAAAGTCCATATTCTTATCCGGCAAATACACATAATTCAAGTCTACAAGCTTAAAGGTATGGCGTGCCTGTGTATTACCCCGATCTTGCCAAATATAACTCCAACCACCAGATAGAATCGCCCTCGTATACTCCGGACGTTTTTGCAGGTTGTAACTTATTTTCGCTTCAGTTGACGCACGTAGCCGCCTACGAAAATCCGAACTCAAGAACGGGAACAAGAAACGAGGAAACAGCAAGGATCCTTCCGCACCTAACTCCCAGTAATTACCAAAGCCATTCGCCTTATTTCCGGATAACGCCTCGTAAGCCCCTCTCACCCTCGCCGAAAACAGCTCCGATCCTCGGAAGATATTCCTATGCTGATAATTCAAGCTGGAGGCAAACCCATAATCACCCGCCGAGTTAGTGCCTTCCAAATCCACTCCCACCGTATTTATCTTCGCGGGAGAAGTGAGAATGTAACAATCCAACTTCATCGTATCCCGCTCCTCTACTTCCGTAAAACGTATATTTACATTCCTCAAAGCCCTTAGAGAAGCGAACGCTGAATAGGTCTGCTCTATATTCTTCTCACTAAATAATTGCCCCGGACGAATATAAGTACTCCTCCGAAGCACGCTCGGACGGATACTCTTCCCGTTTCGGCCATATACGATATTCACCCCTGCGCTGAGCATCGTATCTGTAGCCATGAAACTAGCGTCCTCTCCTACCCCCATCGGATTATAATCGGTTAAGACCGTTACATCCTTAATATAATACTGACGATGCGGCTGATCCTCTACCGACCCATTGGGCAACACCTTCCGATAAGGTTTCATGGACATATCAAGATCCACGACATTTTGGTTAAAAGAACTATCAGCGATATATCCTAAATAATCCCGATTAAAACCATAATACCCGTTCCAGCGAAGTAAGGTCGTAATACGCTCCCGCTCCTTGTCCAATATATCCCGGTCAAATAAAGTTCCTTCCTTAACTAATTGGTTATACTCTTCCTGTGAGGACCGGAACGCAGAAGCTAAGGGAGAGCGGCGAGGCGCTTTCAGATGTGCCAAACTATCAATTTTCGGATCGGGGAACTTCATCGTGTAATTGCGTATCCTATACGGATCGTTCGCCTTTATATGGTAAGTTACAACCGCTTTCTTATGGCGTGTCGTATCGATCGTCGTTGATACATCCGCATGGACATACCCTTTATTAATGTAAAAACGCTCTAGTTCCATGGCGGACTGTTCCACCAACATCGTATCCAGCACCACGGGAGGCTCACCAATCCTACGTAACTGTTTATTGATCCATTTCTTCTCATTCTTACCAGACCAATCGTAGACAAACAACTGCCACTTCATCAGACCAAACACCTTGAAGTTTGGTTGCTGCCTAAGATAAGATTTTAAATCCGCAGACTTATAATCCTTGTTATCCGACACGATCTCCACCTTATCCAGCAAATATTCCCCATCCGGCACAAACTTGGTCGTACTACAAGAGGCTAGCAGTAGTACGATACAGATAAAATAGCATATACGTAGAGATCGATTCATCATTCCAAGCTTTTTACGATCGCGAATGTACTGGAATTTAAAGAATTTACCGTACTTTTGTTTTGTAAAAAGAACTAAGATGCTAAGCAAGACCAAAGTCAAATACATCCGTTCTCTGGAATTAAAGAAATTCCGGAATGAAAATAATGTTTTTGTAGCCGAAGGAAATAAATTGGTAGCCGATATGTTACCGGCCTTTGAATGTGAGTTATTAATAGCCAAGCCATCTTGGATGGCTACACAAGGCGATATTCCGGCCAAGGAGTTATTGGTAGCGGAAGAAGATGATATTCGTAAAGCCAGCTTCCTGAAAAATCCCCAAGATGTACTCGCGATCTTTAAACGCCCCAATTGGGATATAACGGAAATAACGCCGGAAAAGGAGCTTGTTCTCGCATTAGACGGAATCCAAGATCCGGGCAACTTAGGTACGATCATCCGGTTAGCGGACTGGTTCGGTATTTCCCATATCGTATGCAGCAAAGATACCGCCGATGTTTTCAGTCCAAAAACCGTACAAGCCACTATGGGTGCGCTCGCCCACGTAAAAATACATTACACCGATCTGGAAACGTTCTTACAGGCCCAATCTGCCCAAGCCATACCTTTATACGGCACCTTCCTTGGCGGAGAAAACTTATATGAGAAAACCTTATCCGGAAACGGTATCTTGATAATGGGTAATGAAGGAAATGGAATACGTCCCGCCATAGAGGCTTTTGTAAACGAAAAATTGTATATCCCGAACTATCCGGAAGGAAGAGACACCTCAGAGTCTCTCAATGTGGCCATCGCTACAGCCGTGGTCTGTGCCGAGTTTCGCAGACGCCAAGGGAATCCCGCTTAAACGATATATATGGACTGAACAACCCGGCGTAATCTTTTCGGTTAACGCCGGCCAAGATCCCATCACCTGCTTAAAACCAATCGCCGGTTCCGAGGAAAGAACCGGCACCAGCACTCCATCATAAAAAGCGGTTCCAGCTATCTCCTCATTCAACGGGTAAACACCATGAAACGCACCATTATCATCCAGTTCGATATAATGCATACGATAAACCTGCTTACACCAAACGTAATGAGCGGCAATTCTTCTCATAAGTACAATAAACAAATAGAGAGATTACTTAATAGAATCCTTAGGTAATTCGGCAAGCTCCTTACCATAGTTATATTTCATCAAGCTTAAGCTATCTATATACACCTTATAATAAGTCGTATCCATATTATCCATACGGATATATCCAAACACACGCTTTACTTTCTTAGTTGGTATAGTCTTCAAGATCGTCTCGTGATATCCATCTTTCGTGATCTTACTATTCACCGTCAAGGTCGTATCACCTTGGTCCGCGCTTAAACGTACCTCCGGCTTATAAGCCATTTTGTTATTCAATCCCCAGACACGCATGCCCAGCACGAAACTACTGCCCGAGGAATAATTCGTTTCCGGACGTATATCGAAAGTCACCCCATTAAATACAGAGGTAGGAGACAAGACCAGATAAGAACGGCGAGGCCAAATATCCACAGAATCCCGGTTCGATACCGGCGCAGCGTCCGCCTGCACATCCCCTAAGTTATTGATCCGTTTATTAAGATCGGCCAAGACCCGGTTGTAGACCTCCATGTAAATATCCAAGTTACGGCCGTACCACACCAACGAGCTATCATACACCGCCTGTGTAATATCATGCTTACGGAATACAGACTCATACAAGGCAAGCTTCATGGTATCGGATTTATAAGCGTTATAATCCACATTTACCATGGCCTCAGCCAGCAACATATCCGTCAAGACACCCTGCATCTTTTTCTCCGACAGAATACCATCCGGAACCTTACTACATGCCGCCAGCAACGTCGTGGCTAATAAAGCCATACCATATATCCGTAATTTTCTCCGCATTTATTTCTCTTCTTTCGAAAGGCTAGCCGACAAAGTATGCCGATAAAATATTAACAAAAGGAAAACTCCCACGCAAATCGCCGAGTCCGCCAAATTAAAGATCGGACGGAAGAAAACGAACTCCTGTCCACCCCAGATCGGAACGCGGCAAATACCGTATGTCTTATTCTCAATCCGGATCAATGCCGCCTGCAAGTTCTGGATAAACTTCATCTGGCGTTGTGCCAAACGACCGGCCTCTTCCTTCGATAAAGTCGCAGCACCTTCCTCCAATACTTTAAACGTAGGAGATGTATCGGCGACATCATTGCCGTCAGAATTGGTGACACCGGATCTCAACAGGTCATAATCTTTTTTCGCCTTTTCCAGCTTTTCCAATATTATGGCGCGGAACTCCTCGAGTTCGGCATCCGAATATCTTGTCTTTTCTGCCATGGTTCATTTAAATTAATAATTAACAATCAAGAATGAATAATGAATAATTCAACAATGAAAAAGATTTCCTTTTCTCTTGCCCACAAATATAAGCAATTCTTCCATTGTTCATTATTAATTATTCATTATTCATTGAATATTTATGCTTTTTCGATCCGGACCGAAAGCTTGAAGTCTTCGAAATCCATCTCGGTCGCGTCGCTGATCACATCCGTAATTTCCACTGATACAGCCAACACCTGGTTTGCGATATAGGAATTGAAGTCCTTGATCGCCTCGTCCATCCCATCGTTCGAAAGGACAGTGACGGATATTTTGTCAGTAATGTCGTAACCGCTGCTCTTACGCAGGTTCTGGATACGGTTTACCAACTCACGCGCCAGCCCTTCCTTGCGGAGGTTTTCCGTCACGGTGATATCCAGCGCCACCGTCAAGCGGCCTTCGTTCGCAACCAACCAGCCCGGTATGTCTTCGGAGATGATTTCGACGTCTGCACGTTCGATCATCGCCTCCTGTCCTTCAACGGTCAGCGTGAATGTTCCGGCTTTCTCGAACGCATTGATTTCGTCCTGGCTCATCGCCTGGATAGCGGCGGCCAATGCCTTCATGATCTTGCCGTAACGCGGGCCCAGCTTCTTGAAGTCCGGCTTGATCTTCTTTACCAAAATACCGGCGGCATTATCGACAAACTTCAGTTCCTTCACATTGACCTCGTTCAAGATCAGCGCTTTCACGGCTTCGATGCTTTCCTGCTGGTGAGCATCCACAACCGGGACCATGATGGTTTGAAGCGGCTGACGCACCTTGATGTTCACCTTACGGCGCAAAGCCAATACCATAGAAGACACATCCTGAGCCATCTGCATACGTTCTTCCAGGTCCTTGTCGATCATTGCCTCATTGCAAACCGGGAATTCGGACAGGTGGACAGATTCAACCTTTTCGCGTCCGGTAGCGGCGATCAGGTCACAGAACAACCGGTCTGCATAGAACGGCGCGATCGGAGCCATCAACTTGGCGACCGTTTCCAGACAAGTGTACAAAGTCTGGTAAGCAGACAACTTGTCGGTCGTCATGCCTCCACCCCAGAAACGGCGGCGGTTCAAACGCACATACCAGTTACTCAAGTTATCATTTACGAAATCAGAGATAGCACGTCCGGCACGAGTCGGCTCGTATGTATCCAGGAATCCATCCACATCCTTTACCAACGAATTCAGCAACGACAGAATCCAACGGTCGATTTCGGGACGTTCTTTCCAATCCACATCCGGTTCGGAATAATCGAAACCGTCCACATTCGCATACAAGGCGAAGAACGAATATGTATTATATAATGTACCGAAGAACTTGCGGCGAACTTCTTCGATACCGTCGATATCAAACTTGATGTTATCCCACGGAGAGGCATTCGTAATCATGTACCAGCGCAAAGGATCGGAACCGTACTGCTCAATCGTGGCGAACGGATCGACGGCATTACCCAGACGTTTGGACATTTTGTTGCCATTCTTGTCCAATACCAATCCGTTCGAAACGACAGCTTTATACGAAACGCTGTCGAATACCATCGTAGCAATCGCATGCAAAGTGAAGAACCATCCGCGTGTTTGGTCGACGCCTTCGGCGATGAAATCGGCCGGATAAACCTTGCGGTCGTCGAAGATTTCCTTGTTCTCGAACGGATAATGAATCTGGGCATAAGGCATAGCGCCGGAATCGAACCATACGTCGATCAAGTCTGTCTCACGCTTCATCGGCTTACCGCTTTCGGAAACCAGAATCACATCATCCACATACGGACGGTGCAGGTCGATCTTCTCGTAGTTCTCCTTCGTATATTCGCCCGGCTGGAATTTCAATTCCTTATACGGGTTGGACTCCATCAGCCCGGCTTTTACGGATTTCTCAATTTCATTGTACAGTTCTTCAACCGAACCGATGCAGATTTCTTCCGCCCCGTCTTCGGTACGCCAGATAGGCAACGGCGTTCCCCAGTAGCGACTACGGCTCAAGTTCCAGTCTTGCAAGTTCTCCAACCATTTGCCGAAACGTCCCGTACCCGTGCTCTGCGGTTTCCAGTTGATCGTATTGTTCAGTTCAATCATCCGTTCGCGGCAAGCGGTCGTGCGGATAAACCAGCTATCCAACGGATAATACAATACCGGTTTATCGGTACGCCAGCAATGCGGGTAATTGTGGACATGCTTCTCGATGCGGAACACACGGTTCTGTGCTTTCAGCATCATGCAGATTTCAACATCCAGCGTTTCGTCTTTTTCGCCTTTGGTCGCATCATAAGCGTTCTTCACGAACTTGCCCTGCCACGGGTCGTAGTCGGCCGCATTCATATTTGCCTGCACATATTCGGGGTCAAGGTCTTCCAGCAGATAATATTTACCCGTCATATCAACCATCGGACGCTTGTTGCCATCCTTGTCGATCAACATCAACGGAGGCACGCCATTGGCTTTTGCCACACGATCGTCATCGGCACCGAACGTCGGAGCAATATGTACGATACCTGTACCATCTTCTGTGGTGACAAAGTCGCCGGTAATCACACGGAAAGCACCTTCACCGGGGTTCACCCACGGAGTCAGCTGTTCATATTTCATGCCGTTCAGTTCAGTACCTTTCCATTCGGCAACGACTTTGAACGGAACTAATTTATCTCCTGCCTTATAATCTTCCAACGCCAATTCGGCTGCCTTCGGATTGAAATAGGCATCCAGACGGTCCTTACCCACAACTGCCGTCATCGGCATACCGGTGTACGGATTGTAAGTCTGAACAGCCACGTAGGTGATATTCGGGCCCACGCAAAGTGCTGTATTGGAAGGCAATGTCCAAGGAGTAGTGGTCCATGCAAGGAAGAACGGTTCGCCAAACGCCGTCATTTCCGGTTTCGGATCGAGAATACGGAACTGAGCCGTACAAGTCGTATCCTTTACATCGCGATAGCAACCCGGCTGGTTCAACTCATGCGAGCTAAGCCCCGTTCCGGCAGCCGGCGAATACGGCTGGATCGTGTACCCTTTGTAAAGCAATCCTTTCTTATACAGTTCCTTCAGCAGGTACCACAATGTTTCGATATAACGATTGTCGTAAGTGATATACGGGTTTTCAAGGTCGACCCAATATCCCATCTTCTGTGTCAGATCCGTCCATTCCTTCGTGAACTTCATCACGTCGCGGCGGCAGGCGGCATTATATTCGGCCACAGAGATCTTTTTGCCGATATCTTCTTTGGTGATACCCAATGTTTTTTCAACTCCCAGCTCTACTGGAAGTCCGTGTGTATCCCATCCCGCCTTACGGTTGACAAGATATCCTTTCATGGTCTTATAACGGCAGAAAATATCCTTAATCGAACGGGCAATCACATGGTGAATACCAGGCATACCGTTTGCAGAAGGAGGACCTTCATAAAAGACAAACGAGGGATGTCCTTCGCGGATTTCAAGACTCTTATGGAAGATGTCGCCATCCTGCCATTTCTTCAGCACCTCTTTATTGACGTTCGACAAGTCAAACTTAGAATATTCGGTAAATTTCTTACTCATATGCGTTCATTTCTTTGCGGGAATAAACGAGGAGAACTCGGCTTACACCCTCAAAGCCAAAGAAAGTTTCCGTACACCGGAATTGGCGCTGACTTACAGTAAGGACGGCTTAAGCGGAAGCAGCCGAAATTTCCACGCATGGGCACGCAAACATAAGATAGCGAATGGAGCGACCGCCCGGAAAATCTTACTAAACAGTTGGGAAGGTGTATATTTCGATATCAATCAAGAAGGTATGGACCAAATGATGAGTGATATCCAGTCTATGGGCGGCGAGTTGTTCGTCATGGACGACGGCTGGTTTGGCGATAAATATCCTCGTAATAAAGATAACTCGTCCTTAGGGGATTGGATGGTTGATGCCCGAAAACTACCAAGAGGCATCGAGGGCCTGATCGCCGACGCCAACAAGCATGGTATTAAATTCGGTATCTGGATCGAGCCGGAAATGGCCAACACGACAAGCGAATTGTACGAGAAGCATCCGGAATGGGTATTGAAAGCTCCAAACAGGGAAATCGTCCTGGGGCGTGGCGGTACACAGGTCGTTCTTGATCTCTCCAATCCCGAGGTGCAAGACTTCATATTCGGTATCGTCGACAACTTGATGACAACATACCCGGAGATCGATTATATCAAATGGGACGCCAATATGAGCATCCTGAACCATGGCTCCCAATATCTGCCTTCGGATCAGCAAAGCCATATGTATATCGAATATCACGAAGGATTCAAGAAAGTCTGTGAGCGTATCCGAGCCAAATACCCGGATTTAACCCTACAGGCTTGCGCCAGCGGTGGAGGCCGGGCAAATTACGGTGTCATGCCTTACTTCGATGAGTTTTGGGTAAGCGACAATACCGATGCCCTGCAACGTGTCTATATGCAGTGGGGAACTTCCTATTTCTTCCCCGCCATCGCCATGGCCTCACATATCAGCGCCGCCCCCAACCATCAAACATTCCGGGTCATTCCCCTGAAATATCGGATCGACGTAGCGATGAGCGGCCGTTTGGGCATGGAGATCCAACCCAAAAATATGACAGAAGAAGAGAAAACACTTTGCCGCAAGGCGATCGCCGATTATAAGACGATCCGTCCCGTCGTGCAATTCGGCGATATCTACCGTCTGGTTTCTCCGTACGATCGTTTGGGAGTAGCTTCCTTGATGTACACTTCACCGGAGAAAGACAAAGCCGTATTTTATTGGTGGAAGACCGAGCATTTTGTCAACCAACATTTACCCCGTGTAAAGATGAACGGATTATCCCCAGACAAGAAATACAGAGTCTGCGAACTGAACCGGATCGACAACGAGCCTCTGGCCTTCGAGGGTAAAGCTTTCACCGGAGAATATCTCATGGCGAACGGACTGGAAATCCCTTATAATCACATTGTCGATTATTACAAACAGAATGATTACTCGAGCCGGGTGCTTTATTTGGAGGAAGTTAAATGATGAATAAATCATTCTCCTTCCAAGGCGATCAATAAGGCGATCACCTCCGAATAATTAGCGGTTCCAGTAGGTATCTTATTGCCTTTCAGGAAAAGATTATAGACCACGTCTTGTGCCTCGCCGATCAACGGGCTGTATAAGGATTGCCAATAGGCGACTTTCTCGTTATACAAGTCCTTGATCTCGGGGCGTAATCTTTTCTTCCATGCCTCAAAAGAGTCCTTATCCAAAGCCACATATGCGTTGCTCAACACATAAGGCAGCAAAGAGAAGTAACCTGAGAACCGGATTTCCGGCACGGAAGAACTCGTGCATATTAAATAACTGTATAGATTAGCCTCGGCCTCGTTGGATATACTAAGCGCATGAGCCATCTCATGGGCGTAGGTGGCGGGATATTGCACGGGCAAGAGCTGGCCGTTCAAATTGAACTCCGTGAAAAACGGCCCCATATATCCCATCACCCCTACTCCACTCATCAACCGGGAGAACAGCATCGTTTTAGGATGAAGATAGGTTCCGGGAGTGGTAAGCCCGAAACGAGTAGGCAATTCCCGATACCCTTCCTGCACCGCCTCTTTCACGACCTCCCGATCGATCGTCTCTATCGGAACCCATGAGGCGTTCAGGGAATCCGTGTAGGCATCCAAGAAGGATTGGAAATGTTCCGAGGAAAAAGGCACATAAGTGGTTTGCGTACGAGTGAAAAAATCTTCCCGGAAATAATTCAATCCCCAAGCGATATAGAACCAGACATACACCCATGCCAGATATTCCACGACATGCCTTATTGTCCTCCCGATCCTCCGCCTCCTTATAATCGCATACGACAGATACCCTAATAATCCGGCGATGCTACCATAAATAAAACAATCCCCTACGGAAAAAGGGAACAAGCAGGAGAAACGAGATAGCATACCCGATACCCATGGATAAATCGAACGGGAATACCATTCGCCTAATCTGGGATTTCCCATCACGATCCATACAGAGATAAGAAGGATCGCCAATATAATCCAACGAACACGTATCTTTTTTAGATATTCAAGCTTAATCATAGGAGGCAAATATATCATATCCTTTTCAGTCCACCAAATCACAGATCTTCCCTTCCGCACTTGATCATGGGCAAGTCTCTTTCCGCACCGAAGTATCAAGATTTGTTATAAACTAACACTTGCATCCTGTTATTTCCATTTATCTTTAAGGAAAGATGCAAAAAACGTCTTCGTCCATATAATATAGCTTGGTCAAATACTAAACCGGAACATTGCAATACATCCAACAATTTTTCCGGCCCATCGGCAACATAGCAATCTGCCGCTTCTCCTTTCAAGTGTTGGCTGGTAACGACCCCGCCAGCAAGACGATTTACCTTCTCATTCCGATATCCACTCAATATAGCAATCGGTGCCCCATACAATAGACGTAATGGTTCCAATAAACCAACTGCCAAATTTTGAAGCGCTAGACATGCACAAGGAGGAGGCTGATTATTTATCGCATTGTCCACGGCAATACCACTATAAGTAAACTCATCCAAACAAAAATGCTCTGTTAACCTTTTATCATGTCTTTCCATAATTTTCAATTATTAATTTTCAATTTATAAGAGTAGTCCACCCCAAAAAGGGCTCCGGCAAACGTACTGATCTCACCGAAAGCCACCAGTACACTGTTATCGATCAATCCTTGCGGATCAATCCAGAATCCGCTGAAGAGAAGTGTGATCCCGCTCATTGAGAGCAGGATCGCAACAATTAATTGAATCGTCAAACGCCTCATAGCTCTTAGATTTCATCCGGACTTTCACTATCACTCCCGTTTCCACCCGCATCTTCTTCATTCGGAAGCGCAGTTTTCTCAAAACTTGTCCGGCTCTTGGCTACCCGTAGCGCCTTGCCCGGGTAGAACCGTACTTTCGGCTCCCGAATCAAGTTCGTCGAAAACGTCTTCTCATCCGGCACCCCCGACGATCCGAAACAAAAGCGGAAAAGCCCCAGCTCACCTACACTGACACGCCTGCCATGCTGTAAATGACGGACCAACACCACATTCATACGATCCAGAACCGCCTTCACGCTAGCGCTACCTACACCAGAGCTATCCGCCACCTCCTCCGCAAATTCATCAAAAGTAACCAGATCTCCATACACCATTTGAGCGTATACCTTTTCAGGAATAGATTCGTGATCCTCACCTAGATTCTTTCTCATTACTAATTTAAATTTCAATGCCATAACTATACGTTTTTAATGAATAAATGAATGTAACCATGCTTCGAACACATGACAAAGGTATAATAGCCACAAAGCCTGACTTAGATGACGCAAAACAGTTAACGGCGTAGCAGCCAACACACACATTCCCAAATCAACGAAAAACACACCAAATTTCATCGACTTCAATCCACGTACATTTAACATTTATCAATAAAGAATCACATCTCATCCGTTATTTCCCTCTTCCCCGCCAGTTCCAAAATATCACTTGGTAATATATTCAATGCGCTCAAACGGCTAGCCAAGGATTTCGGCAAGACCTCCGAATTAGGATCCGATAAACTCCGGACGAAAAACGCCATACATAAACAAGCCGCCAAATGAGAATAAGGCAAACGCCCATCCCGATCCGTAAACTCCACCAGCTTCGCCATCCGCAAAAACAAGTCCGGTCGATGCAACTCATAACGGGCATTCTTCCACGGCGTATGCCTTGTCAAATACCACACCATCAAGTTCTCCCCTCGCTCCCCATCCAAATAACCATCCACCAATCTCCGATATCCCATCGGCAACTCTTCATAATGCCCAAAAGCCAGCTTACAAAACCCCAGCAAATGCCTTTCCCTATCTTCCGCCGACAATCCGGCCAGACGCACACTAAACAACTCAACGGTAGGCCAACCCCGAAATTCGCCTAATAGTCCCTTCAAATCTTTCATAAGATTTTTCATTTCCACGATCACAGGGGGAATATTTATCCCTGCGCCGCAGAAGGCCGAATCCAACATTTATATATGGATTATCAAGGCATACATAAAAACAGAACCGGCCTCCTTACCTCCCCGAAGGGAGAAAGAAGACCGGTACAAAATCTTTATTCTATATCGATTCTACAGTCTATTCTATCATCTACACATTCATCATCGCACCTTTGTGGTTCTCATTTCTTGCAAACACTTCCATGGAAGTTCCTCTTTCTTTTTTGGCGTTATACCGATAAGCATATCGGCGATATGTACTCCCATGATTGACACCATGGGAGTTGAAGACATAGAAGAGGAGATATCTGTAAGCACTCAATTAATTTTCCCCTATTAATTGTCAGCGACTTACTATCGCTGATAATTTTGATTTTAACATTTACAATTGTTTTTTATGCTAGAAACGCCTCAGGGGCATATGTTGAACAGTCTTTATTCTCATTCATTATCTCACGGAATACATATACCAGATAGTCCCAGACTTCAAGTCCATGTATCTTTGCAGTTTCTATTATGGTAAGATAGGTAGCGGCTACATCCACTCCCTGCTCACTGCTGTAAAACAAAGAATTCTTTCTGTTTACAGTAAATGGTCTGATGACACGCTCAGCGATCATATTGTCTATAGTATGTTGACCGTCCATACGGTAGTTCTGCAATTCATCCCAGCCATTGAGCATATAATTTAGCGCTTTGTTCATCAAGTCGCCATAATGCAGATGGTTCCCGTTCTTTATCATCTTTTCAGCTCTGGCATGAAGAGCGGAAAGTATTCCTGTCACATCAGCTCTTGACCGGCGCAGTTTTATCTCGTTAACAGTCCGGTGGAACTTGATATTCTCTGCTTCAACCATATACAAAAGCCCGATCTGTTCTACAAACCATGCAGCATCGGGATCTTTGTTTATCTCCTCGGCATATTTGAACTTGGCTCTGACATGCGCCCAACAAAGAAGGTGGACATTTTCCGGATTAGTACGAGACAGATGTTTATAAACCACGTAACCATCGGACTGTATCGAGCCCTTAAAATCTCCAAGGAATTCCTCTATCGGCCTACACCCCCGACTGTCATTCTCATCATTGTCATACAGGAAATAAACTAAGCCATCAAGTTTGTTGACCAAAACCCAGACATACTTTTTAAAATATTTGCCGAGCTTCGTGCCGTCCCCTTTATATTTTATACGTACCCGGCACCAAGTCTCATCAATATTAGGAATGGATTTCACTTTCAACAAATTCTTTTTAAAGTGTTCACATAAAGGCTTCAAAAGTTTTGCACCTATCTTAAGCCAATTCGAACGGCTGTTCTCGCTGGAAGTGAACTTATCCATACGCATACGTATATTCTCCCGATGATTAGGAGTATGAATCATCCAACGGTTCACCACCATATCGGCAAGGAACTCAGGAGTGCATGGAGTCCCGCTTATCACATTCGTCTTAGGACGGCGTCCATCCTTCGGGTCCTCCGAATGATAGAAATCATGGCGGATACCATATTCATCCTCATAGACAGCCACTTCAAAACGGGTACACTCAATATAGCTGATACGGTTAAACTCGTCTATTGTCTTATATCCGATAAATCTCATCCCCGTAGGAACATCCTCCAGAATGGTTTTCAGATGTATCACTTTGGCTGCTTCCATCGCTGTATAAGGACCACGGGAACCACGTTCCTTGTCGATATTCTCTGAATTAGCCTTTGTCAAGTCCAGAGAGGAATCCTTACCTGCAGAGGGAGGGGTACCGGAACCGTCATCATCCATCCTCTCCTCCTCACGGCTATTCTTCTCCTCCTGCTTGCTACGAGAGGAAAGGCTCTTCTTGCCGTAGGACATCTTATTGTGACGCTTGGTATAATCAGACTGTTTGGAGATTTCTTCACGCAGGCTGCGGATTTCATCTGTAAGGGTACAGATTGTTTCTTGAAGACGAACTACCTGAGACTGCAAGGCTTCATTGCGTTTCTCAGAAGACTCCATCGCTGCTTTCAGCAGAGAATAAGACTCCTTGAACTGTTCTATGACAGAAGTTGGGTTGTTGATCTTGCCTATATAATCTTCACGTTCCATTTCAGATAGCGGTTGGGATGTCAGGGACTCTTTGTCCAAGGCATGGAGATAATGAGCACCCATTATCATATCGTCAATATCCGTTTTCTGATTCTTTTCCATACCGTAAAGATACGGAAAAGTCTGTAGAACAGCGAACAAAACAATACTTAATACATTGTATATCTGTTATTTAACACTAATATCTACTTATACTTAATTTACTGACTACGGGACATTTAAGCAATGCCACCAAATACTTGAAATCGAGTTGGAAATGAGTGACATGACCATCCTCATATACAGGATGCATAAACTTGTAACTACGCTCGTACTCCAGTTCTTAAAGCGCATACATACAGTTTTCATATCTAACCAATTTCATCAATTGCCTGTTCTTGGACATAAAAGCAAATATGTCCCCTTTATAAGGATTGGGAAAACGATCCTTTACAATATCTATCAGGCGACGACGACCCATACGCATATCGTTTACATTGGTGATGAAAGATATTCATACTACCGGTTATGGCTAACATAGAACCTCCTGCTTCTCTATCATACTACGTAGGGACTGATAGCTCAAGTTATGGTTACTTATCTCGAGGCCATTTGAAAACACGATACTCACATGAGTGACACTCACCACTGAGGAAGGAGCATTATCTGAGGGGATAGATGCGGAGCCGCCATCGCTTTTATCCAGCAGACCACTCTCATCTACAATCTCGACAGGGAGAACAATGCCGGCACGACATTTCTTGTACCAACGCTCAAAATGAGAATATACAACACCGTTCATCTGACAATACTTAACGATTGAAATGCCTTGCTTAATGCCATGCTCCTGATACTTCTCAAAGAGGACCTTAAAATCTGTACTACTCGCCATAAATACTTTTTTTTGATTTATGATGCGAAGATAAACTATCTGAAAAATGCACACAAAAAAGCTATTGAGTGCTTACCGGGCGTTTAACGACTTGTCCGTTTTTGATTTGAGATGCTGAATCTATTTTAAACCTTGTCGCAATATGGCGTGTAGTACTTTTAGCTATGAGCCCTTTTTTGAGTGTTTACACACTAGTAATTTCATTTTAAAATTTACTTCTAAACATAGTCATTAACATATTACGTTCATTTGTATTCAAACCTATATAATATACAATAGGAATATACACTAGTATAAAGCTTATACAAGAAAAAACAAGTTTAAACCATCCGCTTAACATCAACAAAGTAAAAGCATAAATACTTACAATTGACAAAAAAACAATGATGATTAAACGAAGCACGACATTTTTTATATAGAAGCCAATAGGAAATTGAATCATTCTCCGTATAAAAAGTAAACGTACTGCTAAATAAACAAAATCAAGACAACATTTTATCACAAGAACAACAAGAGGAGTAAAACCTAAATGAAGAAAATAATACGAAAATAAAATATTAAGGAATATAACACTACTCATTACTAGTTGATAAGTTCTTATACAGCCCGTAGCCTGTACAGTCATCCACATTGGCGCAGAGAGAGTTTCCAACAAAGTATAAACAAGTATCAAAGTACAAAATTCTGCTGTATAAAAAGGCACATCGCCTAACCATAACTCCAATATAAAATGCATATTAAAAATGAAAGGACAAACTATTCCAAAAAGAAGTATAAAAGAATACTTAGATGTACTAATTATCAATATTCTAAGAGAGTCCAATGAACCTGAAGCATAATTTTTAACAAGTTGTGGACGAAATGCGACTTGAAAATTTGAGACAAATTGATTGACCGCTCCATTTACTTGGTTTGCTATTCCCATAGCAGCATTAACAGCCACTCCATAAAAAAGATTCAAAAGGATATTTAAACCCTGATTTGCCGTCATAGAAGCAACAGAACCAAACAGATTCCAACCCGAGAAACTCAACAAAGAGCGAAATATATCTTTATCCCATATACGTTGAAAATGAATGTATGGGAATTGTCGATGACAATAAACAAATACACTAATAATATTAATAAGAGATATAACAAAATTATTAATAGTATACAATTCCAGCTTATCAAATAAAAATACAGACAACGAATAAGCATTAAACAAATTCAGTAAAACCTCAAGAATACAAACATAAGCATAAAAAGACATCTTTTCATGTGCAATAATTAAAGACTCAAATGGAATCTTTAGCAATCTTAACACAAATGCCAAAGCACAAAAGTGGAAAGCATATTTAGCAGAACTCAAACGCTCAACAGGAAGTTGCATTTTTTGTGATATAAACCAAAGTCCACCGATTTCTATAATCAGAAATATAAATATCGCAAAAAAGACATAAATGAGAACACTATGATTAAATACAATATTCAAACGTTCTTTATTATTCCTACCCAACTCAAAATTATAAAAACGCTGAGTTGCAGAACTTAAAGGAGAACTTATAAAAGAGAATGCAACTATTACAGAACAAACAATGCTGTAAATACCAAAATCATCTACGCCTAAAGCCTTTAATACAATTCGACTAGTATACAAAGACACTAGCATTGTTATTCCCATACGAATATAGAGTAGCAAAGTATTTTTCATAATTCGCTTGTTATTTTCAGCTAACATAGGCATTGAATATAATTAAACATACATCAAAAACACAAATAACAAGTCTCACATATTCATCATACTGCATTACACCTTTTAAGTTTAAAATATTTATGACCAATAGCCATAGCAGCCCAAAAATCAGCAATATACCAAAACGAAAAAGACAACAACAACTGACATGATATTGAAAAAAACACTATAAAGAGTTCTCGCCACAACCGATCTTTACAAGACAAAATCATATATATAGACCCTACAATAATATAAGCAGAAATTATCATTCCTACAACTCCAAAACTACAAACTAGTTCTAAAAAAATATTGTGAGAATAGCCAACATAATGATAGGGATATACAAATGGTCTATCGCCATAAAATCCATATCCCCAAAAGCCTCCGTTCCTTATTGCATCATATACAGCATTCCATATAATACTTCTACCAGAATCATCAGAAAAGTTCCCCATAACAAAGCTCTCTAAAGTCCTTGAATGTACACCTTTTGACAATAAGTAAAGGGAAAAATAATTAAGCATTTTTGCACCAAACAGACATATAATAAACAACACAAAAGATACACCAAAAATTTTCAATGTTCTTCTTACAATATTTCTATTTTCAATTATATTACTTATCACCATCAAACCCATAAATATTACAGGCATTAACAGTGCACCTCTTGATCCTTGAGTAAAAATGGCAACACAACCAAACATAGAGCACAATAAATAAACAAGCTTTTTTTCTCTTATAAAAAAATAAAGCAATATTATTGTAGGAAATAGCATTGAATATCCAAAACTTAAACTATAAACACGTTGTTCTTCTTGACCAAAATAATTAACATCCATCCAATATCCTCTCAATAATGCTGGGAGCAATTCCACAATTATCAAATAAACAAAATCCAAACAAGCAAATTTCTTTAAAACATTCAAAATCTCCCTCGGACTATCTATTAAGCTATAAAACAAATAAGCATATAATGCACAATCAGGTCTAAACACTCTCCCCAGTCCATAATCGCTTCTCAAAAAAAAATACTTATACTCTGGATGAAAAATGAGCGTTACTCCTAGTGTAATAAGAATCAATATATATAAGAAAAAAAAAGATGTATAATTTCTCCTTTTTAAACGCCCCATATTAAAGAAAAAGCAAATTAAAGGAATCGACGCAACAACGGTTAGCACAAATTCTCTAATAAGCCCATCATAGAAGCCTAGCTTGGCTAAAAAATAACGCATTACAGTCAATGCAAATATATCCAAAAGCCACACCCACAATAATATCGATGATATAGAATGTTTTTTAATCTTCAAATCCATCATTTATTCAATATTAAATATATATCACTATAAAATCAAGTCTTTTAATAATAATAAAACAAAATATTCAAATCAACAATACACAGTTATATTCTTCCTAAAAGCATCGACATCATATCAAGTATTTAAACATCCTCAAAAAGATCATCACATTATTTCCAATCCACATTCAACCATTATATCTTCTAACCTCGTCAAAAAAGCATCGACATCCATTGTCTGGGTAGCCCAACTTGTCACCAAACGGATTTCGGTATAATTTTCATCAAATACATTAATAACCTCCCAAGCAAAATCTTTTTCCAATTTCTGTAGAATATCATTTCTAAATATGGGGAACAACTGGTTTGATGGACTATTTACTGCAAACTTAACCCCCAACTTAAGTAATCCATTTTTTAATCGATGAGCCATTTTATTCTGGTGCCTACCTATATTTTCATACAAATTATTTTCCATAAGAATTTCAAACTGAAGCCCCAATAACCATCCTTTAGCCAACATTCCACCACGTTGTTTCGCAATATATCTAAATTCATTTTTTAAGGAATCATTTGTTATAACAAGTGCCTCCCCTAGTAATGCCCCATTTTTTGTTCCTCCAATATAAAAAGCATCACACATTTCTGCCAATATCGGCAAAGTTACATCCGAGCAATCAAGCGCACTCGCTAAACGTGCACCATCACAATATAAGAAAAGTCCATATTTATCACATACAGAACGCAACATTTGGAGTTCCTTTACAGAATAAACAGTACCTATTTCTGTTGACTGACTAATATAAACCATTTTAGGTTTTACACACAAAATTCCAGCATGTTCCCAATACTGAGGACCACAGACTTTTTCAATATCCTCTGGTATTACTTTTCCTTCAATTCCAGCTACTTCTATACACTTATGCCCTGTACTTTCAATCGCCCCTGTTTCGTGAACGCATATATGCCCTGTAGAGACTGCAATAATAGCCTCATGAGGACGCAAAAAGGACGCAACTGCAATAAGATTCGTCTGTGTCCCCCCCACAAGAATTTGGACTTCAGCATTAGGTGATTTTATCTTCTTACGAATCAGCTGTACTGCTTTCAATGTATGCTTATCACTAGAGTAAGCTGTATTACCTTCCATATTTGTATCCACTAAAACCTTAAGGATTTCCGGACACGCACTTTCACTATAATCATTCACGAAGCTAATCATACAATTCTCCTCAGACTTTTTTTATATATTTCTTTACTTAGTATTGATATCAATTCTCACAAGATTATTATACCACATTTTTTATTTCTTTTAAAAGCCTTTTATAATATGGCCAACGGCCTTCTCTTGTAGTAATCTGCTCCGCATCTGGATCTGCACCTGAATTTCCTTCAACTAATGCAACTTTATAATTTTGTGTAATAACCACATCCCATCCGATATATCTCATATCTGAAACTAAAAGAGCCGCCCGTTTTACTGTATTAAGAACATCATCCCATACAGGCACTTTAAATCCAACTATTTGTGTTCCAGAATCTGGATGTACAATATATTTGTTATTAAACTTATCAACACCAACCGTACAAACTATTCCTGTTATAGGATCTATAAATGCACATATTCCTTGATGATGAAAATTATCTGCTATCTTTCCTTTTCTTCCGACTCTTAATAGTCCCCCATAACTTCAACATTTCCATCAGCTCGTACAATAGTTACAATACGTAATGTATTTATCGATGAATCATTAAAAGCCTTCATCTCCTTACACTGAGACAAAGTTTCTTCACACAAGACTTCTTTCTCTTTATACGTATTAAACAAAGCCTCAACATTTTCAATTTCTTTTAAATAAACTTTCTCAACCCCTGTTCCAAACATTCCATCAGGCTGTTTAGCAAAAAAGCTATCCTTATCCTTTATAAATTCACAAAACATTTCCCAGGTTGCATCTTTTGTGTAAATCCAAGAACGACACAAAAATTCATTAAACATTTTATCAAATTCAGGTTTTTGATCAAAGATAAATCTATGCTTTGGATTATTACAAATACGCATCAATTCCAACAATTTACCATGTACAATATATTTCTCTCTTTCATTTCTTCTTTTCCCATAAAAACCATACTGAATATAATCCAACAGATATGCACCATGAAATCTATATTCAATAAAAAAGTCCAATAAAACACCTATTTTTTTTATTAGAGACACATTCTTACCTATATTCATCTCAACATTTAGAAAAAGACGATTACATTTCTGTATTATTGTTTCACGCATAATTATCTTCTTTATATTATCTACCACAAAAAAATTTATTTACGACTTTTACAGTAATTATTACACATTCTATTCTCACACAAAGGAGATACATATTACCAGATATTATCCACCAAATATACAGAATATACCATCCTTAGTTTCTCCATAAAATCATCAAATACACCCAATATTTTCGCCAGTATTCTCTCTATCATAGAATCATATTATACATCTTTATTAATTAGACTATTCGATCAAATAACAATATTATTACCGATTTTCACATCATAAAGAGCTATCGTGTTAACACCTATAAGCACATTATTTCCAATCTTTATACATCCCACTTTTTCTGCAAACTTCGATTCTTTTTGGGTATACAAATGTTTTAACATAAAATAAACAACATCATGTGTCAAGAAAGAAACACCAGAAGCTATCCATACATTATTCCCTATACTGATCAATCTTGAGTAAAGAGGTATTTTTCGAGAAATAATCATTACATTCTCCCCACATTTTCTAAAAACACCTTGCGCCTTCATGTATTTCACCCTCTTCATCAGAGAAAATATGAAGAGCATTCTAAACATTAGCCAATACCGTTTATTCATTAACCTATCTATTTCATCAACAATCTTCCAATATCTTCTCAATATTTTCCTCACCCAACTTCTCCGGAGTCCTACCTTCCGCACGAAGATCACGTCCTAAAGCCGCACTAGCTATTTCGATAAGACCTGAAACAATAGGAGTCGCAACATCTAACGACTTTCCTAAAGCCTCTAACATCACTAACCCCTGCGGTACATCCTCTGAAATATATCTATGGAATCCACTTGGGTCGGTCCTTTTCGCACGGGTATCCATTTCCGCATAGTCCAAGAAAACCTCTTTAGCGTCTTTATTATCATCTAATGAATTTCGGTATTTACAAGCTTCCACATAACTTAGTCTTGAAAAACCCAATTTCTCTAAAACATTCATTTTCTCCGCATCCATCGCCTCCAAAATTCTCCATGTGGCAGGATTGTCTCTCGTATATGCCTCATGATACATGCAAAAATCACCATGCGATTTCTCTATACGCGGTATGCTCATGACAGATCCCACGGTATGTACTACTAAATTGGGATTATGAAGAGCGGCCTCTACCACAGAATCCAAATAAACAAATCGTTCTTGTAATTTATCCAATTTTTCTATCGCTTCCTCTTTTCTTGATGAAGGATAAATACCAATTGGATTCCTTACATTTCGAAAACCAACCTTAAACTGCCCCGGTTCCATAATACGACCGTCTATAAAAGAACTTTGAGCTTCCGCTACAATGATAGGCTTGTCTTGGCAATATTTAAGAACATAGGCAGTAGACAAATATCCCGGATTGATCAGAAGTATTTGATCTTTTTGTAGATATGGTGCTATCTTTTCTATTAATTGCTCATGAAAATTCGTTTGAATATATATGATAACGATTTCAGCGTCTTGCAGCTCCTCTAGATTTCTTGTAACTCGATAAATATACGCAGTAGAAACTTTGCCAAACTCATTTAAAGTCATTTCTCCTTTATGTGATTGCATATACTCAAAATTATCATCATGCATCGCATGAGATGTCTTAATCAAAGTAACTTCATGTCCTTTCAATGTTAAATCAGCCGCAACCGCACATCCCGCGTTACCAGCTCCTAAAATAGCAATTTTCATTTATTATTCTCCTCGTCTAAATTAGTCTATATCTATTTTAATTCTGTGCATATTTCAATGTCTTTTTCACAAAGAACTCATCTAACACACGTTCTGTCAAATCTCCGAAAGTAGGACCACAAGTGATCTGATTTTGCCCAGGACAAAGATTATATTCAATGAACACCGGATTTTCATCTTTATCTATTGCAAAATCCCATCCAATTATTTTGAAGTGCGCTAATTGTTTATGCTTATTTTTTATTATTTCTATGATTTTATCAACAAAAGGAATCGTAACATCTGCGAATTTTATACCATATGCATTTTCCTTTACCCATTCCGCCTTTCTATTGACCCCAAATTCATACAATCTGCCATCCTCATGAATTTGGCACGCAAATCCCCCAGCTCCAATATTATCAACACGGGCATTTTTTGCTCCCATGCGTAAAATTATAGATAAAATATAAACTTCTCCTTCGAAAAAGAAGGATACTACTCGTATTGTGTTTAGAGAAGAAGGGTTCATTTTCTCAAGGATCGGATGTTGTTTTACAACACCCTGCACAATGTAATTAGCTTTTAGATCATCTATTAACTTTTGTACTTTATCAACGCTATCTCTCTGAGGGTCAAAAAAACTAATTAGTCGTCCTTCTCCGCTGTCAATTGAAGGTTTTATGATTAGTTCTCCTCTGTGTTGAATACAGAGCGCAACGGCTTTCTCTCTGTTTATAATATTTTTTTGTCCATCATAAAAAACGCCTGCAACATTTTTACATATTGTCTCTGGACGATTCAAATCATGAAACCACATATCGTGATAACACTTATCTTCCGCAAAACGCCTGAATTGCATATTGCTAAAATAAGGAATAAGATCCCCATAATATAAGTCATCTGGCATATACCTCGGATCAATCTTTTTTTCCCTATCACAATAGATTTGATACCATAGTTTTTTGGGTTTATACCCGAACCGTTTCCAAAATGGAATTACTACCGTGTTATACTCTTTGCCACAATCATAACCACCATTCATTTTTTTGATACGAATTTTTCCTCTTTTTCGTATACTTATGCTTTCTAAATATTGATTCAACTTTAAAATTTAATTTATCCCAACTACTTCTGAATTTACTCCGCATAAATGTCACCTCCCTATCACATTATATTGTTCAAACATCTCTTCGCTTTCAAGCACAATTGGCTCCACATCTACATCTCTTAGGAACACATACGGCTTATCATAATGATGAAACGGATCTCTGTTAACCCCGTCACTATTTCCATTCTCCATAATTTTTATTGTATCTTCAATAAGATCAAAACCAACCTGCGCCATAACACCAGTATAAGCCATATGGCGAATATTAATTTCTGTCACCTTCATATTTCCAGAACTATCCTCTTTTAAATCAAAAGAAAAAAAAATACCATGAGCTGGGACTCTAACTTTTCTCTAAATACTTAATGCAGTTATCACAAAACGAATTTATACGATCTTCATTTAAAAAGCGGCCAAAATGAGTATTTCCGGTCACATGGGACGGGGCTGTGTTTGCCATTACATACTCCACACATTCCAATGCAGCACCTTTCACATACTCACCATTGTAGTAAAGCATTTGGTTTGCCAAATGACGACCAGTTAAAAATTCAGACACTGTAAATTCCGGAATGCTGCTATTAATGAACAGCCAACTCTTGTAGCTATTCAAATCATCTAGACGTAACGAACCTAAGCCGCCTGTACCTTCTGTGGCACGTATCCAACAAGGAAACCCTATCAGGTCTTTCACATCATCATAACGAGGATTGTCCTGTGTTACCTTAATTGTTTTTGGTATGTAGTCGGTTCCTTCAAGAAGCTCTGCCATTATGGACTTATTGCGCAGGGATTCCGAGAAGAACTTGTTACCCATAAATACAGGACATGGAAACTTTTTGTGCTTCTCATAATATGCTCCCCACTCCACAATTTCTGCTTCTGGTTGTACAAAAGCATAGTCAATATGCTCTGTTTTTACAAGCTCTTCTACCCATAGGAAATAATCAGGCGATGTACATCTGGGACATATATAATATTCATCAAGCAACCCCGCCATAAAAAATCCTACTGCTTTTTTTTCTATATCACATCCGATGAGTCTATAATCAGGATGATTTTTTTTGACAACTTTAGCTATAGAGCGGGGAGTCAGACCGCCAATTCCTGTAATTAAAATAGTTTTCATTCTTATTACTCCTTTAAACAATTTTCTAAATTATAAACTGCTATAGATATTTCATTTGCTTCCCTAATCATCTCTTCTTTTCCATATCTTTGGTCACATACCAATGATATTTCACAATCATGGTATTTCGTTTTGACATATGGATAATTCAAATCTATAGGCCAATGAATCGGGCAAAAAATGCCAGATATAATTAACTGTTTTTGTATTTTATCTCTTATATCTGCATTAACCAATAATGGAACAAAAAGAGGGCAATCCTCTTCTCCAAGTGTTTCATACATAAATTGCGCATCATTTTTCCATAATCTTTTTATTTCGGTTATCGTTCTTATTAAAATCGTGGCATTCGTTCTTCTACATTGTCTTAGATAATCTGAATCTATCAATTCAAATCTTTCTATTTCATCAGCAGGAGGTGCGCAGTCTTCATAATGCTCTCCTAATAGTCTGTTTGCCTTTTTATATAAATTTAAAAAAGCATCTTTTTCTCCAGAAGCATGAAGAAGGTATTTTTCCTTCATATTTGCAGCCATTCTCCACGACGTAACATATGTATCATTACTTTTTTAGGGGAAACAATAGAAAATCCTTTTTAGCATATACAGCTGCACAAAGACAATCTGTCCACTTTCTATAGCTAACAAAAATGTAGTCAGCCAAAGGATATGTTGCCAATCGTGAAAAGGCTGTTTGTGTAGCATCTACTATCAAAATCTTTTTTTTTCTCTTACCAAGTTCTGCAAACTTAAAAGTTGATTCACTTCCGACACCAAAATAGTCCATTACTAGTACAGCTTCCACTTGCTCAAATATTTTTTCATAATTTAAGCGTATTCCATAAAAAACAACCTCAATTCCCTTAGAAATAAAAGGTTCTACCATAGAAGCACAACAATAGGCGGGCAACGCCACCTTTCTAAATATAGAATAAGACAAGATATCTTTAATGATATATGCAATAGCAGTTCTACCAGAAAGCACATACCGTTTCTCTATATCGATTAAATTTGTATATTTATTTATGCCAATTTGTGTTGTACGTTCATGAAATTCACTCCCTATTTCATACATTTTATCACTTCCTCCGTGCATTATCAATTTTTTAGATAAGACATAGAAATCAAGTCCATTCTATATTCGTTCTTAATAACACGACTTCTCAAAATCCCTTCTTTCATAAACCCTTTTTTTTTGCAAACAAGGAAATCGAAGCCACATTATCCGACAAAATATGTGCTGTTAAACAAAACAGATTAAGTTCCTCAAATGCATATTGACACGCTATATCCAACGCATTGGCTCCTATCTTTTTCCCATGATATTTTGGTAATATTTTAATGTTAATATTTCCCACTTTATTATTAAAATCAACATTGTTTATTATTATTGTTCCAACTGCGATACCATCATATTCAATCATCATACGAACAGTATTTTTTTCCTCAGCTCTTTTTGTCATCCAAAGAAGTTGCTCTTCATAATTCACTTTCTTTGGATTTCCCACTACACAATTGGCAATTTCATTATTATTATTTAATTCCATTAGGACAGATGCGTCATTTTCCTCTATCCAACGCAGTTTCACATAATGGCCAGCACCGTCTTGCTTTATTAATTTGTTCTCTAATAACCTATATTCATCAAAATCTAACATTTGCCCTGTGCCTCTGACTGCAATGCCTTCTCTTTTAAATACTTTATAAATCGTTTTCAATATGATGAAAACATCTGTTTTCAATGAAATATTATTAACATATGTAATATCATATCTGAATCGTTGAGGCCAATTTGATGAATTACGTCCATTTATTTGTGCCAAACCTGTCAGACCAGGTCGTACTAAATGTCTCTTCCTTTCTTCGTTGTTATAGTAAGGTAAGTATTGCACTGCCAATGGTCTTGGTCCAACTATCGCCATATCTCCCTTGATAATATTAATCAGTTCAGGCAATTCATCGAGAGATGTGGAACGGAGAATTTGGCCAAATTTTGTAAGCCGCAATTCATCGGAGAGCAATTCTCCATTTTCATCTCGCTCATCTGACATTGATCTAAACTTGCAGAGTCTAAAAATTTTCTCTTCCCCTGTTGCTGAATTGATTTTTCCTGGCCTATTCTGTTTGAATAATATAGGCGAACCAAGATTTATTCTTACCAGTAAAGCAATGATTCCCATTACTGGAGATAGCATAATCAATGCACACAACGCCAAAAAACAATCCAACGGCCTTTTTATATATCTCTCATATAGATTAATCTTCATCCTCCACTCCTCCAATTACGCAGAAACAAAATACATAACTCACTCAAAGCATGCCCTTATCACTTCAATCACCACCTCTTGCTGATCCACCGTCATCTTATTATCACTCGGCAAGCACAACCCTCTATGGAAAATACCATGCCTACATCCAATGGCTTGCCATCCTTTCCACGGACACCACCACTTATATACGCATTTGTATTCGCCCTGCCATTGCCTTCCCGGGTGACAAAGCCATTCATCCGATAAATAGGTTGCATGTGCATGGGCTTCCATATAGGACGACCCTCCGCATTATATTGGGCGAGTTTTTCCAGGATCTCTGTCGGACAGCTTTTTCCAGATTCACGGATATACAAAGCCTCGTACTCCCCGCGTACCTGCTTACACATAGCATCCTCGTCAATCAATAGGCAAGACAGCCAGTAATTGGGTTCGGAATGTTTCGCATCAAATGGGTTCATTGTAACCGGAAGATCTTTGAATCCCGATTTATATCTTTCATAAATAGCCTTTTTTTGAGCGATATGTTCCTCCAGATAAGGGAATTGCCCTCTTACTACCCCTGCAATCACGTTACTCATGCGATAATTATACCCCAGTTCTTCATGCTGATACCACGGGGCATTCTCGCGGGATTGGGTAGACCATTTGCGTACCTTGTTCGCCGCCTCCAAATCATCCGTCAATAACATTCCCTCCGGAAGATCCCGTGATAATTTTATTTCCATTAAAAGAAATCGCATTGTAACGACCGAAAGTCCCGGTTTGTACCCCTTTATAAGAGGCTCCCAACGATTCCGCTGCATCCTCTATGATAATAGCATTATATTTCCGGCAAATGGCCCGGATCTCATCGATTTTACCCGGTGTTCCGTATAGATGAGCGACCACAACAACCCTCACTTCCGGATAAATCTCGAAGGCCTTCTCTAACGCAACCGGATCCATATTCCAAGTATCATATTCCGTGTCGATAAACACGGGTACCCCTCCCTCGTAAACAACAGGGTTTACCGTAGCGTCAAAAGTCATATCCGAACAAAAGACCTTATCTCCAGACTTTACTCCAGCTAACCGAACTGCCATATGCAAAGCCGCTGTCCCTGCAGACAAAGCAACTGCATACCGGCAACCAATCTTCTCACAAGCCAAACGTTCTACTTCATTGATATTCTTACCTACGGTAGACATCCAATTACTCTCATATGCTTCTGTTATATATTTGATTTCATCTCCATGCATTGTAGGAGAACTCAACCATATTTTAGATGCAAACGGCGCTATTTGTTTCAATTTGAAGTTTTGATCCTCTCTCTTCATATCCAGTTATTTTCTTTTCTTATTCTCCACCTCAAAGCCATACCCATAGCCGTATCCATAACCATAATGTTTACCATAGCCATAACCATATTTCTTACCATAACCGTAACCATAGGTGTTCTTACGTTTGCTCAGGTCGATTCCATTGATCACTACCGCCAACTTGTCAAATTTATGCTCGTCCCTAAGAACATTAATGTAGCAGAAAGCGGCTTTCGGGGTCACGTCCGCACGGCTGACATAAACACACATGTCGGCCACACGGCTTATTATGGCCGTATCAGTTACCATACCGATCGGGGCTGTATCCAGCAACACGTAGTCATAACGGGATTTCAATTGCTCTATCGCCTTCTCCAAGGTATCACGGGCTACCAACTCCGTCGGGTTTGGGGGGATTGTTCCACCTAAGAGGATATCTAAGTTAGGACTGATGCCGGAAGGCTGCACAAGATCAAAAAGATCCTTATCCTCCGGATCCATCAGATAATTTGATATTCCTTCCTGCCTTTTCGATAAATCGAAGACCTTATTCAAGCCCGGCTTACGGATATCCATACCAACCACTACCACCTTCTTTCCCAAATAAGCCAAGCTGACAGCGAGATTTCCAGTCACGAAAGACTTACCTTCTCCGGGCTGCGTAGAAGAAAAAAGTATGACCTTTTGATCTTTCCGGAGCATAAAGAGCAGATTGGTCCGCAAACCCCGGAAGGTCTCCTCCATCATGTCGTTTTTATTCTCACGTACTACGATCGCTCCCTTATCGGAGGATTTATGACCACACAAGGGCAATTCGCCCAAAATCGGAACATTCGTCAATTGCTCCACGTCGCCACGATTCTCGATCTTATATTTCAATAATTCCACGACAAAGATGATTCCCACCGGAATAAACAGGCCCACCACAAACGCAGCCAATAAAAACACGAGCTTCTTGGGAGCCACAGGATCCTTCCCGGGTAGCGGTTCCTCTACAATACGACCATTATTAGCCGTCGACGCCAACGTAATCGCATTTTCTTCCCGCTTCTGCAACAGCATGATATATAAAGTTGCCTTGATTTCTTGTTGGCGAGAAATAGTCATGAACTCTTTCTCTTGCTTTGGAGCATCACTAATCCGGCTCTCAAATTTACTAGCCTGACGCTCAATATCTTTCTGGGCAATTTGCAGTCCTCGCAAGACACTATTCACGGTTGTCTCGACATTGCGTCTCATCGCCTCAACGCCGGTGTTCATGTTTATCACCGCCGGGTTATTTTCCGAAGAGGTACGTAATAAACGTTTACGCTCGATGATCATCGTGTTATATTGTTCAATCACCCTAGTGAGGTTTTGATCCTGTAACCCTACGTTTGCAGGAATTACCTCTTCCTTGTTGACCGGATCGTTGATATAGGTACGCAGAAATTGAACCAAGCTGATCTGTGTAGCGTTCTCCGTACGTTGCTGCTCATACTTGGAACTCTCTTGTAAGGCTAGACGGGCATCACTTGTCAAATCTGTCAGACCGGATCGTTGCTTGAAGTCCGCCAACTCGCTCTCCGCCGTACCCAACTCATGGTTAATTATACCGATACGCTCCTCTATGAACTCAGCGGTTTTCTGAGCCACCTCATTCTTCTCGTCGTTCGCATCTTGATTGTAGAATGCCACCAAACGATTAACAAAATCCACACCACGCTCCTTTACCGTATTATTCACGCTGATCTTCGCTATAGTCGTGGTCTGGGAAGAAGCCGCCACACTCAAATTTTTCATGTATTCATCGGCGGTCTCTGTCGGCGTATTTATGGTAACACGTAAAGCGATTTCCTCTTCTTCCATATACAAGGTATCGCCTCGCGTAAAGCTTAAAACACCCACAGGTGTTGGTAACACCGCCGGCAATTGATCAAATGCCTGTTCTATCTCTTGCTCTTCCTTATCTTGCACATATTCAGCCTTAACAGACAATTTTCCTGTTTTTGTAAATGTAAGATCCAGTTTAATCGGCTCTTCTAATTTTTCGGCTTCTTCCGGTGTCATATAAATCCGCACCGGACTATTCTTATAAAGAGGCATCGCATAACCAAATGCTCGCTTTTCCGCTACGCTAACATATAAATTCAAGTCATTCACGACTTTTTTTATCAAAGTACGGGATTTCAAGATTTCCACCTCGTTATCAAAGTTATTTGTCATGGAAAACATTCCCAATCTTGAATAGCCGCTAATGGATTATTGCCCGAACCGCTTCGCTTATCCTCCTCCTTTATCAACACGGAACTGGAAATGTTATATACAGGCGTTTGATAGCGAAGAAACAGGTAAGTAGCGATGCAACATATCAATATACTAGCCACAAACCAACGCCAATAAAAAAGATATTTGAATAAAAGAGCAACTAAATCGATCTCTTGTTCTTCGTTCTCTATCCCAGTGTTATTATTTATCTGTTCGTCTATCATCTCTCTTAATTTTTAACTTTCAATTCTCAACTTTCATTTATTTAAGTATGTTCACTAATAAACCGGCGATAGATACCAGAATCGAGAGCGAGCTCACCCAAAGAGTCGTGCTATTACCGATATCAGAGTTTTTCGCCTTCGTCTTGTTCGGGGTCACGTAAATAATATCGTTTTGCTTCAGGTAATAATACGGGGAAGTCACGACTTCGGCATTATTCAAATTCAAGTTAATGATCTCACGCTTACCGTTCACGTCCTCGCGGATCAGCTTCACGTTGTCACGTACGCCGTAGATCGTCATGTCGCCGGCCATCGCCAACGCCTCCAGAACGTTCACCTTCTCGTTCCCGATCGTGAAGCTGCCCGGACGGGCCACCTCGCCCAACACCGAGATCTTGTAATTAGCCATACGGACCGTAACGATAGGAGATTCCTTCAAATAAGGTTTCAAACGTTCACGAATCAACTCCTCTGCCTCGTTCTTGGTGAGACCACCCACCGCCAAGCGACCGATAACGGGGAAATCGATTTCACCCTTATTATTCACCAAATATTGCTGCATGGTCGGTTGCGTGGTCGTACTGATATTTGTCAAAGCCGCATTGATTGGAGTCTGTACCGTCAAGTTGAATGGAGTCGCAGCCTTCGGGTCCGTCGTGTTGACCGTGATGCTCAACAGGTCCTTCGGCATGATCTTGGCGTCATACAAAGGAAGCATCTCCTCGAGATCGTTCACCGCCTCCGGGTTCTGGAGGTAGGGCACGTTCTTGTAAGACGTACAACTCGCTACCAATAGAGGTAAAGCTAATAAAAGTAGTAATCTTTTGATTTTCATATTATTTTGTTTTCCTTTTTTTATTTCATTGAACACAGAATGATATGGATTTAGCGAAACAAACGAGAGAAAAGGCCTTTCGGTTTCTCCGGCTCGTATTCCGACTCGTATTTCCGCATTAAATCCTCATAGGAAAGTCTTTTACTCACCATCTCGTAAATCATACCCCAGTCCGGGAGACCACCAAGATTACGGTCATCAATAAAAATATCGGCCTTCAGCTTACGGGAGAAATGGTTGTTCAGGTTTTTCTCTTCTTCCGGATAATCTCGGTTCACGGCGTAAAACTCCAAGCCCCGCTCTCGGCAAAAGGTGACAGCCTCATCCAAAAGCTTACCCTCTCGCACACTCCATAAGATCAGCTTGTGGTGTTCTATTTGTAACTTTCTCAATGTCTCGAAAGCGAAAGGGATCTCCTTCCCTATCGCCGGATATTTATGCTCAACGATTGTTCCGTCAAAATCTACTGCGATAATCATTTATAATTCAGATTTATAACTACCGACTAAATTGCTAATTCACTCCGTCCAATCTCGTGAATTGAGAGTTTTGGCTCTTGAACTCGGGGACGAAGGATTTCATCTCTTTCACCATAGGAAGAATATGTACATGAAGGGATAATTCAGCTAATAGATCAATGTGCTCTACCACATCCTTGTAGGCGTACTCCCGGACTGCTGCCACACGAATCTTCTCATGAGGGGTTTCCTTCGTATTCTCCTTGTTGCTCAATAGTTCCTCATATAATTTCTCACCGGGACGAAGACCTGTGTATTTAATCTCTATGTCTTTATCCACCTGCAAACCAGAAAGCTCGATCATACGCTTCGCTAAGTCAGCTATCTTCACCGGCTCTCCCATGTCGAAGATGAAGATCTCACCACCCTTGCCCATCGTACCGGCTTCTAAGACCAGACGGCAAGCCTCCGGGATGGTCATGAAGTAACGGATGATATCGGGATGGGTTACCGTAACTGGGCCTCCTTTGGCGATCTGATCGCGAAAACGAGGTATCACGGAGCCATTACTTCCTAATACATTACCGAAACGGGTCGTGATAAACTTAGTGTTTCCCGCTAGAGCCCCCTTACTGATCGCCACACTCAAGCTCTGCACATATATCTCAGCGAGGCGCTTGCTACATCCCATGATATTCGTTGGATTCACCGCCTTATCCGTACTGATCATCACAAATTTCTCTACACCATAGCTTACGGCGGCATCCGCTATCACACGAGTACCAAACACGTTGGTACGAACAGCCTCGCAGGGGTTCTCTTCCATCAAGGGGACATGCTTATAGGCCGCCGCATGGAACACTACTTGGGGATGCCAGTTGCGGAATACGTAATCTACACGGTCCGGATTCCGGACATCGCCTATGATAGGTACAAAATCCAGTTCCTTATACTTCTCCTCCAATTCCAGGCGTAAGTCATGCATCGGAGTCTCGGCGGCATCAAGGCAGATCAATTTCTTGATCGGGAAATGCGCCAGCTGGCGGCAGATCTCGCTACCAATGCTACCGGCCGCTCCCGTAACAAGGATCGTCTTATCTTTCAATAAGAGACCGATCTCGCCCAGATTTATACTGATCTCCTCACGACCCAGCAAGTCCTCAATACGGATATCACGGACTGAACGCTTCATTCCGCCCTCATGGACCTCCTCCATATCAGGAACCACGAGAGGCTTCAAGGAGGCCTGCTCGCAATAATGAATCAAACGATCACGTTCTCGTCGGACGGTCTTTATATTCGGGAAAAGGATACCATCCAAGTTATTTCTGGGGATCAGACGCAACAAGTCATCAATGTCCTCGATCTGGTAAACGGGAAGTTCCGCTATGCGAAGGTTCTTTTTAGCGCTACCAAACGTCAAGAAGCCGATGATGCTATAATTTTGCATGAATACTTGCCGGTTGGGTGATGTGGCTATCATCACGCTATCCTCATCCATACCGAACACCAGTACACGCTTGCGCTTTTTTCCAAGTTGGGACAACACGCTATTATATACATTAATCACGAATACACGTAAGGTGATCAGCAGAACAATCGTCAACATACAATCGGTTATCCCTCCCACCCAATATATAGAGGAATTGAAATTCGCCCTCAAAAGATGAAGCAGTATGAACATGAGGATGGATTTTGTGATGGCGACACCACCAATCCTCCATAGTCCACGTAGCGTGGAATGACGGATCACCCCGTGATAAACCTTGAACGTAAGAAAAGAAAGGATACTGGCCACAAAGGAAGCTATTCCTACCTTTAATACACTAATCCCGTTTATGTATACATGCATGATGGACAATAATCCCAGCACTCCTATCAAAGATACACATAGGGAAATGAAAAGATCCGCACAAAAAATGATCCAGCGGTTGATATACCGCAAATTTACCAGACGCCCCAGCGCTAAACGCCAGCGATTATAACGATATTTCACCTTTTCCATATTTGTTTTATTCATATCTATCTAACTATAATAATAAGCGACCGAACCTCTCAAGTGGTTGGAGTGGTATAAGCTAAAGCAAGAGTCTAGTCTATCGGTTAAAGAAAAAGGGACTCTCCTCGCTACTAGAGATAGCTGACCTCTTGATCGATATCGGCCGCCTAATTCTCATTTTCTAATTGCGACCTAGCGATAATATATTCTTGATTGGAGGCTCTCTTGAACCTCAGAAGTATCTTTAATCAATCTCCATGTCACGATCCATGGACGTGGTTTTTACTTCCGGCATCGGAAAATACCTCACCTCTTCCTTATGCCACTCCTTGTAACCGTCAAGCGTACGAGTAGGGACGGATAACCGACCGTAGTCATTGCCTTCGCAATGGAAAAGATGGTTACGTGTATAGGAACGTAACTCGCCATCTGTCCAAGAGACCATCACGATTGGAAACGGGTACGTGGTGAGGCTTAACGGGGTCACTAAGGTACGGGAAGATATTTGGCGTAACAGGTAAGCTGATTTCTCGAACGCCACCCAATACGGACCCGTACAGTAAAGATGGATGAAGGCACGATTATCCGACTCTCGCTTAAGAATCTCTTTCAAATGGTTTCCTAACAACGAGATAAGGCGTACTCCGGATCTATCCTCTTTTTTTACCGTAGTGCGTATCCATCTATGTGTATCATAATAGCTCTAGCAGGTCACGGGTGATATTTACTTTGGCACATCCCAGTAGATCTACACGGATCACAAAGTTAAGATTGCCATCCTCCACTTCCAGCACGTTACCTTCTAGACCATGCAACTTACCGCCGTTAATACGTACCCTCGCTCCAAGAGGCAGCGGACGGGGATCGATAATGACAGGCTCTTCGGAATCGTCCAGCATCCTACGGAGTTTCACCATCTGCTCATCCGGAATGAAGGCTACGGGGCGTATGCCTCCAGACCGTTCGCCAGCTATGTTTACCATGAAACGTTTGATATAAGGAAGATGCACGATCTCCTTCCTACGCAAGACATCGGTGCAACGGATGAATACAATGGAACGGAAGACGATCCGGTCTACTTGCTTACGCTTGCCGCTTGGCAGAAGACACATCTCTTTTTGGGAGGCTATATAAACCTCATAGTCCTTCTCGCCTTCCGGCTGACTGGCTATGCGCTTTTCCAGCTTGTCACGGCATAGTTTCTCGGACTTGTTGTTGACGATAGCGATGTACCAATGTTTCTGATCAGATTTTCGCCGTAACGGGTTTTCAGGAATGGTTCTTTCAACGCCTACGGCGTCGATACCCTCATGAGGTACCGAATTTACAACCGTTTTTACAACATTCGCTCGCATTTCGTTGATTGCTTAAAAGAGATAGTTTGATATATGCACCATAACCCTTTTTCGCCATGTGAGAAATTAGGCTACTTAGTGAGTAGCGCAAAAGTGTGGGAGCAAATGGTTATTAAAACTCAGTTGTAGAGACGGAGCGTGCTCCGTCTCCCACCGCTGACAGTAATTTAGAATACCTTTTGAGGGGATGAGACGGGGTATACATCTCTACAAGAATGTATGTTCGATTTTAGGGGGGGACGTGATGATTTCGGAAATAACGAGGCCATTTCGTTTCTATTGCCATGTCTATACATCAGAAATAAGAACGAAGATTTAACGAGAATCAACTGAAACACAAACAAACCCTAATGATTGCTTGTTTTTTGTTATTTTTTACTACATTTGCGGCGTGAAACAAACGCTACTCACTAAGTAGCCTCATCCCACTTTCGACACATAATTATAGACACAACCAAAGCAAGTGCTATTCACCTCTGTCATTTTTTCTAAAGAGAAACTTCTCAGATAAATCTGGGTGGTCTTGATAGACTTATGCCCCAATAATTCACTGATCATTTCTATAGGGACATTTTGCTCTTTCAATGCCATGGCAAAGGAATGGCGGATCGTATAAGAAGTAACATCCGATGCTATTCCAGCGGCCTTTTTCAACGCCTTCAAATTTCGATTGAATCGGGATAGGGCCGCATTGTATTCGAGATATGCCTCATAGCCCGTCTTCGTTCCACTCAAAAAAGGGAATAAATAGCCTGAGGCCGGCTTCTTGTCACCCATTAATTCCTTGCGCATCAATTCTGCCGTATCCAAGATTTCCAGTCTCATCGGTGTGCCTGTCTTCTGCCGATTATAGTCCAATATCCCGTTTTTGATATTCCTTTCTTTTAGGTGGGCGAAGTCCACGAACGACATTCCTGCATACTGAAACAACAAACAAACGACCAGTTGTGTCTCCCTTAGCACCTCACTCTCTACCTTCACCGTCATCAACTTATGTTGGTTCTCTAAGGATAGGGATTTCTTGCGCTTACTCTCCACTCCCGTAAAAACTCCTTGGAACAAACCGGGGATATATTCCGCATCACCATTCTCCACCGCCTTGTTATAAATACAACGCAAACGGCGGATATACGTGGAGACCGTATTACGCATGCAATCGTTTTCCAACAAATAAGCCTCATATCGGTGAAGATTGGCCTTATTGATATCCGAATAGGAAATGTTCTCTGTTCCACTATACTTTATAAAGGAGTTCAACGCATCCTGATAACTTTTGGCGGAGGAATAACGCTTTTCCTCTCGTAACTGGGACATATACCTTCTCACCCCTTCCACGAATCCTTTCTCATCCATATCTCTCTGTTTTTTAATAATATTTGAAATGAATAGACAAATGTAACCATACTATCTGAATGCAAAAAGAATTACCGAAACACTATCATAATGTTAACTTCTTAAACATATTTCAAACACAGACTTTTTCAAAACAGTTACTTTTAAACCGATTATTATGGAATTTAGTACCCAAAACAGCACATTTTTTAGGATATATCCTAAACTTGTATGTATTTAGTCGGCTTATAATTTCTATTTCCCGTCAGATAACCGACATCTACCCGGCATCTAGTTCGGATTATCCGGCACTTGCTCTAATTTAGCTGGGATCTACTCTTAATCATAATCTTTTGTACACTGAAAATCGAGACTATATTAGAGCCTTTGCACCTAGAACGGCAAAAAAGTCAATTGATTTTCAAATATTATTCAGGAGGCATTTATTAGTTTTCTGAAACAAGAGATATAATAATTCGGCGGATATTGATAAAAAGAAGGCAAACTGCAAGTATTTTCCTTCATACACATTCTATTCGTCAGGGCTTAACTACCAGAGAATCGCATATAATAAACACACACCCTATCCTATCTCAAATACAAGAAGCAGAAGGGAGAGAAATGACAAATTGACATAATTAAGCCGTATTAATGACTTCTATCGATTGAATACACAATATTAAATTAGCAGAGACTTGCTTGCAGGTGTCGTTTTTTTTCACGAATATTGCAAATCAAACAACCAAATAAACATATTCAGTTTACTAAAGTTAATCTTAAAGAAAGGAGAGCCTATGAAACAGGAGCCATCATGAACCATATCTAGCAAGGAAACTGGCTGGAAGATATGGCTATATAATCCAGCCAAACAAGTTTCTAAACGCCTTTAAATCAATTAATACTAACACTAAAACATTACAAATGTATAAATGAAATTTGTAAGGGGAATCCTAACCCCCGATTAAACACAAAAACTAAATTGGGCAGAGTCATGAAGTTAACCTCAATCCCGCTATTTGTTTTTACCACAGGTGTATACGCTTCCGTACACTCCCCAAACATGCGCATTAAAAGCGACATCAAGATTATAGAGAAACCATCAATCGTATCCACCCCGCAACAAAACACCCGTCAGATCACCGGAACCGTGATTGATGCTACCGGTATGCCGATAATTGGCGCCAATGTGATGGTAAAAGGGACAACAAACGGGACAATAACGGATATAGATGGAAAATTCACGTTAGAAGTAGCCAAAGACGCTATTTTGCAAGTGTCCTATATCGGTTATATGAACCAGGAGATTCCGGTAGGCAATAAATCGGTTTTAAGCATCTCCTTGCAAGAGGACACACAAAAGTTGGATGAGGTGGTAGTGATTGGCTACGGTACGATGAAGAAAAGTGATATCACGGGGGCTATCTCGTCCGTGAGCGAGGAGAAAATCGCTCGCCAAGCAGTGGCCAATGTTTCTACCGCATTGCAAGGTTTGGCTACCGGTGTATCCGTCACTTCCAGTTCCGGATCTCCGGGTTCCGCCGCCACGATCCGTATCAGAGGTGTCGGTACGGTAAACGACGCAGAACCATTGTTCGTCGTGGATGGGATGCCCGTGACGGATATAAACTACCTGAACACATCGGATATACAGTCTATGGAGGTGCTTAAAGACGCTTCCGCTTCCGCTATCTACGGTTCCCGCGGTGCGAACGGCGTAATCCTTATCACTACGAAAAAAGGCGCCGCTGGAAAAACCACCGTTACGCTCGACGCGTATTGGGGTATGAACAAAATATTGAATAATCTCGATTTGATGTCAGGTCCAGAATGGTACGACTATCAGGAGCAGTTGAACACAGTGAGGAGCGTTCCCATCAATTTGGCCCTTGTCAATCGTAATGTTTCCACCAATTGGATGGACGAGATTACGCATACGGCCTTTATGCATAATTACAGTGTCGGCATAAGCGGTGGTAAAGAGAACGACTATAAATTCAATCTGGGCTTGAACTATATAAACCAAGATGGAACGATCAAGAAATCCAACTACGAACGGTTCAGTGTCCGTCAAAGCACGGAAAAAACGGTGCTCAAAGATCATTTGGTAGTGGGTACCAACGCGTCGATCGCAAGATCTACCGACGCAAGTATTAGTGAGCGCAACAGTAGTAATGTGTACGACTCCGACTATGGTGTCGTAAGTAACGCAATCCGTTTGGATCCGGTAACTCCCGCCCAAAACGCAGACGGTTCATATGGTTACTCTCCTTATATTGACTACTATAACCCATTGGCAAGTATCATGTATCGGGATAATCAACGGGAGAAACTTGCTTTCATCGGCAATATGTATGGGGAATGGCAGATTATAAAAGGATTGAAGTTCAAGAGTAGCTTCGGAGCGGAAATCAGAAGGGTAGACAATAAAACCTTCTCGCCTGTCTATGAGGTATCCTCAAGCCAAAGAAATTTAGAGAGTAGTTTATCGAAGTCGCAGACCAAAGGGCATTACTATACGTTCGAGAATACCCTTTCGTATGAGAAAACGTTTGCCGAGAAGCACTCCATATCCGCTCTCGTAGGTTATACCAATGAATGGGGTAAGCAGGAAACCTTGAGCGTAAATGCGAGAGATCTTATCGGAGAGTCGGATAACCTGCATTATATAGACGCTACGCTGGACAAGAACAAGACCACGGCCAGCAATAGCGCTACGGAATATGGTTTGATGTCTTATCTGGGCCGCCTACACTACGATTACAATAACAAATACCTTATTACAGCCACTTTCCGGCGAGACGGCTCCTCTAAATTCTCTTCCAAGAATCGCTGGGGTAACTTCCCCTCGTTCGCTCTAGGTTGGAGAATCGACAACGAACCGTTCTTCCAGAAATTGAACGCCGAATGGGTTTCCTCCTTGAAACTCCGCGGGGGCTGGGGACAGATCGGAAATCAGAATATCACCAATTATGTGGATCGTAGTTTGCTGTCATTGAGTACGCAATACGGTGCTTTATTCGGAGCGAGAGAGAATGAGACCTTGTATCAAGGTATTGCCGTGAGCAGATTGGGCAATCCGGATATTAAATGGGAAACCACTGAATCTCTGAATATCGGTCTTGACGCAAGCTTCTTTAACACCCGCATGGTCTTCAGCTTCGAGTATTATTACAAGACAACGAAGGACATGCTGCTGGCCGCTCCTATGCCTATCTACATGGGATATGCCAGCAACACCTACACCAATATCGGCGAGGCGAACAACCGCGGTATCGAGATGAATCTCGAGTGGAGAGACAAGACCGAAAGCGGTTTCGAATACAACGTGGGAGTAAATATGTCGACCATCCGTAACCGCATGACGAAATTGAATGGTGGCACACCAATCTCCGATGGACCATTCCGAAACGGAAGCATGTACCTCACCTATACGAATGAAGGTATGCCTATCGGTGCGTTCTGGGGCTATAAGACAGACGGGCTTATCCAAACACAGGAACAGTTGAATGCCGTTAAGCGGGCGGATTTCCAACCTAATGCCGAATTGGGCGATGTATTGTTCGTAGATACGAATGGCGATGGCAAGTTAGACTCAAGTGATAGATGCATGATCGGTAATCCTATTCCGGATATCATATACGGTATCAACATGGGTATGGCGTGGAAAGGCTTCGACCTCAATTTGCAGTTTGGTGGAACAATCGGTAATCAGATATTTAACGCGATGCGTTATTACACCTACTTCCCGAACGATATAACGAACAAGGATAGAGCGTTAATGAACTATTGGACGCCAAATAATACAAATACGGACATCCCTCGCCTGACGGCTACGGACGTAAACGACAATGACCGCTTCTCGGACATGTACGTAGAAAACGGGACTTATTTCCGCTTGAGAAACGCCCAGCTAGGTTATACCCTGCCCGCTTCTCTCACGCAGAGGATAAAACTACAAAAAGTACGTTTTTATGTAAGCGGCCAGAACTTGTTTACGATATCCAGTTACTCGGGTATGGATCCGGAAGTGGGTCAGTCCAGCTCTTTGTCTAGAGGCATAGATTACGGTATCTATCCTCAGAACATTTCATTCACCGGAGGTATTAATGTTACTTTTTAAAATTTATAATGTCATGTTTAAAAACAAATATATCATAGGAATCGTACTAGCGATTTTAACAGGATTCAGCAGTTGCGCAGATTTGGATTTAGCTCCGTTAGGAAGTCCGGAGGCTGGAGAGATATCAGAGGAAAGACAAGCTTTCTTGCGTCTGACCGCTGTCTATTCCGTCATGAAGGACTTCCGTTACACATGGTCGATGCAATGTTTCGGCGACGTGTTGTCGAATGATGCGACCTACAGCGGTTCTTCGAACGACGCACAAACCTTCACGTTACTGGAGAATTATCAGTATCAAGCGGATCATACCGAGATCTTGAACAAATATCGGTATTCTTACCAATGTATTAATAAGGCCAATTTGTTTATACGGGATATGGAAATGGCAGACGATGCCCTATTCTCGAAGTATAACAGGGAACAGATGATCGGTGAGGCCAAGTTTATTCGCGCCTATACTTATTTCGAGCTTGTGAAAACCTTTGGTGGTGTTCCTTGCTATACGGGAGTCTTGGATCTCGATCATGAGAGACTCGGACGTGCGTCTGTCGAAGAGATATACTCGGTTATCGAGCAAGACCTAAACGATGCGGTTAGCGTATTACCTAAGAAAAGTGAGGTGGCTAACTACGAGTCAAGCTATGCGGGAAGGATTACCAAAGGCGCGGCCATCGCCATGCAAACACGTATTTATCTGTATGAGAAAAAATACGATGAGGTAAAAAAGGCATTCGAGAAATTCCAGAATGAGTGCGGGGGAGAGTATAGCCTAGTAGCTCCGGAGGATTACGCTTGGCAATTCTCACTGGACGGCGAGCATTGTTCCTCATCGATCCTAGAAGTGAATATGTATAACTCTTCCACTCAAAGCTCGTATAACGTAAATAACGGTAACCGCCACGTATTGATGTCTATGCCCCGAAACATGACGATCGGCTTCGGTTGCGCGCAACCTACACAGGCCTTGGCGGACGCTTATGATGCCGAGGGGGATATCATACGAAAGAAGACCACTCTCCTTTCCACGGAAGAGGCCATAGAGATCGAGACCGCAGCCAAAGGCGATGTGGCACCCGTTACGGACGACCGAACCGGCTGGTACAATCGCAAATTATATCTTGCGCCCGGACAAAGAGAGGAGAATCGGGGAAATAATCAACCCACGAACCTCAGGCTTATCCGCCTCGCGGAGGTATATTTGAACTATGCCGAGGCTTGCTATTTCAGCGGCGATATCGCTAATGCGCAAAAGTATCTGAATGAGGTAAGAAGCCATGTCAACTTGGCTCCTAAAAACCATACAGGAAGCCAATTGTTTGAAGACATCATGAACGAGCGTCATCTGGAGTTTGGAATGGAAGGCTTCCGGTTCTTTGACGTGGTACGTGTAGGATGGGGAGAGAAAGTCTTTAACGGAACCAAGAAGGCGGAATTTGGAGCTAAGACTCCTTTCAGCGCCGGTGCGGAAGTATTGCCTATACCTCAAACCGAGATTGATATTAGTGACGGTTTAATAACTAATTAATAAGGAAATAACAATTCGCAAAAATCATAATAGCATGAAAAGGAATTTAGTATTGCTCGGAATCTGTCTCTTGGCCGTATCGTTCGTTGGAGAGGCCTTTGGACAGAAGAAAAAACCTCGTATCGGTATTGCCGGTATACAGATAGAAAACAGCGTGTTCGTCCCGAATAGGCAGCCGCTCGTAGGACACCCCGTAAGAATGCCGGACTATCTCAGCCCTGACTCCGCAATGGGACAGGCGGCCACTTGGCTTCCCACGCAGATTGGCTATGGCGGTGGAAGAGGCCCCGTGACAAAAGAATCGTACGACGCATTTGTGGAAAAAACATTGGAGATGATCAAGGCCAATATGCCCTATGACGCTTTCTGGTTTTATAACCACGGAGCTTGTAGCGTGGAAGGCGTAGCCGATCCCGAGGGCGAATTCATGGAGAAGGTGCGTAGCTTGATCGGAAACGATGTCTTGACTACCACCACGATGGACCTTCACGGAAATACGTCTTGGTTGGTAGCTCTCAACTCCGATTTGATTACGACTTATCGTCAAGCACCGCATGCGGATTCTCGCGAATCGCATCGGCGAGGGGTCGTCAATTTGTTGGAACGTCTTGAATCAGGGAAAGGACGTCCGGCATACAAGGCATGGGTTGCTGTTCCTGTCCTAGTATCCGGCGAATGGTCGAGTACCCGCGTCGAGCCTGCGAAATCGCTGTACGCATTGGTTCCCGAGGTTGAAGCCATGCCCGGAGTGATAGACGCGGGGATCTGGATCGGTTATGTTTGGGGAGACAACCCACGGAACCAAGGAACCGTGATGGTTTACGGTGACGATGAGGAACAGGTAAAAGCCGGGGCGAAGAAACTCGCCCAGAAATTCTGGGATGTCCGTAAGCAGTTCTCGCTGGAAGCTCCGGGATATTCGCTCGAGAAATGTATCGATCTGGCAGTAGCAAGCAAAAAGAAGCCTTTCTTTATCAGTGATATGGGAGATAATCCCGGCGGAGGCGGCTCAGGCGAGGTCACTTGGACTTTGGCGAGACTCTTGAAGCGTCCGGAATTCCAGACTGATAAGGGAAAGAGCGTTCTTTATTGCTCCATCCCGGGAGAAGAAGTGGTTAAGCAGGCACGTAAGGTCGGCGTAGGCGGACACGTAGAAGGCATGGTAGGTGCCATGGTCGATAATTCCTACGAAGGTCCCGTGAAATTGTCGGGTACCGTGGTTTATGTCAGTCCGGAAGAAGACAAGAACGCGGAATCATGGAGACGGAAAAGAGATATCGCTATCGTAAAGACCGGAAGCGTTTATGTGGTAGTAGGCACATCGTCTCCCACTCCAAACCTAGAGGGTTCAGGAATTGACCCGAAGGAAATGGATATCGTAATGGTTAAACAGGGTTACCTTGTAACCCAATGGTACAATATACAAGCGGATTGGGTGATGGCTTTTACAAGGGGAGGCGTGGATCAGGACTTCAAGAAGCTTCCCTATAAGAATATCGTGAGACCGATGTTCCCGATCGATCCAGACATGGCTGATCCGGAATTGAACGTTATCATGGTTCCTTCCGCCAAGCATTACTATGGCAGATAGATCGTATTGATCGATTTTTTACTGCAATAGGTGTTGCAGTATTACTGCACAGGCATTGCAGCATCACTGCAACCCGGGTTGCAGTGATGCTACTAAATTATCCTATATTCCTACTCAATAACTTTCGGACTTGCTCCTCCGTTAAATTCCGGCGGCTCGCATAATCTCTCATCTGCTCCTCATCGATAGAACCGATCATGAAATATTGAGAAGAGGGATGGGCAATATAAATCCCACTAACCGAAGCCGTAGGATACATGGCACCATTCTCGGTTAACGAAACACCAATTCGCGACATATCGAGCAATCCATCCAATGTGAAATTCAATAATTGATCCGGTAGAGAAGGGTAACCGATAGCCGGACGGATTCCTTGGTATTTCACCTTGTAAAGATCCGGGATAGACAAGGATTCGTCTTTAGCATATCCCCAATATTCCTTACGGACCTTTTCATGGAGATATTCGGCCGTAGCCTCGGCCAAACGGTCGGTCAAGGTTTGCAGCAACATGGAATTATAGGTATCGCCTTCTCCTCGAATTTATCCTTCAATTCATCAGCGCCAGCTCCTGCGGTAACGACAAAGGCTCCCACATAGTCAGTTCGCTCCTCCAGAAACCGGTATTACATAATCGGAAAGACATTTGTAGATACTTTCCTCTTTTTTTACTTGCTGCCGTAATAAAGGAAGAACAGTATTTCCCATCCGGATCGTATCCCCTTCGCTATTGGCGGGAAAAATCCGTAAATCGCTTTACAATACTCAACCTTCATATTGACCAGCCGATCCAATAACCTAACAGCATCCTTGTATAATTGCATCGCCTCGGTAGCCTTGCACGATCTTTTTCCGGGAATCCGGCCAACCGGCACGACAAGAATCGCAACCATGTATCCTGGGAGATTTCCCCATTCAATTTCCATGCGCTAAAAAAGAAGGTCCAGTGGATATAAGGAATCACTTCTTCCAAGGGGATATAAGGGATAACATGTACCCCCATCCGGGCTGGAACAACCGGTATATACCCGGTCCAATCTATTTCAATCGGATGCTTACGAGCCTCAGAAAGAGAAATCAAGACCTCTTTCTTCTGTCCTAAGGAGGCACGCAAAGCTTCTTGTTCTTGTTCCAACTCCCTGATATAAGCGTCACGGGTATCTGGGCTCAACAGTTTGGCGGCGATCAACGGGTTTTGCGAGGCGTCCAACACATGGATCACCGGATAATCGTAATGCGGAGCGATCTTCACCGCCGTATGCAATTTGGAAGTCGTAGCGCCACCCACCATCATAGGAATTGTAAGTCCGCTTTCTGCATCTCGTCCGCGACATGCGCCATCTCTTCTAAAGAAGGGGTTATCAGGCCGGATAAGCAAACCAGATCCGGTTTCTCCTCGATCGCTTTCTTTATGATCACATCTGCGGGAACCATTACCCCTAAATCAATCACCTCGTAGTTATTACAAGACAATACGATAGAGACGATATTCTTACCGATATCATGTACATCCCCTTTTACCGTAGCGAAAATCACTTTACCGGCCTTCGCAGAGCCGGAAGCTTTCTTTTCAGATTCAATGGCCGGTTGTAAAATAGCCACGGCCTTTTTCATCGTACGTGCGGTCTTCACGACTTGAGGGAGAAACATCTTTCCGGCACCGAATAACTCGCCGACCTTATTCATTCCGCTCATTAACGGACCGTCAATTATATCCACGGCATGCGAATAAATCGCAAGGCTTCTTGTAAATCATCCTCCAAATAGTCTCCGATCCCTTTAATTAAGGCATGCTCCAAACGCTCCTTCAATGAAAGCTCACGCCAAGCCTCATGCTTCTCCGGAGTTTCTCCGGAAGTTTGAACATGTAAATTTTGAGCATAAGTAATTAACTCCTCGGCAGCTTCCGGACGGCGTGCCAAGATCACGTCTTCCAACAAGGTACGGAACTCCGGCTCTATATCCTCATAAAGTACGGAGGTAGACGGATTCACGATACCCATATCCATCCCCTTCCCAATCGCATGATATAGAAATACGGAATGCATAGCCTCGCGTACATGATTGTTCCCTCGGAAAGAGAAAGATAAATTACTTACACCACCACTCACCTTCGCACCCGGCAAGTTCTTCTTGATCCATTCAACGGCACGGATAAACGCCAGACCATAGCCATTATGTTCCTCCATACCGGTAGCGATCGCCAATACGTTCGGGTCAAAAATAATATCTTGGAGATTGAAATCGATCTTCTCGATCAATAGGCGATAGGCCCGTTCACAAATCTCAATCTTTCTTTCATAGGTATCCGCCTGCCCCTTCTCGTCGAAAGCCATCACGACCGCAGCCGCACCCAGTTGCTTAATACGGGCGGCATGTTTAAGGAAGACCTCCTCTCCTTCTTTCAAGGAGATGGAATTCACGATGCTCTTTCCTTGCACGCACATCAAGCCTTCCTCGATCACTTCCCATTTAGAAGAGTCAATCATCACGGGAACACGGGAAATATCAGGTTCGGATGCGATCAAGTTCAAGAAAGTCGTCATCTCCTTCACGGCATCCAACATTCCGTCATCCATATTGATATCGATCACTTGGGCGCCATCCTCCACTTGCTTACGAGCGATCGTCAACGCTTCCTCATAACTGCCTTCTTTTATCAAGCGTAAGAATTTCCGAGAACCGGCCACATTACAACGCTCTCCCACGTTCACGAAATTATTCTCCGGTTTCACCTCCAGCAGTTCCAAGCCCGACAGCCACAGGCAATCCGGTTTCAAAGCCGGGATATGCGGTTTAGCTCCTTTCACCAACTCCGGATACCGGGAGATATGCGCTGGAGTCGTTCCGCAACAGCCTCCGATAATGTTCACTAATCCCTCTTCCACAAAAGGCTTCACATGTTGGGCCATTTTATCCGGCGTCTCGTCATAGGTACCAAAACTATTCGGCAATCCGGCGTTCGGATAAGCGCTGATATAATAGGGGGCATACTTCGCCAACTCTTGTAAATAGGGCTTCATATCCGCTGCTCCGAAAGAGCAGTTTAAGCCAACCGAAACAATATGTGTATGCTGTATGGAAGCTAAGAAGGCCAATAAAGTCTGTCCGGAAAATGTTCGTCCACCTTGCGCAGACAAAGTCAAAGACAACATAATCGGCAGGTCTTTTTCTTTCTCTTTCAACACGACCTCAGCCGCTTCCAATCCCGCTTTTACGTTCAACGTATCGAAAGTAGTCTCGAAAAGGATGATATCCACCCCGCCGTCAACAAGTCCCTCGACTTGCTCCTTGTAGGCATTATACAAATCTTTATAAGTGACGGCACGATAAGCGGGATCGCTTACATCCGGACTCATGGAAGCTGTCTTATTAGTAGGACCGATTGATCCGGCCACGAAGATCGTACGATCCGGATGCTCTGCCATATAGGTATCCGCCACTTCCCCTCGACAATCGGCCGGCGGCCAGATTTATCTCACGTACATAGGCCTCCATCGCATAATCTGCCATGGAAATAGCATTCGCGTTAAACGTATTCGTAGCGAAGATATCCGCTCCCGCATCCAAATACTGACGATGAATAGACTGGATTACATCCGGGCGGGTGATACACAATAAATCATTGTTCCCCTTCAACTGTCCCGGAAAATCGGCGAAACGTTCGCCTCGGTAATCTTGTTCGTTTAGTTTGAAACTTTGGATCATGGTACCCATACCACCATCCAAGATCAAAATGCGCTCATTCAAGAGTCGCAGAAATCGTTCCTTATTCATAAATATGTTTTACCTTTCTTGCGTACATATAACTATATCCCCGGAGGATCCATACCACAGCGATGGCGAAAAACAGACGGGTAGGCACCACCCAAAGAACGGGTACCCCTATCGCGGCAAAGATGATCGTATCTTCCAACAGGGAATGGCACACGGCCAAATGATGGTTCAGCAAGTTGCCGTCACCGTAAGACAACTTCCTCTGCTCCATTTGCTCTACCATAATAGCCCCGCCATAAGCCAGTCCAACCACATTACCTACCAACCACAAAAAAGCGGCATCTTGAGGCAAGCCAAATAATCGCATCAGTGGAGAAAAGACCGAGGACAATCCTTTCATTAGATTAAACTCTTCCAATATATAATGAAGGATCATTAAAGCCGTAACAATTATCAAAATAGAAATCACCACCTTCATCGAGCTGGTAAACCAAAGTACGAATACTTCCAACCAATTATCGCATACAGCCGCGCTTTGAGCGATCCCGACCTGTCCCCATCCTTCATGGGGCATTACCCAATTCAAAGAAAAGGCGATCACGAAACTCATGATCAAACGGAGCAGCGTCATCTCCCAGAAAGAAGACCCGGTCTTTGCCTGTACGGAGGATTCTACCATTAGATTATGGGAAGTAAGGCACATCAATGCCAATATCGTAGCTTCACGGACTCCTAAAGACATCGAGGTGATCAAAGCGATCGGAGCATATAATGGGGAGAATATACTGGTTATAAAAACAATGGCTGTCTCCCCCGGCAGACCCACCAACGAGAACACGGGCACTAACCAATCCGAGATCTGACCTAATATTCCGGAATATTGCAATATACGGACCAATAAAGAAATAGGCAAAATAATCTTTAGCAGCCATAAACACGTCTTGCCTGCTTTAGGCAGAGCTTTCAGGATACATCCCCAAACCCTACCGATCACGCCTTGCCCTGTTTCCATCTCGACTTATCGTTTGAAAGCCCGATCCATCTCCCGTCGGTCGTCACGTTCCCGGATGGAGTCTCGCTTATCATATTCCTTTTTACCTCGTGCGATCGCGACGACTACTTTCGCCAATCCTTTCTCATTGATAAACAAACGAGTGGGAACGATCGTAAAACCACTAGCACGAACCGCACCCTCGATCTTTCGTAATTCCTTTTTGGTAAGAAGTAATTTCCGGTCCCGCCGTGCGTTGTGATTATTGTACGTACCGTAAAAATATTCGGCGATGTACATATTCTTCACCCACAATTCCCCCTTCTCCACAATACAAAACGTATCAACCAGACTCGCCTTTCCCAAGCGTATCGATTTGATCTCCGTACCGGTCAGCACGATCCCTGCCGTAAACGTGTCGAGCAACTCATAATCGAAAGTCGCCCGCTTGTTCTTTATCTGTATGTTATTACTAATCTTCTCTTTCATCTTGTATTCTCCTATCAAAAACGTAAACCGGGCATCAGCATCGATAACAAAATCTCGATAACAGCCGGAGTCAGTAATATAATGGCGGTTGTAAATCCTACGAACTTCAGACGGATCTTCTCCTCGACTCCCATATACGGACCAGCGCCTTCCCAAACAATATAGAATGTATAAAGGATAAATATACGCAAAAAGAAAAACTCCGGAAGTAACATCAACACGATGTTCAATGCAAACATCAACGAAGACGAATACCCGACAAAGCGCAACCACAGTTTCAAATCCTTCTCCCGTTTAAATATACCTTGCCATATCTCGTTCATCAGATAAGCCCCGAGGTAAAAACCACCGAACGAGGACACCAATGTCCGGATAGACGACTTCAACGCCAGTTCGACATCAAACTCCTTCCGAGTGAACAGCACGCCTAAAAAAGCAGCAACCGTAACGAATCCGATGAAAGGATACACGAATCGGGATAAGAACTCCTCCTGCTTCTCTCCTTTTTTCGCTAACAAGACCCACGCCTTCGCTGGCTGTGAGATGATAGCGATTACCCACCTAAATATCTCCTTATACATCTCTGTTTACTTTTAAATAGCAAAAGTATATATTTAATTCGTAAAACGCAACGTAAATACGTCGGTAGCCCCCCAAACACATGCGGTTGTATCCGCATTATAGCGTTCGGCATAATTTATTTTAAAGTTTATCTCATTTTGCCCCTCCCTGCTCTCTATCGCTTTGGCTTGGTCCAAAAACTTATCGATCGTAAAAGCGGTCGTATTCACCCATTTCGTGGAATCGCCGGTACCTCCCTCTTGGGTTACCCGAAGGTATAGGTTATAGACCCGTTGTCCGGTGCTGTCTTCTTCCACCTCCTGATCAGGGTTATAGGATAAATTGAAAATATCCTTTTGGTCTACCTGATGATTTATATGTTGGGTTTGCAAGAAGAAACGTCCTTCCAAATAAATACTTTTCTTAAAGTCCAGCGTAACCAGACGCTCCTTGTCCAATACGACCGTAGTATCAGTCAATGTCTCATGCAAAGGCCATACAGCGACCGAATCATACTTATAAATCTCAGCGTTGTAAACACCATTGCCCAATTCCTCGCTAAAATTCGTCTTGAAATCAACCACGCAACAGTCACCCTCTTTCAAATCCGTCCGGTTCTCAAACTCAGAGGAAGAGACGATAAAGATATTCCCTTGATCATCTGCCGTATAGATACATCGCATAGGATTCTCACGTATCACTCCTACCCGATGATAATTGATGGAGTTACTTCCATCCCCCATACAAGAGGTCATTAAGAAAAACAAGGATAAAAATAAGCCGTATAAAATTCGCTTTCTCATCTTCTTTAGTTTATAAGTAAAGGATCCGTTACTCCCCATGTAAACTGGGTACTATCTTTCGGATTAATTTGATCGATATAATGAATCCGAACATACATATCCGCATCACGTCCACCTTGTTCTCGCATATCTTTGATAAAGTTCGCCAGATTAAAGGCATTGATAACCGCGATAGCCTCCTCTGCCTTATCCTCCGGCTTTCCGGTCGTAGCGGCAGCCCGTAAATATAAGGAATAAATTGATTTCCGATTTTCCACAACAGCTTCCTGAGCCGGATCGTAAGTCAATTGCCAATTTAAAGTCCGATCTTTTGTCGTCCAACAAGCAGAAGGCAAAAACAAATAATCTTCCAATTTGATGTATAAAACAGAATCATTGGGGTTGACCGCAAGTATCGGTTGCTCATTAGTCAATAATTTATGCGTATCCGTAAGAGGGCTCTCAGCGTTTTGCTGGTTAACAGCGGTTTCCCCTTGTATCGTCACCGTATAATACCCTTTTTGTTCCGCATTCGTATTTTCCGGTAAGCTAGGATCATAATCAAAGCTCACTAACAAGCATTTACCCTCTGAGTATGAGCTCAGCTTCGTCGAATAGATCCAACCGAACCGGGTATTAGCCATCATCAACGCGCTATCTCCATGTTGACGAACCACAGCGGCGGTCGTTCCCGGATTATAGACGTTATTTATGTCTTTTAGGCAAGAGGTAAACAGACCCATGATAACCGCCACCCAGACAAAACCTATTAAATTCTTGTATCTCATTTCACAATACTCCTCTTAAAGTACGCAAAGATACGATCTTTACCCATATACATAAAAAAAACGGCAAAAAAATAGGGCGTATCGATAATCTTCTTATCGGTACGCCCTCAACTTCTATACTAATTTCTTTATGAGTTTTTCACGACTTGGAATAGAACGGTATAAGAAGCCCATTTCAAATCCGTACTATCTTTTTCATTAATCGTATTTAGATAATTGACCTTAAGATTAAAAGACTTTGAATCTTTATTAGCCTCAGCGCTATTCACAGACTCCAATACAGACTTAACATTAAACGCACGGACTTCTCCTATGGATGATGCAGCAGAACCTGTTCCGTCCGCTACTTTAGCGACACGCAAGAACAAGTCATATGTCGGGACATTATCCACCATAGTAGGCTCCTTTGAACGATCCCAATATAAAGTATAAGAATTTTTCTGATCCTTAAACATATCCATTGTTATAAAGAAGAATAAATAACCGTCTACATACACCCCATAGTCGCCATTGCTAAATAGGTTTTTTACAGGTATCTCATTCTGAAGTAAGCTGGCCGAATCTGGCACATTATAAAAGACTGGCTGTCCTTTTGTTATCTCATCTGCCACAGAGATTGTCGCTGTTAAATAACCATTTGTCGCCGCATTCGCATTCTCCGGAGAATTTAGGTCTAATTCATAGTTGATCAAGTAACAAGCTCCGTCAACTACTTGTGCCGATAAAGACGGAGAGTATAATGCTCCCATATTTGTATTCAGTACCGTTTTATATGTCTTTTCAGAAAGACCTGCGACACCAAAGCCGGCACGAGTCACCGTATTATTCGATTCTCCAAGACAAGAGGTCAACAACAATAATGACGCAGCCGCCGCTGCTCCAATTAATTTAAATGCTTTCATAATTCAATTTTTCTATTTTTAAGTATTTGTATTTACACTGTTAATCTATCGAGTATTAAAAACCAAAACGAAATCCAAACTGAAGGCTCATGTTAAACGGCTTCTCCGAATGGATGGTTTCGATCTCGCTACCATTATCAAAATAATAGCTGGCTCCCACCTCTGCGAAAGCGCTTACGAAACGGATAATCGGATAACTTACGCCGGCACGGGCATTTACAGACCATAGCCATTCTTTCATTCGAATATGTTCACTTTGCTTTGCGATCTCTACCTCATCCGAGAATAATTTCATTCTACGTTTGCCAGCGACATTCACTTCCGCCATACCTCCGGCTGAGGCGTAAAACATAAAACGATTCCATTCCGCGATCTTATAAGTCAATGATAATGGAATTCCTATAAAATGCAATCGCTGATCATTCTCTATATGATACGTATTATTCGTACTCCACTCCGATCTTAAGTAAGAATAAGTTAATCCAGTCTGCAAAGAAAAACGATTATTCAAATAACGACTAATTGAGATACCCACCCCAATAGGCGTCTTATGATGAATATCCGTCTTAGCAGGATCTTTCTTCTCCGCATCGAACGAATTTAAGCTCATCAGATTCTCGCTCTTAAGCACGCTGCTATTCGTCACATACTGAGGGACCAGATTATCAGCGCCCATGGAAAGACCTCCACCTCCCATACCGAACCCCCATTTCCGAGACGCGGTCTTCTCCGGCTTCTTTTTAGTAACAGGAGTAGCATCCGCGACAAGTACATCATTCTTGAGAACAACTATCTCATCATTATTCCTTTCAACCTCCGGCTCAACGGTATCTTTCTCATTCGCCGGTATATCAGCAGACATTACCTCCGACTCAGAAATAGGCCGATCCTCTGCACTCTCTACATTTTGCCGGAACGCTGCCATCCTAGCCTTAGCTCCCACTTTAACCGCTCCAGATGCCGCTTTTGCCTTCACGACCGCAGCAGCAGGAATAGTCGCTAATACGGGTGCTTGCTCCATCGTTTTCTCTACCGGAACAACCGGGGTATCCACGGATGTCGACTCTTGTGAAGACTGTATTTCTTGGGCTATAGGTAGATCTTCCATCTCCCTGTCATATAAATAGATACCACCCGATACGACCAATAAGGAGATCACGGCGGCGGCAACCCAGTAGCGAAGCGTACGACGCAAAGGAACCGGAGCCTTTCCGGGCAATCGATCGGCTATAGCCTCCCAGTCGCCGGGTAGCGTATCCATCTCGAAATCCTCTAGCTTCGACCGGATCGCGTCATCCCATATATCTCTTTCCTTTTTACTCATCTTATCTCAATACAATGCGTTAATTCTACGTTGTAATAACTGCTTGGCACGGGTATATTGTGAACGGGAAGTACTCTCTGTTATGTTCAACATCTCACTGATCTCCTTATGAGAATATCCCTCTATCGCGAACATATTGAATACGGTACGGAAGCCAACCGGCAACTCCTTCACTAGATTCATCAACTCAGCCGCCGACATGTCCGAGATAGCCGAACTATCGGGTTGAATCAGTTCCGCCGTATTGTCAAGATCGGTCGCTTCACGCAACACATCCGACTTTCGCAGATATTCCAACGCACAATTAACAAAGATCTTCCGCATCCACCCCTCAAATGAACCACTCCCTGTATAGGAATCCATACTGGTAAAGATTTTCACGAAGCCATCCTGCAACAAATCACGAGCCGTTTCCCTGTCGTTCACATAACGAAGGCAAACTCCCATCATTTTTCGGGAATATGCATCATAAAGCTCTTTTTGAGCTCGTCTCTCCCCCTTCCGACAACCCTCTATCAGTTGTAGCTCATTCATTCAGTCGTGCCTTGAACGTCTCCCTTCTGGAGACTGTACAATATTAGGATGTAAATAATTAAACAAACGCTGCATTCCGTAGAAAAATTATTTCATAAACAGGGCGGACACTCCGGCCCGCCCTCACGGAACATCTGCAAAGATAAGATGTTCTTATGAATTTCCATGTTAATGAGCGTGAGTATGCTCACTTTTTTTCACCGGAGGTACCGGACAACCGGCGCCATTATCTACCGGAACCGCTTCCATACCGATCTTTTTGAAGGCCGCGGCCAAGCGAGTCTTCGAAGTCTTATCCGTCTTGTAAGTCACAATGGCCGTACGGGTGCTCAGATCACATTTCAAGTCGGTCACTCCTTTCTCGAAAGCGATATTTTTCTCGATCTTCTTGATACAGTGATCACAATCCATCGCTTCGATAAAGAATGTCACAGAGTCCTTCTTCTTTTTCGCGTCTTGGGCGAATGTCATCGATACCGTACATACAGCACAAAACAGCAACATAATTAATCGTTTCATAATCAATCATTTTTAATATTAACAATTCTAATTATCCATTCATATCTACCAAAAGAAAAGCACCACTATAGGCATCGGGCTACACGTATATAGGCGTAGGGCCACACCAGTATACGCATAGGCCTACACGTATATACGTGCGGGCTTATACGTATATACGTGTCAATCCCTGCTTATATTAAAGCGGATACCCGCATAAATTTTCCGTCCATGCACCGGTCCCCACACCATAGATCCATCGAAGTTATCCCCTCTGGGATTGCTGGCATCGATAATCGGATTCGGTTGTTTGTAATTAAACAGGTTCTCCGCTCCCACGTAAATAGACCATTGACGGAAATATTTCGTAATCTGCGCATTCACTACCGTATAAGCCTTAAAATTCGGCTCCCATAACGGATTAGATGCATCCGGTGTCGGCATACGGCCGCCTCCATTAAACTGGCTGGTCAAATCAAACTGCCATTTTTTCAACGGGGTTTGATAAGAAGCGGTCAATAAACCTTTATAATCACTAACCAACGGCTTTTTCAATCGATGCGCCACCCCCTCCTCATTCCGGTAATCGGTCTTCGCGTCCGTATAACGATAAGCGGCCGTTAACGTAAATCCCCGGAAAAAAGGATAGGAAGCCTCCACTTGGAAGCTATTCGAATAGGAACGCCCATCCAGATTGTAGAAACGAACCGCATGAGGATCACTATCCATATCCACCACGATTTGCTTCAAGAAATCGGTATAATACCATTCCCCGCTCAAGCTCAGTTCCTTCCCGAACAAAGGTATATAAAATGACAGATTCAGACCGGTATTCCACGCTTCTTCTTGATCCAGATTGTCGGCGATATACATTTTTCGACTACTGGATAACAAAAAGTTGTTCTCTGCCAGCACATTCGCTGTCCGAAATCCTTTACCTGCCGAAGCCCGGATATGGAACCAGTCAAAAGGATTATATTTAATATGTACACGAGGGGTTACAAAGAAATCATACAACGTACTATAATCCGCACGTACACCCTAAGATCAGTTTATCATTCAGATTGAACGTATATTGGGCATAAGCTCCCGGCACGACTTCCGTACGGTCATAGGCATGACGGACCGACTCTCCTCCCGCATATTGAACCAGATTCTCGTCGAAACCATCATAGTTCATACTTAATCCGGTACTCAAGCTATGCATCGGCGTAAACTCCTTTTCATACAGCAAACTGGCATATACATTATTCTGATATACATTATAGGGCGTACGGTCATATCTTGATTTTTGCTCATGATAAGAACCGGAAAGTATCAATGCCACGCTCTCTACCTTTTCCTTATCGATAATATAGGCCTGCTTCGTAAATAATTCGGCCCGGTTCGTATTTAAATGAATCCGATACGGGTCGGTGAAATCATGGTGTTTCGTATCCTGCCCACCGGTACGGCTCTCATGCAGATAGCGAACTCCGTATTGAGCCACGTATTTATCCAATTTATGATACCAACGATTCATTACGTTCACCTGTTCCCTTAGCGGCGTATCGAGAAAACCATCGTCATTACCGTCATGTTGCATTTTATCATTCGAGTAGTGTACCAATAAACCGGTAGAGAGCTTGTCGTTGATATGCCAAGAAGCATCCGCATTCCCTTCATAACGTCCGGCATCACTAGCGAACACATTAGCAGAGAAAATATCCGCCGTAGGGGGCTTCTTGAATTCCACGTTGATTTGTCCGGCCAACGCCTCATACCCATTCTTAACCGAAGAGGTTCCTTTAGACACCTGAATGCTCTCCATCCAAGCTCCCGGAACATAATCCAAGCCATATAAGGAAGCGGCCCCCCGGAAATTCGGGTAATTCTCGGTCAACATTTGTACGTAGGTTCCCGCCAATCCCAACAGCTTAATTTGCCGGGCACCTGTAGCCGCATCCGAGTACGATACATCGACAGACGGATTTGTCTCAAAGCTCTCCGCCAGATTACAGCAGGCCGCACGGCAAATCTCATCGTACGTAATTTTCTGAGTTTGCAATACGCTCGTACGGGAAGCGATGGTTCCCATCTTGCGCTCACTAACCACGACCTCATCCAAGGCGATCTCACCTTTTAAGATAATCTGCATAGCATCGTCCTTCTCATCCACAGGGGTGACCTCAGTCATATAACCGATATAGCTAACCACCAGATTCTTGGAGTCACCTTTTCGTTCTAACTCGAAATTTCCATCCACATCGGACGTGGTTCCATTTTGGGTTCCTTCCCAATATACATTTGCACCGATAATAGGTTGTTTGTTTTCATCACATACACGTCCTTTCACTTTCTTGCCGGAATCCTCGGCCCAAGTCAAAGTAAAAGTCAAACAGGACAGTAAAAATATCAGATATAATTGTCTTAACATGATAGTTGTTATTTGATTGAATCGTTAAATACAGTTTCCGCAGGGATAGAGTATCCCCTACCTTAAAAACCAAAGGGTATTTAGCGAGCAGCTTCCACCCTCACGAATACAATCAAATCAAAAGCGTAGTCAATAAAGAAAGGTACACACGAGGACAGGCTACGGGAGGACCTGTCACCCTAATCTCATAGGAATCAGCAAATAAGGAAGCGATTTGTAAACTCTCGAAAATAGAGGAGAAGAGCAAATCATGTACGACTGGTTGCAGATCCGGTACTTGTATATTTACAGAATTCCAATCAAAATCAACCCGTTCAATGCCACAGCCGTTCATGCCACAACACTCCACCGTATTATTCGCAAGCTTATCACGACTATGATCATGTCCATGAATCTCACAGCACTTAGCTTCCAATAAAGCCTCCACTCCCTCTTTCTCGCAAACGCCACAACAATAAGATACGAAATTAACCCCCGCTCCCCCATAAAAGATCAAGGAAGCAAGAATTACAAGAAACAAGGATGTGGCAAATCGTCTCATATGCCGCAAAAATAAGCAAAAAAACTCGAAATCAAAATACCCCCTTTACTTGATAAATTTAGACAGGTAATAATAGGTATCCGGAGAAGGTTCACTCTCTATCCGGTAACGGGTGGAAGCCGTTACAGAAAATGTATACCCACGTTCAGACTCTACATCGATAGGAAGAAAAAGCTCGTTGCCATAAATATTCGTAGCTAATATGGATTTTGCCGAAGCCGTGTCGATCGAATCCGTCAATGAATAATAAACGGTATAAGTTAAATCCTGCTTTTCCGACACAGGTTTCTGCCAAGTTAAATGCAACTCATCATCCAAACGTTCCACTTTGATGCCCTCCGGAGCGGCAGGTACCGAATCATTCAGCCAAGTCAACGGAGGCAATTGGGCCGGATACTTATAGTAATTGTCTCTCAACTCTTTATAGAGTCCTTTATCATTATACAGGACATTTCCACAACGAAAGAACGCACAGCCGGCTCCTCCGTAATAACGGCTATAATCGATCTGGTCCGTTATATCATTGACGGCCCAGTCCGCCTCGCTCTTGTCCATCCGATAAGCTCCCAAGCCGGGTACGACCAAACGCCCGTTACAATTATCCACCCAATTATCCACGAAAGGAAAGAAATTCTTATGCAGGTAATACATCATCGGGACGATCATATCCTGCTTCCCGTTCTGCATCCATATTTTCGGATCCTGGAAGACACTTTCATAAGCCGTCCAACCCGCGTTCGGAACACGTTCGATACGATTATATTTCCCGAGTGGCGAACTGCTCACCTGTACCCAAGGTTTCGTTTGCTTTACCCAATCGTAAATACGGTAAACCATCCGGTTGATATTCTCCCTACGCCAGTCTGCCAGAGACTTTTTCTTACCGGATCTATTATACAGCGCTTTATCTGGGAATTTTTTCGCCTCTTCCGGATAGCGGATATAATCGAAATGGATGCCATCTATATCGTAGCCATTCACGATCTCCTTGACTAAGGATAAGATATAATCAGCGGTCTCCGGTACACCGGGGTCCAAATACCACTCTCCATTATGCCGTTTGCAGAGTTTTGGTTTCTTTTTAACCACGGAAAGCTTTCCTTGCTCCTTCACGCTTTTTTCCGTTCCCAACGGGAAAGTCACGAACCACGCATGACATTCCATTCCCCGTTTATGGCATTCATCAACGACAAAAGCGAGTGGATCATATCCCGGTAATTCTCCATACTTACCGGAGAATGTCTTACTGACTGGTTCGATAGCCGAACGATACATCACGTCTCCCCTCAAGCGAGCCTGAATGAAGACCATATTAAAATTCGCTTCTTGAAGCCGGTCCAAGATATCAAGCAATGCCTGTTGCTGGGCTTTTCGTCCCGCCTCGGTAGTAGCCGGTTTATGAGGCCAATCCAGACCATAAACCGTAGTCAACCAAACCGCACGAATTTCCTTTTTTGGAGGCTCCACCGCTTGTAACAGACAAAAAACGGGTAAAGCCAGCGACAGGATAAGCAACAGACAAAACTTTCTCATCTTTATAATGCCTTATTGAGCCCGCGAATGTAGTATTTTTTGAGTCTCTTCCGGTAAATCAGTCGTAATAAAATCGACTCCCAGATCGATCATCTCTTCCATTAATTTAGGGTCATCTACGGTCCAGACATTCGAAGTCATGCCTAGGACTTTACAATCCTTCACCCAATCCGGATGAGATTGCAAGACTTTATAATGGTAGTCTAATCCTGTAAAACCAAACTCTTTCAATTCCATCGGGGATAATTCTCCATTCAGATAAGAAACCTCAGATTTCGGACATAGACGGATAAATTCTTTACAAGCATCCATATTAAAAGATATGTAATCCGTACGTTTCGCTAATTTCATACGCTTTACCATTTGCACAGATAACCTTGCCGCATCTCGATTACGTTCCGGGGTATCATGGGATTTCAATTCAAATATTAACCGGATATTCTTCAATTTCTTCGCACGTTTCAAATATTGTTCCAAAGTAGGGAGCTTTTCGCCGTTACTCAATTGTAGATCCTTCAATTCATCGTATGTACAAGATTGGATATGTTTTCCTTGGATATCATTATCATGGAATATTACCAGCACATTGTCCGCCGTAAGATGCACGTCGAATTCCGAGCCATAGGCACCAATCTCGCTGGCACGTTCCAAAGAGCGGATAGAGTTCTGAGCAGAGCCCTCCGTTTTCCAATACCCCCGATGGGCTATCACTTTCGTGTTATCCTTTGCCGCTACCATTCCTGCCATCATCAGGCAAAGTAGCAAAAGAAGAGTAGATTTTAAATTCATGGTAAACTTGTATTTCAAGGCAAGAGGACAGTGTGTCATAATTTATGATATGGCACACCCTCCTCCCACGGATTATTTTCCGATCTCTGATAAATAACGTTCGGCCTCAATAGCAGCCTTACAACCACTTCCCGCAGCGGTAATAGCTTGACGATAATGGGGATCAGCGACATCTCCAGCGGCAAATACACCCGGAACTTTCGTTCGGGGAGTTCCCGGAACTGTCTCGATATAACCGATCTCATCCGTATCTATCCATGGCTTGAAGATATCCGAATTAGGTTTATGGCCAATCGCCAAGAAGAAACCATCGATAGCGATATCCACTTTCTCCTCATCCGGCTCTCCCATACGTTTTACCAAATGAGCACCCTCCACGCCATTCTCTCCAAATAAACCCAGGGTGTTATGTTCGAAAAGCACCGTGATATTCGGAGTCTTGAAGACACGTTCTTGCATTACTTTTGAAGCACGCAAATAGGGTTTACGCACGATCAAGTAAACCTGCTTCGCCAAACCTGCCAAGTAAATCGCTTCCTCACAGGCCGTATCCCCACCACCTACTACCGCTACCGTCTTTTTACGATAGAAGAAACCATCGCAAGTAGCGCAAGCGGATACACCCATACCCGCATACTTATGTTCATCCGGAAGACCCAGATACTTCGCGGAAGCACCCGTAGCGATAATCAAAGTCTCCGTCTCGATCACTTTCTCGCCATCAATCGTAATTTTATAAGGAGCCTCGCCCAAATCAGCGGCTGTAGCGATACCGAAACGGATATCCGCACCAAAACGGACGGCTTGTTTTTTTAAATCTTCCATTAACTCAGGGCCGGTTATACCGTCCGGATATCCCGGGAAATTCTCCACCTCTGTAGTTGTTGTTAATTGTCCCCCCGGCTGTATTCCTTCATAAAGCACCGGAGATAAATTCGCACGGGAAGCATAAATCGCTGCCGTATAACCTGCTGGACCCGAGCCTATAATAAGGCAACGTACTTTCTCATTCACTGAATCGCTCATAGTATCTAAGTATTAATTATCAATTTTCAATTCTCTATTATCGAAGGTCTATCACCTCTACGTCCGGATAATCCCCTTCGTTAAAAACAAAAAAACGATCTGGTTGGTTTATACCTGTTTTCAATTGGCTGATCTGGATCGTACTGCTAACGCCGTTTTTAGAAGTAACCGTGATACGAGCCGGGAAATTTGAATATTTCTCGATTTGCAACTCCACTTTCACGATATCCCCTTTTTTCTTCGGTGTCAATTCCACATCGTAAGTGGCTTTTCCGTTCGGTGCCGTACTCTCGCCTTTATATGTTGCCGTGAATCCTTTCTTATAACTATTTAATAAAAGAGCGGGATTTGTAAATTGTAACTCTTCTCCCGTAGGATTCGTCACGTTCACCTCATCGTTCCGTTCCACATACGTCCATTGCGTCGTACCATTAAACCAAGTAAGCGCATCCGGCGTGACTAATGTAAACTTATCACCTTTCATCTGGATGGTTCCCTCAAAACTCTCTCCCGCATTCTGACCGGCAGAACGGGTAAACATCGTAAAAGAAGCACTTATCCCATTTGAATTCTCATAAGCAGCGGCCGCCTTCCCCAAGATATCATTCGCATTCTGGGCATGCGCCCCCACTCCTAATCCCAACAGGAAACACAAGAATAATCCGACAAACGCGATACACCGCCACACTCTTACTTTATATTCTCTTCTCATATTTATTTCAAAGCATTTAATACTTGCTCCAACGAATACTCATCTTGCACCAATACTTGACGGGCCTTACTTCCCTCAAACGGGCCAACAATACCGGCAGCCTCCAATTGATCCATCAAACGTCCGGCACGATTATAACCGATAGCGAATTTACGCTGGATCAAAGAAGTAGAACCTTGTTGCTGAATCACGATCAAGCGAGCCGCCTCATCAAATAAGGGATCTCGATCTGATAAATCGACAGCTCCCGAAGTCGATGCCTCTCCCCCTTCCGGTACATAGTCCGGAAGCAGATAAGCGGTTTGGAAGCCAGCCTGCTCACCGATATAATCCACGATATCCTCCACCTCGGGCGTATCTACAAAAGCGCATTGCACACGAACCGGCTCTTGTCCCGCCACGACAATCAACATATCGCCCCGTCCGATCAAACGGTTAGCGCCCGGAGCATCCAGAATCGTACGTGAATCGATCATAGAAGCAACCTTAAACGCAATACGGCTCGGGAAGTTACTCTTGATCGTCCCTGTAATCACTTTCGTATCCGGGCGCTGGGTAGCCAAGATCATATGGATACCTACCGCACGAGCCTTAGCCGCTATACGCGAGATCGGCAACTCGATCTCACGTCCGGCCACTGCGATCAAGTCGGCAAACTCATCCACCACTGCCACGATATAGGGTAAGAAGCGATGTCCCTTCTGCGGGTTCAACCGCCGTTCGATAAACTTAGCGTTGTATTCCTTTATATTACGAACATTCGCATTCACCAGTAAACGGTACCGGTCTTCCATCTCGATCACCAACGAGTTCAATGTAGCGACAGCGTCAGCTGGCTCCGTAACGATCGGCTTCTCCGCATTCGGAAGTTTCGCCAGATAATGACGTTCTATCTTGGAATAGATACTAAACTCAACCATTTTCGGGTCTACCATCACGAATTTCAACTCCGATGGATGCTTCTTATATAATAAGGAAGTGATGATCGCATTTAGACCGACAGACTTACCTTGCCCCGTAGCACCGGCTACCAATAGATGCGGTGTCTTACAAAGATCGAACATGAACACCTCGTTCGTAATCGTCTTACCCATCGCCACAGGCAACTCATACTTACCCTCAACGAATCGGCGTGAAGCGATAACAGATTGCATCGATACCGTCTGAGGATTCTTATTCGGCACCTCGATACCGATCGTTCCCTTTCCGGGCATCGGGGCGATAATACGGATCTGCAAAGCGGATAAACTCAAGGCGATATCATCCTCCAAGTTCTTGATCTTAGAAATACGGACACCCGCCTCGGGTACAATCTCATAAAGCGTAACCGTAGGTCCGACTGTCGCTTTGATCGAAGCGATCTTTATATTGAAATCTTCCAAGGCTTGCTTGATCAAGCGTTGGTTTTCCGCCAATTCGTCCCGATTGATCTCCATGCTCCCACTATCATACGCTTTCAGTAAGTCCAAGGTAGGAAATACATAACGGGAAAGATCCAAACGGGGATCATACGTACCCAAGGCCGAGGCATCGTAGGTCTCATCATTACCGGCGGCAACTTCCACCGTGAATCCGGCATCCTCCCCATTCTCTGACTCCGGGGTATTTATCTCATCTGTTTTTTCGTTTATCGGATCGTCGTCACCTTGAGCGATCGTAACTACTAAATCATCAGCAACAGCGACCTCTTCGTTCTTATATTCCGGTACTGTTTTACGGTTTTCTTTCCCTTCGGCTTTCAACAATTCAGCCTCCGTATCGAACTCCTCATACTCATCCATTTCCGGTTGTTCATCCGGTTGCTCTACGACAGGCTTAGAGCGAGGAATTACATTATCCTCCTTTTCCGTCTGATCGACATCTACCTCGCCTTCACGTTTCAAACGATCTTTCACCCAACCTAAAGAAAATACGCGCTGTAAGAACGGGATTGTCTTCTTACTGGTAAAAATAGCGATGATTAAGAATGAGCCTAATAAAAGCAAGATCGTTCCGGGAATTCCGATATTGGTAATAAACATCTCCGAGATGTAATATCCGTGTTGACCGCCTAGATAAATAAACGTATCCTCATATCCCTTGATAAATATGAAAGCAAAAAACACAGATCCCCAGATCAACGCCGAAGCACTGAACAAGAAACGTCTCAACAAGGATACTTTATTTAAATTCATGAGTTTCGCCCCAACCGATCCCAAGAAAAAGAGGATCATAAAAGAAGAGATACCGAACCAACGATTCATCAACAGATCAGACAAATACGCCCCGCGTACGCCCGTCCAATTCTCTACCGATCCTCGATTGGTCAACAAATCCCCTAAAGGAACATTCTCTATTTTACTTTGATCGGCGGCTCCTGTAAAGAAAAACGAAATCAAGGCAAGCCCTACGTAAATGGTTAGTATAGAGATAATCAAACCTGTAATGAAACGGGTCCGTTCATTTGTAAAAAAAGTCTTCAAGGCTGCGAACCAGCTCGGCTCTGTATGATTTTGCTTCGTTGTTGTTGTCTTCTTTGCCATAAATAGTTTCTCAATAATTCTTTTATAACACGCAAATGTACATAGAAAAATCGAGTCTGACGAACCTTTGAAAAAAAGACGTACGTGTTTTCTGAAAAACATGTACATGTTTTCGCGGAAACACGTACATGTTTTTGGGGATAGATTTTAACGGCATTAAATAGATCTGTGCATCTCATGTCCTTCTACATAGATCGCACTATAAGGACGAGATGGACAAAGGTACTCGCAAGCACCACAACCAATACAAGTTTCCGTATTGATCACCGGGATCTTTAACGACTTCGGATCTGCAGGATCTTTCGCCACCATCTGGATCGATTTTGTCGGACAATGGCGTTCACAATTACCACAACTCATACCGTCCGTATTGACAATACAAAGATCTTTTACCCATACGGCATGACCGATCTGTATAGCAGATTTGTCTTCTTTCGTAATAGGTTTGATCGCTCCCGTCGGGCAAACCTCCGAACATTTCACACATTCCGGACGGCAATACCCTCTATCGAAAGCCATCTCCGGCTGCATCAGTTTCATCAGATCCGTAGACGGACGCAAGACATGATTCTCGCAGACAGATACACAAAGCTGGCACCCCGTGCAATGTTGGGCCAGATTCCCAATACTCAAGGCTCCGGGAGGAACCAATGGCGCCAAACGATTCGGCTCTTTACGTTCTTTAATCGGCGCAAAGCCTCCGTCTTTCTTCATCTCCACATAATCCTCCAGTTTTTTCTGCTGAGCATGCAAAACAGAAGACATGGCTACCAATGCCGTAGCTGACAAGGCTCGACGGCGGGAAACATCCGTAGTATCCTTCGTTGAGGATTCTTTTACCGAAGTAGCTTTATCAGCCTTGTGTGCCCTCGTATACGAAATCGCGCCTTGACGGCAATTATCCAAACAATCCATACAAGTCACGCAACGGCTATAATCGACCGCATGATTCTTAGAATCGATACAGGAAGCCTTGCATTTACGTGCGCATAATCCGCAACCATTACATTTATCGGTATCAATGCAAGGTTTAAGTAAAGCATACTTCGACAAAAAACCGAGAACCGTACCTACCGGACAGATCGTATTACAATATGTACGTCCATTTCTCCAAGCTAAAATCGCCAATATGACAAAGCTCAGAATAGCGATTCCCATCGTAGCCAGGCTACGCACCCATACGTCCACCGGATAGAATGCGTAACTATCCATACGTTCCGCGAAATAGGCCAATAGATTGTTGCCCTCTTGATAGATTGGCGCAAATAAATTAGAAGCGATACGCCCATAAGCGCTATAAGGCGAAATCAACGCTACCAAGGAACCGATACCAGCGATACAAGCCAATATAAAAATAACCAAGGTTCCATAACGCACCCACTTCAATGCGGGAGAATAGGAAAAGCGGTATTTCTTGCGTTTACTAGCAAACCACGAAATGATGTCTTGCAATACCCCTAAAGGGCAGATAACGGAGCAATACACACGCCCCAATAAAAGAGTTAAGATTACCAACCCTACCACAACACCGACATTCAAAGCCAACAACGCAGGCCAAAACTGTATCTTTGCCAACCATCCGAACCAAGCGTGAATCGTACCCGTGAAATCAAGAAATAACAGTGTTATCAGCACAAAGCAAAAGGTGGCGGCGAATATTCTTATTTTTCGTAACATAATTTTCCGTTTGTTTAAAGGTTAACCATTCACTTTCAACTCTTCCACGAATTTATCGATACGCTGCATCTCTTTGGGGATATCGATACCCTGCGGACAATGAGGATTACATTGCTCACACCCTGTACAATGGTTCGCTTGACGCAACTTTGGGACACTCCGGTCATAACCGACTAAGAAGGCACGACGAGCTTTCGCGTAATTTTCGTCTTGCGCGCTTTTCGGAACATTTCCTTCGTTCACACATTTATTATAATGTAAGAGAATACCCGGAATATCCAACGCATATGGACAAGGCATACAATATTTGCAATCATTGCAAGGTATTGTCGGATATTTCATCATAAGCTGGGCCGTCTCTTCCAAAAAGTCTTTCTCCTCGTCCGTTACCGGAATAAGCGGGGAATAGGTACGGATATTATCTTGCAAATGCTCCATATACGTCATGCCGCTTAACACCGTCAAGACCCCATCCGGAGAGCCGGCGAAACGAAAAGCCCATGAAGCCACGCTATTCTCAGGCCGTTGCTGTTTCAAACGAGCAACGATATGATCCGGAACATTCGATAAGCGACCTCCTAATAGCGGTTCCATGATAACCGCCGGAATACCTCGCTTCTCTAATTCGCCATACAGATAATCAGCGTTTACGTTACGCCCCGAGGCATGTTTCCAGTCCAGATAATTCAGCTGGATCTGAACGAAATCCCATTTCACGCCCATATCCAACACATAATCAAACACTTTTACATCCCCATGAAAAGACCAACCTAGGTTACGGATACGTCCCGCTTCCCGTTCTTTCACCAAGAAATCAAGCATTCCATTATTTATATAGCGGTCATTGAAAAGCTCGATACCATTCCCCCCACCGATAGAGTGAAGCAAATAATAATCCAGATAATCGGTTTGCAAATCACGGAACGACTGCCGATACATCGCCAACGAGTTTTCTCTCGTATAGTTCTGGAAGTTTGACAGTTTAGTGGCCAAATAATAGGAGTTCCTAGGATGGCGTGCCAATGCGATACCGGTCGCTTTCTCGGACATACCTTGTACATAAACAGGAGAAGTATCAAAGTAATTCACCCCATGTTCTATCGCATAATCCACTAAACGATTCACGGCTTCTTGATCAATCTGGTCTTTACCGTCCGATCCTTGTTTCAAGGGCCAACGCATACAACCATATCCTAAAATAGAAACCTTATCGCCATTCGTAGGATGTTGGCGATAGGTCATTTTATCGGTAGGAACCTCACCTAACGCCACAGCCGCCCCCGGCTCATTCTTGGGAGCGCAACCGTAAAGCGCCGCCGAAGAGGCGACAGCCCCACCCCCAAATACCTTCAAGAATTTACGGCGATTCATCTCTTGAGGGTTCTCATTCTTTCCACATGAACTCATAACTCGATCGGTTTTTTATCCTATTAGTATATCCAACATTAGTCTATCATTAACATTCCTTCTATTATTTCGACAAAAATAGTAAAACAGGTAATAATAGAGAACAATCCCCGACTAAAAAAGAATAATCGGGGATTTATCACGAATAAAGCAGGTATTTTAAATAAGACTATAAAGTCTCTTGCTTCAATTGCTCCACGTATTGATCGATCTTTCGCATTTGCTCCGGTATCTTAATGCCTTGCGGACATTTCGGTACGCATTTATCGCATCCTATACAGTGTCCGGCTTGACGAAGTTTAGGAACCTTACGATCATAACCGACTAAGAACGCCCGGCGAGCCTCCCGATAATTCGCATCCTGTGAACTCTTCGCAACCAGCTCGTCATTCACGCAACGGTTATAATGAGCGAACGTTCCCGGAATATCCAAGCCATACGGACAAGGCATACAATACTGACATTCCGTACAAGGTACGAAATCCGAATGTAGCATCCTCTCCGTCACCTCTTCCAAAGCCTTATTTTCTTGTTCCGTAATCGGTTCCAAAGGCGAGAAGGTTCGGATGTTCTCTTGTAAATGCTCCATATACACCATACCACTCAGCACGGTCAGTACTCCTTTTGGAGAGCCCGCATACCGAAAAGCCCACGAGGCCGGGCTGTCATCCGGACGCATCTGTTTCAATTTAGCCAACGAAAGGGCATTCAGCCGAGATAAACGCCCGCCTAAAAGAGGCTCCATGATAACGACGGGAATATTACGCTTCTCCAATTCCCCATACAAATACTCCGCATTCACGTTCCAACCAGAAGCATTTTTCCAATCCACGTAATTCAACTGGATCTGAACGAAGTCCCAAGGGATATCCAAGGATAACAAATAATCGAAGACCTTGACGTCTCCATGAAACGACCAGCCCAAATTGCGGATACGACCGGCTTTCCGCTCCTTTAACAAGAAATCCAAGACACCGTTATCGTAAAGGCGCTTCCTCAAATCGTCCATGCCCCCCAGACCTACGCCATGAATCAGATAATAATCGATATAATCCACTCGCAGATTCTTTAGCGACTGTTCGAACAAGCCCTTGGAGCCCTCAAGAGTACGCCATTCCGGTACAGGACGATGGGTTGAAAGCTTCGTGGCGATAAAATATTTATCCCGGGAATGGCGACTAAGAGCTAGCCCTGTTGCCTGTTCGGAAAGACCGCGCACGTAAACCGGTGCCACATCAAAGTAGTTCACGCCATGAGCAATCGCATAATCCACCAATGCATTCACCGCTTCTTGATCGATCTCTTCCCCCGATCCATCCGCTTTCTGACGCAACGGCCAGCGCATACATCCATATCCTAACAAGGAGACCTTATCGCCCGTATGCGGATTCGTCCGGTATGTCATCTTATCTGTCGGGACTTCACCCAAATAGCTTCCGGTCTGCGACACACCTTGCCGCTTAGGATCTCCACCACATCCATATAAAAGCCCTGTCGAGGCAGCGGCCGTACCGGTGCTCAATACTTTTAAGAAATTCCTGCGATCTATATTATTATTACTCATTACCATACATTTTTTGAGATTATTAAACCGTACGATGTCTCTCATGTCCCTCAACATAGATTGCGCTTAACGGACGAGACGGACAATAATATTCACATGCGCCACAACCGATACAAAGTTCCGTATCGATAACCGGTACTTTCAATGATTTAGGATCATTGGGGTCTTTCGCCACCATCTGAATAGCTTTCGTCGGACAATGCCGCTCACAGTTGCCACAATTTACCTCATCGGTATTCACCACACAATTTTCCTTGATCCATACCGCATGTCCAATCTGCGTGGCGGATTTGTCCGCTTTCGTAATCAATTGGATCGCACCGGTCGGACAAACCTCGGAGCATTTCGTACATTCCGGACGACAATATCCTCGCTCATACGACATTTCCGGTTGCATAAACTTCTTTAGATCTGTAGAAGGACGCAAAACTTGATTCGAACATACCGAGACACAGAGTTGACAAGCCGTACAATGTCCGGTGAAGTTTCGTAAACTCAAAGCCCCGGGCGGAACTATCGGGGTCATACGATCCGGGGTTAACTTATCCGCAATATCCGCCAACCCTCCATCCGCATTTACCCCCGACTGGGCTTTCAATACCGATGTCGCCAGCAATCCCGTAAAGGTTAAGAAATTACGGCGGGTGTTTTCTTCAGGTCGATCAGCCTCTCTCTCCGATTCTGTTTTTCGTTTACGAGGCACATATGTCAAAGCTCCTCTTTTACATTTATCGATGCAGTCCAAGCAAGTAACGCAACGACTATAATCAATCGAATGATTTTTCGAATCTATACAGGCAGCCTTGCAATTACGGGCACATAAGCCACATCCGTTGCATTTCTCTACATCGATCACCGGTCTTAAAAAAAAGAAAAACGGGCGACAAATCCCAAGACCGTACCCACCGGACAGATCGTATTACAATACGTACGTCCATTACGCCAAGCCAATAGGAAAAGAACCACAAACGTAACGAGCGCTACCCCAAACGTAGCCACACTTTTTATCCACATATCTACAGAATAAAAGACATAACTATCCGCACGCTCCGCCCAATAAGCCAAGAGATTATTTCCCCATTGATATAAAGGAGCAAAAAGATTCGAGGCTATTCGTCCATAGGCTCCATACGGATCTAATAGAGCCACCAGAGAACCGATACCCGCTAAAAAAGCGATAATAAAAATTCCTAACATTCCATAACGTAACCATGAGACTGCCGGGGAATAAGAGAAACGATTCTTTTTGCGTTTTCCGGCTATCCAAGAAACAACATCTTGAAATACGCCTAACGGACAAATAACCGAACAATAGACACGTCCAAAGAGTAAGGTTAATACCAATAATACCGATACAACCCCAACATTCACCGCCAATAAGGCCGGCAGGAATTGCATTTTTGCTATCCATCCCAACCAGCAATGCGTTACCCCCGTAAAGTCAAGGAACAAAAGAGTGGTCATAGTAAAGATAATGACAGCGAGTGTTAATCTAATTTTACGTAACATATAAGATCATTTTTCTGTTTACATAAATAATACGTTCGTTTTTATCACAAAAAAAGCAAATTAACATAAACGATGTTTTGAACTCAAGAGCAAAAAGAATATTCGGGGCTTTATCACGAAAAAAACGGATTTTTGTTGTATTTTTGCGAATTGTTATCAAGAATGATTAGACGAACAGGCACATGGAAAAAGAAGAAAATCCGATATACGAGCGCAACACGCTAGAATTTGTTACGGTAGCACTGGAATATTGTACCTTTGTTGAGGCCGCCGGAAATACCGGGCTTTTCGACTTCGTAGATAAGGCGACAAAACTTTTGCCTCTTTTATATTTAAAGGCCAGCCTGTTGCCCGAAGTGGAATCTGAAGAGGAAACCGAGCTTGAGCTTTCCGTTTCAGAAGACATGTACGAGTCGGTTCGTTCACGGATAGCCGGTTTGCTTGGCGAACGAGATTCCTATCTGGAAACATTTCATGCGGATATGCGGTATAGCGATACTCCTATCGCAGCGTTTATTTCCGAGAATTTGGCAGATGTCTATCAAGATACAGGAAATTTCGTATCTTTATTCCGTCAAGGAAACGAGGAAGTTATGCAAGAGGCTATCGCTTTGTGCCGCACGAACTTCCAAGAATACTGGGGACAGCAATTATTGAATGCCTTGAAAGCGTTGCACGCTGTGCGTTACAGTGGTGATGAGGATTTGGAAAAGAATGAAGAGGAAGAATGATACAACAATTTATACATACAATTGCTAAAGAGGAAATAGCGAAACTTACCGTAGAGGAATTCAAGGGACGTATCATTACGATCCTTAGTAAAGAGGAGGCAGACAAGGCCGTAGAGTACTTGCTGCGTTTTCCGATCGTCGGTTTTGATACGGAGACCCGTCCCAGCTTTAAGAAAGGACAGCGTTACAAGATCTCATTGATGCAGATATCAACGGATGATACTTGTTTCTTGTTCCGCTTGAATCATATCGGTATACCGGAATCTCTGGAGAAATTCCTGAAAAGCAGTTCGACCTTAAAGATCGGGTTATCTTTACGGGATGATTTCGGGGCGATACGGAAGCGTTCGGATATAGAACCCGCCAATTTCCTTGATTTACAGAATTACGTAGGCCAGTTCGGCATCGAGGATGCCAGCCTGCAAAAGATATATGCGATACTTTTCCAAAAAAAAGATATCAAAAGGACAACGCCTCACGAATTGGGAGGCGGATGTATTGACAGACTCACAAAAGAAATATGCGGCCCTCGATGCTTGGGCTTGCCTAAGAATATATAATTTATTGAATCAAGCATAAATGAAGTATTGTAAAGTTTTTCTCAAGCCTAAGAAAGAAGAATCGCTATTGCGTTTCCATCCATGGGTATTTTCCGGAGCGATCCAATCTGTTGAAGGCGACCCGGAAGAGGGTGACTTGGTAGAGGTATACGGAGCGAACCAGCGTTTTTTGGCGATCGGCCATTACCAAATCGGCAGTATCGCCGTACGTGTGTTATCTTTCACCCCAATCCCCATCGACGATGCTTTTTGGATCGAACGTATCCGTATCGCTTACGAACTCAGAAAGACCTTGCGGCTGGCTGGGGTAGAAAATAATAATACGTTCCGCCTGATTCACGGCGAAGGCGATAATTTACCGGGATTGGTGATCGATATGTATGCGCATACGGCGGTTATGCAAGCACATTCGGTAGGAATGCATTATGCCCGTCATCAGATCGCAGAGGCTTTGAAAGCGGTATTGGGCGATACTTTACAAAACATCTACTATAAATCGGAAGCGACTTTACCTTATAAAGCGAATTTAGGTAGCGAAGATGGTTACTTATTCGGAGGCGAAGTGGAAGATATCGCTATAGAAAACGGACTGAAATTCTGTGTAGACTGGCAGAAAGGCCAAAAGACAGGTTTCTTCGTGGATCAACGGGAGAATCGCTCTTTGTTGGAGTATTACGCAAAAGATCGCTCCGTATTGAATATGTTCTGTTATACGGGCGGTTTCTCTTTCTATGCGATGAGAGGAGGCGCTAAGGTGGTTCATTCCGTAGACAGTTCGGCGAAAGCGATTTCTTTGACGAAAAAGAATGTCGAGTTGAATTTCCCGGGAGATCCCCGTCATGAGGCATATGCGGAAGATGCGTTTAAGTATTTGGAAAAAATGGGAAGTAATTATGATTTAATCATATTGGACCCTCCTGCGTTCGCTAAACATAAGAATGTACTACGTAACGCCTTACAAGGGTATCGCAAATTAAACGCGATCGCTTTCGAGAAGATCAAGCCGGGAGGAATCTTGTTTACCTTCTCTTGTTCGCAAGTAGTTAGTAAAGAGAATTTCCGTTTAGCTGTATTTAGCGCCGCCGCCCAATCCGGGCGTAGCGTTCGTATCCTGCACCAACTGACCCAACCCGCCGACCATCCGGTCAACATTTACCATCCGGAAGGTGAATATCTGAAAGGTTTAGTATTGTATGTAGAATAAGATATGCTCTTTGGGTGAAAACAAAGAATTAGTTTTCACCCAAAATTCAAGTTAATACCCCGGATTTTGTGTCAAGTTCGGATTCAAGGAACGGACTTTATCGGGAATGGGGAAAACAGTGGTATAGCCATTCGATTCATGGGGCAATTGAGGGCGATCCGTATAAGGGCGGGTAAACTTTCCAAAACGCACCAAATCCTGCCTCCTCCAGCCTTCCCAAGCCAATTCCAGTTGACGCTCAGCCAAAATATTTTCTAATGTCGCCTTACGAGGTAACATTCCCACACGGAAACGAACGGCATTCAACTCTTCATCCCCATTCTCTCCATTACGAACTTTCGCTTCCGATCTCATTAACAAGACATCCGCATAACGGAATAATACGATATCATTATCCGATAGCTTTCCATCTTTCGTCCCCATCTTATCGATCTCGTATTTCTTCATGCGGGCACCCGCCGTTTTCTCGGCAGGCAACCTAGACAAATCCAACCTAACCTCTAGAGGTAAATATACCAAAGGAGTCCCATTATCTAACCGAATCGTATCACCATTGAGGTCAAACATCGTATCGGCGTAATAATTCTCATAAAACCGGGTATCGACCGAGTCCGTCCCATACGCAAATACCCGAAGGGCCTCTATCGTAGCGCAAGAGCCGTTCTCTCCCCCCAATCCATATGCTTTGGCATGATTATAGTGACGGGAGCGGAAAAGATATTGCATTTGGCTCGTATATAAGTTCTTATCCATCGGAATCGTGAAAATATTCTCTCCGGACGATTCATTAAATACAGAAAAATTATCCGCATAGTTCGGAGATAAGCTATAGTTTAAGTCCGTTATTGAATCACAGTACGCCACAACCGTTTGCCAAGCGTTCAACTTCCTCTCGCCTACCCTAAAATAGATTTCCCGTCCATTCGGACGCAGACCATCCGTCCAGTCGTTATCCGTAAACACTTCTGCGTTTAAGGCCAACTTCGCCAATAAGAAATAAACAACCGGTCTCGTAATTCTTCCATAATAATCGCCGGGCGAATTACTATGCGCCGTACTCAATAACAAAAGGGATTCTTGTAATTCTTTTACAACAAAATCAAAGACCTCTTTCCGGTCACTCTGCCGCACGTCTTTCACCGGAATGGAAGAAGAAACGATAAGAGGGACACGGCCAAACATATCGACTAAATAATAATAATACATCGCACGAAAAGCACGAACCTCCGCCTCATACCGATCTAAATCGTTATAATCCGTTTTTTGCCGCAACTCGCCTAATATCTCTAAAGATTGATTGCTTAATACGATTACTTTATACAGATATTCCCAAGTAGCTTGGATAGCGTCACTATTCGTTCCCCACTTATGCAAGAAGAGACCTTGCCAGAAACCACCGTCATACCAGTCGCCGCCACGAGTCGGGAGCATGGCCTCGTCAGTCGTAAAGGTATTCAAGTCGTAGACACCCCGGTACGTTCCCTGCAATCCTTGGCTATCGCTATAACCTCCGATATAATTATATAAGGAAGCAACCGTATTCAGATAGACATTCTGAGGGGTATCGTACGCATCCTCCGGATAAAGCTGATCACGAGGGTCCTCTTTCAGATAGCCATCGCACGACGATAACATCAAACCCGCAAATATATAGGATAAAATAGAAAGCTTTCTCATACGAACACCTTTTTAAAAATTAAAACTCAACCCCATCGTATAGGAACGAACCACCGGATAAGATCGCTTATCGTCTATACCTAACGTATTATTTACGATAGAGCTATTTATCATCGGAGTCAATCCCGAATAACCTGTAATTGTCGCCAAATTATTTACGGAAACCGAAAGCCGTACGTTTCTTACATATTTCCTTAAATTACCCAGAGGCACGTTCCAACCCAACGTCAAATAATCAAAATTGATATAATCCCCTTTCTCCAACCAATAATCCGTAGCCGTCTGATCTTGAATATTCAGGGATGGAGCTTCTCGCAACACGTTATAATCCGGGAATATATCCATATTCATATAAGTTAGCGATGTTCCATTATAAATCTTATGCCCAAAGGCTCCGTTAATCTGTACTGATAGATCGAATTGTTTATACCGGAAACTGATGTTCGAGCCTAAAAGTGTTTTCGGCATGGCTTGTCCCGCAATATAACGATCCTCACCATCCTCCAAACTCACCCCGTTTCCATTCAAGTCCTCAATCTCATACTTATAGCCGCCGTTCCCATCGGAAACCAAACCTGTACATTTCGGTAAATAAAAAACACCCAAAGGCTGTCCGACCATTTGATAAACGATATGATTATACCCTCCATGGAAACCAGCCCCATTTAAATCCGAGATGCTAGTATATTCCGGGGCGGACATATATTCCCCTTTATAGTAACCGCTCAAGGAGAGCAATTTATTCCGTTGGAAAGTTACGTTTACGTTTATATTCAATTCCATATCTTTCGTACGCAAGGGCGTGACGCCAATACCCAATTCCACGCCACTATTTCGCATCGATCCCAGATTCGCCAACATTTTATTATAAGCGAAAGGCGGAACGCTTACATCGTATAAATACAACATATCATCCGTCTTGGAATTATAATAATCTACGGCAAGAATAAAACGATTGTCGAAAAACCCGGCATCGATACCGGCATTGAACGTACGTTTTACCTCCCATTTCAAGTCCGGATTCGCATTACGGATCGTACCCAAGGTAACGGTGGGCGCACCATTTACGGAAACAACCCCATTAGGCTTCATCAATCGCAAAGAATTGTAAGAATCGATCGCGTCTTGATTACCGGAAAGGCCATATCCCGAACGAATCTTTAAATTCCTTACCCACGAGATACCTTCCATAAACTCCTCTTCGGTCAACACCCAAGCGACAGAAGCCGAAGGGAAAAATCCCCATTTATTATTGGCCCCCACTTTCGAGGAGGCATCCGCTCGAGCATTCACGGTAGCGATATACTTTCCATCATAAATATAATTCACACGTCCAAGGAAAGATGCTAGATGAGGAGCCTCATAGTAAGAACCGGTCCCCTCCCATAAACGTACCGCACCTGCCTGTAAATTATCATAACCAAAACGATCGGTACTGAAATTCGTCGCAGTCGTATAAAAACCTCTCGTTATCATTTTCTGAGCTTCCGCCAATCCCAATACATTTAGTTGATGCAAACCAAAGTCTTTTTTATAGGCCAACATGAAATCTCCCAATAAAGATTCTGTTTTCCGCTCCCCCCGATAAGCCTGCCCATGCGCCCAAACCGAAGTAGGGAGGTATTGGGCGTTATCTATTACATTATAGGTATACGAACCGAAAGCCGTAAACATTAAATGCTTACTCAAGTTAAAAACCAGTTTTAAGTGCGTATTTATATGAGCATTCGAATCATCATCCTTCACCTCCAACCAAGCCAAAGGATTCGTGATCTGGCTAGCGTTGGTTATTTGATCCCAGCTACCCGTCTCCATATTCTTATGATTCGGAAATGTCGGGTTGAAAGTAGCGGCGGAATAGAACATCTTCTGTACATCATTTAAATAAGCATTTTTCAGCAAGGAACCAAATATGCCTAAATCAAAGACCAGAAGATCATTGAACGCATGCTGCGTAATATTCAACTTGGTCGTAAAATTACGTGAGTTCGTATTTCGGATAACCCCTTCCCTTTCCACAAATCCCAAGGAGGCACGATAACTGGAAGTCTCCGAACCACCCCCAAAAGCGATATGATGATTCTGCACCAACCCTAACCGGGTGATCTCATCCTGAAAGTCCGTATTATTCCCTAAATCTAAAATACCGATATTACGTTCCTCCGCCAGTTTCCGGAAACCATTCGCCGATAACATATCCAAACTTTTATAAGCCGCCTCCACACCGAAACTCCCATCATAACTGATACTAAAAGCTCCCTGCCGCCCTTTCTTAGTCGTTACCTCGATAACACCGGAAGCACCACGAGAACCATATTGAGCAGTCTCAGAGGCATCTTTCAAGATCGTGAAGTTCTCGATATCCGCCGGATAGATCGAGCTAAGCAAATTAAGATCGGCAAAAACCCCATCAATAATCACCAACGGATCATTACCTCCCGTTAAGGAAGTTGTACCCCGGACCCGGACGGCAGCCAAGGCAGCGGCGCTATTTCCTCCAACCGGGATACTAACGCCGGACACCCTTCCCCGAAGAGCGTCCAAGGGTGTAGAGATCAATCCCTCATTCATTCCCCCTTCATTCACCCGGTTTACAGAACCGGATGTTCTTGCCTTCAATGAAGTGGCACTCATCTATCAAATTGTAATGCTTGATCGTATGACGTTAAGGAAGAAAGGACTTTTCGGATATATATAAGAACTTTCATAAGTACGTTGGATTTAAGATTAATAACCCAATGGATATCAAGATCTTAAAAATAAAAGCGTACCAAGTTGTCAAGAAGCCTCGACAAGGACTAATAATGTCCCTCAAAAATATATCGGAAAACTTTATTGCTGCCATCGGGTTTCGATACTAAAACTTATTATTATGTCTAAAGTAACAGTTGTTGGCGCCGGTAATGTAGGCGCTACTTGCGCAAATGTTCTTGCCTTCAATGAAGTGGCAGACGAAGTTGTAATAGACGTGGAAGGCGTATCCGAAGTAAACGACTATGAAAAACAGTTGTAACACAAACGATTATGAGAAGACGTTGACGTTTGTTATCACTTCAGGTATTCCTCGTAAACCAGGTATGACTCGCGAAGAACTGATCGGTGTTAACGCTGGTATCGTTAAGAGTGTTGCTCAGAACATCCTGAAATACTCTCCGAACGCAATCCTGGTAGTGATCTCCAACCCGATGGATACAATGACTTACCTGTCATTGAAGTCTCTGGGTCTGCCGAAAAACCGTATCATCGGTATGGGCGGTGCTCTGGATAGCTCTCGTTTCAAATATTTCTTATCTCAGGCTCTAGGCTGTAACGCTAACGAGGTTGAGGTATGGTAATCGGCGGTCACGGTGACACTACAATGATTCCGTTGGCTCGCTGGCTACTTACAAAGGTATCCCTGTTAGCAAATTGTTAAGCGCAGAGAAATTGCAAGAGGTTGTTGCTTCCACAATGGTTGGTGGCGCTACATTAACTAAATTGTTAGGTACTTCTGCTTGGTATGCACCGGGTGCTGCTGGAGCATTTGTTGTTGAGTCTATCATTCACAACCAAGGTAAGATGGTTCCTTGCTCTGTTTACTTGGAAGGTGAGTACGGTGAATCTGATCTCTGCATCGGTGTTCCTGTTATCCTTGGCAAGAACGGTATCGAGAAGATCGTTGAGTTGGAATTGACAGCTGAGGAGAAAGAGTTGTTCGCTAAGAGCGCTGCCGCTGTTCATAAGACTAACGAGGCTTTGAAAGAAGTGGGTGCACTTTAATTTGAATTTCTATTAAAGCGATAAAAGAGGCTGATCCTTCGGGGTTAGCCTCTTTCTTTTTATGTGGATACGGATAGTTACGACGGAATGAAGATAATATTCGTGTTCTTTAGCCGCTGAAGATACATACGGAACAGAATATCCGGGATAAAATAAATATTATCTTCTTCAGTCAGCAAATCCAATTCCATCAGTTTACGGGCAGCCGCTTGGACTGCACTGCTGGAGACCAATGAATATTTACGAATGAAACCGGCACTCATAATCTTCTCCGCCTTACCTGCTGAGGCTATGGCATACAGCAATTCTTTCTGACGTTCGGGAATTCTGGACAATAGTTGGCGATATCCATCTCCTGCCTCTTCCAAAACTCCATCAACTGTCTGCCGTAATATATCCAACGTACAACTACTGCCTATAGGGATATTTATAAAAGCTTCATGAAAAGTTTTCTGCATATAATATGTATTCCCCTCAAACAAACGATATATAACCAATACATCTTCCTCACGAATAGCCCGTTCATACACATCAAACCAATGACAGACAAAAGGTATGTATTCTTCAGCGACGATAGGATACAATTCCAAAATCGATGTACTGTTATAGAATGGACGAGCGGAAGAGAGGAACATCTCCGTTACCAAATGACACCCACTGCCTGAAAAGATAAAATGCACATTAGATAAATGCTGAATATGGGAGCGCAATAAAGCTTCAATATTTTTTTCAGGGTATTTGGAAATCTGCTGAAATTCATCAAAAGCCACGATACAGGGTTTGTCTGCCTTTTTCAGACATACATGCATATAATTTAGCAACAAGCAAAGAAACCCCACCAAGCAGATCACGGGAAATACTGACCTTGGCACAGCCAAGCAAGTCTATGCGAATCACAAAACAGGTCCCACTATCCGGCGAAGCTTGGCCATCTGATCGTCCGGGATGAAGGCCACGGGACGTATGCCGCCTCGCCTCTCTCCGGCGATGTTCACCATGAAACGTTTGATGTATGGAAGGTGCACGATCTCCTTTCTACGTAAGGTATCGGTACAGCGGATGAAAACTATGGAGCGGAACAGGATTCGTTCTACCCACTTCCGCTTGCCTGCAGCAGTGAGGCTCATCTCCTTTTGGGAAGCGACATAGACCTCATAATCCTTCTCCCCTTCCGGCTGGCTCGCCACACGTTTCTCCAATCTGTCGACGCAAAGTTTCTCCGAAATTTTGATAAAATAGAAGGTTCTCGTTATTAATATAGGTATAAGGGATTTCCTCCCGACCACTAAACCGCTTGAATGAATTCAAGGCATCTTGATAACTCTTCGCCGTAGAATGATGTCCTCCCTCACATAACTCGGTTATGTACGTCCGCATACAAAATCGTTCTTTCCCATACTCATCACATTTACTTAAATTTAAACGCTAGCAAATGTAATACAGAACGTACTTATTAAATGCGCAAAAAAGATGTATCGCAGAATTACATCCCAAACCGGTAATCACTACTTCAACTTTCCAGCCTCATTCAATACTTTCAGGAAGTTGCTCCAAGCTTTCTCTATCTTTTGCATGTTTTCGTCCCTTTCCTCTTGGTTACTTACCTCATTTTGTAGAACATCTACAACAGGATATCCATCATATAAATAATATCTCTGATAATCCCCTAATAAGACTGGGGCATTATAGATAACGGAACTTATCGAAGAGATACTGCCTACCGTGAAGTGACCGTTTCCAGCTATCCGGAATTCAACCTTCTCATTGCCTCGCACGTCTTGCTTGATAGAAATATTCTTCTCGAAAACGATTTCTTTTGTAACTGAATTAAAAGATTTGATATCATCCGGGACTTTGATCACTTGTCCGGTAGTAGCCGTATCAAAATTTTCCTCATCATTATCGCAAGCGCAATAACCGATGAGAAATACAGACATGATAAGATATAATAAAAATGACTTTTTCATATTAAACCTCCTTTATTGGATTTCATTGTGTGTTGTCTTATTAGTAAGACACTTAAAAAGAGACAAATGCTGCACGTTTACCATTATTTAACAAACATTATTAACCAAACCGTCCTTCCATTACATAAAAAAGCCGGAGGAAATGATTTCCTTCGGCTTTTACCTATCGTTTGTTATTGGTATTTATTTGACAATACCTAATTTAGACTCACCAACGAAATCTATAATATGTTGGATCTCCTTACTCATCGGAACCTGATCCTTTATCATTAACAAGGCATCCGTAAGGCTGCTGTTTCCTTGGAAGATGATCCGGTACGCATGACTGATGTGCTTGATAACCTTTTCACTGAATCCCTCATGAGACATGATGAAAGAGTTCACGCCATAATACGTGGTAGGCTCTTGAGCCGCTACGATAAAAGGAGGTATATCCTTACGGAAACGACAGCCGGTTTGAATCATCGCCCAAGCCCCAACCCGGGATCCTTGGCTCATCAATACATTGCCTCCAAAGATCACATAATCTTCCAAGATACAATTTCCGGAAATCTTACTACCATAGCCGAATACACTACAGTTTCCGATCTGCGTATCATGAGAAACATGTACCCCCTCATGCAAGAAATTACCATTACCGATACTAGTACGTCCTTCCGCTGTCGAGGAACGGTTAATCACCACATTCTCACGAATCACGTTGTCATCTCCGATTACGGCAATCGTATCACCTCCCTTATAAAAGAAATCCTGAGGCTCAGCAGCGATAACAGCTCCGTTAAATACACGGTTGCGATTTCCCATGCGTGTACCGCTCATCAAGCTGGCATGAGGCATGATCTCGCAGTCATCACCGATTTCTACGTTCTTATCAATGTACGCAAAAGGATGAATCGTAACGTTCTTCCCGATCTTTGCGCTTGAATCTACATATGCTAATGGACTAATCATAACTTTACTACATTTAAGGTTATTATTCTCTACCACCACCGACGGCACTATATAAACTGATAACAGCCTGCATACGTTGGACATTGTCGGACACTTCCGTCAACTGAGCACTCAAGAGGCTCTGCTGGGCGGAAAGGATTTCCAAATAAGTAGATTGAGCCGACTGGAACAAGGCACTGGTATAAGCCACCGCTTTCTCTAGCTGCTCGATCTGCGCTCTATCTTGCACAAGCTTCTTGCTCGTGGCATCATACTGATGTAAAGCATCACTCACCTCCTTACCTGCTTCCAGAATTGTCTGCTGATAATTCATTTGAGCGATCTTCTCTTCTGCCTTAGATACCTTCAAGTTAGCGACCAACTTACCATTGTTGAAGATCGGTTGGGCCAACGAAGCCAAAGCTTGAAACATAAATTGGCCCGGATTGGCGACAGAGATGCCTGAACCATTCGTCCAACCGGCTGTCGCCGTAATATTGATTCCCGGATAAAAAGCGGCACGGGCCTTATTAGTCGTATAATAGGCGCTAGCCAGTGTCATCTCGGCCACCTTCACATCCGGACGGTTTTCTAACAACTGCAAAGGAACACCCACCATGATATCCTCCGGCATTACTTGTTCCTCCAAAGTACCCCGATCAATCTGTTGAGGGGCCTTAGCCAATAACACGGACAATGAGTTTTCCACGCTACGCACCTGGCTCTCCAACTCGATCAACGAGCCGGATACCTGATGGTACAGCGGCACGCATCTGGACGACTGCGGCTTCTGTTGTCATGCCGGCAACCTTCATAGCCTCCATAGCACGCACATTCTCTTTGTAGATATCTACCGTCTTGGAAGTAATTTCCACCTGCCGATCAAGCATCAACAAGGTATAATAAGTATTCGCTATACCACCGATCAATTGAGAGCGCACGGCCTGTCTTGAATACTGGCTCTGTAAGTAAGCAGCTTTCTGCCCGCGGCTCGCGTTCAAGAGCTTTCCGAACAGGTCGACTTCCCAGCTAGCTGCCGCCGGCAAGGTATAGGCTTTCACATACCCCGTATTTTCCATTTTGGTTATGGTTCCTTGCGGAGCCAGATTCAAAGAAGGGAGGAAAGACAGGCGAGCGGAAGTCAACAATACTTTGGCCTCCTCTACCCGAAGAACGGCTGCCTGCATATCCACGTTATTAGCTAATCCCTCCTCAATCAACGCCTGTAACTTAGGATCACGAAAAACTTCCTTCCAAGGCAAGTTTCCCATATTGGCCGTATCCGCGGCTGCTAACGTGTCGGTGGCGGAGACCGGATCACGGTAAATTCCCGAAGCATCGATCGAATCCGGACGCTCATATGCCTTATAGATATGGCAACTGCTCAACAGAGCGGTTGCACATACCATATATATAATCTGTTTCTTCATTGTCATCTCTTATTTTGTTTTTGCGTACTGTTCTATTTCCGTATTCATATCGCTGTTATCCAAATCTTCCCATTCGATAGGTTTGAATTTCTCCTGCAAGTACTGGAATACCACAAACAAAACCGGAACAATAAAAATCTGGAAGATCATACCGATGAACATACCGCCGATAGCCGCTGTACCCAATGTACGGTTACCGTGCGCTCCTACTCCGAATGCGAACATCATAGGCAACAATCCGACCACCATCGCCAATGAGGTCATCAAGATCGGACGCAAACGGGCGGCAGCTCCTAACACGGCAGCCCATGTGATACTCATACCCATACGACGACGGTCGAGGGCAAACTCTACGATCAAGATAGCGTTCTTCGCCAACAAACCTACCAACATGATCAAGGCGATCTGCATATAGATATTGTTAGACATGGTTCCTACGATCATCTTCAACGCCGGGATATTTCCCAAAGCGGCCCAACCTTGGACGAACAAGAAGCTACCCATCAAACCGAACGGAATGGAAAGCAATACTGCCAACGGCAGAATATAACTTTCATACTGGGCGCTCAGCAGCAAATAAACGAAGACGAAACAGAGCAGGAAGATCAAACCGGTCGTGCTGCCGCTGGTTTCAGCCTCTTCACGTGCCATACCACCCAACTCGTATCCGAAACCGGTCGGAAGCGTCGTACCGGCAACCTCCTCGATTGCTTTCAATGCCTGGCCACTGGTGTATCCATCCGCCGGCGCAACCATCACTTTGATAGAGGTATACATATTGAAACGGCTGATGATATCCGGTCCATACACTTTCTTGATAGACACGAACTGCGAGATTGGAGCCATTTCGTTTCCATTGCGGACTTTGATATTCTTCAACGATTCCAAATTGGTACGCAAAGCCGGATCAGCCTGGACCATCACACGGTACATCTTTCCGAAACGGTTGAAGTTGGAGGCATACAAACCACCATAATATCCCTGCATGGTTGCCAGAATATCACTCGGACTGATACCCACTTTCTTGCAGGCAGCCGCATCGATGTCGATCATATACTGCGGGAAGTTAGGGTTGAAGGTACTCTGTGCCGACTTGATTTCAGGACGGGCAGTCAAAGCTGCCGTATATTGCTTCGTCACATCGAAGAATTTTTCCAGATCGCCACCGGTCTTATCCTGCATGTTCAACTCGATATCGCTGGATGCGGAATACCCTGGGATCATAGGCGGAGTAAAGAACAGCACCTGTGCATCCTTCACTATCTTTTGCGCACGCATGAACAAACTACCATACACGATATCCGAACTCTGCATCATGGAACGCTCCTCCCAGTCTTTCAACTTGATAATGAACGAACCGTATGAAGGCCCCTGGCCACCGATAAAGCTGAAACCAATAATGGCCGTACGCGATTTGACTGCCGGGTCGGCAGCGATCAGGCTATCCACCTTGTTCATCACCTCTATCGTACGTTCCTGGGATGTTCCCGGAGGCAGCGTCACTGCGCCCATGATCGTACCGGTATCTTCATTCGGAACCATACCTGTCGGAGTCGCATTCATCAAAACAACAAGCAAGACGATACATCCGGCAACGATACCGAACGAAAGCCATTTCTTTTGGATAAAGAATACGACACGTTTTTTATAGCTGTTCAGCAAAGAGTCGTATGCGGCATTGAAAGAAGAGTGGAAACGGGAGACGAAGGTCGATTTCTTCTCATGCCCTTCTTCGTGCGGCTTCAAGAACATCGCGCACAGAGCCGGACTCAACGTCAAGGCGTTCAATGCGGACAAACCGATAGCGATCGCCATCGTCAGACCAAACTGGCGATAGAACGTACCGGCCGTACCTCCCATGAAACTTACGGGAATAAACACGGACATCATGACCAACGTAATGGAGACGATAGCGCCACCCAACTCACTCATGGCATCGATAGAAGCGAGTTTCGCCGACTTGTACCCTTGGTCCAACTTGGCATGGACACCCTCGACGACGACGATCGCATCATCGACCACAATCGCGATGGCAAGCACCATAGCACAAAGAGTCAACAAGTTGATACTAAAGCCGATCAAGGATAACATGAAGAAGGTACCGATCAAGGCAACCGGAATAGCGATAGCCGGAATCAACGTAGAACGCAAATCCTGCAAGAAGATATACACAACGATAAATACCAGGATGAAGGCTTCGATCAACGTCTTGAGCACCTCATGGATAGAAGCGTACAAGAAGTCGTTGGCATTCATACCGATGTCGATCTTCAAGCCCGGAGGCAATATCTTTTCTGTTTCTTCCAGTAGGTTCTGGATATTATTGATGGTTTCCGTCGCATTGGTTCCTGCCATCTGATAAACGATACAAGTTACGGCACTATGACCGTTTACTTTATTGACAAAGTTATAAGTCAGACGTCCCAATTCGATATCGGCGATATCTTTCATACGGAGACTTCACCATCCGGCAAAGCTTTCACAACCATGTTCTCAAATTCGTTCACTTCCTGCAAACGTCCCTTATAACGGATCGTATACTGGAAACTCTGGTTACCCTGTTCACCAAACGAACCCGGAGCGGCTTCCACGTTCTGCTCAGCCAAGACACCTGCAACGTCATTCGGAACCAGTTTATACTGTGCCATCACATCCGGCTTCAACCAAATACGCATGGAGTAGTCGGTTCCTAACACATTCGCATCCACCCACACCTGGTACACGCTGTACTTCCGGAATCAGGTTGATCTTGGCATAGTTCTCGATAAATCGCTGGTCGTAACGGTCCTCGGCATCATAAACAGAGAACACGATCAACATGGAGTTCTGACGTTTCTGAGTCGTCACACCGATCTGCGTTACTTCGGCCGGCAGCAAACCTTGTGCCATCGAAACACGATTCTGCACATTGACGGCAGCCATGTCAGGATCGGTACCCTGTTTAAAATAAATGGAGATTTCGGCCGATCCGTTATTCGAAGCCGACGAAGTCATGTACATCATGTTCTCAACACCATTGATCTGGTCTTCCAGCGGCGCAATCACACTATTCAATACCGTCTGCGCGTTAGCCCCCGTATAAGTAGCTTTCACCGAAACGGTTGGAGGGGCGATATCCGGATATTGGGTAACCGGCAAGGAAATCAAGCCTAATAAACCCAGGATGACAATCAAGATGGAGATCACCGTTGAGAGCACCGGGCGGTTTATAAATCTATCTAATTTCATATCTTCTGTTTTTAACGAACAAATGGAAGTTATTAATTAAAAGCGGTCTTCAGATTACCTTCGTTCTGATCTTTCAAGGCCTGATCATATTTCGCTTTCTGCTGTTCCGGCGTGATCGGCTGAATAGCCTGGCCGTCATGGAGGTTCTGTACGCCTTCAATCACGATTTTGTCACCGGATTTCAAACCATTTGTCACCAGGTAATTCTTCCCGTCATCCAGATTAGAGATCTGAATCTCCGTATTCTTCACGGAATTGTCCGCCTGCAAGACGAAAACAAACTTTTTGTCCTGGATTTCGACAGTAGCGGACTGAGGGATAATAATAATCCCATCCATCGTGTATGGGAATATGATGTTGCCGGTACCGCCGCTTCTCAATATATTTTTATCATTCGGGAAAACAGCACGCATGCTGACAGACCCGGTTGACTGGTCGATTACACCGCTAACGGCATCGATCTTGCCTTCCGACTGATAAGTTGTGCCGTCAGACAGCTGCAAGCGGACAGCCGGCATCTTTTCCAGCTGTTCTTTCAAAGTACCCCCGGCTCTTGTCAGACGCAGCAGCTCTTTCTCCGTCATAGAAAAATAAACATACACGTCGTTGATTTCGGATACGGTTGTCAACGGCTGCGAAACAGAAGGGCTGACCAGACTTCCGATACGGTACGGAAATGTACCGACAACGCCATTCGACGGGCTTGTCACCGTACAGAAAGATAAATTCTGATTTGCGCTTACCAAAGATGCTTCTGCCTGAGCCAGGCTTGCCTTGGCAGACATAAGCTGGTTGACCGCTGTCTGATACTCAAAATCACTGATAATCTTCTGATCGAACAAAGCCTTTTTATTCTTTTCGGTCAGGGTCAAAGTAGCGACATTGGCTTTAGCCATCTCGACAGCCGCTTTTGCCTGTCCGACCGCAGCAGCATACTGGGTCGGATCGATCTGGAACAAAGCCTGCCCTTTACGAACTGTTGCTCCTTCATCCACACATAACTTAACGATAAAACCCGAAACCTGGGGGCGTACCTCAATATCCTGCGTTCCTCTGATCGTCGCCGGATAGGATGTTGTCTGGTCGCTCGTTGTCGAATTGACAGCAAGGACAGCAAATTCATTATCCCCTAACTTCATACCGCTCTGACTGTTTCCGCAAGCAGTTAATAAAGATACCCCTACTGCAAACAATGCGATCTGCCTTAACTGAGTAATCGTAATTCTCAGCATTCGTTTATCCATATTCATTATTATATATCTTCTATACTATTCTTGTTTTTAGTCATTAGAAGGCCATCAAAAAGCCATCGCAACGGGTGAGATCCGCTGCATCCATAGTAAAAAAATTCCACAACGATGCTGTCCTAAACTTATGGGTTCATAGCCTATTCCTCATAAAAAGCGTACAAATGTAGAATCTTTTTTTGATTTTCTTTTTTTCCTACTTATCTTTTATACCTAAAAATAGCATTTTAGAAGTATCAGAGACCTGTTGAAATACTTCTCTTTTGGTTTCAAACGAAAATAAAATTGTTTTTTTCAACAATATATTTTACATTTGTGTCCACACACAATAAACAAATATTATACATTATGGAACCTAAATTTATAATATCAGAAGTATTCAGTACCGCATGGAAGGGAACGAAGTCGCAACTATGGATATTAGCCGGATTATTAATCGGATATTGTATCTTGTCTTTCACGCTGACAGCGTTCGCGATGCCCATGCAAAGTTCTATTATCGGTAAAATCATCGTAAACGTGATCAGCGCGTTATTCTCCATTATTTTCTCCTTAGGATATATGAAAAATATATTTCAGGCGTTGGATGGGGAAGAACCTCAGTTTTCCGCATATGGACAACAGACAAAGAATATCATCACCTACTTTCTAGCGAGTCTTATCACGGGATTTGTCGTATTGGCGGGTTTCTTATTTTTTATCATCCCCGGTATTTATCTGGCATTGCGCCTTCAGTTCTTCCAAGCCTTTATTATCGAGGAAAACGCTGGAATTATCGAGTCTTTGCATAAAAGCTGGGAGATAACGAAAGGACAAGTATTGCCTCTGTTCATTCTGGCGTTGGTAATGATCGGGATCCTGATATTAGGATGTATTTTGTTCGGTATCGGAATTTTCGTCGCCGTTCCTCTTATCTATATGATGTATGGCTACGTTTTCCGTAAATTGAACACACCTCTTCAAATACTCGAATAAACAGAGAGGACGAATACACACTACAATCTATACCATGAATAAAAATTACAGGATAAAAGATATCGCCGAATTATCCGGCGTATCGACCGGTACGGTAGACCGCATTTTACATGAGCGGGGAAAGGTATCGGAGGACGCACGGAAAAAGGTGGAGAAAATCTTAAAAGAAATTGACTATCAACCAAATCTGATAGCCCGTTCTTTAGCGTTGAAGAAAAAATATCATTTCATCGCTTTGATCCCTTCTTTCCATGAAGGGGAATACTGGGCGAAACTAAGCCAAGGGATCGAGAAAGCAAAACGGGAATTGTTTAGCTATAATATCGATGTCGAGCAAATCTATTTTGACCAATACGACAGCAACAGTTTCGACGAATTAATCCCGAAGATTGAGACCGCGGATTGCCAAGGGGTTATCATCGCTACATTATTTAAGCAAAGTGTCTTGACCTTGACCCCGCGGCTAGACCTGAAAGGTATTCCTTATATATTGATCGATTCTTTTATCGACCACACGAATTGTATCTCTTACTACGGAACGCATTCATATGATTCGGGTTATATAGCGGGACGCCTTTTATTCGAGCAAATCCGTCAAGAGGACGATTTAGTGATTTTCCGTTTCACCCGTAAGGGGGATTCATGTTCTACGCAAGTGCAGAAGCGAGAGGAAGGATTCCGGGATTATCTCGCCAACACCCCATTCAAGGGAAAGATTCATTTGCTGCATGTGCACGCGGATGACCGAGAAGAGAATACGAGACTACTGAATACTTTCTTCGACAAATATCCTCAAGTAAGAATCGGTATCATCTTTAATTCGAGGGCCCATTTCCTTGGAGATTATCTAAGTAGCGAACGGCCGGACTATCCTTTCAAGCTTCTTGGCTACGATGTGATAGAACCGAATGTCCGTTATCTGGAAAACGGCTTGATCACGCATTTGATCGCCCAGCGACCGGAGGTACAAGGATATCATTGTATCAAGGCACTCTTCAGGCATCTGATCCTTAAGGAGAAAATTGAGCCTGTCAATTATATGCCGATCGATATCTTGGTAAAGGAAAATATACAATACTACAATAATTATATCTGATGAACTCCTTATTTAGCGTAAAAGAGAAAGTGATTTTGTTGACCGGAGGCTATGGTATATTAGGAGCCTGCATGGCCAAGCACTTGGCGAGAGAAGGCGCATATGTCGTAATCCTCGGACGAAACGAGCAAAAAGGATCTGCCTTGGTCAGTGAGATTAAAGCGGAAGGGGGCGAGGCCTTATTCTTGGTTTCAAACGTACTGGATAAAGCCTTGCTGGAGCAAAACAAGCAAGAGATATTGAAAGCATATGGGAAGATTGATGTTTTAGTCAATTTGGCGGGTGGCAACCAAGCCGGAGCGACGATTCCTCCCGACAAGACGATCTTTGATCTGGATATCGATGCTTTCCGGACGGTCGTGGACCTGAACTTATTCGGGACCGTACTGCCGACAATGGTCTTCGCCGAGGTCATGGTGGGACAAGGGAAAGGAAGCATTATTAACATCTCGTCCGAATCATCCCTACGCCCATTGACTCGTGTGGTTGGCTATGGATGCGCAAAAGCCGCTATCAACAATTTCACGCAATACATGGCCGGGGAGCTGGCGATTAAATTCGGAGAGGGCCTGCGAGTGAACGCCATGGCACCGGGATTCTTCCTTACCGAGCAGAACCGGGCATTGATGAGCAATCCGGATGGATCACCTAGTGATCGTTGCAACACGATCGTCGCACACACGCCGTTCCGCCGCTTAGGAAAACCGGAGGAGTTACTCGGTACTTTACAATGGCTGGCGAGCGACGCCTCCGCATTCGTAACCGGTACCGTGATCCCCATAGACGGAGGTTTCGACGCTTTCTCCATCTAAATAATGTGCCAACCAGCCATGCATCAAACCGCATTGGCATATTGGCACATTGATAAATTTAAAAATTATTCATTATGTATCTATGTGAGCAAACTTGGCGTTGGTACGGACCGAATGATCCTGTCAGCCTTTGGGACATCCGTCAGGCGGGTGCCACCGGTATCGTAAATGCGTTGCACCATATCCCGAACGGGGAAGTTTGGACTACGGAAGAGATTCAAAAGCGGAAAGCCTTGATCGAATCCGCCGGATTACGGTGGAGTGTGGTTGAGAGTGTGCCCGTACACGAGCATATCAAGACGCAAACCGGGGATTTTCAAACCTATATAGAGAACTACAAACAAAGCATCCGTAATCTGGGAGCTTGCGATATCCGGGTAGTTACTTACAACTTCATGCCGGTATTGGACTGGACTCGTACCGATTTGGCTTATACGATGCCGGATGGCTCCAAAGCCTTGCGCTTTGAACGCGCGGCTTTTATGGCGTTCGACTTATTCATATTGAAACGACCGGCGGCGGAAGCCGAATATACGGAGGCGGACAAGGCGAAAGCCAAGGCACGCTATGACGCTATGAGCGAGGAAGACCGCCAGCTGTTGGTTCGCAATATGATCGCCGGACTACCCGGCTCGGAAGAGACTTTTACGATCGAGCAGTTCAGGGAAGCGTTAGACCGTTATAAAGATATCGACGCGGAGAGACTTCGCTCGAACCTGATCTATTTCTTACGGGAAATAGCTCCCGTGGCGGACGAGGCCGGTGTCAAGCTCGTTATCCATCCGGATGATCCCCCCTATTCCATTCTCGGGCTTCCCCGTATCTTGAGCACGGAAGATGATTTCCGGAAGTTAATAGAGGCCGTGCCGAATCCTAGCAACGGGCTTTGCCTATGCACAGGTTCTTTCGGTGTCAGAAGTGATAACGACTTGGCCGGGATCATGGAACGTTACGGGGATCGGATCGATTTCGTTCATTTCCGCAGCACGCAACGAGACTCGGAGGGTAATTTTTTCGAGGCGAACCATCTGGAGGGCGATGTGGACATGTATGGTGTCATGAAAGCCTTCCTTGAATTGCAGCAACGCCGCCAATGCTCCATCGCCATGCGACCGGATCATGGACATCAAATGATAGACGACCTAAAGAAGAAAACCAACCCGGGCTACTCCTGCATCGGACGTTTACGGGGTCTGGCCGAGCTACGGGGATTGGAGATGGGTATCGCCTTATCCCTGTTCAAAGGACATTAAAAAGACAGCGTCTTACAGTTAGCGCAGTACTGTGTACGAAGTACCGCAGTACTGTGGCTAAAGTACTACAGTACTCTGCACGAAGTATTGCGGTACTCAGCACGTAAGTACTGGAATACTTCGTACACAGTACTGCCCTATTTATAGCACAAGGCTACCTCGACCCTATGGGGGAACATCACAAACCGAACAACCGGGGAATCAATAAGCTTAAATCCGGCAAGAAGGCCACCAAGAACAAGACAATAACCATCGCCGCAAACATCGGCAGCAACGGGCGGATCACCTGATCGATCTTTGTCCCCGCCACGCTACATCCGATAAACAATACCGAACCCACCGGTGGCGTACATAATCCCACACAAAGGTTCAACACCATCATGATCCCGAAATGTACCGGGTCCATCCCTAATTGCCCCGTCGCTATCGGCAGGAAGATCGGGGTAAAGATCAAGACAGCGGGCGTCATGTCCATAAAGATCCCGACAATCAATAGGATCACGTTGATAAGTATCAAGATGACCACCGGATTGTCGCTTATACTTAGCAAAGCGGCACTTACCGTCTGAGGAATATTCTCATAACTCATGATCCAAGATAAACCCGTACAGGTCGCCACCAAAAGAAGGACGATAGCCGTAGTCTTGGCCGATCGCAATAACACTTGCGGCAATTTAGCCCAAGTAAGTTCTTTATAGATAAAAGAGAGGATTAACGCATACAGCACAGCGATCGCCGAAGCCTCGGTAGCCGTAAACAGTCCCGCCAAGATTCCTCCGATCACGATCACCAATAGCATCAAACTAGGGATCGCCCTGAAAAATACCCTTGTCGCCTCCGAGAACGGAACACGTACGCCAACCGGATACCCCTTTCGTGCGGCAAACATAGCGGCTACGATCATGATCGCCACTCCCGTAAGAATTCCCGGTAGATAACCAGCCATAAACAAGGCGGATACAGAGACTCCACCACTCGCCAAGGAGTAAACGATCAAGACATTACTCGGAGGTATCGTCATGCCGGTAGTGGCGGAAGAGATATTTACGGCGGCACTGAAATTCGGATCGTAACCGGCCTTTTTCATCTCCGGTGTCATAATACTCCCGATAGCAGAGGCAGCGGCGGCGGCAGAGCCACTGATCGCCCCGAATAACATATTCGCCACGACATTGACCACCGCCAGTCCTCCGGGCAATCGTCCGACCAGCACTTTAGCGAAATCGATCAAGCGCAAGGCAATGCCTCCGCTATTCATGATATTCCCCGCCAATATAAAAAACGGGATCGCCAGCAGAGCGAAACTGTCCAGACCCGAAGCCATACGCATCGCATAAGTCGTAAGGGCGGGAAGCGAGTCTATATTCACGAGCATCGTCAATATACCCGCCACACCGATGCTATACGCTACCGGAACCCCGACCACCAGCAGGAAAAAAAAACTTATCACTAATACAAGTATACCTATCATATCCATATCATCAGTCTTTTAAGAATTAGAGGAACGAAACAGGGCGATCGCATTATCTACCGCATAATAAGCGGTAAGCAATCCCCCTAGCGGCAATGCCAAATACACATATCCTAAATTAATCTCTAAGGAAGCCGAAGTAACTCCCAAATGAAAACGAGTGTATACCAGCCAAGCCCCTCCTACGATCAATACAAATACAGCGAATAAAAATACGATCAAGAAGATAAACAATCGCAAGAGCTTTCTGCGGGAAGGACGCATATGTTGAAGCAATAAATCGATCGCTAGATGCTCATTTTTACCGGATACATAAGCGGCCCCCAACAATCCCACCCAGATCAATAAATATCCGGCCAATTCATCCGTCACGGAACTCGGGGAAACCAGAATATACCGGCTTAATACCTGCCATAACACATCCACGACCAAGAAAGCCATCAAGAAAATCAACGATAGCTCCAATCCTTTATCAATTATCTTTCTCATGGGTATTCTGTATTTGATCGATTAAATCATGAAAAACCGGATCATTCTTAAACCGCTCGATCATCGGGGCGGCGGCATCCATAAACGGCTGCTTATCCGGGTAAATAATTTCCACTCCGTGCGCTTCCATCTCCTCTAGCGATTGCTTCTCTTGCTCCGCCCAAAGTTTCCGTTGATAAATAGCGGCGGCGTCAGCGGCCTGCCGCAGCCAATTACGTTCTTGTTCCGTCAGCTTCTGCCAAGTAGCCAAACTAATGATGATCACGTCCGGACACATCGTGTGCTCATTGACTGAATAGTATTTTACCACCTCATGATGGAACGCTGTTGTCACGGAAGGCGTATTATTCTCGGCTCCATCCACGACATTACTTTGTAAGGCCGTATACAATTCACCCCAATCCACGGGAGTAGCCGAACCTCCGAATGTCTTCATCATCTCCACGGCTATCGGGCTCTTTTGCACACGGATCTTCAGTCCTTTCAGATCCTCGGGAGTACGAATCTGCTTGTTTACCGTATAAAAGCTACGGGCCCCCGAGTCAAAATAAGCGAGTCCCCTAAACCAATAAGGTTCCGTTGATCCCAATATCTGTTTACCTACCGAACCATCCAACACCTCGAAAAACTGCTCACGGGAACGGAATAGATAAGGTATGCCAAATACCTTAAACGGATCGGCAAATCCTTCCAACGCAGCGGAGGAAACTTTCGTGATATCGAGACTTCCTATTTGAAGCAACTCTATACATTGATTTTCGGATCCCAATTGAGCGGAAGAATAAATGTCCATGCTCATCTTTCCTCCGGACAACTCTTTCAGACGCTCGTTCATATAGAGCAATCCTAAATGGACGGAATGGCTGGGGGGCAATCCGTGTGCCAGTTTCAGCACCCTTACTTCCTTTACCCCTTCCTTACAGGAGAAGGAGAAAGATACGCACATCAGGAATAGCAGGGCAGTCTTTAGAACTTTCATATTAGAAATGTTAACAATTCGTTGTTTATCGACAAATATAAAGGAAATAATCGAATTGTGCACGTACACAGAAGAAAAAAGTGGCCGCTTTCTTCCTGCCTATATTCACATACGGAACAAGAAGAGCACGGCCTTGATTTAACCTATTTCTCTAATGTTATGATGAAACATCGAGACGGTCAAATGTAGAAACAATCAAAGTGACCGGTCTTATATCGACCGTGATCTTATTTCACGAAAGCGTGAAACTTATTCACGCCTTTTCTCTAACAGCCATTTACGGATCTCCTCTATATCTTCCTTGTCCGCTTCTATAGTGATTGAATATCGCCGGGGTTCGTCCGCTAAATACACCTCCCGCAAGAAATCATAGGCTAAGACTTCCGATATACGCAGTAACAAATCAACATCAATACTGCTTCGCTTAAATATCTTATAAATATTGGTACGTTCATAATGCAACGCATGGGCAAAATCGGAAACCGAAAGTCCCCGCTCTTCCATTTTCTCTTTTATTAACGAACCGATATGTATCTCCTTTTGTTCTTTCATATACAAAAGCCGTTTTTAAGGTAATCTTATCTCATAAATAAACCCACATCTGAGAAAAGGTGTGTTACACTTTACCTTAAACCCGTCAAACTGCGGCACGACCAAATGCCTTGTACACAACAGAAATAAGGCAAAGGAACACACCAAATACAGGTGTATTCGCATTGTCTATTTCTCTGTGTACTTTAAATTGGTCGTTTTCAGTTTAGAGAAATACCAGCAAATACAATATCGTCATCCTCTCTGACCAAAGAGCCAAACTAGTCCCCTCAATCATCGTATAATATCTCCATTTTACCTTCACAAAGGTAGGCAAATTCAACTATCAGAAAAAACACAAAGAATAAAAAGAAGTATAAACATATCGGAAATATAGGTCATTGAAAGAGGCTTTTTTATACTTTTGTGGTAAAACAATATCTAATGGCATCTAAAATACACAATGGAATACTCATTCTTACGCTAATTTTATTTGCGTCTTGCCGTACGCAAAAGCCTGCTCCACGCCCGGCCCCTCCCGAGACTGTGGATTTCCCTACGGCAAATATTCCTCTTCCCGTCGTGGATTTCAATTTCATGTTGCCGGAAGCTCCGGAGCTAGCGGTTTGCCATTCTCCTAGAAAAGATATCACGGAAGCCTTTACGCCCCGTGATAAAAGCCAGATAGCGATCAAGGACCCCAAGCTATTCGATGAGAATAACACGGAAATTATTGATTTATCCTTGATCCCCGCCGGGGAATACGCATTTCCCCTTCCTAATGGAAACGTGATCTCTCCTTACGGGGGAAGGAGAAGACATCATTCCGGAGTAGATATCAAGACTTGGAACTCTCGTCCAAACGAGGAATTAATCTGCTTTCTACATGTTTATCTTCGCCTTCGATTGTCGAGTACGAGCAAGACCGAAGCCACCCACTGAACCTTATCCTCTAAAGTTTCACTTGGAGCCCGAGGCTTACTCCAAACTATCTCCGATATTGCTGCACCACCTGATCGGAACGCTTCGGAGCCACAGCATCCGGGTGATGTCACGTCCCCGCAACTTTTGCAGGGATTAAGCTTGAATCTACTGTACTTCGATTAAGCAGCGAGAGCGTAATTGTTTTCGCCAGTTAATTGTTCGCCGTCTGAGATTTAAGTGCAAGCCGACCACGCACTACATGCTTACAAACCACTTCTACCCGCTGTCAAAACCGGTCATCCCCATGGTTTTGTAATATTTCTTTTGGCAAAGATACATATAATTTCGAATTTAGCAAAGCCCCATAACTGATTCCTTACGATTAGGATTATTTTAATGTAAACGAAGCTGTTTTCACCTCTTTACTATTTCCACCGATCATTACCTGAAACTCACCCGGCTCAGCGACATAATCTAAGGTTGAATCGTAGAATTTCAACATATCCACATCAATATCAAAGGTTACTTTCTTGCTTTCTCCCGCTTTTAACGCAACTCGCTTGAATCCTTTCAATTCTTGGACCGGAGGGGTTATGCTGCGTACGATATCACGTAAATAAAGCTGTACGATTTCCTCTCCATCCTGAGCCCCGGTATTGGTAACAATCACGGATGCTTGAATTTTTCCATTTGCATCCATTGAATTCATATTCAAAGATACATCGCCATACGTATAAGTCGTATAACTCAAACCGTAACCAAATGGATAAAGAGGCTCATTCAACACATCTATATAATTGGAGACATAACGAGTGTACCAAGCATCGGGAGACATAGGGCGTCCTGTCATCTTATGATTATAATAGATCGGACATTGGCCTGTTACACGAGGAAAAGACATGGTTAACTTCCCTGTCGGAGAAACCTTTCCGGTCAAGACATCGGCAATAGCCGCTCCTGCTTCCGTACCACCGAACCATACGTTCAAGATCGCATTCACCTGCTTTTCCTCGGATTGTAATGCCAAAGGTCTTCCGGTAAAAAGTACCATTACGATCGGCTTTCCTGTCTTCTGGATAGCATCCAGTAATTTTTTCTGCGTTTGCGGCATTTCAAGGATGGCTCTACTAGCGCCTTCTCCACTCATATCTATCGATTCACCCAAAGCAGCGATAATCACATCAGCGCCTTCCGCCACTTTTAGGGCCTCGGCGATTAATTGTTCATCGCTTCTATCATCCCGGGTTGAACGATTTTGATCCGTAAAGTTTGCTTCATAGACGGAATCATCGACTAGATTGCTGCCTTTTGCAAAAACAACCTCTACTCCATTTCCCAAAGATTCCTGTAAATCCTCTACCAATCCATGATAAGATTTAGTCTGCTCATCATATTTCCACGATCCAGCCATATTCGCCTTGCTATCCGCTAAAGGACCGACTACAGCGACCTTACGACATCCTTTAAGTGGAAGCAGATTATTATCATTTTTAAGTAACACGAAAGACTCCGCCGCAATACGACGGGCCGCAGATACGTTATTTACCGACAAGAACTCTTTGGCGGCTCTTTTCGGATTACAATATTTATATGGATCATGGAACAATCCCAATTGGTATTTTGCGATTAGTATTCTCCGGCAAGCAGAGTCAATCTTAGCCTCTGTTATTTTCCCTTCTTCCAATGATTTCTTTAATACGGCATGATAACAGTCCGCTATCATATCCATATCGACACCCGCCTTTAGCGCCTTGACTCCGACTTCCTGACGATTACCTATTCCATGGTTTACCATCTCCGCTATTGCCGTAAAATCAGACACGACAAAGCCGTTAAATCCCCATTGTTTACGCAATACGTCATTAAGAAGCCAAGTATTTCCGGTCGCGGGGATACTTTCAAATTCGTTGAATGAAGTCATGATACTTCCTACTCCTGCTTCTACAGCAGCTTGATAAGGACGCATGTAATAATTCATGGCAGTCACACGGCTCATATCTACCGTATTATAATCCCGACCAGCCTCGGCCGCTCCATAAAGCGCATAATGCTTTACACATGCCATAAGAGTCGTATCAGCCGATAAATCATTGCCTTGATAACCACGCACCCATGCTTGAGCCATTATACCTCCAAGAAACGGATCCTCGCCCGCTCCTTCCTTTACTCGTCCCCACCGGGCATCATGATATATATCGACCATCGGGCTATATGTCCAACAGATACCATCAGCACCAACTTCCTTCGCGGAAATTCGAGCGACCTCTTCTATATTCTCCGGTTTCCAACTACACGAAAGACCTAGAGGAATGGGAAAAACGGTTTTATAACCATTACAAATATCAGCGCCAACAATTATAGGAATCCCCAACCGACTTTCTTTAACCGCGACTTCTTGTAACTGCCGGATCGCATCGACACCGAATATATTAAATATACCACCAACCTCTCCTCGTACAATACGACTGGCTATCTCACTCTTTTTAGGATTTGGCATTACGTTTCCATAACTAGGAAGATTCAATTGGCCAATTTTCTCATCAACGGTCATTCGACTCATCAGACCATTTATAAATTCATCCGCACTTTTCTGTTCAATCTCAGCTCTTGTGATTCTCTCACTTTTTTCTCTCGCTATCGAACAAACAGGCACTATACATGCCATTGAAATAAATAAAACTGAACTTTTAAGGAATTTCATAACTTAGCTCAGCACTTATCCAATCCAGACTTAGATACCCGGCGGTGCCCCTGGCGGGACAACCGGTAAACCAGTGGTACGTCCAACACGGTCCTCTCGTACTAGTGTCAGAGCCCCTCAAATCTCCTGCGCCCACGATAGATAGAGACCGAACTGTCTCACGACGTTCTGAACCCAGCTCGCGTGCCACTTTAATGGGCGAACAGCCCAACCCTTGGGACCTTCTCCAGCCCCAGGATGTGACGAGCCGACATCGAGGTGCCAAACCATTCCGTCGATATGAGCTCTTGGGAATGATCAGCCTGTTATCCCCGGAGTACCTTTTATCCTTTGAGCGATGGCCCTTCCATGCGGAACCACCGGATCACTATGCTCTAGTTTCCTACCTGATCGACTTGTATGTCTCCCAGTCAAGCGCCCTTATGCCATTACACTCTGCGACCGGTTACCAATCGGTCTGAGGGCACCTTTAGAAGCCTCCGTTACGCTTTTGGAGGCGACCACCCCAGTCAAACTACCCACCATACAGTGTCCCCCCTTCTGCGAGTTAGAACTCAAACAACCGAAGGGCCGTATTTCAACGTCGGCTCCACAAATACTGGCGTACCTGCTTCAATGCCTCCGGCCTATCCTACACATCGTCTGCCCAAACTCAATGTAAAGCTATAGTAAAGGTTCACGGGGTCTTTTCGTCCCATCGCGGGTAATCGGCATCTTCACCGATACTACAATTTCACCGAGCTCACGGTTGAGACAGTGTCCAGATCATTACACCATTCGTGCAGGTCGGAACTTACCCGACAAGGAATTTCGCTACCTTAGGACCGTTATAGTTACGGCCGCCGTTTACTGGGGCTTCAATTCAAGCCTTCTCTTGCGATGAGCTCTCCTCTTAACCTTCCAGCACCGGGCAGGTGTCAGGCTGTATACTTCATATTTCTATTTCGCACAGCCATGTGTTTTTGTTAAACAGTTGCCTGGACCTATTCTCTGCGCCTCTCAGTACGACGGGGACCCTTTATCCCGAAGTTACAGGGTCAATTTGCCTAGTTCCTTAACCGTGAATCACTCGAGCGCCTCAGTATTCTCAACCCGACCACGTGTGTCCGTTTACGGTACGGGTGCCGCATGGATAAGCTTAGCGGATTTTCTTGGGAGCCTGATTACGTCCATTTTGCCTTGTGCAAGCACGCGGCATACTATCAAGGTCGACTCTCCCCGCGGATTTGCCTACGGGAATCAACATCTACACCCTTCAACCGGCTATTCCGTCAGCCGGCAGGACTGTCACTTCTCCGTCTCCACATCGCTCCATAAAGTAGTATGGGAATATTAACCCATTCTTCCATCGGTATCGCCGTTCGGCTTAACCTTAGGTCCCGACTTACCCTGATCCGATTAACGTTGATCAGGAAACCTTAGTCTTTCGGCGAGGAGGTTTCTCACCTCCTTTATCGTTACTTATACCTACATTTGCGTTTCCAAAAGCTCCAGCAAAGGTCATCCTTCACCTTCGACGCCGCTTGGAATGCTCCCCTACCATGTATTTCTACATCCATAGCTTCGGTAAACAGTTTATGCCCGAGTATTATCCACGCCGGACTCCTCGACTAGTGAGCTGTTACGCACTCTTTAAATGAATGGCTGCTTCCAAGCCAACATCCTAGCTGTCTCTGCGATCCGACCTCGTTAGTTCAACTTAACGATCATTTGGGGGCCTTAGCCGGTGGTCTGGATTCTTCTCCTCTCGGACACGGACCTTAGCACCCGCGCCCTCACTCTGTAAATATATATCGCGCATTCGGAGTTTATCTGGACTTGATAGGCGGTGAAGCCCTCGCATCCAATCAGTCGCTCTACCTCACGATATACTATAAAGAGGCTGCACCTAAATGCATTTCGGGGAGTACGAGCTATCTCCGAGTTTGATTAGCCTTTCACCCCTACCCTCAGCTCATTGGAAAGCTTTTCAACGCTTACCCATCCGGTCCTCCAGTTGGTGTTACCCAACCTTCAACCTGGCCAAGGGTAGATCACTCGGTTTCGCGTCTACCCACTCCGACTTCACGCCCTATTCAGACTCGCTTTCGCTTCGGCTCCGTACCTTAAGTACTTAACCTTGCCGGGGAAGGTAACTCGTAGGTTCATTATGCAAAAGGCACGCCGTCACAACATGACGTTGCTCCGACCGCTTGTAGGCAGACGGGTTCAGGGTCTATTTCACTCCCCTGCTCGGGGTTCTTTTCACCTTTCCCTCACGGTACTGGTTCGCTATCGGTCTCTCGGGAGTATTTAGCCTTACGGGATGGGCCCCGCTAATTCACGCAAGATTTCTCGTGCCCCGCGCTACTCAGGATGCCACTAGGCTTCGTTAAAGAGTCGTATACCGGGCTTTCACCGTCTACGGCCGTTTGTTCCAAAACGTTCTACTTCCTTAATCTCTTGCCACAACGTGGTCCTACTACCCCGACAATGCCTAAACATCATCGGTTTGGGCTGTTCCGCGTTCGCTCGCCACTACTTACGGAATCACTGTTTATTTTCTCCTCCTATGGGTACTTAGATGTTTCAGTTCCCCACGTTCGCCTCCCTTACGGGATGACAGGCCTTCAGCCTGCCGGGTTGCCCCATTCGGATATCCCGGGATCAAGGGCTATTTGCGCCTCCCCCGGGCTTTTCGCAGCTTATCACGTCCTTCGTCGCCTCCGAGAGCCAAGGCATCCACCGTCTGCCCTTGCTTACTTTCTTTATCACTGACACTGCTTCCTTTTTTATTGCTAAAATTGAAGCCCGTGTCGGATTGATATATCTTCAGCTTGCTCTATTTTTTGTTACTTTACTTTTTTGAAGTTGTCCAATACGTCAAAGATCTTTTTTTACCCCTTACGGAGTTTATCGTGGAGAATAACGGATTCGAACCGTTGACCCTCTGCGTGCAAAGCAGATGCTCTAGCCAGCTGAGCTAATCCCCTCATTCGGAGTAGTCCCAGGCAGAGTTGAACTGCCGACCTCTACATTATCAGTGTAGCGCTCTAACCAACTGAGCTATAGGACTGTCAACCGTTATGTGCCTGAAATTTTCATCTCAGCATCATCTTTCTCTCTATATACTGGTCTTTCCAGTTTAAGATCATATATATATACATATTCAACCGTAGTACCAGAGAGCTACATACCTCATCGGACTTAATCTAGAGATTCCAGCTCCAGAAAGGAGGTGTTCCAGCCGCACCTTCCGGTACGGCTACCTTGTTACGACTTAGCCCCAGTCACCAGTTTTACCCTAGGCCGATCCTTGCGGTTACGGACTTCAGGTACCCCCGGCTCCCATGGCTTGACGGGCGGTGTGTACAAGGCCCGGGAACGTATTCACCGCGCCATGGCTGATGCGCGATTACTAGCGAATCCAGCTTCACGGAGTCGGGTTGCAGACTCCGATCCGAACTGAGACGTGGTTTGGGGATTCGCTCCCTGTCGCCAGGTGGCTTCCCTTTGTCCACGCCATTGTAACACGTGTGTCGCCCCGGATGTAAGGGCCGTGCTGATTTGACGTCATCCCCGCCTTCCTCGCAGCTTACGCTGGCAGTCCCACCAGAGTCCTCAGCTTCACCTGTTAGTAACTAGTGGCAAGGGTTGCGCTCGTTATGGCACTTAAGCCGACACCTCACGGCACGAGCTGACGACAACCATGCAGCACCTCGCAAACGGCTATTGCTAGAAAAGGTGTTTCCACCTCGGTCCGAATGCGTTCAAACCCGGGTAAGGTTCCTCGCGTATCATCGAATTAAACCACATGTTCCTCCGCTTGTGCGGGCCCCCGTCAATTCCTTTGAGTTTCACCGTTGCCGGCGTACTCCCCAGGTGGATCACTTAACGCTTTCGCTGTGCCGCTTACAGTGTATCGCAAACAGCTAGTGATCATCGTTTACTGCGTGGACTACCAGGGTATCTAATCCTGTTTGATCCCCACGCTTTCGTGCATCAGCGTCAGTAATGGCTTGGCAGGCTGCCTTCGCAATCGGGGTTCTGCGTGATATCTATGCATTTCACCGCTACACCACGCATTCCGCCTGCCTCAAACATACTCAAGCCCCCCAGTTTCAACGGCAATTCTATGGTTGAGCCACAGACTTTCACCGCTGACTTAAAAGGCCGCCTACGCACCCTTTAAACCCAATAAATCCGGATAACGCTCGGATCCTCCGTATTACCGCGGCTGCTGGCACGGAGTTAGCCGATCCTTATTCATAAGGTACATACAAAATAGGACACGTCCCGCACTTTATTCCCTTATAAAAGAGGTTTACGATCCATAGAACCTTCATCCCTCACGCGACTTGGCTGGTTCAGCCTCTCGGCCATTGACCAATATTCCTCACTGCTGCCTCCCGTAGGAGTTTGGTCCGTGTCTCAGTACCAATGTGGGGGACCTTCCTCTCAGAACCCCTATCCATCGTCGGTTTGGTGGGCCGTTACCCCGCCAACTGCCTAATGGAACGCATGCCTATCTATCAGCGATGAATCTTTAGCAAATATCCCCATGCGGGACCCCTGCTTCATGCGGTATTAGTCCGACTTTCGCCGGGTTATCCCCCTCTGATAGGTAAGTTGCATACGCGTTACTCACCCGTGCGCCGGTCGCCATCAATCTGTATTGCTACAAATCATGCTGCCCCTCGACTTGCATGTGTTAAGCCTGTTGTAAAGACTGAACATATCGCTGATCGTGATATCCCCTTTATCTATTTTTGCGTCAAAGGATAACGGGGCGGCAAAAGAGACGTCCGCACCAGTCAACTCCAATTGTAAAGAGTGAATAAAATCAATAAAAGCGGATGGCCCAAAGTAAGCGGGACGGGTCGCAATACTCTCCGTAAAAGTTCCCACCTTCTCGGAGACAAAATCATTCACCGCTTTGTATTGCGGAGCGAATTTCTCCATAAACTCTTCGCTAGGCTCCAACTTATCCACATCCGTCAAAACACCCGATACTTGTTTGTCCAAAACCTTTCCATGCTCCATCTTTAACACGACATCAACGGAACCGACTACACGCCCATTACTTGCCGGATTTATCAGTAACACGGAATCTCCCTCGATATTCGCCACCTTACCACAATACCGGCGATGATCATGCCCCATCATAACCACATCGAAGCCCGGAATGCGCTGGGCAACCTCCATCGACGCATCCTCACGGTACTGGCCGGACATGGTACGAGCCTCATTTCCCGCATGAAAGATACCTACCACAACATCCGGTTTCTCCTTCTCCTGAATGATCTTCATCCATTTACGGGCCGTCTCTTCCATATCGGCGAAATAAAGACCTTGCCACAGAGTCTCCGGCAACCATACAGGAATGGCCGGAGTAATCATCCCCAGTACAACGATCTTCACACCATCACGCTCAAATACCTCATAGGGCTTTAAATAGGTCTCCCGGTCGGAGGTACGGATAATATTGGCACCCAAGATAGGGAAATCACATTGTTTGATCCAACGATCGAAAACGGCATGGCCAGCCTCTACATCATGGTTACCCATATTTCCCGCATTGTACCCCATATAATTCATCATGGCGGAAGCTATATGCGTAGAGACCGTATCCATGAAATTGTAATAATACGCCGAAGGTTGTCCTTGCAAGATATCGCCATTATCCAATAGCAAAAGGTTATCGCCATACGCCCGGCGTTCTTCTTGCACGAACGAATATACCCGTGCCAGACTTCCTCCCCACTCCCGCTGCTCGATAAAATTATACGGGAAGAAGTTTCCATGGATATCACTGGTTTCCACTAATTTCAACTTTACTTCCTTCGTTGTCGCCGACAGACCGAGAGCGACCAGCAGCAATAAGGCAATTGAATAAACTCGTCTCATATAAGGATTTTAGATAGATTAATGACGCAAAGATAACGAAATAACCTGTTCGCCCGGTTTCAACGGGATTTCTTTTCCATCCCAGATAAATATACCCGTAGTACCTTCCGGCAAGACCAGACGGGCGGTTCCCTCACCTCTCTCATCCAATTTATAAGCGGCGGTCACGCTTCCAAGCGGATGTGGGATCGTACCGGAAACCTCCTTCAGTTTTCCCAAAGACGGAGCGATCCGTATCTTCCTAAATCCGGGAGCATCGCTATCGATCCCCAACAAGATCCGGTAAAACTCGATATTCGGACTGGCTCCCCAAGCATGGCAATCAGAACGGGATGGCTCCGGCATCTCGGCCCATGTGGTCAATCCCAACGCCATCTGATCCCGCCATATTTGTAAGTTATCCAAGAACTGATCCCCTACCGGAAGCTTTCAACGCTTGATTCAAGTAATAACGGAAATAGATCGTACACTGGATCAAGCTCGTATCCGCCAAGGTTTGGTTCATCACCTTTACGGCCTCCTCCCCTTTCGTAACCCCTGTCAAGATCGCCAAGGCGTTCACATGCTGGGAATAGCCGCGATGATCCTGCGTATCGGCGAATAGATTACGGTCAGCGTCCCAATATTTCGGGCGGATCGTCTTACGCATCTCGGTAGCGATCTTCCGGTAATGATCCGCCATGGCAGGGAGGCCGATCGCTTGTTCCATCTCCGCCGCAAACTCCAAGGTCATTATATACATCAAATCTTGGAGCGCCGAGTTTCCCTCTTTCTCCCGTATCGGCTCGCCATAATCAAAACCGGCCGCCCAATCCACGAAGAACCAATGAGGAACGTAGGACAAACTATAATCCGGCTTCAACCATTGCTCGTACCACGACAAAACCTGACGGTAAGCGGGAAGCAAGGTCTTCATGTATGCCTCATCCCCACGGTACATCCAATAATCGTGCCCCATACAAATCCACCAGAGAGAGAACGAGGATATAAACTGATGTACGCTAGACGGATATCGGCTCATCGTAATCCCTTCCGCCACCATGGACTGCCGTCCTTGCTCTATGGCATTCTTCACCATATAAGGGTCTGATGTATTATACATGGAAATCATTGCCTGTATGCGTGTATCCCCGAAATATTGCAGTTGCTCGTAATACGGGCAGTCCATATACGTCTCATTGGCGCACAGACGGGCGGTACGCCATCCTATCTCGAGCATACGGCCCAGCTCCTCATGTCCCGGAGCGGAGAAAGTGGTCTCGTTACGGAAAGGATAGGCAGAGAAAGTCCCATACATATCCTCGATCACCAAAGGCTCGGAAGCCGTCTTCACTTTCAACTCCACATATCTCCATGTACGCCACCACAGGGACGTGAAGAGACGATTATCTCCCCCATCAGCCAGTATCTTATCCCCGTACCCGATAAACTGCTTATCCGTCAACTCGTCCCGATGTCCCTTGCCATTCAACGCATACGATTTAGTGGTCGATTCCTCTTCTTGCTTATAGAGGGCTTCCGAATAACCGATATGGATCTCGGCCTCCTTTCCTTTGCTGAAGGCTAAGGAGAAATAACCCGTCGTCAGGTAATCATTATCCAGAAGCAAGCGGACCTCCGTATTCGCCGGGATCGTCAAAGCTTTTGGCCAGTAAGGAAATCCTTGCGGGCATTCGATCCCTTCCGACCGGCGGAGCTTGGCCAGACGCTCGATCCGGCTGTCCATCGGAGGTATCGGGCTAGGAACCAGCAACCGTCCCGGGTAATCTCTCGATCCTTTCGTGGCACCCTCCATGCCCCGTACGGCCTTCTCCCATTTCCTGTCGTCGTAATCCGGTTGTTCCCAGCCCCAAGGATAAGCGGAGGCTTCCAGTTCCTCACCCGGGCCAGCCACGTAATACCCCAATACCTGCCATTCGGTCCAAGGAGCATACGCCTTATTACGCAGGCAGACCCAAGTGGTATCCGTATTTACCACCGCCTCATGCCCCGTATTGCCTTGCAGGATAAAACCCGTCTGATCGTAACTGATCTGGGCGACAGGTTTCCGCTCGGCATAATTCCAGACAACGGAGGCCAGCGTATTCTTCCCTTTCCTCAGATAAGGAGCCAGATCCACCGTCTCGAAACTCCAGTTATAGATATCCCCACGGGCCGGGCCCAAGGATACCAATTTCCCGTTTACATATAATTTATAACGGTTATCGGCGGAAACATGGACGATAAACCGGGAAGGAACCACCTCCAGATCGAACGATTTACGAAAATGATAGACCCCATATACATTCGGGGCCTCACCCGGGTAGGAGATCCAACGGGCTTTCCATCGTCCCTCGAAAAGAGAAGGATCGATCTTCTCCTGATTATACCCTTTCAGGCTAATCTGGGAGGAAAGGGAGAAGGCTTGAAACACAAAAAGCAAAAGGAATAAATAGGTTTTCATACAAACACGGTATTATTTGAGATTAACGATCCGAACAAAGGTACAAAAAAAGAGAAAGCGCCAAAAGAACTTTTGCCTTTTGACGCTTTCCCTCACCATATACCGGATGCCCAGTCCTCCATTAGAAGAATATCTCCGGCTCCCTGCGCGCACTAAAGTTCTTATGGAGCATCGCCGTGTAAGGAGTATCGAAAGTACGTGCGCCCTCGGGACACTCTTTCACGCAGGCGCAACATTTGATACATAGGTTCGGGTCGCTATACATACCCTCGTCTGCCAAGGATATCGCATGTGTAGGACACACATCCACGCAATACTCACATTGCGTACATAAATCGTTATCCGTAACAGGAGCTTGAGGAGTGGAAGGGCCTTTCACCCGATACGGGAAATTACCTTTCACCTCCAAGGCGGACAAGCATTCCACGCAGGAAACCTTCTCCAGCTCCTCGATAATCTTTTTCCCGAATTCCGTAGCCTGATTAAGATCCGACTCGTCCGGACGCCCCTCGGCAATGGGCATCCCCTTGCGGCTGAAAGAATGCTCGCCGATAAACGCTCCGGCAGCCACAGGTACGAACCCCTGCTCCGACACTAAATCACAGAGCTCTTTCAAGGCATCCTCATAATCCCGGTTCCCATACAGTACCACGGGGACTACCGGCGCATGGTGGGCAGAACGGAACATGCGAAAACGTTCCATGGCAGTCTCCGCCACACGGCCACCGTATACAGGAGCGGCTATAATCGTCAGCTCATCATCAATATACTCTTCCATATCCAGACTCTCACAAGTGACATCCGACTCGGACATCGAAGTGGCACCCATTCCTTCCGCTATCGCGTAAACGATCTTGGCGGACGTGTGTGTCGGAGAAAAATAAATTAAATGTATGTTACTATATTTCATGATTCTTATTTTAACGCACCCTCTATTTTAGTCATTAACTCAGCAAATTCCTCATCGGTATAGCCTTTGCTCGTATAAATGATCTTCCCGTCTTTTCCGACCAAATAGCCACGAGGGATCAAGTTCTTGGCGAAAGCGCCGAAAATAGCCCGGTCCTTATCGGGATACAAAGGAAAATCGAAGCCTTTTTTCTCGTTATATTTCTGTAGATCGGCATCGGAATGCTCACGCCCGATCACCAAGAGAACGAAGTCCTTGTTGTTCTTGTATTTCGGCCAGAGGGTTTGTTGGACAGCGGCCAATTCTTTTTGGCAAGGAGGACACCAAGTGGCGAAAAAATTCACGAGGATCACTTTTCCCTTTAACGAAGCGGACTGCAACTTACTCCCGTTGTCGGAAACAATCGTAAATGACGGCATGGTATCACCGACCTTCACGATATCGGAATTATCCTCCTGAGCTTTGCCTACGAAAGCCAATAACGCTAGTAAACTAGCCAATAAATACTTCTTCATAACCTTAATCATTTCTCGTTTAGGATTCAGCGACAAAGATACATTAAAATTCTCATCAAACCGCATAATTCTAAGGCTTACGAAAGTTCTACGGTGCCGTACCTACCCCTCGACAGCTCTTCTAAAAGTTCTAGGGGGTTAGATGTTAAAAAAAACGTACGTGAAACCCGGAGATGTCACGTACGCTGATACCATGCAAACCCGGAGAAAGATTTACCGCAGACTTTGCGCTAAGTCATAACCGGCTTTCAACGCCTTTAGGTTCATATTAACTATATCCTCGCCCTTACGACCGAATATCTGACGGATTCCCGCCTCGATCTTATCATACTCGATCCCGATAAATGGGGTAGCAGCACCCAGCATCACGATATTGGCGGCACGGACAGAACCCGCTTCCTTGGCGATCTCCTCCACGTCCAATACGACCTTGTGAGGGAGCTTGTCCAACTCGGCGTTCACTTTCTCGATCTCCGGATAGTTCGGGATGTTCACGAACGGACGGGAGTTCGTCACCAGCCAACCCTCTTTCTTCAGGTAAGGCAGATAACGCAAGCTCTCCATCGGTTCCAAAGAGATGATCAAATCGGCGTGGCCCTTCGGGATCAAGTCCGAGGCGATCGGCTCGTCGGAAAGACGCAGGTTAGACTGCACGTCTCCCACCCCGTTGACTCATACCGTGTACTTCCGCTTGCTTCATATACAGACCTTCTTTTAAGGCGGCTTCTCCAATAACGGCGGCGATAGAAAGGATACCCTGTCCTCCTACGCCCGAAAGTATAATATCTGTTTTCATTTCTTGCTTGCTTTTTTCTTTCTGGTTAATGTCTGGATACACTCACGGCGAGGGATCAATACGGATACGCCCTTGTACTCGATTTCCTCACGGATGATAGACTTCATCTCCTCGAAGTTCTTTTTTAAAGGAACCATCACACGGATGTGAGCCGGATCCACACCGATACCGGCGCAGATAGACTCCAGACGTCCCGTTCCGGCGGAATCCTGCCCTCCGGTCATGGCCGTCGTCTCATTATCGGAGATAACGATGGTGATATTCGTGTTCTCGTTCACGCAATCCAGCAAACCAGTCATACCGGAATGGGTAAACGTAGAATCGCCGATCACGGAGATAGCAGGGAATACACCCGCATCGGAAGCGCCCTTCGCCATCGTGATGGAGGCGCCCATATCGATACAAGAATCGATCGCACGGAAAGGAGGCAAAGCTCCCAAGGTATAACAGCCGATATCGCCAAACACCTTAGCCGTACCGTTATACTCGGCGATCACCTCGTTCAAGGCCTCATACATATCCCGGTGTCCACAACCTTGGCACAATGCGGGCGGACGTTGCTCAACCACCTCGGGGATCGCGTAATAGCTCTGGATCTCCTTACCCAAGGCTTTGCCTACCGCATCTGGCGTAAGCTCGCCGTCACGCTGAAGCGTACCGTCCAGACGGCCATGAACCGTCACGCCTTTCGCCAAGAAACCTTTTAATTGCTCTTCAACGACCGGATATCCCTCTTCCAACACCAAGATCTCCTTACACTCGCCAACGATCTTCTCCACTTGCTTTCTCGGAAGCGGATACTGGGAGATCTTCAATACGGGATGCTCGAAACCGTCCGGATAATTCTCGGAAAGATAATTGAAAGCGATACCCGTCGTGATGATACCCAAGTCTTTATTCGGGGCATCGAAATACTTATTATATGCGGAATTCTCGGAAGCTTCCGTGAAAGCCTCTTGAGACGCCAGCAAACTCTTGAAACGTTTACGGGCCAATGCCGGGAGTAAGATAAAACGTTGACGACCGTCTTCCGGACAATTCATCCGGTTCTCCGGCTTCAACGGGCTGGTTACGACACCGGCACGAGAATGCGCCATACGGGTCGTTACACGCAGCAAGATAGGATACCCTAATTTCTCGGATAACTCGAATCCATGATATACCATATCATAAGCCTCTTGCTGGCTGGATGGCTCAAACATCGGGATCATGGCGAAATTGCCATAAACACGGTTGTCTTGCTCATTCTGGGAAGAGTGCATGGATGGGTCGTCGGCCGTAAGGATGATCATACCTCCGTTGATACCGCTCATAGCGGCGTTCATAAAGCAATCGGCGGCTACATTCAAACCCACGTGCTTCATGCAGCAAAGCGCACGTTTACCGGCATAGCACATACCCAAAGCGGCTTCCATGGCGGTTTTCTCATTTGCGCTCCAGCGACAATGGATACCTCTTTCCTTCGTTACCGGAGAACCTTGGATATATTCTGTGATTTCAGTAGAAGGGGTTCCCGGGTATGCGTACACCCGGAGATTCCAGCGTCTATAGCGGCTTGCGCTATGGCCTCGTCCCCCAAAAATAAATGTTTTTCCATGTGTATCTGTTTTCTTAATATTGACTATTCACACTATTTAGCCGCCAAAGGTAATGAAAAATGTTCAATTTAGAATGAGAGACTTATGATTTATACTAGATCCATTACCGTATCCGGCGCCTATTCAACTCCGCCCGATACCGGTTGGCATTGCGGTTATGCTCCGCCAACGTCACGGCGAAATTATGCCGTCCCGAGAAATCCTCCTTAGCGCACATGTATAAGTATTTATGTTTCGTATGATTCAATACGCTATTCAAGCCCTTGATAGTAGGAATCCGTAGAGGACCGGGAGGTAGGCCCGCATATTTATAGGTATTATAGGGAGAATCTATTTCCAAATGCTCAAATAAGATACGTTGCAAAGAAAAATCCCCCACCGCAAACTTTACGGTAGGGTCCGCCTGTAAAGGAATACCGGCACGAAGGCGGTTGATATAAAGACCCGCCACGATTGGATATTCGTCCGATGCCGCCGTCTCCTCTTCTACGATAGAAGCCAAGATAGATACCTCAACTGGAGTAAGCCCGATCTCCTCTGCCTTTTTCAATCGTTCCGGTGTCCAGAAAGCGTCATATTCACGCTTCATGCGACGTATAAATTTATCCGCGGATATATTCCAATAAATCTCATAGGTATTAGGAATGAAAAGGGCATGGATCGTTTCCGGGGTAAAACCTAAAGAGTCGCAATACACAGAATCATTCAATAAACACAGGAGATTTTCCTTCCCGAACATCAATTGATCACTTATACGTTCCGCCAAATCTTCCTTGAAACGGACATTATTAAAAGTAACCCGGGCCGCTACTTGATGTCCTCTCCGCAAGTCATTCAATAAGGTTAAATTACTCATGCCGGGCTTCACGGCGTATCGACCGGTACGCATGGACGCAGGATACTTCAACAATCCACTCAATTGCTTAAAGCTACCGATACGGAGACAGTTCGCCGAATCCCTCAACTGCCGGCAAAGATCATCAAAATCCTTTTTATCATCTATATAGACATAGACCGTCTTATCCGGCTTAAAATTCGGAGCCCAAGCCAAACGGTACACCCAAAAGCCTCCACCGCCTATCAAAACAACGAGAATCGCTATCAAGGCGATAACTATCGGACGCCTCGATAAAATTTGTTTGTTCAAATCCATGAATAATCTATTGAATATCAGAATAAGGCACAAAAGTAGTATCTTTTTTCGAAAAAAATGATGTGCAAAGCCTTGTTTATTTAAAATTATAGTTCTACCTTTGCATCGCAATTCTAAGGAAGAAGCACAGAACACACAAGGAAGTGTGGGTGAGTGGCTGAAACCACCAGTTTGCTAAACTGACGTACTCGTAAGGGTACCGGGGGTTCGAATCCCCCCGCTTCCGCAAAGAGCCAACTAATAAATTTATTAGTTGGTTTTTTTGTTTTTAAGCCAACCGAATTAAAGTGTTTCATATATTTGTCATATTTGAACTTATCGTAAGTCGATCTGTTATTAAAAGGAGATAATTAAATATATACATTATGACAATTGCTTTTATCCGAACATATAATAATAAGCAAAACTCCGAGGTCCAAGAAGCTGTGATCCGGGAATTTGCCGAATCTCAGAAGATAGAGATCGGGAAGTGGGCTAAAGAGGTGGGAAATAGTCCTCGTGCGAACCGCAGACTGGAAAGTATTGTCAAATCTTTAAGTCCCAAGGATGAGATACTTGTGTCCGATATATCCCGTGTGAGCCGTAAGATGATCGAGATCATCCATATCATTTTGCTTTGTATAGAGCGAAAGGTAACGCTTCGTAGCGTAAGCGACGGATATGTGTTCGAGGATAATATCGACAGTAAGACTTTGGCCTTTACCTTCGGTCTGGTCTCTGAGATCGAGCGAAAGCTGGTCTCTATCCGTACGAAGGAAGCCCTTGCCTTGATCAGAAGTAAAGGTGTGGTGCTGGGCCGTCCGAAAGGTAGTCAACAAATGGGACGCTTGGAGCCTTATAAGGAACAAATCGAGAAAGACTTGAAAGACCCGAGCTTGACTTACGCCCAGATAGCGGAGAAATACAATGTATCGCTAAGTAGCTTCAAACGCTTTCTGAAAGAGTATCTTCCCGATAAGAAAAAGAAGAAGACTAAAAAATAAGAAAAGCTCCTTTCACCTCTGCTAAGTATATTAGCATTCAGTAGTGAAAGGAGCTTGTTTTTTTATTTCTCTATACGGATACGGGCGTCTACAGCGAACAAGCCTCTATCCGTAGCCACCAACGGATTTATATCCATTTCCTTTATCTCGCTGGCAAAACGCAATAAGGTAGAGAGGCGAACGATAATGTCCGCATATTGTTGCTCGTCGATGCCCTTTTGCCCACGCGTACCTTTAATGATCGGATACCCTCTCAAGGAACGAATCATTGAATAAGTCTCATCATATGACAACGGAGCCAAACCATAAGACACATCTTTCAATACCTCCACGAAGATTCCACCCAACCCGCAAAGTACCACATGGCCGAAACGATCCTCATACTTAGCTCCTAAGAACAACTCCTGTCCTTTCAACATCGGTTGTACCATGATGCCCGTAACATCCGGCAGACGCATCATACGTTCATACTCGAACAATAAATGCTCTTCTCCACGGATATTCAAGGCCACACCACCGATATCGCTCTTATGCACAGGCCCACAACCTTGGCTACCACCGGATATTTCACCTTCTTGGCAAAAGCCAGCAACGCATCCCTATCATCCGAAGCATATTCCTCCACTAACGGGATATTAGCGGCACGCAACAATGTACGCACTTCCTCCGGATTTAAATAACCGCTACCCGGCAACCGGTCTATGATACGACGAACTTCCGGTACATCCACGCCATATAGCTGGATATCCGTGCTCATCGGTTTCGGCGTATTGATCACCCGTGAAAGGGCGGTACCCAATGTCACCTCGTCCGAGAAGTTCACATGGCCTTTCTTGACAAAGCTCTTCACTTCCGGTCCGGCCGTCACGATAGACGGTAATATCGGGAAGATCGGCTTCTTGCACTCTTCCATCTTTTTATGAAGTACCTCGTAGGTATCATAAAGTTTTACCAAACCGGGACTACCGAAGATGACCATCATCAAATCCACATTATCGAAACGATTCTCACAGAAATCGATGGCTGTAGCCAAATGTTCCGGTGTCCCCGTACCGATAATATCAATCGGATTACCGACAGCGGCACCCGGATACAGTTTGGATTTCAACTCATCAGCGATAGGGCCTTCCAAACTAGGAACATTCAAACGCCCCTTGGATAAAGCGTCCGCCAGCATTACCGCAGGCCCTCCGGCATGTGTCACGATCGCACAATTCTTCCCTTTCACTTCTTTCAAGGTAAAGATACTGGCAACGGTTGTTAATTCTTCACGGCTGAAACAACGCACAATACCCGCCTTACGGAACAAAGCCTCCACGGCAGAGTCCGAACTAGCGATAGCGCCCGTATGCGAAGAGGCAGCTCGCTTTCCCGACTCCGTACTTCCCGCCTTGATAGCGGCGATCTTGCATCCCTTACGTATCAAGGAAGACGCATGATACAACAATTTATCCGGTTGCTTGATTTGCTCGATATACAACATCTTGATCTTGGAATCCAATACCGGATCAAAGTTCCGATCCATATATTCAAGGATATCCTCTACTCCATTCTGCTTGGAGTTCCCAACCGACCAAACAGAAGAGAAACGCAGCCCTTTTGTCAGCGCCGACTCGATAATGAACAAGGCCGTACCGCCGGAGCTAGAGATGAAATCCACGCCATCGGGATGGAATTCCGGTATCGGTTGCGTAAACACGCCATGATAATTCATATTCATCAACCCGATACAGTTCGGGCCGATCAAGGAAGCTCCCGCCTCATTCACGACATCCAGCATCTGTTGTTCCAAGATACCGCCTTCGTGTGTCTCCTCGCCGAAACCGGCTGAGATCACGATAAAAGCTTTTACCCCCTTTTGCCGGGCCAGCACTTCCATCACCTCGGGGCACGATTTACTCGGAATCGAGATGATCGCCAACTCCGTCTCCGGGATATCATGTACAGAAGGATAAGACTTGACGCCTTGCACGTCTGTCTCCTTGGCGTTTACCACACATAATTCTCCTTTATATTTTCCATCCAACAGGTTTCGCACGATACGACCGCCCGGTTTATGTACGTTGTTGGAACCTCCCACCACTACGATGCTTTGAGGATTAATCAATTCTCGGTTAATCATAACATTTTGATTAGTTAGATTCAATGAATGGGAGCAAATATAGTTTTTTTCTCCATTTATTCATTAAAACCCGGGGTATTTATTTACACTTTGCACTCTCTGTCTGCAACCAGTCACACCATGCATCCATCCCGTCTCCTTTCGTGGCGGATACCTCGAATATCTGGAGATGGTGATTTACCTTCAAGGCGTTTTCCCGAAGCACTTCCACTTTTGTATTCAGATAAGGAGCCAGATCAATCTTGTTGATTACGCAGATATCTGCCTCCTGAAAGATATGTGGGTATTTCAACGGTTTATCATCCCCCTTCCGTCGTACTCACGATAACGACTTTCTTGGACTCTCCGAGATCGAACATGGCCGGACAGACCAGATTGCCGACATTCTCTATAAAAAGGATCGCTCCCTCCTTCGGATTCAGATGCTTAACGGCATGATTGACCATGTCGGCTTCCAAATGACAGCCGGTACCGGTATTTACCTGAAACACGGGAATCTCCAACGCCGCTATACGGTCGGCATCGTTTGAGGTTTGTTGATCGCCTTCTATCACATAGATCGGTCGCTTCGCTTTCAAACGGCGGATCGTCTCTTCCAGCAAGGTTGTCTTACCGGATCCGGGCGAACTCATCAAGTTCAGGCAGAACAGGTTCTTAGCCTCGAAATATCCCCGGTTTCGCTCCGCCAATAAGTTGTTACGTTGAAGTATATCTTGTTCCAGATTGATTACGATCCCTTCATCAGGATGGTGATGATGTTCATGGCCATGAGAATGCTCATGCGTATGATCGTGATGGTGATGATGCTCTCCGCATCCGCAAGTTCCGCACATAGTATTTAAGTTTTTATTTCATTAATATATCATTCCTTTTTAATAACAATCGACTTCACCCGAAGTTCCTTCCCTTTAAGGATTTTAACTAAATAGGAGCCACAATGGGGACAAGGGGAAAACAAGGCGTTCATTGGGAAAATGGTCTCACAGTCGCTACACTGTCCTTCCCCCTCAATATAATGACGGATAATCCGGGCCTTTTCCAGCTTGCTACCTTTTATGGCGCTATCCAATGCGAACTCTAAGGTTTGGATCTCTACGCCGGACAAATGTCCTATCTCTAACTCCAACTCTTCGACCACCGAGGCTCCCCGGTTATCCGCTTGTTCCTCGACCAGCTCCACGATGCTACGGGCTATAGACAACTCATGCATATCTGATCTCTTTTAAAAGGGAGTCACCGAGGCGATCGTTAATTGCCCCACGGCTATCCCCCCATCGTTACAAGGTATACGAGACGGAATATAGACGGGGACCCCAGCCATGATGAACTGTCTCCTCATCGACTCCGTCAATAATTTATTCTGGAAACATCCTCCCGAGATAACCACTTGTGTCGCTTTCGTCCGTTTAATCAACAAGCGGGCTTTCTGCACAAACAAGGAAGCCAATGTCGTATGGAAACGGGCGGATATCAAGCTCACCGGGACCTCGTTCGTCTTATCATGCAATAATGCCTCAAACAAAGAATAAAAAGAGATTTCCTCTCCCTCCGCCGAGACTGGATACGCATAAGCGTTCCTCTCTCCCATCGCCGCCTGCTCCAATAAGACCGGAGCCTCCGCTTGGTGGCTGGAGACATCGCAAATCCCCAATAAAGAAGCTACCGCATCAAACAGCCGGCCAGCGCTGGATGTATAGGGTGTATTCACACCTTTCTCCATCATTCGTTCAAGCATAGCGATCCTTTCCGTGCCTATGCGTTCCACGAAATCGGCCGGATAAGGAATACCCGACGGTTCGTCCTTGAAATAATGCCACAAATAGGCGACAACCATTCGCCATGGCTCCTCAGCCGCCTTGTCGCCTCCCGGTAACGGGACATACTCAAAATGGGAAAGGCGACGGTATTTCGCTCGGTCACAAAAGAAGAACTCGCCTCCCCAAACCTTACCATCATCACCCAGACCTGTCCCATCCATCACGATAGCGAGAACCGGCTCATTCAATCCATGCTCCAACATACAAGCAGCGGCATGAGCATGATGATGTTGTACCTTTAATAAAGGTAAGGAAAGAGATTTCGAGATACGTTCCGCCTCTTGGCTGGAAAGATAATCCGGATGCAGGTCACAAACCAATCGCTGGAGATTGAAACGAAACAAATGACGAAACCGCTCCATAGATTCCGTATAGAACCGGAAAGTCTCCCAGTTCTTTAAGTCGCCAATATATTGACTTTGCAGGATCGTCTCTCCTTTTCCCAAAGCGAACGTGTTCACTTTCTCCGCACCGAAAGCCATGATCCCTTCCACATTTGTATCCGTGAAAAAGGGTTCCGGCACATAGCCCCGGGAACGACGGATCAAGCAAGGTTGTCCTCCGCAGACCTGCAATACAGAATCATCTACCCGGTTATGGATCGGGCGATTATGATGCAAGAGGATCGCTACCTTTCCCGCTAATTGCGCCTCCGCATCCTCCGGGGTGATCGCTATCGGCAAATCGCTTAGATTCCCGCTGGTCATTACCAACGCAGGTATCCCTGTACGAGCAAACCAATCGTAATGAATCGGCATATAAGACAACATACATCCTAGCGTATGCATGCCCGGATTGATTCCGGAAGCTAACCGGCTCCGTTGCCTCAGCAGTACGATCGGACGGCGCCAAGAAACTAAGCATCGCTCCTCCATCGGCTCCGTTACCGTATAGACTTGCAAATGTTCCAGATCACGGAACATAACAGCGAATGGTTTGGTATCCCGCTGCTTTATCTCTCGCAGACGGGCAACCGCTCTCTCGTTCGAGGCATCACAAATCAAATGATAGCCTCCGATTCCTTTAGCAGCAATAACCTCTCCACCAAGCAATAAGCGAGAGGTAAGTTTCAATAAGGTCTCATAATCGATATAAGTCTCCTCGTTATAAGTCGCGTAATAAGTCGGGCCACAATGATTGCAAGCGACCGGTTGGGCATGGAAACGGCGATCGATAACATTCGTATATTCTTTCTCACAATCTGGACACATAAGGAAACCGCCCATCGTTGTCTGCGAACGGTCGTAAGGAAGGTCCCGGATAATAGAGAAGCGAGGGCCACAATGCGTACAATTAATAAAAGGATATCCGATTCGATGGGGTTGAGTAGTCCGGTCTCGCATACAATCCGCACAAACAGCGATATCCGGGGAGACCTGCGTGACCTCATCCGATTCTGAATGGCTAGGCGTAATCGTAAAATCGTCAAAATCATCTTCATCCATTTCCGTAGATGTATAGGAGATCCGATGGATATAAGCGACACGAGGATGCTCGGTCCGTATACGACTTATCAGCAAATCCCGATCATCCGGAGTAGCGGCAACCAATATACGTACTCCATTATTCATATTCTCCACACAACCTTTCATCCCCAGATCTTTAGCGATCCGGTAGATAAAAGGGCGAAAACCAACCCCTTGAACCAAGCCTTGAATAATCAACGCATATACTTTATTCTTCGCCATAGCACAAATATAGGAATAAATGTCTAATCAGACACGAATCGACTATCGTATTTACTAAAGAGATATTATCTATCATCTTATAAATAATATTTATCAATTTTATCTTTCCCTCTTAAACATATTAAGTATCTTTGAGGTTACTAAATAAATTGAAACGATATGTGTTTAGCGGTACCCGGAAAGATTATCTCAATCGATCGAAGCATCCCCGAAATGACCATGGCTAAAGTTGATTTCGGAGGCATCCTAAAGAATATATGTATTGAATGGGTGGATGTGAAACAGGGGGATTATATCCTCGCTCACGCAGGGAATCGCTATATCTGTTGTAGATGAGAAAGAAGCGGAGGAAACACTGAAAGACCTTAAAGAATTACAAAAGTGCGTTTCGTAGACGAATATAGAAGCAACGAGAAGGTACAAACTCTTCTGGAGGCCATCCGCAAAAAGGTGACACGACCTTGGTATATCATGGAGATTTGTGGCGGGCAAACACATGCTATCGCCCGTTATCGGCTGGAAGAGATGTTGCCGCCGGATCTTCAACTGCTCCATGGGCCGGGTTGCCCGGTCTGTGTAACACCGGTCGAGACAATCGACTACGCCTTGAAGTTGGCGACACAGCCGAATGTGATCTTAGCCTCTTTCGGGGATATGATGCGAGTTCCGGGAAGTAAGGAGGATTTATTGAGCGTAAAAGCGAGAGGAGCGGATATCCGTATGCTATATACGCCCTTGGATGCCCTATCACTGGCCGAGGAGAACCCGGATAAGGAAATCGTATTCTTCGCGATTGGTTTTGAGACGACCGCACCTGTCCACCTCATGGCTTTGAAAGAGGCCATACGCCGAGGACTTCCGAACTTTTCCATATTGACTTCCTTATTCACGGTACCACCCGCTATCGAGACTATCTTATCAGATCCGGAAAGCAAAGTGAATGGCTTCCTGACAGCCGGACATGTCTGCGCCATCACAGGCAACAGGGCCTATCACCGATTAGCCGCCCACTATAAAATCCCGATGGTCGTCACCGGATTCGAGCCGGTAGATCTATTATATGGCATTTATCGCTGTGTCTCCCAGTTGGAAGCCGGAAGTTATGAGGTAGAGAACGCTTACAAACGGGCCGTTCCCGAGCAAGGGAATGCCGCCGCCCGCCAACTTATAGACGAGATGTTGGAACCTTGCGACCAAGACTGGCGGGGCATCGGAATCATCCCCTCCAGCGGGCTTCAACTTCGATCCGAATATAAAAGATATTCCTCTCGAATGAGATTTCAATTGCGTCCGGAAGAAAACCGGATCGCATCCGAATGTATCGCCGGACTGATTATGAGAGGTTTGAGACAACCCTCGGACTGTCCCCATTTCGGGAAGGCCTGCCATCCCACCCATCCGCTGGGAGCCCCGATGGTCTCCTCGGAAGGGGTTTGTGCCGCTTATTATAGATATAAATAGAAAGATATGGATATACACTTGAATTGCCCGATTCCTTTTACCGACTCAGACCGTGTGTTACTAGCGCACGGAGGGGGAGGACGCATGACACACCAACTGATCAGCCAAGTATTTTATCCGGCTTTCCGGAACCCATTATTGGAACAGGATCATGACGGATGCGTGTTCCCCTATGGAAGAAGGGCGACTGGCCTACTCTACCGACTCCTTCGTGGTAGACCCGATCTTTTTCCCCGGAGGAGATATCGGTGATCTGGCGATCAACGGGACCGTTAACGATTTGGCTTGTTGTGGTGCCCGTCCTTTGTATCTGACCGCCGGGTTTATACTGGAAGAGGGCTTGCCTCTAGCAGATCTTCAGCGTATCGTACAATCCATGAAACGTGCGGCGGAGCGTGCCGGCGTACAGATCGTAGCCGGGGACACAAAAGTGGTGGAACGGGGCAAATGCGATAAATTGTTTATCAACACCAGTGGGATCGGGATCGTCCCTCCGGGCATACGAATCGCCCCAGACCAAGCCACTCCCGGCGATGTCGTCATTTGTAGCGGCCCGATTGGTCTACATGGTATCACGATCCTTTCCGCACGGGAAAGCTTGGGATTCGAGACGGATCTAAAAAGTGATACCGCTTCGCTAAACATTATGATTTCTGAGCTGTTACATACTATAGGAGAGGTACATGTCTTACGTGATCCCACCCGAGGTGGCGTAAGCGGAACCCTCAACGAGATCGCCCAAGACGCTGGTGTGGATATCCTGCTGGACGAAGACGCCCTGCCTATTCCGGAAGCGGTACGTGCCGCATCCGAGATGCTAGGATTAGACTCACTCTATATAGCGAACGAAGGATTGGTTCTTGTGATCCTGCCGGAAAGCCTTGCGGAACAAGCGTTACCCCTTATGAGACGTTTTGAGGAGGGCAGGCAAGCGACCGTTATCGGTCGTATCACCAAGCAAAGCGGAGAGCAAGCCCGGGTCAAGATGAAGACATTATACGGTAACTACCGGATCATCGATATGCTAAGCGGGGAGCAACTCCCCCGTATTTGTTAGAATACTTAATTGCTGAGATATGGAAAATAAAAGACCGTCCGTTTACGAAGAGTGCCGTCAGAAAGGCATCTCCCGCCGGGACTTCCTGAAGTTCTGTACCACCATGGCCGCCCTTATGGGATTGGAGGCTTCGGGAGTGGCACAGGTAGTAAATGCCTTGGAGACGAAACCCCGCCTTCCGATCATCTGGCTACACCTACAGGAATGTACCTGTTGTACCGAATCGTTTATCCGTGCCGCCCACCCGATCGTGGCGACCTTGTTGTTAGACAAGATTTCCCTAGACTATACCGAGACGCTGATGGCCGCCGCCGGCGAACAGGCCGAGGCCGCTAAGGAAGAGACCATGAAAAAGTATTACGGCAATTATCTGCTGATGATCGAGGGATCGTTACCTACAAAAGACGAGGCTTATTGTTGCGTAGGCGGCAAGAGTGCCTTGCAGATCACCGAAGAGGCCGCCGCAGGAGCTAAAGCGATCATCGCTTGGGGCAACTGCGCTTCCGCCGGTTGCGTGCAAGCGGCGAACCCGAATCCTACCGGCGCTAAAGGTATTCATAAAGTCATCAAAGGTAAACCTATTATTAATGTACAAGGCTGTCCTCCGATCGCCGACGTGATGGCGGGTGTCATTATCTATATGTTGACCTTCGATCGTATGCCACAATTGGATGGATTGGGCCGTCCGAAGATGTTCTACTCCACGCCGGGTACATGATACGTGCTACCGCCGTGCGAATTTCGACGCCGGTTTGTTCGTGGAGAGCTTCGACGATGAGAACGCCAAGCATGGCTACTGCCTGTATAAAGTGGGATGCAAAGGTCCGAGCACCTATAACTCGTGCGGTATCATCAAATGGAACGAGGGCACCAGTTACCCAATCCAAAGCGGTCACCCCTGTTTAGGTTGCAGCGAGGAGAATTTCTGGGACAACAGCCCGTTCTATAAACGTATGCCCGATATACACGGATTCGGTATCGAGGCCACGGCGGATCAGATCGGTCTGGCTCTAGGAGCCGCTACCGCCGCCGGTATCGCCGTACATGCCGTAGCAACTAACATACGGAAAAAAGAGCTTATCGACAATGATGAGCCGGAAAGTAAATCTACGATCTAATAAAACACTACTATCATGTCAGAAAGAATTGTCATAGACCCCATTACCCGTATAGAAGGCCACCTGCGGGTAGAGGCTGAAATAGAAGGTGGCACGATCAAGAACGCTTATAGCTCGGGTACCATGGTGCGGGGCATCGAGAATATCGTAAAAGACCGGGATCCCCGGGATGTATGGGCTTTCGTAGGCCGTGTTTGCGGCGTATGTACTTCCATCCACTCGCTTGCCTCGGTACGGGCGGTCGAGAACGCACGGGGTATCGTGATCCCTCCCAATGCCAGTATGGTTCGTAATATCATGCAAGCCGTATTGTATATGCATGACCATACGGTGCATTTCTATCAATTGCATGCATTGGATTGGGTAGATGTGGTATCCGCCTTAAAAGCCGATCCGAAAGCCGCCGCTTTACTTGCCCAGCAACTTTCTCCATGGGCAAAGAATACCGAGGGGTATTTCACCGCCACACAACAACGGCTAAAGAAGTTCGTTGCCAGCGGGCAGCTTGGTATATTCGCCAATGGGTATTGGGGACATCCGGACTATAAACTTACGCCGGAACAGAACCTTATCGCTACCGTCCATTATCTGGACGCATTGGAATGGCAGAAAGAGGTCGTCAAGGTACACGCCGTGTTCGGGGGCAAGAATCCGCATCCAAACTATATCGTAGGCGGTATGCCTTGCAGCATCGACTTAAATGAGGCCAATGCGATCAACGCAGATCGACTCGCTCTGGTAAAGCAGAAACTAGAGGAGGCGAAAACATTCATCAATCAAGTTTATATCCCGGATTTATTGATGATCGCCAACGTTTATAAAGACAAATGGAGTAAGATTGGCGGAGGAGTACGAAACTATTTGTCTTACGGAGACTATCCGATGTTCGATCTCGGGGAAGTGGAAAGTTATAAGATCCCCAGAGGAATTGTTTTGGATCGTGACCTAAGTAAGGTACATCCCGTAGACGCTAACTCCCCGGAGGAAATCAAGGAGTACATTTATCATTCATGGTATAAATACACGCAAGGAGACAAAGCCGGTTTGCATCCCTACGAGGGAGAGACCCATCTGGAATATACCGGCCCTCGTCCCCCCTATAAGTTATTGGACGTAGAGGATAAATATAGTTGGATCAAGACGCCACGGTGGAAACAGGAACCAATGGAAGTGGGTCCGTTAGCCCGTTTGATCGTAGCTTACGCCGCAGGGAAGGAACCACAAAAGAGTATCGTAGACGAGACTTTACGTCAGCTCGACTTGCCGGTAGATGCTTTATTCTCTACCCTAGGACGTACCGCCGCTCGTGGATTGGAATGTAGAATGGCAGCGGACTGGGCCCTTGAGTTTTTCAACCAATTGATCAAGAACCTCGAGAACGGGGATTCCCGGATGGCAAACAGCGCCGAATGGGAACGGGAGAACTGGCCCGATCATGAGCAAGGCGTAGGATTGGCCGAAGCTCCCCGTGGAGCATTAGCCCATTTCATCGTGATCGACAAGAACCGGGTAAAGAACTACCAGATGGTAGTGCCTACTACTTGGAACGCCTCACCGAGGGATGAGAACGGCGTATTGTCCGCCTACGAGTCCGCTTTGATCGGTACGCCGATATACGATCCGAAGCAACCCCTAGAGATTCTTCGGACGATCCACTCTTTCGATCCTTGTCTGGCTTGTGCCGTGCATCTGTATGACGAGGAAGGAAAATATGTGCACCAAGTTGATACATTCTAAAAAACAATAGAGCCATGAAGAGTCGTAAGAAACGTTTAAGAGAAGTGTATGTATGGGAATTACCCGTACGTATCTATCATTGGGTGAATGCGCTCTGTATCGTCATACTCTGCGTGACAGGCTTTATCATCGCCGATCCTCCCGCGATCATGTCCGCTTCGGAGGCTTATTTCAGCTATTGGTTCGGCGTGGTTCGGTTTATCCATTTCGTAACAGCGTTCGTATTCTTCTTCAATTTCGTATTCCGGCTTTATTGGGGATTCGTCGGGAATCGTTATGCCAGATGGAATAACTTCATCCCTTTAAAGAAATCCCAATGGAAAGAGGTATTGGAGGTGATCAAGGTAGATATCTTGATGATTAAGAACAAACCGGTAGACAGTATCGGGCATAACGCCTTGGCTAGCTTGATTTATTTCGGAACTTTCTGGGCATTTTTGTTACAAAGTATCACAGGATTCGGCCTATACGCCAAGATGAGTCAGTCTTTCTTCCCGCAACTGTTCGCATGGACAGTTCCCTTGATGGGCGGGGATTTGATGGCTCGCCAGATCCATCATTTCCTGATGTGGTTCTTCATCCTTTTCGCTATCGTTCATATTTATCTGGTATTTTATCATGACTATATCGAGCAACGTGGTGAGACTTCGTCCATCATCGGTGGCTGGAAGTTTATCGAGGAAGACATAGCGGACAAGGAAGAGGTAACCGAGACTGCCGAGACTATCACTAAGATCGCTAAAAAAGGATGAAAGTGGAGAAGGAAACATTAGTATTAGGAGTAGGCAATTTATTGCTGAAAGACGAAGGTGTAGGCATACACGTTATCAAGGCTTTAGAAAACGAGAAGCTCCCGGCTCACGTCCATTTGATGGACGGGGGCACGGGAGGGCTTCATTTATTAAGTTGGCTGCAAGGATATGACCGTATCATCATGATCGATGCCACGCTGGATAATAACCTTCCGGGCACCGTCCGTCTGATCCAACCTCGTTACGCCACCGACTTCCCCCCGCTCATGAGCGCCCACGAGATCGGTCTAAAAGATATGATCGACGCCATGATCCTGACCGACGATCTCCCGGAAACCCATCTCATTGTCATCTCCACCCTCAATATCAACGAGGTCGGAATGGATCTGACACCCGAGGTAAAGGCGGCGGTTCCGAAAGTGATCCGGATGATACAAGAGATTATTTCAATACATAATAGAGCATACCGGCAATAGCGGCCCCAGCTATCGGCCCTAAAACAGGTACCCAAGCATACTCCCAATGGCTGCTGCCTTTTCCCTTGATCGGCAAAATAAAGTGTATGAACCGGGGAGCTAAATCACGGGCAGGGTTAATCGCGTAACCGGTAGTTCCACCTAGGGAAAGGCCGATTACCCAGACCGTAAACGCTACCGGAATGGCACCTACCGAACCTAAACCTATCGGCAAGGTACTATTGCTTTCGTAGGTTAGTTCTCCGTCCGTTATAAAAAATACGACAAACATCAAGGCGAACGTACCGATCATCTCACCTAAGAAATTAATTGGATAATCTTTGATAGCAGGACTCGTACAGAATACGCCTAATTCCGCATCCGGATCATCCGTAGCGTTGAAGTGATCCTTATAAACCAGCCAGACCAATAAAGCGCCCAAAGCGGCACCTATCATTTGCCCGGCTATATAAGTACATACATCACACCAAGGGAAAGTCCCTCCGATCGCCAAGCCAATCGATACCGCCGGATTCAAATGTGCGCCACTATAAGGGCCGGCTACCACAACACCGATAAATACGCCTAAAGCCCAAGCGGTCGTTATCGCTATCCAGCCCGCTCCATTGCCTTTTGTTTTCGACAAACAGACATTCGCTACAACTCCTCCTCCCATCAGGATCAAGAGCATAGTCCCTAATAATTCCGCTAAAAATGGAGACATAAGATAATAATTTAAGAATTTGTTAACTTGTTAATCTGCCTATAAGATGATTTTCATTATTCAGCCCAATTCTGAGAACGCCCCACCGCCTTATGCCATTCGTTCAATAATTTACGGGAGGTATCCTCTTTCATTTGTGGGTTAAAGACCTTATCTAAGCACCATTGTTCTTTCAGTTCATCGATATCCTTCCAATAGCCGATCGCCAAGCCCGCCAAATAAGCGGCTCCCAAAGCAGTCGTCTCCAATACATTCGGACGTACGACCGGACAGCGGCAGATATCGGACTGGAATTGCATCAAGAAGTTATTAGCGATAGCACCGCCATCTACCCGAATCTCTTTCGGCTTGGCGTGAATATCGTTTTCCATGGCCATCAATACATCATATACTTGATAGCAGATGCCCTCCAAAGCCGCACGGGTTAAGTGGGCCGCCGTAGTTCCGCGGGTAATCCCGATAATAGCGCCACGTGCGTATTGATCCCAATACGGCGCACCCAAGCCTGTTAACGCCGGCACAAAATAAACGCCCCCATTATCACTGACGGATTTCGCCATTTGCTCCGTAATCGAGGCATTCGGAATCAGGCCGATCCCATCCCTCAACCATTGAACGACGGCACCTCCCACAAAGACACTACCTTCCAGCGCATAGGTCGTCTGATCCCCTAATTTCCACGCGATCGTTGTCAATAGGTTATTCTGGGAAAGAACGGGTTCCTTGCCGGTATTCAGGATCATAAAGCAGCCGGTTCCGTAGGTTGTCTTGATCATACCATCCTCTACGCAGAGCTGGCCGAACAGAGCCGCCTGTTGGTCGCCAGCCATACCGGATACCGGGATGCCTTTCTTAAAAATAGGAGTTGATGTCTCGCAGTAAACCTCGCTACAGGCTTTCACTTGCGGTAACATCGAGGCAGGTATCGTAAACAAGTCCAATAACTCTTGGTCCCATTGCAAAGTACGGATATTGAAAAGCATGGTACGGGAAGCGTTCGTCACATCCGTAATGAATTGAGCGCCCCGGGTAAGTTTCCAAACCAGCCAAGTATCTACCGTTCCAAAGCATAGTTCTCCCCGCTCCGCACGCTCCCGGATACCCTTTACGTTATCCAATATCCATTTTATCTTCGTGGCGGAGAAATAAGCGTCGATCACCAATCCGGTCTTCTGCTGGATACGTTCCGCCCAGCCTTGGGATTTAAGTTCCTCGCAATAATCCGCCGTACGGCGATCCTGCCATACGATCGCGTTGTATACGGGAAAGCCAGTCTCCCGGTCCCAGATGATGGTAGTCTCCCGTTGGTTAGCGATTCCGATACAGGCGATATGGCTATCCGTGACATCCGCTTTTGCCATCGCCTCCTTGATGACAGACGATTGGGTGTACCAAATCTCATTCGGGTCGTGCTCTACCCAGCCCGGTTTCGGGAAATACTGTTGGAATGGCTTCTGAGCCAACGTAATAATAGTTCCTTGATGATTAAACAGGATAGCCCGGGAGCTAGTGGTTCCCTGATCGATCGCCAACACATATTTATTTCGAAAATTCATATCCTTCTATATTAGTATCGTTTATCAATTTGTCAATTCAGTATATAATTCGAGGCAACCTCATTAAACGCCTTTACCTGAGCAGAGGTCCAAGTCTCGTCCTTTCCCCATTCCGTAGCCAGAATCCCCGCTACTTTAGGAGCCATCGCCATCGCCGCCCGTGCGTCTAAGAATAAGATACGCAAACGGCGTGCCAATACATCCTCCAAAGTACGAGGCATCTCATTACGGACCAGCCAAGTTACCTCTCCTACCGTATAGGCATAGTCCGGATGCAACTTCTCCGCCATAGCGGGGGAAGAGGCCACAAAGTTACGGATTTCGTCGGCATCCGTACCATATACGTATAAAGGATCGGAGAAATCCGGATTCTTCCGGCTACCATGGATTTGGTAACGCTCGGTAATACAGTCTTTTGTAGGAATATGCATGTAACGTATCGCTAGGTCTAGGGTATCTTGGGCCATTTTCCGGTAGGTTGTCCATTTGCCTCCGATAATGGTGATCAAGCCGGATTTCTCCCGGATCAATTTATGGCTACGTGATATCTCTTTTGTCTTTTTACCTTCGCTACGGGGAGCGGCGAGCGGACGAAGCCCCGCAAACACGGATAAGACATCGCTTCGCTTGGGTGGCCGGGTCAAATAGTTAGCGGCCGTATCGAGTATAAATTGGATTTCTTTCTCTAAGGCTACCGGCTCCTTTTCCGGCGATTCCATCAAGGTATCCGTTGTCCCTACCACGACTTTATCATGCCAAGGTACGGCGAACAACACACGTCCATCCGATGTCTTAGGAATCATAATGGCGCAATCACTTTGCAAGAAAGAGGAATCCAATACCAAATGGACTCCTTGGCTGGGGCGAACGGTCGGGCGTTTGCCCGGCTCGTCCATTTGCAAGATCTCATCGGCGAAGACACCGGTAGCGTTGATCACGCAACGGGATCTTACTTGATAAACCGTACCGGTCTCCTCATCTCGAACCGTAACGCCGGATACTTTGCGGTCGCCATCCTTCAGAAGCCCTATGACTTTCGCATAGTTCAAGATACAAGCGCCAGCGTCGATAGAGCTGCGGACCATATTAATCGCAAGGCGGGAATCATCGAACTGGCCGTCGTGATAAAGCACCCCGGCGGTCATCCCTTTCGGACGAAGCATCGGAATGGTACGAAGCGCCCGTTTCGGGCCGATACAAACCGAACGTCCCAGACCTAATTTTCCGGCCATCACATCATATAGGATCAGGCCTATCGTATAAAACGGGCCTTCCCACCAACGATAACAAGGGATTAAGAAGGTTTGATCTTTTACCAAATGGGGAGCGTTCTGGCGTAGCAGGCCTCGTTCGCGCAAAGCTTCCAGAACCAAGGAGACATCTCCTTGCGCCAAATAACGGACACCGCCATGGACCAACTTCGTGCTACGGCTGGAAGTTCCTTTCGTAAAGTCCGATTGTTCGAATAAGGCGACTCTATATCCTCTTGTCGAAGCATCCAGAGCGATACCTATGCCGGTAGCCCCTCCTCCGATCACAAGAAAATCAAAGACTTCAGACGGGTCTTCCAACTGAGAAATCATTTTACTACGGTCCATATAGCTCCTCCTTTCTTAAGATTAACAGTTACAAATCTAACCATTAATTCTTAGTATAACAAAGGATTTGGGAAAAAGGATCAGTAGCGCTTTCTGTTTTCCATAAAGATAACTGCAGTTTCTATTGGAAGAAACAAAAGTTTCCTGCTGAAGAAACTTTTGTTTTGCTATAGGGAAACAAAAGTTTTCCTTACGGGGAATTTAAAAAAACTGTAATAGTCTGATTATTATCACTCAAACATCTTATCGATACCTCCCGTATCCGGTGGGGTCGTGGGGCTATCTTCCTCCCCTCCTTCGCTACATGGGTTCGCGTATTTCTCGGGGATCTCGAAAGTCTCGTCTTCCGAGTAGCCTAACGTTTTATCTTTATAAACCTTTTGCATATAAAGGGCGTAAATCGGTAACGCCATACTAGCTCCCTGTCCTTCCGACATCCGGTCGAAATGGATAGAACGATCTTCACCGCCGACCCAGACACCGGATACCAAGCTCGGCGTAAAACCCATAAACCAACCGTCGGAGTTATTCTGCGTCGTACCGGTCTTACCACCCATCTCCGCCTTGATGCCGTAGCGGAAACGTACACGTCCTCCGGTACCACCGTCGATTACGCTTTTCAACATATGTAGCATCTTATAGGAAGCATCTTCCGTCAGCACCTCACTCATCTGTGGGGTAAAGTTCGCGATTGTATTTCCATATGAATCTTCTATACGGGTCACGAATAAAGGTTCTACCCGGATGCCCTTGTTGGCAAATACCGTATAGGCCCCGACCATCTCACCCACCGATACATCCGGAGTACCCAGACAGACCGAGATAACCGGATCGATATGATTCTTCAAGCCGAAAGAATGAAGCAAACGAACAAACGTATAAGGTGAGAGCTGGCTCATCAGATAAGCGGTTACCCAGTTATCCGAGTTCTGTAATCCCCACTTGATCGTAACCATCTCGCCGATTCGCTTCGCGCTGGCGTTACGGGGAACCCACAAACGACCGTTCTCGTCCATCAACTGCTGCTGCACATGTAGCATCTGGTCGCAAGGGCTGATCCCCTCGATCATCGCCAACGAATAAAGGAACGGTTTCATGGTAGAACCGATCTGACGGCGACCGCCATTCACCATATCATATTGGAAGTCATTATAGTCAATACCACCTACATAGGCCTTGACCTGCCCGGTGCGAGGGTCCATCGACATAAAGCCGTACGCAAGAAACTCTTATGATAACGAATCGAATCCAAGGGAGACATGATCGTATCGATCGGACCATCCCAACTAAACACACGCATATCGACAGGCTTCTCAAACTCCTTGCGCATATCGGCCTCAGCCATTCCACTCTTTTTCATCGCCCGGTACCGATCTGTCTGGTGCATAGCATGCATAAAGATCGTATCAACCTCGCCTTGACGTAAATCACGGGAGAACGGAGCATAACTTTTTCCTCTCTTCTCTTTAAAAAATGCAGGTTGAAGATAACCTCCGATATGCTCACGGACGGCATCCTCAGCATATTTCTGCATACGGGAATCAATGGTCGTATATATTTTTAAACCATCCGTATACAAATTATAGAATTCTCCATCAGCCTTTTTGTTCTTGTTACACCAACCGTATGCAGGATTCGTTTCCCAGGCAACCGAGTCTTCCTTGAACTGCTGCATCTGCCATCCCCGATAGTTTTTACGCTCAGGTTTCTTCGCCGTCAAAAATAAGCGCAGATATTCGCGGAAATAAGGAGCCAACCCTTCCTTATGATCCATACGGCTAAAATGAAGTGTGAGCGGCAAAGCCTTCAGCGAGTCACATTCCGCCTGCGTTATATAGCCGGCTTTCTGCATTTGTTCCAAAACCGTATTACGTCGTCCGCGTGTCCGCTCGTTATGGCGCCTGGGATTAAAATAAGAGGGATTCTTACACATTCCGACAAGTGTCGCCGCTTCCTCGATCTTCAACGTCTTGGGCGTCTTTCCGAAATAAACACGGGCAGCAGACTGGATTCCCACGGCATTATACAAGAAGTCAAACTTATTCAGATACATATTTATAATCTCTTCCTTTGTGTAATAACGTTCCAATTGAACCGCGATCACCCACTCGATCGGTTTCTGGAACAGACGTTCCATCATATTGTCGGCACTTGGAGAATAATTGCTTCGCTAATTGCTGGGTAATGGTACTACCACCACCACCACTTTTCTGCATCAAGATACCTCGCTTCACGACTGCACGAAACAAACCCTGCGCATCGATACCGCTATGTTCGGCGAAACGGATATCCTCGGTAGCGATCAAGGCTTTCACCAAATCCGGCGAAAGATCCTCATAATTCACGTAAATACGATTGTCTTTGCTATGCGCATAGGCTCCCAACGCCTTTCCGTCCGAGGAGATAACTTGGGAAGCATATTTATCAATCGGGTTCTCCAATTGTTCCACCGGAGGCATATAACCAATTGAACCATTCGCTATCGCCATAAACACCATTACCACCGCCCCTAATATAGCGAGGTATACTATCCAACAAGAAATAAGGATACCTTTTGTAATCTTTGATGCCATCTTTTTATATTTCACGGTATGGATAAGAGACTCATCTTATCCACAACGACCTATTTAAGATCACAAAAATAGAGGAAAATACGATCTTATGCAAGTTGAGGCACATATTTCGCCAACAAATAACCACCAGCTAGTAACCAAACATATAAAATAGTGGCCAAAACAAAGGGCTTAGCGCCAGCTTTCTTAAATTTCTCGATACTAGTCTCCGTACCAAGAGCAGTCATGGCCATTGTCAGCATGAATGTATCTACCTGATTGATCCCATCTACAACCGCATGAGGAAGCAAGTCGAACGAATTGAAACCAATCACGGCCAAGAAACCAAACGCAAACCAAGGAATAGTGATCTTACCACGAGAAGGGGCAACGCCTCCGCCATTCCTCCCCCCGTTAACCACGGAATTCACGGCGGTTCGAGCCAACATGAAACTCATGACCACTAGCACAGGAGCTAACATCATCACACGAATCATTTTCACAATAATAGCCGTATCCGAAATTTCCTTTCCCATAGCGTTACCGGCTCCTACCACATGAGCTACCTCATGCAAGGTCGCACCCGTATAAAGTCCCATTTGCTCCGGGTCTAAATCAAGAATACCCGCACGGTACATCACCGGATAAATAAACATAGAAAGCGTACCGAAAATCACGACTGTCGATACGGCAACCGCCGTCTTATGAGCCTCGCACTTCACGACCGGTTCAGCGCCCAATACCGCAGCAGCCCCGCAAATAGCGCTACCCGTGGCAGTCAGTAAAGCAAGGTCTTTATCCATTTTCATCAATCGCCCCACCCAAACACCGATCAAGATGGTAAGCACCACGATCACCATATCGATCAGGATTGCCGGAAGGCCGATCGCAATCACGCTCTGGAAGGTCAGCTTAAACCCATATAGTACGATACCCGCACGAAGTACTTGCTTAGTACAAAACAGGATACCCGGAACCCACGTCTCCGGCAAATGGTTTCTCAGGCTGTTGGCGTACAACATACCTAAAATAATACCGACAATCAGCGGACTGAATGACAATTGTTTAATAAACTGGAACTCCGCGATATAGAATGCGGAACAAGAGAAAAGGGCTATCAGCAAGACACCATGTAATACGTTACCTCGTTTTTCACTAAACATAATTATTGATTTATTTAGTACAACATATCATTATTTGATTTCGTTCGCGAAAGTACATATTTTCATCCGATCCCTTACTTCACAAGTTTTTATAGCGAATAACCTAAAGTTATTGCCAATGTTGACTGGCAAAACGCATGAAACTTTCTTCCATACCGCTGTTCTGTCCCTGCGGCTCCACAAAGGAGAAAGTCCGTTCGGCCTTAAAGCCCTCAATTTCTATCACTTTCAAACGTCCTGCCATCAGCTCACGTGTCACCGCCCGAATAGAAAGAATTCCCAAAGCATCGGAATTTTCCAAGAATAATTTGATACTCTCCGTACTACCTAGCTGCAATAATACGTTCAATTGCGACAGTTTGATCTGGTGTTTTGCTAAAGCCCCCTCCAAGACCTCAAGCGTACCGGAGCCGTTTTCACGAAGTACTACGGGCAAAGCACAAAGTTGTTCCAACGTCAGTTCGTCATAAGCAGCCAACTTAGACCCTACATGAGTGACAACCACTAACTCATCCTTCATAAAAGGTATATAATGCATCGTATTTTGACGGGTAGTTCCTTCCACCAATCCTAACGTTATTTTTCCATCTCGCAAAGCCAACTCTATATCCCGGCTATTCCCATTCAATACAGATACATGTATATCCGGAAACATCTTAATGAATAAAGCAAGCACGGGCGGAAGAACATATTGGGATATTGTCGTACTGGCACCTAAATGTAAATCCCCCAGAAAATTATTTGTCAACAGATTCATCTCGAAATCCAATTGACGATACGAAGCCAATAAGGAATGGGTATGCGAAAACAACAACTCGCCCGCACGAGTTAAACGGATCTGGCTACCTGTTCGTTCAAAGAGAGGCGTCTTATACTGAACCTCCAACTCATGGATATGCTTACTAATAGCGGGTTGACTAATGAACAACTCCCGGGACGCTTTCGTGAAGCTTAAGTTACAAGCTACGCTATGAAATACTTTTAATCGAAAATCCATGATATTCTACCTTTTGCTGTTTTAATTTAACAAAGATAAAAAAAATACTATATATTTGTGGATTGAAACATAAATATATGAATGAATATGAAATATCTATATGTTTTATTGTTGACGTTGACCGTCAACGCATGCAGTGGTCAACGCAATCAAAAAACGGAGGAATCCAATGTAGCGCCACCCACCTTTGAAATGGTCTCGGTCCCCACCTTAATCACGGACCCAGTGGAAAGGGCCGAATATTTAGTGAAACATTATTGGGATAAATTCGACTTCAAGGATACGACCTATATCCATGAACCTCAAGTGACCGAGCAGGCATTATCCAACTATATAGATTTGATGAACTATGTCTCGCCTGCGGCTATGTCTTCTTCCGTAAAAGCGATGATGAAACAAACAGAACAAGACAGTGCCATGTTTCAGTACTTTTCCGAGATGATGGAGAAATATCTATACGACCCGAACTCCCCCTAAGGAATGAGGAAATGTATATAGCGGTATTGGAATATCTTACCGAATCCTCGTCATTAAGCGATGTGGAAAAGATACGTCCCGCCCATTTGCTAGAGCTCGCATTAAAAAACAGAATCGGGACGCCTGCGACCGATTTCACGTACACATTAGCGAACGGAAAAACCGGGAAATTATACAATATAAAAGCGGATTATCTATTATTATTTTTCTATAATCCGGACTGTCATGCTTGTCAAGAAATAACCAGACAAATGGAATCGTCCTTCTTGATCAATGAATTTTCAAAAAGCAACAAACTAAAGATCTTAGCCGTTTATCCGGACGAGGATCTGGACGCATGGAAAGAACACGTTTCCGTCATGCCTAAAGATTGGATCAACTCATACGACAAAAGTGTTTCGCTTAAAAACGACGAGATCTACGACTTAAAAGCGATACCCACATTATATCTATTAAACAAAGAGAAAAAAGTATTGTTGAAAGACGCTACTTTTCAACAGATCGAAAATTATTTATCACAAACAACTAACTAATTTAAAACATGAAAAAAATCTTATTGTCCTTGGCTTTCTTAGCAGGAGTGAGCCTAACGGTTTCCGCCCAATTCAAGATTGGCGGCAAGACCATTAATACGAAAAAAGTGATTAATGCCGCGACTGATGTAGCGCATGCCGCTACTCTATCCGACGAGGATGTAGCCAAAATGGCAAAAGAGTACATCCAATGGATGGACACTCATAACGAGGTAGCAGGTCCGGATACGGAAATGGGAAAACGCTTGGAACGCTTGACCGCCAATGTAAAGAAAGTTTCCGGCCTAGACTTAAACTTTAAAGTATATAATGTAGTAGATGTAAACGCTTTCGCCTGTGGAGACGGAAGTGTACGCGTATGTGGCGGATTGATGAAAATCATGGACGATGACGAGGTATTCGCCGTTATCGGTCATGAGATCGGGCACGTCGTTCATTCCGACTCTAAAGACGCCATGAAAAACGCTTACTTGACCTCCGCCGCTAAAAACGCCGCCGGAGCCGTAAGTGGAACCGTATCCAAACTGACCGACTCTCAACTGGGAGACATGGCACAGGCCTTGGCTGGCGCTCAATATTCCCAGAAACAAGAGTATGAGGCGGACGAATTCGGTTTCCAGTTTTGTATAGATTACGGGCGAGATCCGTACGGAATGTCTAACTCATTAAATAAATTGTTACAACTGAGTGAGTCAGAAGCTAAATCGTCCAAGTTTATGCAGATGTTCTCAAGCCATCCCGAAACTCAAAAACGTGCCGATCGGGTAAAAGAGAAGGCCGATGAGTACGTGAAAAGCAAGCAATAACTGTTAACGGTCCTTTAGCAGGAAGGACTATTATTAAAATAAAGCTAACGTATCAAGGATTTGCGCCACGAAATCATGCTGTACAACATAAAATACTATATATTTGCACCGTGTTTTTCATGGTATTAGATTTAAGGTTAGCAATGAAGATTGGTTGTCCGTGACGGATGACCATTTTTTTTTGCTTTGATAATCAAAAAAACTTCTACCTTTGCAAAAGATCTATCTATTAAGAATCATGAAACACACACATAAATATTTAATTTTTGCTATATCCATATTTCTTGTCTCTTTGTTAACCCTAGGTTGCCAAGAAAAAGAAGAAAAGAAAATCGTGCTTATCCATTCTTTTGAGCAAAAGAAAGATACCTACCCGATTTTTAATGAAACACTGAAACGAACATTCGATAAACCGGACTCCATTGAACGCTATTGTCGGATTCTCGAATCTTATGAACACAGACATCGAGCTCAGTAAGGCAGAACGGGAAAACTTTACCGAGTTAATCAATACGAACAGCGATCTGTTATTGAACCTTATCAATGATATCTTAGATCTTTCCCGTATCGAATCGGGCCGTATGTCATTCTCTTTCCAGCAATATTCTCTAAATGAATTAATAAGCACGATTTACCAGACTTTCCAAGTTTTAATGCCGGAGAACGTAGAACTTCGTATGCAAATACCGGAAAAAAGCATATCCATTCCCACGGATAAGTTTCGGTTGACACAAGTGATTACCAACTTTCTTAGCAACGCTATTAAATTCACGCAAAAGGGATATATATTGATTGGTTATGAATACCGAGAGGAAGAGCGGCATGTACATATTTTCGTAGAAGATACCGGCATTGGTATCCCGAAAGAAAAGCAAGACGCCGTTTTCAATCGTTTCACGAAACTGGATGAATTCGCCAAAGGTACCGGCTTGGGACTATCCATTTGCAAAGTGATAGCCGAACGTTTCGATGGGTATATCGCCGTAGAGTCCGAAATAGGAAAAGGAAGCCGTTTTTCCATTATCCTTCCCCTTAACCCCAAACACACTGAAAGTGATTAATCACATTTATTCGCGATAATCCCGAAAATAATATTACTTTTGCTTTTGTATACAATTTTAAATTTCAGATCTGTGAGTACAAGAATAAAATTAAGGGTTCAAGGATTAGCGAACAGCCAAATTCAATCCGGGGCCTATGCGTTAATTTTGGCAGAGGAAAATGGTCCACGGCGAATTCCAATCATCGTAGGCATCGCTGAAGCACAGTCTATAGCGATCGCATTGGAGCATATCGTACCTCCTCGTCCATTAACACACGACTTATTCGCCACTTTTGCGCAAGCCTTCAACGTCATTCTTAAGGAAGTCTACATATACAAATTCGAAGATGGTGTGTTTTACTCAGAATTAGAGTTTAGCGACGGTGAGCGCTCGATAAAGCTGGACTCTCGTACTTCCGACGCGATTGCCATAGCGCTTCGCGTAAATTGCGACATCTTTACTTCCGAGGAGATTGTAAAGGAATGCGGTGTCGTACTGAAGACACCCTGTCCATCCCCGCTGACGAACCGGAGGAGGATGACAATTTATTAGAATTAGAACCGGATGAGATTAAGGACGAAGCCCAGTTAAAGAAATGGTTAAGCCTATTGGATATCCAAGAAATAAACGAGCGATTGGAAGACGCTATAGCCGACGAAAATTACGAATACGCGAAAATGTATAAAGACGAGTTGCGCCGTCGAGAAGAAGAGGAGGACACAAACAAATGATTGGAGAACAAGGAGGATTCGGACTGGTCTCACTTTTAAGAGGTCTGCTTGGAATCATTACGATTTTAGGTATCGCCTATGCGATGAGTTATGACCGTAAACGGATCGATTGGAAATTAGTAGGTGGAGGTTTGTTCATGCAGATCGTATTCGCCTTGGCGGTTTTATATGTGCCGTTCGTCGGAATCCTATTGGAAGGATGTGGCAAGATATTTGTTAAGTTGATGGACTTCACGGATGCCGGTCTTACTTTCTTATTAGGCCCGTATGCCTCTAAAGCGGCAGGATTCAGTTTCTTGCTTCATTCGCTACCGATTGTTATTTTCTTCTCCGCCTTGGTTTCCATGTTTTACCATTGGGGGATTATCCAGAAAGTAGTCGGTGCCTTTGCGTGGGTATTGCGTAAATTCATGAATATATCCGGCTCGGAGGGATTAGTGGCCGCCGGTAATATTTTTATGGGAATGACGGAATCCCCTGTTTTGATCAAGAATTACCTGCCGGCGATGAACCGGTCGGAAATATTTCTGGTTATGGTTTCCGGAATGGGGACGATAGCCGGAACAGTGATGGGTACTTACATAGGTATGTTGGGAGGAACAGACCCGGCGGCGAAGGTTTTATTCGCCACTCACTTGCTCTCGGCTTCCGTAATGGCAGTACCGGGTTCAATCGTTTTAGCGAAAATGCTTTGTCCGCAGACGGAAGAAGCCACGGACCATGTAGCTATCTCCGGCAAGGAAAAAGAGAACTCGAATATTCTAGATGCCATCTCATCGGGTACGGTTACCGGCGTAAAGTTGATGACGAATATTGCCGCGATGTTATTGGTATTCATATCCCTTGTAGCGTTAGCGAATTATATTACGGAAGGTGTGATCGGGCGCTATACCGGACTGAATGACTGGATCGTAAAGATTACGGCGGGAAGGCTCAAGGACTGACATTCCAGTTTATATTGGGAGTGATCACCTCTCCTTTTATGTGGCTGATCGGAGTTCCCATCAGGATGTGATGCTAGTCGGTTCTTTGTTGGGACAGAAAGACCATTTTAAACGAGTTTGTCGCTTATTTCCAGTTACAGGAATGGAAAGATGCCGGATTATTCATGTATCAGAAATCTATCTTGATGTCTACCTATATCCTTATGCGGATTCGCTAATATCTCGTCTATTGGTATCTTGCTAGGCGGATGGGCGTATTAGCTCCCGGAAAAGAGGGATTAATGATCACTCGTTTCGGCTTTCCGGCTATGATTGCCGGTGCGTTGGTATCGGTACTTTCGGCTACGATAATAGGAATGATGTTAATTGTCAATTGACAATGGGGAAATCTTTTAATTTTTAACTTTTAATTTATTCAAGTGCAGATATTTTATACGCCGGAGATAGCTGTGAACCTAGAGCTTCCGGAAGAAGAAGCCGGGCATTGTATTCGTGTACTCAGGTTGACTGAAGGTGACGAGATTTTGTTGACGGATGGTAAAGGCTTTTTTTTTAAAGCGGCAATCAGCCGTGCCCATCCTAAGCATTGCGAAGTGAATATTCTGGAACAGTGGGAACAGCCTGCTTTATGGAACTTCAATCTTCATATAGCAGTGGCTCCGACCAAGAATATGGACCGTATGGAGTGGTTTGCGGAGAAAGCGACCGAGATAGGTATTAATGCGATTACCTGTTTGAATTGTCGTTTTTCCGAACGGAAGGAAATTAAGCCTGCCCGCTTGGAAAAGATATTGGTCAGTGCCATGAAGCAATCACAGAAAGCGACTTTGCCGGAACTAAACGGAATGACCGATTTCCGCACGTTCGTTAGTCTGCCTTTTGCCGGTCGTAAGTTTATTGCCCATTGCGAGGAAGGGGTGAAACCTCTTATTGAAACAAACGTATCAGCCGGGAGAGAATGCCTTAATCCTGATCGGTCCGGAAGGTGATTTTAGCCCGAAGAAATAGCGCTTGCCTTAAAATGTGGATTCGAACCTATTTCGTTAGGCGAAAGTCGTTTGCGTACGGAAACGGCGGCATTGGTCGCTTGCCATACGATACATGTGTTGAATCAGTAATAACAAACAATGACCGAAAAAGAAAAATGCCGTCTCGGCCTGTTGTACGATGCTAATTATGATCCAGAAATATTGGCGGATCGTGAGCGTGCAAAAGAGTTACTTTATGATTATAACCGTTTACGTCCTTTCGAGCAGATCAGGCGGACGGAACTTCTGAAAAAACTTTTGGGGAAGACCGGGGAGAACTTGATCATAGAACCTCCTTTTGCCTGTGACTACGGGTATAACATAGAAGTGGGAGAGAACTTTTATGCGAATGTCAATCTGGTTATATTGGACGGGGCAAAGGTTTGTATAGGAGATAATGCTTTTATCGCCCCCAATGTCGGCATTTATACGGCAGGACATCCATTGGGTGCATCCGATCGCAACAAGGGCTTGGAGTATGCTTACCCGATCACGATCGGTAATAATGTATGGATCGGTGCCGGAGCCATCATCCTGCAAGATGGGAAACAATAGGTATAACTATGGTGATCGGAGCCGGTACGTGGTGACAAAAAATATTACCCGCCTATTCACTTGCTGTCGGAAACCCTTGCCGGGTGATCAAGCGAATAGACGAGTAATATTTTTGAATGTTTCCTTTTTATCTTATTCCCATTCGATCGTCGCATTGGGTTTCGGAGACATATCGTAGCAAACGCGGTTGACGTTTTTGACTTCTTTTAGAATGCGGTCCGTAATCTTCATCAAGATAGGCCAATCAACCGGTTCGATCGTAGCGGTCATGGCATCTACCGTATTGACGGCACGGATGATAACAGGCCATTCAAAGGAACGTGCATTGTCGCGTACACCTACGGATTTGAAGTCAGGCACAACGGTGAAATACTGCCAAACTTTCTTGTCTAATCCAGCTTTTTGGAATTCTTCACGCAGGATGGCATCCGCTTCTCGAACCGCTTCCAGTCTGTCGCGTGTGATAGCACCTAAGCAACGCACTCCTAAACCTGGACCGGGGAACGGCTGGCGGAAGACCATTTCGTAAGGCAAGCCCAATTCGAGACCGCAAGCGCGAACTTCGTCCTTGAACAACTGGCGTAATGGTTCGACCAATTCGAATTTCAGGTCTTCGGGCAGTCCACCTACGTTGTGGTGGGATTTCACCATCTTGGCTGTCTTTGTACCGCTTTCCACGATGTCGGGATAGATAGTACCTTGCGCTAAGAAGTCGATGCCATCCAGTTTGCGTGCCTCTTCTTCAAAGACACGGATAAATTCGCCACCGATGATTTTGCGTTTTTCTTCCGGATCGGCAACGCCAGCCAGCTTATCTAAGAAACGATCGGTAACGTCTTTATAAATCAGGTTTGCATTCAACTGGTTCTTGAAAACTTCAACGACATTTTCCGATTCACCTTTACGCATTAGACCGTGATTTACGTGTACGCAAACCAACTTGTCCCCGATAGCTTTCAGAAGCAATGCGGCAACAACGGAACTATCGACTCCGCCAGAAAGTGCCAACAATACCTTTCTGTCACCGACCTGACGTCTTACCAGTTCGATTTGGTCATTGACGAAGTTCGTCATATTCCAGTTCGCTTCGGCTTTACAAGTGTCGAATACGAATGTTTTTACCGATTCTTTGATAGCCTCCATGTCACTGGAGAATTCATTTAATTTTACTTCGCAGAGAGCCTTGTCGTGGCCGGCTGCCATAACAGGGATTCCAATCGAATAGATTCCCGGATTTACATCGATGGCGACACCGTCGATTACATTGTTAGGACCACCGTTGATGATGATACCTTTTACATTCGGAAGTGCTTTGAGTTCTTCAACCGTAATGTCGTGCGGATAGATTTCGCTATAGACACCCAATGCGCGGATTGCTCGTGCCAACACTGTGTTTTCATGACTGCCCAAATCCAGGATAACAATCATATCTTGTTTCATACGATTCTTTATTTTTTATTGGTTTTACATTATGTATACTTGAAATGCGGATATGGAATTTTACTCCCATTCGATTGTTGCGGGCGGTTTTGAGCTGATGTCGTAGACAACGCGGTTTACTCCTTTGACTTTGTTGATGATTTCGTTGGACACTTTCGCAAGGAATTCGTATGGGAGTTGCGCCCAGTCAGCCGTCATGGCATCCGTCGAGGTTACAGCACGCAAAGCAACCGTATTTTCGTAGGTCCGTTCGTCTCCCATAACACCTACGGACTGGATCGGGAGGAGAATCACTCCGGCCTGCCAGATTTTGTCGTACAAGCCCCATTCACGCATCAGCGACATATAGATATCGTCGGCCTCTTGCAAGATTCGTACTTTTTCCGGGGTGATATCACCTAAAATACGAATACCTAAACCGGGACCGGGGAACGGATGACGTTTGATCAGATGTGGTTGCATACCTAACTCCATACCGACACGACGTACTTCGTCTTTGAACAGAAGGCGTAGCGGTTCGACCAGTTTCAGGTTCATTTTGGCAGGCAGACCGCCTACATTATGATGGCTCTTGATAACAGTTCCGGTAATGGATAGCGATTCGATTACGTCCGGATAAATGGTACCTTGACCTAACCATTTTATATCTTTCAACTTGTGGGCCTCTTCGTCAAACACATCGATAAAACCTTTGCCGATGATCTTACGTTTCTTTTCAGGTTCGCTGACACCTGCCAGTTCCTTATAGAATTTCTCTTTGGCGTCGACTCCGATCACGTTCAGTCCCAAGTGTTCGTAATCTTTCAACACGTTTTCAAATTCATTCTTGCGCAACAAGCCGTGATCGACGAAGATGCAAGTCAGGTTCTTGCCGATAGCCTTGTGTAGTAAAACGGCTGTAACCGAAGAATCCACACCGCCGGAAAGAGCCAAGATCACCTTGTCGTCTCCCAATTGTTCTTTCAGTTCGGCAACGGTCGATTCGATAAAGGAAGCCGGTGTCCAATCCTTGGCGCATCCGCAAATATTCAAGAAGTTGTTTAATAATTTAGTACCGTCAGTTGAGTGGAATACTTCCGGGTGGAATTGTACGCCCCAGGTTTGTTCACCTTCCACATGATAGGCAGCTGCTTTTACATCGTCCGTGCTGGCGATTACTTTGAAGTTTTCAGGAAGGACCGTGATGGTGTCTCCGTGTGACATCCAGATTTGTGAACCTACATTGATGCCTTTCAGCAATTCGTCTGTATTGTCGATATACGACAGGTTGGCACGTCCGTATTCGCGGGAGTCGGCCGGTTCAACGTTTCCGCCGGATGTATAAGCCAGGAATTGGGCTCCGTAACAGATTCCCAATACAGGATATTTACCGCGTATTTCACTTAAGTCAGCTTTGAACGCATTGGCGTCATATACGGAATAGGGACTTCCGGAAAGGATCACACGGTTTTGCAGACCGCTGACTAAGCCACTCATCCAAGGAACCAATATGTTTTTGTAAACATTCCGGTTTTGCGAGTGCAAAGAAAGATAATATATTTGGAATATGCAAATCTTTTTCTCTCTTTTTGTTTTCGGGGAGGTTTGGAGAAGTAAGGAAAAAGAGGTTACTTTGTCATCTATTAGCATAAACAATAAGATAATGACATATATTGAAACTGAAATCCCCGGTGTGTGGATCATTGAACCGAAAGTGTTTAAAGATGCACGCGGTTACTTTATGGAGGCTTGGAAGAAGGCGGAGTTTGAAGAACATATCGGCAAAGTGGAATTTGTGCAGGATAACGAGTCTTGTTCATCAAAAGGCGTGTTGAGAGGATTGCATTACCAGTTGGCTCCTTACTCGCAGTCCAAGTTGGTACGCGTGATAAAAGGATGTGTTTTGGATGTGGCCGTCGATTTGCGTAAAGGTTCTCCGACATTCGGGAAATATGTAGCAGTCGAGTTGTCCGATGAGAATAAACGTCAATTTTTTATCCCACAGGGATTCGCCCACGGTTTTCATGTCATGAGCGAGGAAGCGGTTTTTACTTATAAAGTCGATAACCCTTATGCACCTACACATGAGCGCGGATTGCGTTTTGACGATCCGACGGTCGGGGTGGACTGGAAGATCACGGAACCGGCTATCCTCAATTTGTCGGATAAAGATAGGAATGCTGCTTTACTGCAAGACGCTGAGATAAATTTTGAGTTTTGAATTATGAATTAAAAATATAGATATGAAAACTTACTTGATTACCGGAGCGGCTGGTTTTATAGGCGCTAATTTCATTAAATACATGTTGGCGAAGTATCCCGAAATAAAGATTGTGGTTTTGGATCTGCTGACCTACGCCGGTAATCTCGGAACGATTGCCGAAGACATCGACGGGGAGCGTTGCGAGTTTGTGAAAGGTAATATCTGCGATCGTGCGTTGACGGACGAGCTCTTTGCCAAATACCAGTTCGATTATGTCGTTAATTTTGCGGCGGAAAGCCATGTGGACCGCAGTATCGAGAATCCGCAGCTTTTTCTGGTCACGAATATATTAGGTACTCAAAATCTGCTCGATTCTGCTCGTAAAGCGTGGGTGACGGGCAAAGCGGCTACCGGTTATCCTGAATGGCGTGAGGGTGTCCGTTTCCACCAAGTGTCTACCGATGAGGTGTATGGTAGCCTGGGGGCCGAAGGCTATTTCCATGAAACGACTCCATTGGACCCACGTAGTCCGTACAGTGTATCCAAGACGAGTGCCGACCTGTTTGTACAAGCTTACTCCGAAACTTATAAGATGCCGGTCAGCATCACCCGTTGTTCCAACAATTATGGTCCGTACCATTTCCCGGAAAAGCTGATACCTCTGATTATTAAAAACATTCTCGAAGGTAAATCGCTTCCTGTTTATGGTGACGGGACAAATGTACGCGACTGGCTGTACGTGGAAGACCACTGCAAGGCTATCGACTTGGTGATCCATAAGGGACGGGCAGGGGAGGTCTATAACGTAGGAGGCCATAACGAGAAGCAGAATATCGAGATCGTGAAGTTGACAATCAGTACCATTCGCCGATTGATGACGGAACAACCCGAATACCGCCGGATTCTGAAGAAAAAAGAGATCGGTGCGGACGGGCAGATTTCCATCGACTGGATCAACGACAGCCTGATTACTTTTGTAAAAGACCGTTTGGGCCATGACCAGCGTTATGCTATTGATCCGACAAAGATTACAAACGAATTGGGCTGGACACCTGAAACTTCTTTCGAAACCGGAATTGTCAAGACGATCCGTTGGTATCTGGACAACCAGAAGTGGGTGGAAGACATCACGGGAGGAGATTATATGAAATATTACGAGCGGATGTATGGGAACCGTTAAGGTTCCCATACATCCGCAGCCTTTACCAAAGCTAAGTCTTTTCCTAATTCCGGCGCAGCTTCCTCGATCTGTTTGCGTACTGCGTCGCGGATATCTTTCCGGATATTCTTGCGTGTGCTGTCCAATTCCGCTTGCTTGGCCGGCTTGAATATATCCTTGTATTTACATTTCGTGATCTTATATTTGAAATTATCCAGGTTGCCGGTGATGTCGATTCCTAATTTGAAAGGAACGGGCGATTTGAGTACCGATAGATGGTAATTGAATGTCATGTCCAAATTATGCGTTCCCATGGCCCGCCGGATGTCGCTAAGCTCTCCGCTCAAAGTAAAATCGCTCTTTCCTAAATGCAGGCGGGCACCACTCAACGTCATATTGTTAGTATTGAATTTCACGCTTGTCTCATCAATATACATCGGAATGGGGAATAAGCGGCTAAAGCCCCTCAATTGCTTAAACCTCACTTGTCCCCGAGCCTCCCATTGGCGTAAGACACTGTTTGAGGAAGCGACCGAATCCACTTGCGACCGCTGTCTATTCGCCCTTCGGGTGGTCTGCGTGCGCCTGCGCAAGGTATCACCGGCGGCAATACGGCGTTCACGTTGTTGACGGATCGCTTGCCGATAAGGTAATGCTTCCAAAGAGAACTGGCTTTCCGTCAGAACCATACCCGTCCGTAAAGGGATAAGAATATATTTTAAGGTGTCCACCGAGATCGTAGCTCCCGCCATAGGGATCCGCTTATCTGTAGAAGAAGCCTTGATGCCCCCTTTCAACACGGTCTTACCGGCCACCATCCAGGTAGAATCCGGCAACTTGGTGCGTAAATGATCAAATTCCAACCCTGCGGTCATAGGGATAACAGCCGTTGTATCAATAACCGGCGTCGTATTGGCTACCATCTTCAATCCACCGATATTCGTACTGATCTCATCCTTATACTTTATATTCAAGGTATCCACCGATAGATTAGCGCTCAACAATCCTTTCGCATTCAGATATTTACTTTCATTTTCCGTAGATCCTACAAACAGATTCGCCCCAGCGATATACATATCCACGCCTAACGGCTTACTAAACGCCTTGAAGCGATCAACCGTCAAATTGCCGGATGATTTGACCTTGGCGAAGCGGCTATTCACGATATCATCCACCTTAAACACCGTAGATAAATCAGCCATCATGGTACCCTCCAGCAGCAGTGTGTCGGGATTCAAGAACTCTTTAGCCAAACGGGTAAAATCGACCTGCCCTTTCATCTCCGCCCGAATCGCGGGATTCCTCCAGATATCCCTAACCTCGCCACTCATGGTCAACGAGGTATTCAACCCGATCAATGTCAACTCCTCCAAAGAGACATAAGAAGAATCCGGGTAAGCGCCATTCAAATGTAAATCCACGTCCATGCGCAATGTATCGATCCCCTGTTCAAGACCTTTTACATGATAAGAACCATCCTCTATCTTGCAGCATAAGTTCACGGTCGGAACGATACTATCCCCTAATTCTCCACGGATATCCCCTTCCAAAATAATACGTCCCTCAGCAAGTGTTTTATCCCGATCCTTAAAATATTCATCCGGAATAAAATGTAAGAGATCATTCATATCGGAAACCTTCAACCCGAAAGTCATATCGATCCGTGACGGATTATCCTCGGTAGCCGGCACCATAAAGCCATCCGCCGTAAAAGGCAGATTATTCACCAGCAACTCCGCGTCCCTCAACCCAATCCGGCGAAGTCCGTCAGCCAACAACAAACGTCCCTTGAAGCGTAACGCTAACTTATTCGCCAAAGAATAAGACGGGCTACGGAATACGATCGAGGAAGAACCGGTCTCCACATCCAACTTATTTCCTCGTTGGGTCAAAAGGCCGTCTATATGTAAAAAGAAACCATC